>Ga0302321_100000392_pt1 | contig 38636 bp, 42 predicted proteins | sample Fen_T0_1_FD_202505 | JGI IMG/M metagenome (GOLD analysis project Ga0302321, IMG submission 202505) | Peat permafrost microbial communities from Stordalen Mire near Abisko, Sweden - Fen_T0_1 | ecosystem: Environmental > Terrestrial > Soil > Wetlands > Permafrost | place: Sweden: Abisko... | reverse complement strand
CCAACAAACAAGCGTTAACGTGGGACATTACACATGATTTTACATAAAATTTTAAAACCATTTTTATGGATCCTTACGGGATGCCGCTTTGATTTTTTTGGGATCAGTGCTGGAACCGCTTTAAGCGTTGGGGTAGGTGCGGCCGGTGCGTTGGGTAACGGGTTAGCTAGTTCGAGCGCGGGCAGGGCGGGACAAAAAGCATCATGGGCCGCCTATATGCAACAACTAGCGGCAATGCAGGGAGCTAGTAATGCTAATGAGCGAAATGCGACCGTTACACGGGATCAGAGCCAAGCATATAACCAGTATGCTTACGATCAAACAGGGCAGCTACAAGGGCAAATGTACGGGACCGCCCTGGAAGGAAACAATCAGGATTCTAATTACTGGAATCAAGCTAATGCCCAGGGCTTGCAGTATGGAACCGACGCAATAAACCAAAGTTACAAGGCATTAATGGGCGGCGCTGGTGGATCGCGCGACGCGTTGAATAATGCCATAAATCAATCGTACGGCGAACAAATGAACGCGGCCGGTGGATCACGCGACGCGTTGAATAGTGGGGCAACCGGCGCATATAATGCTCAAATGGGTGCGGCAACCGCCAGAGATGCCAATTACAACGCGGCGTTTAAAGGTATACAGGGTTATTTTGATCCGTACATGCAAGCCGGAACCGGCGCATTGAGTAGTCAACAAGCTCTAATGGGTTTAAGCGGTAAAGCAGCCCAGGATGCCGCTTTTACAGGGTTACAGAATGGCCAATATGCAGCGTTGGCTAAACAAGGCGAGAATAGTCTATTGCAGAATGCAGCGGCAACAGGCGGGGTGCGGGGCGGCAATACAGCGGCCGCGTTGGCCCAATTCAGACCGGCCATGATGCAAAACATAATTGACAAGCAAACGGCGAACCTTGCTGGTATGTCTAATCAAGGTTTAAGCGCGTCCAATTCATTGGCTGGTTACAGGTCCGATTTAGGAAACCAGTTAGCGGGGGTTAATGCGGATAGGGGTAATTTTGGCGCAACTTATAAAACAGCGTTAGGAAATAACAACAGCAATTATGCGTTAAGGGTCGGCGATTTAGGCTCGGCAAAATATACCGGGATCGGTAAAAATAACAGCGATTATAACTTAAGGGCAGGAGATTTAGGATCACAAAAAGCAACACAATTTGGCGGTTTAAAAACAGCCAATGCGAATCGTACCGCTGAAATAGGTAGCCAATGGATCAAAAATCAAACAGCGTTAACCAATCAAAATTACTCTAATCAATTAAACAATTATCTATCATACATTAACGGCAACCGTCAGAACGCTATTGATTACAGCAGCGGGACCAACGGTTATCAAGCTCAGTTAATGCAACAATTAGGGCAAGCCGGCGCAAACCAAGCGCAACAAGCGGGAGGTTATAACCAATCGAGCGCGTTGGGTTGGGGCAATGCGTTAGGTCAAGGTTTAGGCGCGTTATCTGGTTTATTTGGTGGTGGTTCGGGCGGAGGTGGTGGTTCGGGCGGAAGTTCAGGTAGTTGGGGCGTACCGAGCGGGTACGGATCAGGCGGTTATGGTTTTGCAGGATTACATTAAAAATTAACGAGGTTAAAATATTATGGCGAATTTAATACCAGGCGTTAGCCAAGGTTCGGACAGCACAGTGAGCAATGTGAATATAGGCGCACCAGGTTTAACTACCACAGCTAAACCGCTAAACAACAATGTAAGCGGGAACGGTGTGCCATTACCAGCGATTAAGCAACCGTTAACAGGTGGGCAAGTTACCGGGGGACCTACCCCCATACCAGGTGCCGGACTACCTGGTACACAGTTACCACTTGCGCAGAAACCTGCAACACAGTTGCCGGCTTATACGATCCCACGGCCCCCAAATGTATTCCAGGGACAGGCAAATAACTGGCGTACTAGTTATCATCCATTAGTGGCGGAAGCATTACAAAACGGGCAACAATTACACCCGGCGTTGTTGCACCCAACCGTTAATGATGCAATGCTCGCTAACCAACCGCTGCACCCCGCGATTGTTCAAGCGATCCAGACGGGGCAACAATTACACCCTGATATTGTTCACACATTACAGCAAAGCATAAGCGGACCAGCAGCGCAACCGTTGAACGGATCCCCCGGTTATGGTAACCAGGGACGCGGTTTTGAGGGTGGACAGGCGACCGGACAACCGATGCAAACTTACGGAAATAACACGCCCCGCCCCCTTTATTATGGTCCCGGTTATGGTAATCAGGGAAGAGGTAATGAGGGCGGCGGGCTTTTTCAAGGCGGACCGCAACCAGCACAGACGCCTAATGTTTTTCAAGGTGGACCGCAACCAGTAGCGAACGGGTACAACTTCAAAGGTTTATAAAAAATGAGCGATTTATTAGACCCTAGTACGATTATAGCGAACAGCCTACAAAACCCTTTTAAAATGGGGTTTGATAACGTTAACGCGGTACGGGATAGCATAGAGGAACGGGATAAACTAGCACAACGCGACGCGGATTTACAAGCCTTGAGCGAAAATCATAGCCCTAAACAAATTTTAAACTTAGTTTTGAAATATCCCGAGTTGAGCGGGCATATAAAAACAGCTTTCGAGGGGTTTGATACTAACGAGCAAAAGCGGCGCGTTGATGCTACCATTCCAATTTATAGCGCGGCGTTGGCGGGTAGAATGGACGTGGCCAAAAAGATGCTAGAAAAACAAGCGTTAGCATTAGAGAATAGTAACGGCGATCCAGAAGAAGTAGCGCGGTTGCGTGATTTTGCAGCCATGGCAACCGAGGATCCAGAGAGTTTTAAAAATTATGCTGGAATGAGTTTAGCTCATGGTATGGGCGCGGATAATTTTGGTAAAACGTGGCTGGATCAGACGAAAGCGGAAAACGTTAACCAATTGACCCCTTATCAAATTTACTCAGAAACCGCCAAGGGTAAAAAAGATGTAGCAGACGCGGCAACAAAAGAGGCGGTATTACCATTTGCAGCAGATACAGCAGCGGCCGAATTACAAAACAAACAGTACGCGTTAACCGATACGAAAGCAGATAATGAGGTTAACGCGTTAAATGCGGCCGTCGGTGTTCAAACTAACACGTTAAAACAACGTGAATTAAATCAGAATTTAAGCATTAAGGAGCAGGAACGGCAACAAAAGCAATTAGACGGGGCGCAAGCGTACGAAACCGCAAACAGTACAATCGAGGGTGTTAAAAGTAGGTTAATGGACGCGTTAAGCGATCCAGCGTTAAAAGCGTCGCCATGGCAACGAAAGTTATTTAACGGGGTCCCGGGATCCCCTTATAAAACTTTTGACCAAAAGCTTGCGACTATTCAAACAATGAACCTAATTCCAACATTGGCAGCGGCAAAAGCGGCGGGGTGGACAGGTTCAATGTCAGACAAGGATATGGAACTGCTAAAGAGCGAACTTGACAGTTTAGATACGGCCCTAGATTCAAAAGAACTAGAGAAACATTTAACCAAAATCCATACAGTGTTAAGCGTAGCGCAAAAACGAAGCGCGAAATATGCGAAAAAATCCGAGCAATTAGGAATGTTGCCGGCCGGAACCGTAGAACCAACCGCCCCGGATAATAACGCTATAATGAGCATATTGATACAGAACGGCGCAACCCCCCAGGAAGCGGCCGAATTTTTACAAAGCAGAGGTCGTTAAATGGATGCCCCTAAAAGTTACAAGGATCCGATTTATAATCTAATTGACCAGCAAGTAGAAAGTCGCGTCGGTTTGCCGGCGGGTTTATTGTCTAGCGTTCGGTTACATGGGGAACGATCAAACGCGGATCAGGTTAGCAGCGAGGGGGCGCGTTCGGTTTATCAAATTATCCCGAAAACCAGGAAATCGGTGTTAAAAAAGTACGGTATTGATGCTTATTTAAGCCCTCATAATGCAGCGATGACAGCCGCGTTATTATTAAAGGAAGCGCAAGACAGGAACGGTGGTAACCCGGCCGAAGCGGTTGCAGAGTACGTTGGCGGCACAGATCGAAAAAACCATGGACCAGTGACTAAAAGTTATGTTAATCGGGTAATGTCAGCATTAAACCCGATCGTAACCGCTAACGCGGCCGAACGTCCCGAGATCGACCCGGCGAAAATATTAGCTGACTTCCAAAGCTGGAAAGCAGCGAAGCAACCCGAACAGGTACAACCCGAGCAAGCGCCAGCGATCCCCCAACCGGATCAGGGCGGCAGCGATCCCAACGACCCGGCGAAAATATTAGCAGACTTTCAAGCATGGAAAGCGGCGAAGCAACCGCCCCAACCAGCCAAAGAAACCGCTATAGGTAACCCGTTAACCTTAAACCCATATCAGGCGTTAAGTATGGGCGCGGGCGTTATCAATAACGCGTTAAGCCCCCAGGATGACCAACCAGCGGCCGAAGGTGATCGGATCGGGCAGCGTATGGCGCGAGATATCACCGACATTGGACAGGGGGTTATAAATACAGTAAGTCATCCGTTAGATACGGCCGCTAATTTGGCCGGGGTTATTCGTGGCGGTATGCAGTCAGCTTTACCGGATTCAGTTACTAACGCATTAATAAAACAAGGTATAACCCCCGACGCGCGGCCGCAGTTCCAAGCCATGGCGCAAGATTTAAAAAACAGTTATGGATCCCCGGAAGCGATCCTAAAAACGGCGCATGATCGGCCAGTAAGTACAGCTTTAAACATTTTAGGGTTAGCCGGGGGAATGAAATCCTTACTTAATGCAGCCCCGCGCGAAGTTGCTACAGTTGCCCCCGCGGTTGATTCATGGACCGCACCCGGCACAGCGTTAGAGAGAACTGCGGCGGTTAACGCCAACAACGCGGCCAGGAACGCAAGCGCGGCCGGTGCGAGTTTAAGCGAACAGGCCGCGGCAAGCGGTATAAATCCAGAAATAACCAAAATAATCCAAGCCGGCGAACAAAATAACTTATTGAACGAAACCGCGACGGTCCGCCATATGGCGGCACATAGTTTACCAGTTCCGATAGAGTTAACCGAGGGGCAAGCGTTAGACGATGCCGCACGCATGTCAATTGAAAAGAACAGCCGGGCAAAATACCCGCAGATAGGGGAGCGTTTAGACCAACAAGACGCGGGTTTACATGCTAATTTAGACGCTATTCACGAGCGAGCCGCCCCGGATATATTCGGGGGTTCCCATATTGACGATGGCCAGGGAGTAATTGATGGTTATAAATTATTAGATAACGATTTAAAAACAGATATTCGAGGTAAATATAAAGCATTAGCCGACGCGAACGGAGGAGCATTGCCAATTGACACAAACCAATTTATTGGGGCCGCAAGTCAAGAGTTAACCCGAACAATGCGGGGCGCATTTTTACCGAGTAAATTAAAAAAGGTTTTAGTTAATTTACAAGAAAACGGGGTTATGAGTTTCGAACAGTTTGAGAACTTACGAACGATTTTAGCGAGTGAAGCCCGCAAACTTGAAATAAAAGGGGATGGCACAGCTTTGCACGCGGTTAGAATAGTACGGGACGCATTAGAGAACGCGCCATTATTACCTGGAGCAACCCAGGATATGAAAAGTTTAGCAGATACCGCCAGGGCGGCCGCAAAAAACCGTTTTAGCATGTTAGAGAGGGATCCGGCGTATAAGGCGGCGGTTAACGATAAGGTTGCGGCCGATGATTTTATCCAAAAATTTGTTATTAACGGTAAGCGTAAAAATTTAGAAACCATGGTTGAACATTTAGCCGACGACCCGTTAGCCATTCAATCAATGAACAGCGGTGTAATGCGGGCATTAAAAAAAGCGGCGTTTAGTAAAAATGGATTCAAGGCCGACACCTACAGAAAAGCATTGAATCATTTAGAACCCAGGTTACAGTCTATTATGAACCCGGAGGACTTGAACGACTTGGGTAAAGTGGCCGACGTTGGCGATTGGATAAAGGCACAAAAATCCAGCGGATATGTTAATAATTCAAATACATTCACGGCATCATTAGGTGATAAAATAAACAAAGGATTGACTCATATCCCAGGGATCGGCCCCGTCGTAGAAATGGGACTTGACGCAAGGTTGCGGGCGATTGAAGAACAATCTATAAACAACGCGTTAAAACCCGGCGCGGGGATCATTAACAATTACGGATTATAAAATCATGTCACAAGCTATATTAAACCCTTTTACACCTTATTTAGGGGCCGACGGCCAACCGCTACAGAACGGTAAGTTATACGTTGGGGTTGCGGGTAACATTGCCGAAACCGCACCATTGACAGTTTATTGGGATCGAGCGTTAACCCAACCAGCGGCGCAACCCTTAACATTGCAGAACGGGTTTATAACATTTGCAGGCGGGCCCTCGAATGTGTTTTTTAGCGCAAGTGATTACAGTTTAACTTTAAAAGATCACAATGATGTTAATGTTTTTAGTATTTTATCGGCCCAGGCGGGAGGGTTTACGGATCAAGTTGTGACCGTCCCAACAATCCCAGTCAGCAATGATAATTTAATACAAAACTCTAATTTTGAATATAATCAGTTGGGCGTTAGTGGAACGGTGACATTGTCAGCTAACCAAGCCGGCCATGATTGGTGGTATGCGGGATCGGGCGGCTGTACTTATACATTTACGACCAGTCTTGGCGTAACTACTGTTACAATAGTTTCCGGTACGCTTTACACCCAGGTTCCAGGTTTTAGGGCATTTAGCCAAACTTATTGGCTAAGTTGGAATGGAACTGCACAAGGTCGCGTTGGTGCAGGAGTTTATGGAACACCTAGAGCGGTTACTTTAGTCGGTGGGGTAACAATCAATATTGAGTTCTCAGCGGGGACGTTGAGTCAGGTCCAGTTAATTGTATCTAGTTCGACTATAGCTTGGAAGTCTGGTAACAACATATATCGGGCAGAAATGGGAATACAATCGAGCAACCGTAATCTGATTATAAATAGCGGTTTCACGGTTAATCAGGGCGGCCTAAATATGGTCGGAGCGGCCGTAACATTGGGAGCTACAGCGGTTGCAAACGACGTGTGGCGTGCGGGAGCGGCCGGTGTAACGTATCAAATTATCCCAAGTTTATCACTATCGAGGAACGGAATAAACATAACAGCGGGATCCTTAACACAAACAGTTGAATCATGGGAGGAAATTAAAATAAGCGGGAATTATGTACTATCATGGAGCGGAACCGCTAGTTGTAAAATTTACGGCACGACATTTACGAATGGTTATGCTTTTATATCCATGAACTATTATACCAACGTGGTTCTTGAATGGTTGCCCGGTACAATGTGGAATCCAACATTGACGCTAGGGGATAACATTGTGCCATATGTGCCAGAATTGCAGGTGGTTGAACTGTTAAGGTGTTATAGGCACAGACAATCTGTAACATTTAGCGAGCAGGTTTATGGATCGGCAGGTATGGATTCAATTCGTTATAGAAATTTGCCCGTACCATTGCGATCAGCAAGCCCAACATTGACAATATTAACAGGGCCGACGTATGTTAACGCGTCAGCTTTTAACGTATTACCTTCCACTCAGTATATTAAAGAGGATTTTATAGTTACCGCTTTAGGGGTTGCTCGTGCAACCGCCACATATATGCTTGATGCGACTATTTAACATTATGAACACTATATTGATTGAACATCTAAAACGATGGGAGGGGTGCAAATTAACCGCCTATCAAGATCAAGGCGGCGTTTGGACGGTGGGCGTAGGTTGCACCGGTCCGGACATTAAAAAGGGCGTTAAATGGACGCAAGAAAAAGCAGATAGCGAACTAAACCGAAGGGCAGCCGAAGCGTTAGCCGATGCCGTCAGGTTATCCCCTATTTTAGAAACCGCGAATGAGTCCCGTCAAGCGGCGGTTGCGTCGTTTATTTTTAATGTTGGGTTAGGAAATCAAAAGCGGATCGGGTATATTTATTCGACTTTTAGAAAAAAAATCGACGCGGGCGATTGGATCGGAGCGGCCGAACAGATTAAAAAATGGAACCGCGTATCCAGTGTTGTTAACAATGGATTAATAAACAGGCGACGGATTGAAGCCCAGTTATTATTAAAAAAGGTTTAATAAATGGATAATTCCATAACGGAGAGCTTTTCGCAATTTGGATTAAACGGGTTAATAATAGGCGCGTTATTTGCATTTATTTATTTCCTAGTCAAGTTACATTCAAGCGAGCGCGCTGAGTGGTTAGCAGCTTACACCGAAGCTACAAAAGTAGCAGATAGCCGACAAGCGGAAACCAATGCTATACTTGCGCGGATAATTGAGCGGCGCGAAAATATAAGATGAGAATAATTTTATCAACGTTTGACAAAAAAGAGGAAAAAATGAGTATATTTTCAGTTTTACAAAAAGGCGTATCTGTAAGTAATCCAACGACATATAAAAAAGTTCAACAAGTGTTAACGCTTGTAGGATCGGCGGGGCCGCTTATAGCGGTTTTTAACCCGACGTTAGCCCAGTATGTTACCCCTGATAATTTGGCGGCGCTAGGTGCGTTCGTTGGTGGGCTTAACATTTACATGACAACCGCAACAACTGACAAAATTGGATTTTAAAATATGAAAAGTAAAACATTAATTATTGCTTTATTGGGTTTTTTGCCATTGGTAGCCATGGCCGGACCTGATTTAATAGTGACAGCAACCGCTTATGATGCACCTACGCAAAAATTTAGCGCGACGTTGAAAAACGTGGGTACGACCGCGATCACGCCAAGCCAAAAAATAAGCGTGCGTTATTATGTTGACGGTGTAGAGCGTTCGTATGGTAGCGTAACGCAAGTATTAGCAGCGGGAGCGTCGGTTAATATTGGAAGCGTCCCCCTGTATACGATCCCGGCAGGAACTTATACCCTTGACACATGGGCAGATCCGACGTTATTAATTGCAGAGGATGACGAAACAAACAACCATTTAGTTGTTGTTGTTGACCGCACCCCGCCAACGTCGGTAATAACAGCACCAACGACCGGATCGACATTATCCGGATCCACTGTAAATTTAGCAGTAACTTCAACGGATGATATCGGGGTCGTTGGCGTACAGTTTAAGCTTGACGGTGTTAACATTGGAGCTGAAGAACATCAGTTACCTTATGCCATTGTTTGGGATTCAACAACCGTAACCGATGGGCCGCACGTATTAACGGCATTAGCTAGAGATGCAGCCGGGAATACTACAACAAGCGCCAATGTTAACGTTACAGTTGATAATACGGTTGCAGTTGATGATTATGCTATTCAAGGTTTTGCCAAAGTTGCGAATGTAACAGGTGGCGCAGGTGGTACAGTTTACACGGTAACAAACGGCGCAAACAGCGGGACTAATTCACTTTATGATTACATTAACCGGGCCGGGGCGCGTACGATCAAGTTTACGCCAGGATTAACGGCCATAATATCAATGCCGCCAGCGTCAGCAACCTCCCCGTTTATGTACTTGCAAAACGGAAATGTTACACTTGACGGTAAAGATGCAGATATAACAATCACAGGAGCGTCGATCAATACCAATGGTAAGTCCAACATTATTATTAAGAACATGACGTTTAAGGATAATATCGCAGACGGCAGCGCGGTTCAGATAGATTGGGGTAGTTATAACGTTTGGGTGGATCATAATACGTTCAGCGGACAGACCTCAGGTAGTACGTCAGGCCAGCCTATTGCAGTATGGAATCATTCAACGACCGGCCTTGATGGATCAACCTCAGAATTAACAGGCGTAACGTTAAGCTGGAACCATTACAAAGCGGTGAATAGCCGAGCGGTGTTAACGGGTAGCGAGTCACATAATACCGGAAACACGGTGGTGTTACCGACCCGGATTAGTTCACATCACAATTGGTATGATAACTGCACATCACGCAACCCAAGGGCGCATAGTAAAGGTTCAACAATTCACGAGTGGAATAACTACGCGTCGGCTAATTGGAGTGAATCCCCTATAGCGATCAGCCAGGGGGCCGCGTATTATGGTCAAGGTAATATATACGAACCGCTTGGTAGCATTAAGCAGATAACAGTTAACCACGATTACTATTACCCAACCGACGTCGGCTTAGGTAATAAATCAGTTGGCACATACTTGTTGAACGGCGCGACAATACCGGATTATGGAACTTTTCCCATGGATCGGATAACGTATACGCCGACGGTTGAAACAGCCGACGCAGTTCTAAAAGCGCGCATCATTGCCGGGGCCGGTGCGAATAAGTAAAAACTAAGTTGTAAAACTAGAAAGGGGCCGTTATGGCCCCTTTTTTATTGCTTAAGATAAATGGTTATACATCCCGATCCCAATGATCGAGAAAATAACCGCGTCAATTATGAATATATACGTCCATACAAGACGTTTTAATTTAGGTGAGGGGGTTGTGTCATAATCGTCGAATAAATCATTATATTTTTTCATCATTAAGCCTTTTATAGTATTTTAGTTTACCGAGTAACCGGCGAAGTTTGTAATAATTATCAAGCCGCTTTTTAGCACCTAATAATCCGAATTTAAAAATAAGCCCGTTCACTTTATCCCGTACCGCTTATCATATTGAGCTTGCAACGCGGCCAACCGTTCAAGGGATTTAGCTTTGATTTTAGCCGCGTTTATGGTTGGGTTTGATTGGGGGCAAGGGCGATCAGTTAACAGGTAAGCGGCCCGAATGATCGGATCCGTACACATGACGATCCGAGCCGCTTCCATATCCCCCAGGTTAGCCAGTAATTGGGCATTTTGGCGCAAGTTGCAAGGATCCGATTCAATAGACCGCCCCAACGAGAACGCGCCACCAGCGAAGCCAGCACCGACGGATACCCCGCCTTGACAGGTTATCAGGGAGCCAGGAATAGCCGGGGCGTAAGCCGTACCAACAGCCCGCGACAGATCGACAGCCGGAGACGCGGCATTATGCCCAAAGTCCTGCACGATAACCGCTCCCGATTGACTACCAGCGGCTGAATTGCTTTGTTGTTCGGCGTGAGCATTACCGAATAGCGATAGAACGATCACAACCGCGACAAAAAAGTATGATCCGAATAAATAAATATGTTTCATGGCGGCGAACCTATTTAATAGGATAAACGACGTGACCTGAAACCTCAGACCCGCCGAACGTGCCGCCAACGAAAGCCCCCGAAGCCCCAGGGATCGCAAAACTTGACCCATAACTACGAGTCGTTGTTATGGTTTGGGACGCGATGCCATGGGGGGTCCTAAACGCGTCGGCGGTTGTTTTTATACCCGCCCCGGCGTTGACCGATACCGACGTATTTGAACCGCCAGCGATATTGGAGCCAACTGAGGACGCGACCCCGAAATCAAACGCGGCGTTATGAGCGTCGGCCGGCGCATAAACAACCGCCAGGGATAACAAAAGACAGACTAACGAGATAATTTTCATTTTAATGCTCCAAAGTTTAAAGTTGAGTTTTTTACTGCGAATTAATTACAACACAGACTGATTATTGAGTAAAACTATTAATTGTTTTAGCGGCGGTGGAAATGTACCAATTATAATTCAGATCAGCCGGTAATGAATCCGGCAATGTCATCAGCGGTCGGCAAGTTTCAGACAGTGAAACCAGATTACCCGCTTTAGTTTGAATATGGCCGGTTGAAGTGGTTGAATAATACCAACGAACGACTTTACCTAGATATTCATAACGGGCCGCCAATGCCGTTAAAAGATCGTTATAGTCGTTTATCCCGTATTGTTCACACAACGACGCGGCCAGCTTTTTAGATGGTTTTTTAGGGATCGGTGGATAGTTTGAGAAATAACCGCCCCCCGGCCCTGTAGCATCCCAGGATCCGGCAACCTTGCGAACCGAAACAAATTGCCGGATATCTTTACAGTTATAAACGGTTAAAGCGATCGGTGTTTGATTAGTTAAATATTCGATGATAGCAATATTAACAATATTGGCCGTCGGTGAGGGCCAGGAACCCCCAACCGGTTCAGGCGGCGCAAAACAGCCTTTTAACTTAACGGATCCGTCGGTTTTAATTGCAATATAATTGTTAACGTCTCGGGAGTAAACGGCGGTGTATTCTGTTTCTTCTATTTCAAAGCCGGTTAATTTTTCCCAATTTTTAATGATATCGTAGACCAGCCACAACATTGCATTATCAACGTTTAACACTATTCCGTCAGTATTTGCCGAAATAACCGAAATCCCACAAAGTTCGAGAGTTTCAATTAACATTAATATTGCTAATTGCCCAGTTAACGTAACTTGTATTAATTCGGTTGGAGCGTAGAAAATAGAATACTTTGAGCCTAATTTACCGAATGTCCCATTAAGCACGATTTTCAACATATCAGCTTGTTTTTTATCGCCGCTATGTTTTGCGGTGATCCTGGTATCACGCCAACCCCTATATATTGGCATAAAATCACCTTTTAATTGGATCGGTTCAATATCATTATTTATCATAATAGCGGGGTAATAACTGGCTACATCAAAATCTTTTAACGACCGCGTATCAGTTTTATGATAACTAACATTAGTTTCTTTTGAGTGTAACCCCCCAATGCCCATTTGATAACAGGTTGATCCGATTTTTAAATCATAATCACTTAACGCTTTAGGAAGATCAACCGCCCCGCTTTTACTTATAACAAAAGGGTTTGTTAATAATTCTAGGATTGGGAGCGAGTGAAATTTAACCCAGTCGGGTGGGCGATAATAAAACTCCAATCCGACTGGGTAACTAGGCGTAGCTGTTTTTTTGTTCAATTCATGTTTGAAAACTGATTCAGCAATTTGAGCATCAGATTTTGACCGGAGATCCATGCCGTATTTATCCCCCATAGCGGCGCGGAGTTTTATTTGAGGTTTGAATTTTTCGTAAGCCTCCCGCGTTATACGTAAATCGTTGTAACAATATTCACGAAGTAAAAAAGTTTCTACAAAATTTAAACGATTTGTCGGGTTAAATGGTAGATCCTGCAATGTTTTAGTATGCAGTTTTCCCCCGTACATTTTCAGGCTATTTTGACCCGGTAGCAATTCGATCAAGTCTATATGATCTAAATTAAAATTATCCTTAATACCCCAGTTTCTTAATAAATCCCAATGGCACACCCCGTACACGATAAGGTCGTCGGATGCCCCTTTCAATTGTTCGTTAGTGCAACCAGCTAGAGCGAGCTTTAATATTGGCAAGTCGTAAGAGATCCCGTTAAAAGATATCAAGGTATATTGTTTAAGGGCAGCAAGTAACCCGACAGTATCCAATGTCTCATTTTCAAAACGTTCAAAATATTGGCCATCGTCAAAAGCACATAAGAAATAATTTGGGTAAACTTCAATATCAAAACATTTTGTTAACGGATAATTTAGCACATCATTTTCCATAATAACCCCTGTAAAAGCGGGCAGGTATCACCCTGCCCTATTAGATTATATCATGAAGCCGGATAACCGTAACGCGTCGTCAGTCCAACCGCTTGCAATGTACTGTTCATAAGTATAAGCAGCGGCGGTCGTCATTTGTTTAGCCGGTGGCGGTGCAGGGTGCGGGGCGGGTGGTGGTGGCGGTGGATCCATTGAAGCGGCGGTTTGGGCTTGCATAGGGGCCGGAGCGTTTACTTGGTGAGTAGTTATAACCGGTGCGGCCGCGACGTTGGGCGGTATAACCAGAGATTCAATGTTAATGGTGTTTACGTCAATAGTGTTAACTATACGGCCGTCAGGATGATAACCAACGAAAACAACCGCCAGCGGGTTAATAAATACCCCCGGCGTATGTGAACGCGCCCCCGGCTTCATGACATTGGCAGCTACGGAAACTTGAACCGCTACAAAATCCCCCGGCATGATAGCATCAGGTTGAGTTAACATTTGGCGTTTGAGATCACATAACAACGGGGCCCATGATTGAGACATTGTTATGATCCAATTACCAGGGTGGCCGTGTTGATCGCATGGCCGTTTTCCGACGGTGTTTGGTATGGTTGAATCCCCATCCTTAATTTTCCAGCTAAAAGCGGGCGTATTGATGACACCAGGATAGGCGGCCGCGCCTATATTCCAGATCATTTGTCCCCATGGCGTTACATTCCAGGGTGTACCGGGGATTTTAGGAATGGCAACCGCAAAAACAAATTTACTTTCTTGTTTTCCAGTGCTATCTAGCCGGGGTTGGTTATTATCATCCGTTTGGAGTTGCGGTGTATACAGTGAACCCCAAAGTAAACGGCCGACGGGTAATAATGCAGTATTATCAGGCATAATTTTATAATCCTATGTTAAAAAGGTAGGTTATTGTCTAAAACGATTTTAGATAAAAGTTTTTTTGTGCTAACGAGTTCGGGAGTTTTTAAGTCCCGTTTACAAAAACCCTCAGTTGGAAATCCTAATTTTTCCGCTTGTGAGGGGGTTATAAGTTTGGTTGATGTTAAGTTGATACCATAAAGCGAAGCGATCGCTAGCAATTCATTTTCACTTTTGGACCAACGTTTGTTTGTATAGGACGGGGTTAACGTGTAACCATTTACTTGCGATCCCGACCGGATTCTATACGAAATGTCCTCAGTTAAGCCCATTTGTAACGCTTTTAATCTTTCGATCCCCTCAGTTATCAACGCCAGCATGAATCCTATTTCAACCCCTTGAAGATCAAAAAAGTTATCATTCGTTAAGTCTAACGCGTTTAATCCTACTTTCAACAACGCATCACAACAATGGGCCGCATGACAGCGGAAACAATGCGAACCGGTGACATACGGGGCATCAGGCGCGTTAGCAATTGCAGCGGCCGTCTTTAAGCGTTCAAAATAGGGCGCAAGTTCAGCTTTAGAAACAACCCAGGAACGAACCGGGCCCGCAAAGTTGTAGTTGCGGGGTTGGATGATCCATAGCGTTATTTTAACGTCGTCGGCATGGTTAGTATTAGACAGAACTCCAGAAGCGTATGTTATTAATTGCCAATTTTCAAAAGCATCAACATAAGCGTGGCCGTATTTATAATCGAAAATGTGAATCTCATTTTTATCTTTTAAAAACACGTAAGCGTCAGGCGATCCCACAACATTCGGGCCAATATTGGGGGCGGTTATTTTACCTTGAATGATAACCTTGTTTAAATCACTTGTTACATTAAAGACTGTTTCACAAAAAAGTTGCGCCCCGTCGATCATATCGGAGTCAGTACAATCTAACGGCCGCCCCGCCAGCATGTTATAAGCAACGTTTTCCGCTTCAATGCCCTCATTAGCATATTTTCTATCATGTTGCGGGATCGTTTGAGATAACAGCCGGACCGAGGCCCCGCAATTAACCCAACGATGAGCGTATGATGGATTAAGATTAGATAACATAACCTTGAGCCTGTAATGTTGATAATACCAAAGGGATCATATCGGGATTTTTAGCAATGTCCGCAACCGTCGAGAAACCAACCGCTACAATTGCCGCGTTAATTATATCAGTTGTTAATGTCCTGGCGCTCATTGCAGCTCCAATTTTACCAATAAATTCCGGGAATGTTGGCGCGTTTACAGCGGGAGCGGACGGTGGTGGCGGCGGTGCGATTGCGACCGGTGGCGGGGCGATATCGGCCGGTAACAGTGCGGCAAGGTTAGGGGGTGGCGGTGCGACCTTTTTTTTATCCTCCCGATTTAATTCAAGTTCACACATGACCAAATCGAAAACAGACGGTTCCAGGTTGCGAAGTTTCCTCCAATTGCCTTCAGCCGTTTTAGCTTTCGAGGTTGAATGTATACGAGCATCCCAGGGGATCCCGTTATTGTCTAATTCAACGTTAACGGGAGCGACCTCGGGGGCAGATTGAACAAGTGGCCCGTCAAGTTGGCCGTCGTCAAGTTGGCCGTCGTCAAGTTGGCCGTCGTCAATAGCGGTTGTAGGTTCAGCGTTTGAAAGTTGAGCGGTAAGTTTTTCGCTTACTGTTTGTTCAGGTTCAATAGCATCAGGAACCGCCCCCGGCACAAGCTTATTATTTTGATGATCCGTTATCATCATCAAAAGAAAACTGTAATCCAATTCTGTTAACGGGGTTTTTACTATGATTTTCATAAAATGCCTTTTGGTTAGTGGTTAGAAAATTTTTTGGTGCGGGTAAATTATAATCATAAATTGACTTTTGAGTCAAACTTTTTTATGATGAACGCAATTAAAAATTTTAACGAGGTGAAAAATGATAAAAATAACACATGAAGTTTTAAACGTGTACAGCATTATATACGAAACAAAAGCGCGGCGCGGTGAGATCGCTTTTATAGGTAGCAAAGAGGAATTAAAACAAGAGATAGACTTTATAATTTACAGCTATTTTTACCCACTTAACATTAAGCCCCGGATAACATTAGGGGGTAAATTATGGAAATGAGAGACTACCAGACGGACGCAATAAATAATGTTAAAGCCGAATGGACTAAAAATAAAAATGTCATCCTGGTAATGCCTTGCCGGTCAGGAAAAACCCACACCTTCGGTCAGATCATAAAAGATGAACTAGGAAGCGTTGTTGTTATCGCACACAGGGGCGAACTATTAACACAAATAAGCCAAACATTGGGTAAGCGTGAAATCATTCACAAAATAATTGGATCGGCCGGGACTATCAAAGAATGTGCGCGTGCGTCGTTAATCAGTTACGGAAAAAACTATATTGATCCAACTGCGCACGTAATAGTTGCAAGCGTTGACACACTAATAAAAACAGATCCCGGCGAACAATGGTTAAAAGCGGTAAAGTTATGGGTTGTTGATGAAGCCCATCACATCACGGCGCACGAATACGACGACGAAACCGGCAAGACTATCAAGGGTAACAAGTGGGGAGCGGTTATTAATCTTTTTCCCAATGCCAGAGGTTTAGGTGTTACCGCAACTCCAACGCGTTCGGACGGAAAAGGATTAGGCGTAGAATCGGATGGAGTATTCAATTCAATAGTTATAGGGGTTAAAAATGCAGAGTTGGAATCCCGCGGGTTTATCGCCCCCTATCGGATTTATGCCCCGCGATCATATATTGACCTGTCGAACGTAACAACAGGAGCCGGGGGAGATTATGTCCAGGCGAAGTTAAACAAGGCCGTTCATGAGTCCAAGATAACCGGAGACGTTGTAACGCATTATTTAAAATTGATCCCGAATAAAACCGCCATGGTGTTTTGCGTTGACGTTGAAGCCGCAACCGAACAGGCAGCCGCGTTTAATACAGCAGGGGTCCCGGCCATGGCGGCCAGTGCTAAAACGCCAGCGATTGAACGTATAAACTTAAAAAGGAAGTTTGACGCGGGGTTGATTAAAGTTATTTGCAATGTTGACTTATACGGCGAGGGCGTTGACGTGCCAAGCCTTGAAGCGGTTATATTGGCCAGGCCGTCAAAAAGTTTCCCCTTAGTGGTCCAGCAATTCAGCAGGGCATTGACATATTATCCTAATAAAACCGCTTTAATAATCGACCACGTTGGAAACATCGAGCAACATTCTAGGGATTGGATCAAATATATAGTTCGGGGTGAATGGACCTTAAACCCGGCCGATAAAAAATCACGATCCAGCATATTACCGCCAACCGTTAGAACCTGCCCCCTATGTTTTGGCGTTTATCCCCGCGATCAGGGAATCCTATGCCCCTATTGTAACGAACGGCCCCCGGTAGCAATGAGAAAAACAATTGAGCAGGTTGAGGGGGATTTGTTCGAGTTGGCCCCGGAAACCTTGCAAGCGTTACAGGGTAAAGTTACACAAAATGAAAAGGATTACCCGACACCTTACAACGCAACCCGTCCCATAATATCCAGTTTACAGAGGTTATCCTGCGAAAAACGGGAAGTATTACACGGATTAAGGAAAGCAATAGGGGATTGGTACAGGGCCAGCGGTTTGGACGTACCAACCGCGCAGCGAATTTTTTATTTAACGTTTGGTTATGATGTTTTGACCGTTCAAACTTTAGACAAAAATGAAATGATTTTAATTACCGAGGCTATACAAAATGAAATTGAAAAGTGAATATGAAGTGAGTGAAGCGCTACGGGTAGCGGCCAGCGTTAAAGGGTGGCGGTTATGGCGTAACAACGTGGGCGCGGGCGTTTTAAACAATGGTAAGTTTATCAGATGGGGATTGGCAAACAGTTCGGCCATGGAAAACGCGCACGTTAAAAGCGCGGATTTAATCGGGATCAGGCCGGTATTGATAACCGCGGATATGATCGGGCAAACAATAGGGCAGTTTGTAAGCATTGAAACTAAAAAAGAGGGTTGGGTTTTTAACGACGACTTACCGCATGAAATAGCGCAAAACACATGGCGCGAGTTAATTAAATCTTTGGGCGGTTTAGCCATATTTTCAACAGGGGAGATACAATGAGCGCAAAACGTAAGAATGATTTAATCAAGGCGACGATTGAAGCGATCAAAGAGCAAGGTATTAACAAGGTAACCAGGGCCGACGTTACAAATAAAACAGCTTGCTCCCCGGCGTTGATTAATTATTATTTTGGATCGTTTGAAAAATTAATTGATCGGGCCGCGTGGCAAGGCGTAGAAGATCGGGATTATAAATTCATTCTGCAATTGTTAACAATTAATCATGAAGCGGCCGCGGATTATGTGATAATAGTAACCCCGAACAAATAAAAAAAAAGGCCGGTTGTTTAGTCCGGCCATTGAGACAACTAACATAGGCAATGTTTGTTATGAATAATCATACAGCAAAAATCACTTTTTTAAAAAATATTTTCAAGCCGTCCGATTTTGAAACGATCCCATTATCCAGAGCCTTGAATGAAATCAGATTAGGAACCTATCGGGATCAGATCAACCAGATTAGAACCATAAAACAGCTTGACCCGACGTTATACAAAGAGGAAAAGGGAAAACTTCCTGCTTGGGCGTTTAGCGGATCATTTTCCGGATCGGTTAATAATTCCGGTTTTGTCGAGTCTAGCGGATTGATGACGATTGATATTGATACCGGGGATATTTTCAAGGCGAGGGAGATCTTGAAAATGTTGCCGTTTACCTATGCAGTTTTCACGAGTCCGAGCGGTGAGGGGTTAAAGGTATTAATCCGGATCAATGCGGACCACGTTAAAAACGACGACGATAACAAGCATTTGTTTAATGAGGTTAAGGCGTATATTGAATCGTTTGGGATCGTTGTAGACGGATCAGGCTGCGACGTTAGGCGGGTTTGTTTTGTGTCGTATGATCCCGATATATGGATCAATGAAACCGCGTCAATTATCCCGGTGACACCCCGAAAAGCTCAACCAGTGGTGAACGTACCAGCCCCGGCAATGCTAAGCATAGCAACCCATAATCAGGCGATAGTGGACCGTTTAGTATACATGCTTAAGCACGTGCCGGCGGGATCAATACATAAGCAAGGGAGGGTTAAATTATCGTTGGCCATGGGCGGGTACATTGCCGGGGGACAGGTCGATAATGAAATCGGACGTGCGGCCATGTTACAAGCCAGTCATGATATAAACGACTTTTATAACGACGGTCCCCAGGTTCGAGCAACCGCCCACAATACCGTTAAAAGTTTCATTGATAAAGGTTTAAATAAGCCTATTTTTAGCTTGTTTACCGGCGAAATCGTTTTACCTGATTCAGAGTATTACACCCACGGATCCGTAGCGCCAGCGCCCCCAATGCCCACGAGCATTACCGCCCCGCCCCCGCCCCCTCATTTGGTTAAAAAGTTGGCAGGTAATATTGCTGAACTATTACCAGAGGATCACATATTGAGAAAAATGACTGATATTATTAGTTATGAAACATGGTTACCTAGTAACACGGTTTTTATGGTTGGCGCGGCCATCGTTGGCAGCATGTTAACGCGATCCTATAAGGTAGCCTATAAAAACGGTTATACGATCCCGACGGGGTTATATGTGATCGCGGAGCAACCGCCAGCAACAAGTAAAACGTGGTGTGTTAGGGAATGGCAAGCGCCATTTTTCAAGATTGCCGACGCAATTAAAAACAGTTTAATGAGTGAGCAGGATTATTTTAGACAGTTGAAAGATTTAGATACGGTTTTTACAGACGAACAGCGCCAAAGTATAGCCAGCATTGACAAGCGGTTGAGTATCCTTAAAAGTTTGTTTATTACCAATGCGACCCCGGAAGCCATGGAAAATAGTTTAACCGCGTCGGATGGATTTTTCAGTGCGGTATCATCCGAACAGGGTTTGTTTAATTCGTTATTAGGTGGATCATACGGAAAGGACCGCGTTAACAATAACGATATCCTACTAAATGGGTTTGACGGTGGCCGGGTTGCAAGTATGAGGTTGAATAGGGCTGGTTATTTTGGTCAAGTATTAGGTGGCGTTTGTTGTTTTGCTCAGGATGGGAGTGTTAAGACGGTTTTAGACGCCAGTGGTGGAACGGGGCTTAGTGAGCGATTCATTATGTTAGCTGAGCCGAATAACTTGGGTACCAGGGATCACAACAGGGTTAATGATGCCTACGAACAGAACCAAGCAATAAAGAATAACTATTCGGTGTTATGCCGGTTTTTTAACGACTATTTAAACGGCCCGGAAACATTCGACAATATTAAAACGTTGAAGATAAGCGCGGCCGGTTGGCGGTTGATTGCGGACTATAAAAATGAAATAGAACCCAAGATTGCCGACGGCGGGATTTATTCACATATCAACTTGAGGGGCGCGGCTGGTAAGTCAGATATTCAGATAATGAAAATATCGAGCATACTGCACGCAATGAGCGAACCAGGAAACCTGTTAATAAATGATTCTTACGTGAGTATTGCTATAAAGATCGTTGATTTATTAATCCAGTCGAATTTATCCTTATGCGAGGATAAGGAAATAATCGGAAAAACATCAGAGGAGAACGCGGTTATTGGAATATTTGAACGGGATAACCGGCCGAAACATGAGTTAACATTAGTTCAAATGTTAACTAAAAATAAACCTTTTAAAGATTTAACAGCGAATAAATCAAAACATATCCGGGAAGTTTTGACTAATATGGTATTTGCAGGGATTATAAAATTACAGATCGACCCGACCGGGAAGCGGTTTTATAATTTATAGATCGGTTTTATAAATTACAGCCCCCTTGATTGGGGGTTTTTTATGGCGGTTATAATATAAACAGCTCTATAAATTATAACTCGATATCAATTAAAGGGGTTATAAATTATAAAACCGATCTATAAATTATAACCCGATTTCAATTAAGTAGGGGTTACTTAATTTAAGTAGAAGAAAAATTATCTAACTCATTGATATCTAATAATAATATAATAAAAAGTACACTAAGTAGACTTTTCAAACATGAGCGGGCCCGAACCCCTACCCCCCCCCCCCCCCAGCCTATAAAAAATTACATAATTTCAAAATTGAAAAAAATAGAGAAAAGAAAAGAGAAAAAAAACTACTTAGTGTACTTTTTATTATATTATTATTAGATATCAATGAGTTAGATAATTTTTCTTCTACTTAAATTAAGTAACCGCTACTTAATTGAAAAATAACCGCTATAAAATTAAAAAAGTATGTTGACAACTATATTTTAATATGAAACAATGAACCCGAATTAAAAGAAAGACAATTTAAACTTAACAAGGGGAAGGAAATGAAAAAATATAAAATGTTTATCCTGGATTATTGTAAAACTGTTTACGTTTATCAGGATAACAAAAATAATGTTTTGCAAACCATGGTTAACCGCGGGTTAATTGCAAGCATTGGGGCCGACGTTAAATGTTTGGACGTTCAGACCGAAATATACAACGCGGAAAAATTTAACACTATCGAGGTTCAGCAATGAAAAGCACGGAAGAAGAGTTAGCCATTATAAATTTATTTTTACGGGATAAAAAACCACGCAAAGACTTAGAGTTAGTTCAAATGTTAAGTCATAACAAACCGTTTAAAGATTTAACTAAACATAAAAGCTATAAAATACGCCAAGAATTAAGAAAATTAGTGCTAATGGATAGGGTTAAAGTAGAAACAAACTCATTACGCCAGAGGTTTTATAGTTTAGTAGACTGGGATAAAGAGTTTAATCAAAGTTTTAAACCTGTTTTATTAACGGTTGATAAGTCGCAACCTATTTTAGTTATGATCGACGCTGATTTAAAAATTAAGTTTTTTAATAAAGCGCGATCGAACGGGGTTACCGCAACCTATGTTTTACGTGAAATGATTAAAAACTATTTAGCGATCGGTGGATTTGAAACCGATCTCGAGATCAAAACAAAACAAACTGAGCTTGTTAAAGCTTTGCAAGCGTTGGGGGTAAAATAAACATATAGGACGTTTTAACAGTTTAGCGCGATAGTTGTAGCGGGTTAGTGATTATCGTTTAATGGTGGTCCGATTTTGGGCGAATTTGATAATGTAAAAGGGGTTTGAAATGATTAAGTTAATATTTATGGCGGCCATGTTGTTAGCGGCCGGTAATGCTGGCGCGTTTTGCGGTTATACGGATCAATATTGTTATCAGGGGGGCAGTTATCAGGGGGATCAGTACACGGCCAGGATGCTACAACAGCAAGCCGAGCAGCAACAACAGCGTGAAATGATGGCGATCCAGCAGGAACGTAACAGGATAATGGAACAAGCCAACCGCATTCAACAATATCCACAATTGTACGTTTTTCCTAATCAACAATACAACTACAACCGAGGCTACAGATAATGAAAGAAGTAATTAACCCGGACGTATTAAACGCACCTTGTTATTTTCCATTAAGAAGGGTTTATGGCGTTAAGATTGGTTATCGTAAGTTTGAATTTAAAACAGATAAAGCGGCGCGTAATTTTCATATAAAATATGCGGAACGCTCCCAGTCAATTCCCAAGAAACATAAAAACGAGGTTTATTGTGCGGATCAGCCGAGAATTGGTTTAACACAACATAAACGTGATATAAAACTTGCAATTGATATGTTATTAGGGCAGCCAAAAAGAAAATATAGAAAAAAATCTCTATAATGATAATTTTAACAAATTATCAAAATTGATCGAGGGGGCAAAATGGCCGGTTTAGGACTGAAAAAGACAGGGGGCGCACCGAAAGCCGCGGCCCGGAAGAAAAACGTAAGAGCGGCACAGACGACCCTCAGAGAAGCAATTTTAGAGTCGTTTGACCGGGTTGGCGGCGTTGAGTATCTTGCGATTCAAGCATATGTTAACCCGGTTGCATATTTGGGGTTATTGAAATCAGTAATCCCGAAAGAAGTAGAACTAAAGGCTGAAAATGTTAACGTGGTTGACGTGTTAGCAGATTTAGCCGAACGTTTGCCAGTATAAAATTTTTAAGGGGATCAAATGGAAAGTAACAAAGAATTAAAGCCTTGCCCGTTTTGTGGGTCCGATAAAATTCACGAAGCGTTTAATTATTATGAATGTTTGGAGTGTTTTACTTATGGACCGAGCGATAATAGCCCGGCCAACAGATTAGGGTTAACCGCTAAAGAGTTATGGAATCTTAGAAGCAATGGTTAAGTTAATCGAGTTCACTTTCAAACCTATCAATTTACATAGTTTAGGGGGTTTTAAGGGTTATGATGACAAAAACGTTAATATTTATAATCGGATGGGTTCTAGTATTGATAACCGCTCCAATATGGGTAACAGCATGGTACAAAGCCGAGCTGGATCACAAGAGAAAATTAAAAACATAATTGATGGACGCGGTTAAATATAAAAAATCGTTGGATCGCTGGTATCCCTTAAAAGATCACGCGATCCAGACCGCTTTAATTAACGACAATATACGCGTTAAAATTGTACCAGCTGGGCGACGTTCAGGAAAAACAGAACGCGCGAAGCGGTACGTTGTGCGGGAATGTATGAGAACGCCAGGGAATTATTTTGTGGCCGCTCCAACCAGGGATCAGGTAAAACGAATTTACTGGAAAGATTTAAAACTTTTATCATTTTCCGATTGTTTCCCGGATCGACCGAGCGAAACCCAGTTAATCATAAAGTTTCCGAATGGATCCCTTTTAAGTCTGATTGGTTTGGATCAACCCCAGCGCATTGAGGGTGTTATTTGGGACGGTGGCATAGTTGACGAAATTGCCGACTGTAAGCCCAACGCATGGCCAGAGAACATAGCCCCCGCTTTAGATACGTTTAACCCGTTACGACCCGATTATCGGCCATGGGTTTGGCTTATTGGGGTCCCGGACGGGTTCGGCCATTATTTAGAGTTAGCCGAATATGCAGACAGCGGGCAAGATCCTACATGGCGGAAATATACGTGGTTTTCTTCCGATATCCTGCCAGCGGACGTTATAGCATCAGCTAAAAAACGTATGAGTGCTAGGCAGTATCAGACAGAATATGAGGCCGCTTTTCTTAATTCAACTGGCCGGATTTACGACGATTATGGGCCAGCAAACTATACGAACGAAACCATACAGCCTTATGAGCCGCTCCTTTGGTATCATGATTTTAATTTTAGTCCAATGTCTAGCGGCGTTGGAGTGCGGCGCGGTGAAACCGTTTACTTGTTGGATGAGATAATTTTACAATCGGCCGTTAGTGAGCAGTCTGCACTTGAGTTCGTTGAAAAGTATAAAGAGCATCAAAATAAAACTGTAACGATTTATGGAGATCCAGCGGGCAAGGTTGGCGAGAAACATGGGCATAGTTCAGATTATACAGCGATAGAAGCCGTGTTACGGTCATACGGTTGGAAGTATCAACGCAAGATTAGAAATTCTACGCGATCCATAAAGGACGGCCAGAACGCAGTACGAGCCAAGATTGCTAACGCAAGCGGCGAAATTAGTTTATATTGCAATAATATCAACGCGCCCTATTCGCATAAATCACTTTTAAATGGAAAATTAAAGAAAGGATCCACGTTTTTAGAAGAAGATGACGAATACCAGCATATAGGGACCGCTATTCGATACATGATAGAGTTCGAGTGGCCGATAGTGCCATATAAACAACCGTTACAACCGCCCCTTAATATACTTACAAATTACAAAAGTTGGTGATCCATGGATAATGAAATCGAGTTAGAAGATTTAGACCTAGAATTGAAGCGAACAAACAAACTAAACGAGGTTTTTAACCGGGCCGTTCGAGCATTTGATAATATTCAGACAGCATGTTATGAGGAGCGCCAACAATGTCTACAGGATCGACGCTTTTGTTGGGTGGCTGGTGCAATGTGGGAAGATTTTTACACCGAACAATTAAGCAATAAGCCCAGGTTAGAAGTTAACAAGGTGCAGCTTGCAGTTACCAGGATTAACAACGAATATCGAGCCAACCGGATCAGTGCGGTATTTAGCCCCGCCGACGGATCCGAGAGCGACGAAACATGTGATAACCTTAATTCACTATACAGAGCGCAACGCAAAGCCAGGGGTACAGAGTTCGGGGATAACGCATTTATGGACAGTATAACCGGGGGTATTGGTGCGTGGCGTTTACGTGCAGAATATGAGGACGAATATGACGAAGATAACGAAGATCAGTTAATAACGTTTGAACCGATATTCGACCCCGAAACATCAGTATATTTTGACTTGAACGCAAAACGCCAGGATAAAGCCGACGCAAAATATTGTTATGTGGTAACGTCCATGGATGCCCAGGAATTTGAAGAAACCCATAAAACGACCCCCGCGGATTGGCCGAAGAATGATAACCGCTTTTTCGATTGGTGCGTGAATGACGTTGTTTATTTGGCCGAATATTATGAGATCGAGGAAACCAGCGAGACTTTAAGGTTTTATTATGGTTTGGCCGGGGATGAAATCAAAGTTACCCCGGAAGAATACAGCGATAAGGACTATTTAAGCGAGCTTGACGCCAAGGGTTACAAGTTAGCCCGGAATCGTAAGATCAAACGCCAGCGCGTTCATAAGTACATCATGAGCGGCGGCGGGATCCTTGAAGATTGCGGTTATATTGCTGGGCGCTATTTGCCAATAATCATAACATACGGGAAGCGCACCTATATCCAGAATATGGAACGGGCAAGCGGTGTTATTCGTATTTGCAAGGATAGCCAGCGGTTGTTAAATGTTCAATCTAGCAAGTTGGCGGAGATCGCAAGCGGATCCAGCATAGAAAAGCCCATATTTACTCCCGAACAGGTATTAGGACATGAAGCGCGATGGGCTAATGATGCTGTTTCAGATTACCCCTATCAGCTTATAAACTTATCGTATGATATTAACGGCCAATTGATACAACCCGGACCCGTAGGGATGACCAAAAGTCCCGATTTACCCCCGGCGTTGGGCGCGTTGTTGCAATTTGCTAACGACGGTTTAAATGATTTAATGGGTAACCAGGATCAGGCCGAACAGGTTAAAAGCAATTTATCAGGATTAGCGGTTGAATTAATCCAGGCGCAAATAAGTGTCCAGACAGCCGGTTATATGTCCAATTTTGCGATAGCTGAAAAATGGGCGGCGCAAGTATGGTTGGAAATGGTTAAAGATTTATATACGCGCGAGGGTAGAAAGTTAAAAGGTGAAAGTGAGGGGGGATCGGCCGAACAGATCGATATTAAAAAACCGATAATAGACGATCAAACGGGGACGGTTACTGCTATAAATGATTTTAGCCAATTGAAAACCATGGATATACAGATCGAGATAGGCGCAAGTAGCGAGTCCAAGCGGGCAGCAACCGAAAAAGGGTTAATAGGTTTAATGGGACAGATCCAGGACCCCGGAACGCAGGGTATTTTATCTAACATGATCCTTGCGAACAGTTCAGGGGAGGGCATGAGCGAATTGCGGCCGTATTTTAGGAAACAATTAATACAACAAGGCGCAATTGAACCGAGCAAAGAGGAATCCGATAAAATGGCCGAGGATGCCAAGAACCAGCAACCGGAACAGCCAAGCCCAACGGATCAAGCTAACGTTGACTTCTTAACAGCCAGTGCAGCAGCCGAGCAAGCAAAAGCGGAAAACCTAAAAGCACAGACGGAAAAAGTTAACAAAGAAGCGGAACAGGTTGAAGCGAACACACAAAAGATTTTGAGCGAGGCCCGGATAAACGAGTTAAAAGCGATCCAGGCAGCGCAACAATTAGACATTAATAAGGCCATGATAATTGATGAGTGGTTAAAGTCACAATTGATAACAGGCGAACCAGCGGGAGAGGTTGAGCAACCCGGCCAGGAAATGAACGAGCCGCAACCGATGCCAATGGATCAGGGTGCAATGATGCAGGAACCGCCCCAATAATAACTTGATTTTAAAATCAGTTAATTTTATATTGTTAACTGATTTTAATTAAACGGGGTTTATCATGAGAGCGTTAGAGGTGTTACATGATGTTTTAAAAATAGTTGTTGGTTTTATTGCGGTATTGGGTACGGTTTTTTTATTGGCCGCTGTTACCATGTCCGGCCACGAAACAACACAAAGTTTTTTTTTATTAATTTAACAAGGGTTTAAAATGGACGTTTTAGAAAATGATTTAGATAACGATATTGAGGACGTTGAACTTGACGACCAATTAGACGGCGCGGGCGATCCAGACGACGGCGCGGAGTTTGAAATATCAATCGGTAACGATGACGAGTTAACCGACGAGGAAAAAGCAGAAAAAGAGCTTGACGCATTACCGCCTATAAAAGAATTTAGAAAAGCTTTTAAAGAGACGCAACGCAAAAACCGGGAACTTGCGGCAGAGTTGGAAGCCTTGCGCCAACCGATAACGAACCAGCACGCCCCGGACGTTATCGAAAAGCCGACATTGGAAAGTTGCGGGTATGATACCGAAGCCCATGAGGCGGCGTTGGTAAATTGGGTTATACATCAACAAACGGTTACCCAACAGCTTCAGCAAGAGCAACAGCGGGTTATCGATGCACAAAAAGGTTGGGCTGGGTTAGTAGATTCTTACAAGGGGCAAAAGGCCGCGTTAAAAGTTAAAGATTTTGACGATGCCGAAGCGGAATTAATAAGCGTTATTGATCCCGAACGGCAGGGGATTATTTTAAAATTTGCCAAGGAGCCCGCGAAACTAATTTATGCGTTGGGTAAGAATAAATCAAAATTGGAAGCGTTGGCGAAGATAACTGACCCGATTCAGTTCGCATTACAAATGAATGAAATTGAAAGGAGCATTACAGTGACGAAAAGAACAGCCCCCGAACCCGAGCGGCGTTTGAACTTGGGGACCGGATCAGGCGCGGCGGTTATAAGTGGTAAAACCGACGTGAAACTTGAACGTTTACGAACCGAAGCGCAAAAAACAGGAGATTTTACAAAAGTAGCCGCTTATAAGAGAGGGTTGCAAAAATGAGCGAACTAGAAAAAAAACCAACCCCAAATGATGTTTTAAGAGCAGCTATGGGGCGACTGGATGATGTTCTGATTATTGGTTTTAAAAAAGGTGAAGCCAGGGATTTTTATTATGCAGGATCCACAGGTAATAAAGCGACCCTTTTATATTTACTTGAATCATTTAAACATAACTTATTAGCTGGGGCATTTGACGGGTAACAATAGATCATTGCCAAAGTAAAAACATAAATCTATAATTGAACAAAAGGCAACCGGTAGCCGTTAAAAAACCGCGAACAAAGCCCCCCGCACAAGGCCCTTATAAAATGGCGAGATTAGAAAGGTATAACTTTTAATCAATCCATTTTATAGGAGCGCCAACAATGGCCACGAATAACTTAAATAAACAAATAACGATCCAGTTTGAAAACTTACTGGAATCATTCGACGATCAATTAGTAATGTCTAAAAACGTTGAAAAGTTCAACGCATCAGGCGAAAGTTTCCAACGATCAAGTGATACCATTTGGCGAACGATCCCAATGATCGCTACAAGTCAGAACGGTATTGATGCCACGTCCGCATTTTCAGCAGCCAGCGCCACACAATTGGCCGTTCCCGCGTCAATTGGTTTTCAAAAAAACTCAGTGTTTAACCTTAATGGGTTAGAACTCCGCGACGCGTTAACCCGCGGCAGCCTGCTAAAAGCGGCAAAGCAAAAACTAGCATCAGACATTAACGTCGCAGTTTCTAACGCGGCCGCGTTGCAAGGTACAATCACGATTAAGCGAACCACGGCGTCAGTCGGTTATGATGATTGGGGGCTGGCAAGTGCAGCAATGGATGAACGCGGCGTATCGATGTTTGAACGTAAAGCAGCGTTAACGCCACGTGATTACAACGCGGCAGCGGGTAACCTGGCATCACGTCAGACAATTAATGATTTGCCCCGTACAGCATACGAAAAAGCGCGTATCAATGCTGATATTGCCGGTTTTGAAATGTTTAAACTTGATTATGGTTACAGACAAGCGGCCGCGGCCGGTGTTACTGTTACTTTAACAAGTGCGGGCCAATATTACACCCCGGCAGCTACTACAACCCAGTCCGACGGATCAGTTACCCCGAAAGAAAACAGGTATCAGGTGATCCCGATTACTGTAACCAGTGGCACGGTTGCGGTTGGTGATCGTTTTCAATTTGCCGCCAACGTTTGTAACTCGGTTCATCAAATTACAAAAGTAGATACCGGCCAGCCGATGACGTTCGTTATTAACCGGATCGTAACAGGTGCAGGTGGCACAGGTACGGTTGAAATAAGCCCGCCTATCATAAGCGGCACAGGTGGAACCCCGGCAGAACTGCAATATAAGAACGTGACAGCTACACCCGGCGCGGGTGCAGCTATTACATTTTTAAATACTGTAGCAGCCCCGGTTAACCCGTTCTGGCAAAAACAAGCCATCGAAATTATCCCATGTAAATATGAGATCCCAACCGATGCGGGCGTTAATGTAATGACAGGTACGACCGAGAGCGGTATCACATTAACAATGTCTTACTTTTTAGACATTAACACTTTGACATTAAAAGGCCGGGTCGATACGTTGTTCGGCGTAGTGGTTAACCAACCGCAACAATGCGGCGTTATGCTTTTCAATCAAACTTAATTTTTATAGAGTTTCATTTTCCCATGGATGGGAACCCCCTTAATTTTCAGGAGTGCAGTAAAATGGCAAAATCACAACCAGTCACCAAGCCGGGTATAATTATTATGATCGGAAAAAAGGCCCCCGCAAAAATGCCAAAGGGTAAAGCCCCCGGCAAGAAAAAGGGGTGTTAAAATGTTTGTTTACAGATATCCAGGCGATCAGATTGAATATCTGGAGGGTAAAACCTACGATATTAAGAACGTTGACGACGGCGACGAATTAACCGACGCATTAGTTAACGGTTGGGCATTATCCCCCGATGAAGCCGAAGCGTTAACCGCCCCGCCAGTAAAAACAACCAATAAAACAAAAGCAGAGGTTTAACCAATGTCAGATAATAGCGGTTTAAATAGTGGATGGACAAAACTTGACATTATAACGGCCGCTTTTAATGAGATCGGTTTTGCTAATTATTTATATGATATTGACCCGGCGCAATTAAGCCGGGTTTTATTGCAGCTTGATGGATTAATGGGTACATGGGCGGCTATGGGCGTTAATATTGGTTATCCATTACCAACCGGGCAGATCGGTTCAGATATCAACCAGCTTTCTAATTTACCAGCTGCAGCGGTTGAAGCCGCTTACATGAATCTAGCGAAAAGGATCGCCCCGTCGTTTGGTAAAACATTAACCCCTGATTCAATAAGCAACGCCAGGGAATCGTTCACGGCGATGCTTTTAAACTTGAGTGTTATCCCCGATAAACAATACCCCGGAACGCTATTGACAGGGGCAGGAAATAAGCCGTTAAGCCGCGTTTTTAATTCGGGCAATGATTCAACAACCCCAACCGAGATAATTTAATATGAGCCAATTTTTAAACGGTAGCCGTTTGCCTGTTACCCAGTCAGTTGGGGCCGGCGATTTGGTCCCGGTGTTTGTTCAAAATTCAGGGTTAACCATGGCGGCGGCATTTTCGACAATTGCCGCGTTTATTCAAAGCCTATTAACGTCAGTTTCTAGTTATGTTACTTTTTACAGCGTACCATTGACTGGTGCGACGATCCCTGACAATGGCGCAACTTATAACAAGTGGTACATTATCCAGCCAGTCGGGACCATTGCCGCGTTAACAGTGACTTTTCCTGCATACGGTGTGGCGATTGACGGCCAGAAAATAGCCCTAGTTTCAACGCAAACAATAACAGCCTTGACGTTAAGCTCGTTAGGTTCAACAGTGATCGGAGCTAACGCGGGATTAAGCCCAACGACCCCGATTAATTTTAAATACAACCAACCGCTTAACGTTTGGTTTAGATTTGGATCATAACCATGAAAACCGGAACAATTTTCCCGAACGGCTCAGCCATAATTGAAATGCAGTTAGGCGAAAGCTTAACAGTTGATGTTATACATACGGGCATAGCTAAAGTTTACAAGATCGGACCGTTAGGGATTAAACAACCTATGTTGTTTAATCCTATTGTGAATAATAGGTTTGTTGTAACTTATCCGACCTCAGATGTAGGTGACGGAACAACAACAATTTTTATTGAATCGGTTGGAGCAATAATTGAATATTCTTCAGCGATTGCCCCGGTTGTAGGAGAAACAATCCCAAAATTGCCAAAATATAGCCCAGTGCCGGCCCTAATAGATGATGCGGTTGGGCGTTGTTATGGGGTTCAACCGTTAACCCCCGGCGTTGGTAATTACATACCCGGCGACATTTTAACGCTTGTGGGGGGTACAGCCTCCCCAGCCGCGAAAGCTATCGTCGTTGAAACAATGGTAGTTAGTGCCACTATTGTGGCCGCGGGATCAGGTGGTACGAATGGATCCACAACGTTAACAGGCACAACCGGGACATTTTCCGAGGCATTTTTATTAACTGTAACGATTGCCGGGGGTATTTGCACTAGCATAGATTCAATAAAGCGGGCAGGGTCGTACAGCGCCAACCCTACGAACGTATTAATTGAGCCAGTGACTAACGCCACATTAACGGGTTGTACGGTTAATGTTGTAATGGGCGTTAAAACTACAAATTTGCAGGATCCAGGTGTTTATTCAGTGGTCCCGGTAGCAGGAACAACCGTAACAGCGACGGGAGGCACGGGATCTGGCGCAACATATAACGCGGTTTTTTATCCCCCTAAGCCTAAAGTGACATTTAACAGCACCAACGCGGGCGGACAGTTTCCAGCGTCAACAATTGCTGGTGGTATTAAGATACCGTTTACGGATGCAGCAAGCATTTTTATTTATGATCGAGCCGGTTACACGTTTAAAAAGACAACAACCGCTTATGACTTTTATCAGGGGCGGGCAAGTGGTTTAGCGTGGCACACAACAATGAGTTTTACTCATGAGGGTACGATGTTTGAAGTTGTTGGTAATGCTAACGATAAGTGGAATTTTTATGTTGATCGAATGGACGGGAAAGGATTTGTTATATTATGCCCGTTATACATCAATATTCCACCGGGGTTAGGTAACGATATTTCATTTATTAAAGTCAATTTTGGAACGCGCGGATTTAGGCGCATTACAGCGGTTGGTTATAACGCTTCGTGTGCGGGGTTGGTGATCGAACCGAATACAACCGTCGGCGCGTTAGATCATACCGTCGATTTTCCCCCATGGGCGTTAATATCCGATTCGTATGGTATACAGCGATGCAACCAATGGTGGGCAGGTCCATATGATGAATTTGTTAGCAATGTACACGGGGTTTTAATCCATGAATCAGCGGTATCAGGTACGGGGTATAATTCCGGCGCACCCGTTTTTATTGACCGTTTACCGAATATCATAGCTTGTAATCCTAAGAATGTTTTGATTGCAGGAAACCTTAACGACGCGATTGGGGCAGCACATACGGCAGCGGTTAAAAACTTTTATGCAACCTTGTTTAGCCAGTTACCTAATGCTGTATATTTGATCGTTGGCGGTTGGACACCTGCAAGTAGTTGGTTAGGCGCGTCCATACCGGATCAGCAAGGAAAAGCGTTAGTTGTTCTTAATGAGTTGAAAAATTATCCGGGGATTAATTGGGTATTTGTTGATCCTACGCGAGGGACCTGCACCAATTCCAGGGGGATTACGTTTAACGTCGGGCCGCCCCAATGGTTTACCGGAACGGGTTGGGTTGGTGCAACAACCGGTAACGGGAACTTTGATTTTTATGGTAACGATTCATCACACCCCAATAGATTAGGTTGCGAATATGCGGGTGCGTTGTTAAGTTTTTCTTTCGTAACATCTCAAAACATGGGTTAATTTATGCAGGTCCCAATATTAAGCGGGGTTTATAGCGATCAGACGGGGGATTATCGGAGTAGTTACCCCGTGAACCTTGTACCAGTGGCACAATCAACGGGGATTAGCGACAGCTATTTACGACCCGCCGAAGGATTGGAACGGATAACAGATACCGTCGGAAATGACCGCGGCGGGATCGTTGTAAATGGTGTTTTATATCGGGTTATTGGTAATAAATTTGCACGGATCAATGCGGACGGTTCAATAGTCTATTTAGGTGTTATACCAGGCGTGGGACAGTGTTCTTTATGTTACAGTTTTGATATTATTGCAATAAGCGCGGTAGGTTTATTGTATTATTTCACGTTAAAAACTAACAGTTTGGCGCAAGTCATAGATCCTTATTTACAGACCTGTTTATATATAAATTGGTTGGACGGTTATTTTATCAGCACAGACGGAGATTATATAATCACATCGAATTTAAGCACACCAACAACATTCAGCCCATTAAATTATGGATCAAGTGAAGTGGTACCGGATTCAATTAACAGCTTGCAAGTTTTAAGAAATCATTTATATGCTATCAACCGCTATTCGATCGAACAATTCCAAAATATTGGCGGGCAATTTTTCCCATTTCAACGCGTTGACGGCGGTTTTATACCCCGGGGCGCGGTGGGTAGTTTTGCCGCTTGCGTGTTTGACGATACCATAGCATTTGTTGGTGGCGGTCAGAATGAAGGAGTTGGTGTGTGGTTGGCAGCTGATTCAAACATGACTAAGATAAGCACAAGGGAGATCGACGTTCAGTTACAACGTTATACTGACGACGAGTTGCAACATATTATCATTGAATCCCGGACCGACAAAAACCATAAATTTTTATATATCCATTTACCCAATGGTTCCTATGTTTACGATGCGGCTGGGAGCGCTGAATTAAGCACCCCAATATGGTTTATTTTAAGATCAACGTTAACCGGTGAGGGTCCATACCAAGCGTTTAATTTTAACTATGCTTACAACGAATGGTTTTGTGGAAATCCGATAGCAAGCGGGTTAAATAAATTGAGATCTGATATCGGCGGGCATTATGGCGCGGCGGTTGGTTGGGAGATCCAAACAGGGATTAGTTATAACGGCGGGCAAGGTGGCATTTTTCACGAAATTGAAATTATGTGCTTAACTGGCCGCGTTGAGAACATGAACGCGGATCCGATGCTATGGACCAATTACAGTAACGACAGCGGCGCAACGTGGAGCAATATTAGAACAAGGCGGGCCGGTAGGTTGGGTCAACGTGAAAAGCGTTTAAACTGGCTACAATGCGGCGTTATGAACGATCGACGGATCCAACGAATAGGCGGAACCAGTGACAGCCATTTGACCATAACCGCTTTAGAAGTCCGAGCCGAGGCATTAATTAATTAATGAAAATTTTAACCCCCTCAAACAGTCAATTATCAACGTTTTTAAACTCTAACGACCTAATAAACCGGTTTATTAATCTGTTTGCAGTTGCCAGGAATGAGCAACAATTAAGCCTTAAAAATATTAAAGTGGTTCCGGTTGACGGGGGTAGTTATGACGTAATAGAGAGCGGGCAAAGTTTATGGTTGGAATTTTCCCCAACGTCAGTAATAACGGGAGGATTCACTGTGACATTGCCAAACGTTGATAATTTAATCGACGGGCAGGAAGTATTTTTAACGACAGTTTACACAATCAACCCTATATTATTATTAAGCCCAGGAGCGGCGTTTAATATGGGTTTTACTTCATTAGCGGCCAACGCGGCCGGGGTGAGGTTTAAGTTTTCCAAAGCAAGCGGAATATGGTACAGAATGTGAAAATCACAAAAAAACAACAAAAAACTTTAAAAAACCATAACCGTGCGTTAACCGTCCAACGCAAAAAAGGGGATAAACTTGAGCGGTTTTTAATTGATAACGTTAAGCCAGAAACTTGCCCGGTTGAGCATTTTTTTACCGATAATAATAACGGTTTAGATATCATGGCGCGGGCATTTACGATCCCGGCCGGTATTGTTATAACCGGCGCGTTATATTCTATTGAATGTTTTTGGTTATTGGCCCGCGGCCGTTTGCGGATCGTTGAGGGGGATTTAACACGCGATATTGAAGCCGGGGAATTGTTAAAAAATTCGGTAGGTACAAAAAACAGCATGTACGCTTATGAAGATAGCACATTGTACGGATTTGTACCGAACCCAACAAACAGCCGCAACCTTGAAAATATTGTTAAAAAAGTAATTAAACAGCCTTATAATGAATTATTAGGTGAACCGGCCAACAAACAAGCGTTAACGTGGGACATTACACATGATTTTACATAAAATTTTAAAACCATTTTTATGGATCCTTACGGGATGCCGCTTTGATTTTTTTGGGATCAGTGCGGGGACCGCGTTAAGCGTTGGAGTGGGCGCGGCCGGTGCGTTGGGTAACGGGTTGGCAAGTTCGAGCGCGGGCAAGGCGGGCCAAAAAGCATCATGGGCCGCTTATATGCAACAACTAGCGGCGATGCAAAATTCCAGCAATGCCCAGGAACGCAACGCAACAATAGTACGGGATCAGAACCAAGCATATAACCAGTACGCATACGATCAAACAGGGCAGATACAGGGGCAGATGTACGGGACCGCCCTAGAAGGAAACAATCAAGATTCTAATTATCAGAATACAGCCAACGCATTAGGCCTACAGTACGGAACCGACGCAATAAACCAAAGTTACAAGGCGTTAATGGGCGGGGCGGGCGGATCACGCGACGCGTTGAACAATGGAGCGACCGGCGCATATAACGCTCAAATGGGCGCGGCAACTGCTAGAGATGCTAATTATAATGACGCGTTTAAAGGTATTCAGGGTTATTATGACCCGTACATGAAAGCCGGAACCGGCGCATTGAGTAGCCAACAAGATTTAATGGGGTTAAATGGTAAAGCCGCGCAGGATGCCGCGTTTACCGGGTTACAAAACGGCCAATATACCGAGTTAGCGAAACAAGGCGAGAACAGTTTATTGCAAAATGCCGCGGCAACGGGCGGGGTTAGGGGTGGTAACACGGCGGCAGCGTTGGCGCAATTCAGACCGGCCATGATGCAAAACATAATTGACAAACAAACAGCGAACCTAGCGGGAATGTCTAATCAAGGTTTAAACGCGTCCAATTCATTGGCCGGTTACAGGTCCGATTTAGGAAACCAGTTAGCCGGGGTTAATGCGGATAGGGGTAATTTTGGCGCAACATATAAAACAGCGTTAGGTAATAACAACAGCAACTACGCGTTAAGGGTTGGCGATTTAGGATCCCAAAAAGCGACGCAATTCGGCGGTTTAAAAACAGCTAACGCCAACCGGACGGCCGATATTGGTAGCCAGTGGATTAAAAACCAAACCGCGTTAACCAATCAAAATTATGGGAATATATTAAACAATTATCTAGGGTACATTAACGGCAACCGTCAAAATGCTATTGATTACAGCAACGGGACCAACGGTTATCAGGCCCAGTTATTCCAACAAATGGGGCAAGCGGGTGCGAACCAAGCGCAACAAGCGGGCGGTTATAATCAATCGAGCGCGTTGGGTTGGGGTAACGCCATGGGGCAAGGGTTGGGCGCGTTAGCCGGTTTATTTGGTGGTGGTGGTGGCTCAGGAAGTTCGGGCGGCGGTGGTGGTGGTGGCTCAGGAAGTTGGGGCGTACCGAGCGGATACGGTTCGGGCGGTTATGGTTTTGCAGGATTACATTAAAAATTAACGAGGTTAAAATATTATGGCGAATTTAATACCAGGAGTTACCCAGGGATCGAGCGGTACGGGAGGTAACATGAACGCGGCGGTTATAAAGCCAGGGGCGCAACCGCTAAACAACAATATAAGTGGGAACGGTGTGCCATTACCAGCGATTAAGCAACCGTTACCCGGCCAAGTAACCGGCGGGCCAACCCCTGTAACGGGCCAACCGGCCGCGACAAACCCCGCGTATACAGTCCCGAAAGTAGCGTATGAACGCCAGGGGGCAGCGGACAGTTGGCATAGAACAGCCGGTTTTCAACAACCTGCTAATTATCATCCGTTAGTCGCGCAAGCGTTACAAAGTGGGCAAAATTTACACCCGGCGTTGTTGCACCCGACCGTTAATGATGCAATGCACGCCAACCAGCCGCTACACCCCGCGATAGTTCAGGCGATCCAGACGGGGCAACAATTACACCCCGATATCGTTCACACATTACAGCAAAGTATAAACGGACCGGTGGCGCAACCTTTGAACGGATCTCCCGGTTATGGTAGCCAGGGACGCGGTTTTGAGGGTGGACAGGCGACCGGACAACCAGTTAACCGCCCGCTTTATTATGGTCCCGGTTATGGTAATCAGGGCGGCGGGGTTTTTCAAAGTGGACCGCAACCAGTAAACAGCGGCGGTAATGTTTTTCAAGGTGGCCCACAACCAGTAGGGAACGGTGGTTATGGTTTTAGAGGTTTATAAAAAATGAGCGACCTATTAGACCCTAGCACGATCATAGCGAACAGCCTGCAAAACCCTTTTAAAATGGGGTTTGATAACGTTAACGCGGTACGGGATAGCATAGAGGAACGGGATAAACTAGCGCGACGCGACGCGGATTTACAAGCCTTAAGCGAAAATCATAGCCCTAAACAAATTTTAAACTTAGTTTTGAAATATCCCGAATTAAGCGGGCATATAAAAACAGCTTTCGAGGGGTTTGATACTAACGAGCAAAAACGGCGCGTAGATTCTACGATACCGATTTATAGCGCGGCGTTAGCGGGCCGGATGGACGTAGCCAAAAAGATGCTAGAAAAGCAAGCCCTAGCATTAGAAAACAGCAACGGTGATCCGGAAGAAGTGGCGCGGTTGCGTGATTTTGCGGCCATGGCAACCGAGGACCCGGAGAGCTTTAAAAATTATGCTGGTATGTCATTGGCCCATGGTATGGGGGCGGATAATTTTGGTAAAACGTGGCTAGATCAGACCAAAGCGGAAAACGTTAGCCAATTGACCCCTTATCAAATTTATTCCGAAACCGCAAAAGGCAAAAAAGACGCGGCCGACGCGGCAACAAAAGAGGCGGGTTTACCTTTTGTTGCAGATACAGCGGCGGCGGAATTGCAAAATAAACAGTATCAGTTAACCGATACTAAAGCAGATAATGAGGTTAACGCGTTAAATGCGGCCGTCGGCGTACAAACAAACAGTTTGAAACAGCGGGAATTAAATCAGAATTTGACCATTAAGGACCAGGAACGGCAACAAAAGCAGTTAGACGGGGCCCAAGCGTATGAAACCGCAAACAGTACAATAGAGGGCGTTAAAACGAGATTAATGGAAGCGTTAAGCGATCCAGCGTTAAAAGCGTCCCCATGGCAACGAAAGTTATTTAACGGAG
>Ga0302321_100000391_pt1 | contig 38657 bp, 42 predicted proteins | sample Fen_T0_1_FD_202505 | JGI IMG/M metagenome (GOLD analysis project Ga0302321, IMG submission 202505) | Peat permafrost microbial communities from Stordalen Mire near Abisko, Sweden - Fen_T0_1 | ecosystem: Environmental > Terrestrial > Soil > Wetlands > Permafrost | place: Sweden: Abisko... | reverse complement strand
ACTCGAGGAGAGTTCACATGCCGTTCATCAGCGATACCGCGATGCAGAAGGTCGCGACCAAATTGCAGAGCTTCGAGACGCGCGAGGAGAAGCGCAAGGTCGAGGTGCGCCAGAAGCTCAACGAGGCGAAGGTCGTCGCGGAGAGCAGCTTGGGCGCAGCGCTAGTTGGCTTCATGCACGGGCGGTTCGAAGACGCGGACGCGAATTTTTTCATCCCGCGCACCAGCATTCCCGCGGATTTCGCGATGGGGCTGACGGGCGTTGGGCTCGCGTTCTTCGACATGTTCGGGCGGGCGGACGAGGACGTGCTGAACTTTTCGAACGGTGTGCTTAGCGGTGCGACCGCCATGTACTTCCGCAAGCACGCGCTCGCGGGAAAGCAGGCGAGCAAGTTCTGGGCGGGCGCGCCGGAACTCCTCGCACCGATCACGCACAACCATCCATCGATTGGTGCGGCGATGTCGGACGCTGACCTGGCCGCTGCACTGCGTAAGTCACTCTGACGCAATTGCTCTGACTTAGCGCGTTGGTACAGGGGAGTACGGGCGAGCGCGAGCTCGCAATGGGATTCGTGTGCCTTCGACCCTCGGTCGCGGCGTGTCGTTCAGCAGGAGAGAACAAATGGCGAAATGGGAAGAGATCATGGGTGACGATGATGACTTCGGCGAGATTGGTGCCGAGCTCGATCTCGTTGCGGGAATGGGCACGGCTGAGATCGTCGGTGAGGACGACGAGATCGGAGACGAGGACTTGCTGCACGCGCTGTCGATCGGTGCGGCCCGGCGTGGCCATCACCGGAAGGCGAACGCGCTGAAAAAAGCTGCCAGCAAGCTGACTGAGTTTCGCAAAATCGACCCCGGCGCGGTGGCGATTCGGCAGCGGGACCTGAACAAGCGCCGCCGCTTTCCGCTCGGCTTTCAGCCCACGACGGTACTTGCCGGCTCGACCAGCAACATTCCTGCGGCGCCGCAGGATATGTTCCGGCCCGAGCGCTTGGTGATTCCGAGCGACATCGCGTTCGACTTCGGCGTTCAGGACGTGAAGGTCGGAAACACTTCGCAGCTCGTTAGCGGCGGGGAAGTGCCGGCCGCGATCTTCACGGAAGTGGCGATCGACACGCATGTGCACTTCAAGACCGCCGAGATTGGTAACCAGATGTCGGTGTCGGTTCGAAACAAGACCGGCGCGCCGATCGAGTTCTCCGCGGGCGTGGTCGGCACGGTGGTGCAGGCGTAGGCGCGAGGCTGCGTAGGAACACACGCGATGGACCTGCTGGTTAGCCTGGGCGAAGTCCCGTTGTTGAAGCGGAGCCGGTTTCTCGGGCTCTTCATCAAGCCGCTTCTCGACGCGCTGGTCGTGGTTAACCGGCTATTCCTACGCGCGCACCACGTGCTGCCCCTCTATCAATCCGGTGTCCGCTATCAGCAGGAACCGCCCGACGGGAAACCAGAAGAATTCGCCGCGATTCCTGTGGTGCTGAGTCGCGGCTGGGGTGATTGCGATGACCTCGCTCCCTGGCGAGTGGCCGAGCTTCAGGAGGCTGGCGAGGAGGCGAAGATCCGCATCACCTGGCGTCGCTACGGCGGGCGCAGGCTCTATCACGTGCTCGTTCGGCGCGGCGACGGACGCATCGAAGACCCCTCCAAATTGCTCGGAATGTAGGTAGTCATGATTGGAAAGCTATTCGTTCCGCTCGCCATCGGTGGCGGTCTGGTCTTCCTGTTGTCGTCGGCGGCGAGCGCAAGCACGAGTCCAAGCTCCGGCTCCGCGCCGAAGAACCCTTTCAACCAGTTGCCCGACAACCTGCGGCAGCTTGCCGGACAGGCCCAAGGTACGAATGACCCGAACATGCTCGAGCAGGTTGCAACACAGCTAGAGGCTCAAGGGTTCAGCGAGTCGGCGCGTGTCTTGCGCTCTCAGGCCACTGCGCTTCGACAACGCTCGCAAAGCGTTTTCGATCAACTACCCGATAGTCTCAAGCAACTGACCGGCCAGGCGCAGGCGACGAACGATCCCAACACGCTGGAGCAGGTGGCGACGCAGCTCGAGGCGCAGGGGTTCCGCGAGCCTGCGAGTCTCCTGCGGGTCCAGGCCGGCGCGCTTCGACAACGCTCGCAAGGCTTCGTGTCCTCGCCAAACGGCGCGAGCTCGCCCGGTATCGTTCCATCAGCGGCGCAGGGCTCGACGCCAGCTGTTCTCTCGCCGGAGCTGCAAAAGATGGTGGCCGACGCGATCCAAAGCGGCGCTCCGGCGGTGTTGACCAGCACTGCTTTCGTGCTGGAAAAGGCTGGGTTTCAAGCCGTGGCTGACGAGCTCCGTCGACGGGCGAAGGAGGCGGCCGCAAGCGTGCCAATGCCACCAGTACAGGATCATCCGAACGCGGCGATCGACACCAGCATGCCGGCCGATCTGGCTGCTCAAGTGGCCCGTCAGCTGCAGTTGCAAGGTGATCCGAGTGCGCTCGACGCGCTGGCCACCGAGCTCCGAAATCGCGGGTTCAGTAGCACCGCCGATCAGGTGACCGCGAAAGCACAACAGATCCGAACCATGCTCGATGCGGCTCGGACGATGCACGACATCGACTCGGAGTTCAAAACTCCGGGGATCGCGCCCGCACTACCGGCGGTCTCGCCACCTGTGGCCTTGCCGGCTGCGGTCCAGCCAAGTGCGGCGCCGCCGCTGCCCGGCGCCCCCCCGATTGCCACGTTTCCGACGACGGTCACCGCGACGCCACCAGCTCCCATCGCGGTTCCGAGCCAACCGCAGCCGCAACCGCCGGCTCCGGAAAAGTCGAAGGCGCAGATCCTCGCGGAGGCGCTCTCGACCAATCTCAACGACCTGCTTTCTCGCTACGGAAGCGTGCCGAAGGCTCGTTACAAGGAGGACAAGAGCCTCGTGCAGCGCTTCCAATCGCAGGAAGGGATCGGGGCGGACGGGACATACGGCCCGACGAGCGCCGAGCACGTTGCTCGCTACGTTTCAGACGTCCCTCCGCCCTTCTATTGGCGGAAGGGCGCGGGGCAGCGCGATCTCAGCACCTACCGCACCAATATCGAGACGCTCGCGCTCGAGGCCGATCAACTCGGCAATTCGGACCGCGCGGCGCGGCTTCGTCAGAGCGCGTTGAAGGCGTCGCTCGCCTGAGTGGAGGCTTCCATGACTGAGTCCTACTTTCCTGCGATCTCTACGTTTGAGAGCCGCGCGCCCGAGACCAAAGCAATTGGTGGCGCCTGGTTCGGCGCGACGCCTAAGGACGCGGACGACACCGTACGCCTGCGGATCGCTCCCTCGGGCGTCAGCGTCCGAGGGCGTTTCTGGCGCGAAGGTCCGTACTTCAAGGCGATGGTTCACGTGCAGACCGCTGGAGCCGCACCGAAGACGGTGTCAGCGGAGGTGGATCTCCGGCCCATCGTGCGAGCACTTCATCATTGGTATCGGAGGAAGCACGGGGTCCATATCGGGGGCTTTCCTGGCAGCTTCTTCAAGGCGGTAAAGAAGATCGGAAAGTCGAAGTTGCTCGGTGACGTCGCGCAGGCCGTAAAGTCTGTCGTCAAGAGTAAGATAACGGCCGGGGCAATCGCCGCGACGGCCGTGGTCTTTCCGCCGGTAGGAGTTCCAGCTGCGGCTGCGTACGCGACGGCGAACGCGGCGCTTGCCGTGCTCGATAAGGCCAATGCGATCAAGAACAAGGCCAAGACGGTGCTTGCTGCAGGCTCCCAAGCGGAGAAGATGCTGCTACGCGCCAAGGCGCCGCAGATCGCGCAGGCGCTCAGCCGCGCTGCCGACGTGCGCGCGAAACTGCGCGACATCGTTCGGCGGGCCAAGCAGGGCGATCTTGCGGCGCGCAAGACGGCGAACATCTTCACGCACGTGATGGCGCACCGCGACCGAGTGCAGTCGTACGTTGGCAAGTCTGCAGCGAAGGCGTGGACGCCTGGCCTGCTCGTGACCCAAGGGGGGCAGATCGTTCCGGGGCGATGGCTTCACTCGCAATCGGAGGAGGTCGCCAAACTGATGCCGGGTACGCCGGTCTTGGCGTTGCCTCCGAGTCCGAAGAGAGGACGTCGGAAATGACCAGGGCGCAGCTCCAACATTGCTTCGAATCGCTTCCGCCGGAGATAAAGCTGCAGCTCGCCGAGCGGGTCAGCGCTTTCCGAGGCTACCTCGAGAAGGCCGGAACGGTGCGGGCCAAGGTGAGCAGCGAGTTTCCCGAGGTCGATCCACGCGTCGCGGCGTTCGTGAGTCTGGCGATTGCGAGGTTCCTATGATTGTCGAGAACCGACTCACCCCGCTCAGCGTGCAAGACGCGACGCGCGCCTTGTACGATGCGTACACGCGCGTGACGGGTGGTCCGCCGAGCGCGCGCATCTTAGCGTTGCTGCTGGCGCAGTCTGCCTTCGAGACGGGGCGTTGGCAAAAACTGCACAACTTCAACTTCGGCAACATAAAAGCCGACCCCAACTACCCGCTCGTCACGCAGTTCCGTTGCTCAGAGGTGGAGCAAGGGGTCGAACAGTTCTTCGACCCGCCCGACCCGCACTGCAACTTCCGCGCGTACGCGAGCGCCACCGACGGTGCGGTCGACCATGTCAAGGTGCTCCAGAGTCGACCGCACTGGTGGAACGGACTGCAGACGGAAGACCCGGGCGCATTTGTCGATGCGCTCGCGACGGCGCCGATGTATTTCACTGGCAATCCAACCGTCTACAAGCGTGCGGTCGTGTCGCTGTTCGACGAGCTCCGCCCTTTAGCGCGGGCGGCGGTGCGGCGGCCGCGTTTGGCGTCGTTGCCGTCGCCGCCGCGATCTTTGTCGGTACGCTTCGCCGACCTCGGCGGCGTTAGCGGACTGCGCATCGCCGGCCCGAGCGCGGTACTTGGAGGGCCGGCGTGATGTTCAAGAGCGCCATCATCGCGGCCTTCGCCGTTGCGCTGGTCGCCATTCTGACTGGCAAGGACATCGTACGTCGGCACACCTTGGCACTCGCCGGCAAACGCTACGAGCTCACTCGCTACAGTAACGAGACGCTCGAGGTGTTTCGGGAAGACGGCGTGCAATTCGTGGTCGATCTGAAGGACGGGCACGCCACGCTCCAAGTCGGTACGGATGACCAAATGCAGGACGCGCTTGGCGTCATTCGGAAGATGGCCCTCGACCAGCTCTCGGAGGCCGCATGACGCTCGTGGGAGACCTGGGTTGCCCGGGCATCGACGTCGACGACTGGCGGAAGCGCAATCGCGTTCCGCTCTTCCCTGGCAAAGTGAACCGTTGGGTGCTCGTGCGTACTACGCGCGACGATCCGACGCCGGATGACCTGAAAAACACCCTAGCCGCAGTGTTCGTGAAGTGGTTCGAGGGCACGGTGCTCGACCCCGCGTTGGTCTTCAAAGGGACGACCCGCAGCGCCACCGCGGATCTGATCAAGCTCGAGAACGTGTCGAAAGACCGTCTATCCTTCGACCATCCCGCGCGGCGCCGCGAGGAACTTCCCGGAGTCGGGCCGACGGTCGCGCCCGGCAACGTGGTCTGGCTCGAAGTCAGTTTCTCCTACCGCGGGCAACAGAAGGACATGCCCTGGCCGGTCCGCACCGGTGCGGCAGTCCAACTCAGGAGCAGCGCGCAGTGTCCGATCGGCGCCGATTGGATGCTCGACAGCGTGCAGACACCGACCGAAGACGCCCCGCCGGAGCGGTCATCGGGCGAGAAGGCGGGTGAGGTCGTCAGCGAAACCGCGAGCTCAGTCGCGTCTGGGCTGTTCAGTCTGCTGTGGCTACCGGTTGCCGCGCTGGGCATCGCAGCCGTGCTGGTTCTACGAGCGAGGAGATATTCATGACGTTTCCGTCGCCCACATTCGTCAAATGGCTCACCAAACACCTCGCGGACGTGACCGAGGGAGGAATGATCAGCCGCTTCGAGCTCATCCACAAGGTTGAGTCCGAGCATGCCGAACGCCTGGATATCTGGCGTAACGACGCCGACTCTGGCCACGCGCCGCAGGAGCTTGCGCAGGAGATTCAGGACGCAGCCGAACGCGACGCACAGTCGCGGGTCAGCGGCCAGCCGCAACGCTATGTCGTGTTCGCGTACCGCGGCACCGAGACGATGCACGAGAGCCAGCACGCCTTTTTGGTGAAGGCCACCTTTCAACCGGCGCGCTTCGGCGAGGACTCTGAGCCGGCGACCGAGAAGGGCGTCATCTCGCACTACATGCGCCACGACGAGAACGTTCATCGGCTCCTGATGAGCGCGGGTGATGCGCTGCTCGGGAAACTCGCGGCCGACCTTGAGCGAGAGCGAGCCTGCCGCGTCAAGGCGGAAGAGCTCAATTGGTCGATGACCGAGAAATATCAGACTTTGCTCGATCGGGAGCACGAACGTCGAGTCGACGAGGCCAAGGAGCTCATGCGTGCCCGGCGCATGGACGAGCTCATGGGCGTGGCCACCGCGCTGCTGCCGATCTTCGCAACGAAGTTTCTCGGCTCGGGCGCGGGTGGGCCCGGCGCGAGCCAGGAAGTGAAACGGATGGAAATGTCTGACCCGAAAGACGCTGCGATTCGACGCTTCTTTGCCAGCCTGAGCGAAACTGAGATTTCCAGCGTTCTCGGGTGCCTCTCGGGAGCCAATCAAATCGCGCTCGCGGAGCTTCATCGCGCGTTCAGCGTCGCGAACGCCGAGCCGGCGGATGTCGCCGCAAGACAGCTCTCGGTGCGGAAATTCCTAAAGGGGCTGAGTGAGCGCGAGATCACTTCCATCTTCGCGTCGCTGGGCGACGCCAATCGAGCGCTCTTGCTCGCCCTTTACTCACAATACCGCGAGGTCGAGCAGACCGAACAAGAGCGAAAGCCGGAAATCCTGCGTTCGTAGCCAAAGGGACAAGTCATGAAGAAAAAGCACCGAAAGAAGAGCAAGGGGCGCACGCCTCGCAAAGGCGCTGCGCGCGCGACTCATGCGTCTCGCGCAAAACGAGGCAAGAAGCGGGGGCAGCACGCGAAGCCCGCGCAATACGCGAAGCCCGCGTTGCACTCGTCCGCGCTGCTACGCGCCATCAAACGGCGTCGAGCGGCCGAGCATGGCGAACATGCGGAGCACTCCGCGACGCGCAGACCGGGCACCAAACGCCACAAGCGCGGCCATGGCGCTGCCCACAAGCATAGCCACCACTCCGCGGAACCCGTTGTTACAGAAAAGAGCTTCGAGAACATGCTCGCGTATCGGCGGTTTCAAAACCACGCGCGCTAGTCGCGCAACGCAGTGACGAGTTCCGCACGATGGCCATCCTCGACCTTACTGACCAGCCCGCTTGGTACGCGGTCCGGGTCACGGCACAGCGCTACGGGCCCAAGGGCTATCTTGGGGTCGAGTACAAGTGGGCGAAGCCCAGGTACCTGAGCAATATGGATGCGCTCGGCTATGCGTTCGACCTCGCGCCACGGCCTACGAAGAAAGCGGGAGTCGATACCTACTACGAATCCGAGCTGTACCAGTGGGATGGCACGCGTTGGACGAAGATCCCCTAGGCATGTCTGACGCCGACTGACAGGCGACGCGCCACTCGTCGCGACCTTGCAGATAGAGATTCTCGAACCGCAGCTCGGCGCGCGTCGCCCGAACTGCAACGGCACTCGTGCGCGCACCGCACGGCGAGCCGAGGGACAACACCATGAGTCCGGAAGCCTCAGAGCTGCTTTTATTTCTAGACAACGACGAGCCACTCTATCGTCAGAAGATGCTCGTGTTCCGTGCGCTCGCACGGAAGATGGAGCGCGGTGTCTACAACCCTAAGCTCGCGCCAAAGGCGTTCGCGGCGCTGCTCATAGCGGCCGCGAAGAAGTACCTGAGCGAGTTTGGTAGTCCCGGTGACCGCTGGAACGTGATCTTCCCGACCAGCGCGCGCCACGCCGCCGCGGCGGCATGCGCCGTGGAGTTCGTCGAGTGGTTCGAGGTCGACTACGAGTCCCTCAAGAAGCCGCCGAGCCGTTCTAATTGAAGGATGCCAGTGATGTCGACGGGCCTCGATAAGCGGCGTCTCCGACGCGAAATTGAGCACGAACGACGTGCCAAGGTCGTGCAGCGCTTAACGGAGCTCGGCGTCCTGCTCAAGGCCGCGCGCGCGGCCCGGCGCGAGTCGCTCGAACGCATTCGCTCCCAATGCCGAACGGCGCGCGAAAAGCTGCGAACCACCTGCGGCGCTCGGCGCGAACGTGCCGGACGCGAAGGCGCTGAAGTCATCACGGCGCGGCAGCGCGAGATGCACGAGGAGCGACACCTCGACAAATTGCAGCGAACGGCTGGCAGACGCCCCACCTCCAAGTCGAACAAACCCATTGGACGACCGCGCAAGGCCAGCCGTGAACGCGAGTCCGAGTCCGACGACGAGGTGCGGCGCGATATCCCGCCCGAGCTAGTCGGCGTCTTCAACAAGGTACGTCGCAACATCAAAGGCTCTGACCGCCGGAGCCGAAGCGAAGCATTCCTGGAGTGGGCGGAAGAGAACCCCGGCGAGATCTACGCCATGCAGGAGCAGGAGGCGGGGCGCGAGATCAAACGGCTCGTGAAGGAATACCAGCGCGAGGCGAGGGGGAGAGCAGACGACCATGTCCCGTTTTAGTTGCCCGGTCGTCGCGTCGTCGGTTTCGAGCGCGGACCACGCGCCGAGCACCAACAGCTCTGGATGCCGCAATTTGCGGCATCCATTTTCAACAATCCGAAGGAGATAGCGAATGGAACAGCAAATGATTGCCGCGTTTAGTCCCGCGGCGCTTTCAGCCGTACTTGTGGCGATCGTCATGGCGGCGAGCCGCCTCGCACCGTTCACCAAGCCCTATTGGACGTTCTTGCCGAAAGCCGTTCAGGCCGGGCTACCGTCGTTGGTTGCAGGCTTGCCTCTCGCGCTCAACTCGTTCGGCGCGGTGAAAACCTGGCTCGACTTCGCGCAGGCGTTGCTCGTCGTGGGAGTCGTCCCGCTCTCGCTCGCGGTGCCTGGCATGCGCCCAGCGCACGATGAACCCGCACAGCCCCCGCCTGCAGGCGCGACCCCATCGGGGAGCGACACGCCACCGAAGCCCCCGAGCGTCCCGCCGTTGGCCGCAGCCGCGCTGTTCCTGATCTGCCTGCCGCTGCCCGGTTGCGGCGCGTTCGGATCGCCCGAGCCAAACTTCGCCCACGCGGCAGTCTATATCGCGGACGCCGGCAACGCCGTGAGCGCCGCCGAGGCGTTGCTCCCGTCACTCAATCTCAGCAGCGATGAAGCGACCCGAGCCAAGGAATTGATTGCTCGCGCGCGGGCGGCGCTTGCGGCGGCGGCATCTGCGACCGACGGGGCCAAAGACCTGACCACGGAACAGCTCGACGCGAGCCTCGCGGCGTTTCGTGCAGCTTGGACCGACATTGAGCAGGTCATCGGCGGAAAGAGTTTGGTCGCTAGTGGCGCGGCCCCGGCTCTGTCGGCGCCACTCTGCACGCGACCCTCGAGTCAGTGACGCGGCACCCGGCTCACCGGAGATAGTATCTATGACCGCGTTTCTGAATTTTGGCGCCGGACCGAACCAGCTGCCCGAGCCGTGGCAGAACCTCGACCCGACCCACGACATCCGTAAGCGGCTGAGGTTCGAGAGTGACTCGGCCTCAGCGATCCTGGCCGAGCATGTGATCGAGCACGTGCCGTTCTTGCAGGTGCTCGGCTTCTTTCAGGAGTGCCTACGCGTGCTCGAGCCAGGCGGTATCCTGCGCATCGCGTTCCCCGACGTCGGCCGCTTCTTGACCACCGACGGGTCTGAGCTTGTTCTCAATCAGGCGGCGCTTCGCTACGCCGACGGCCTTGGTCGCCGGGTGGACCTCGCGGGGCCGCTACTCGAGAGGACACGCGCGGCACTCGGCAAGATGCTCACCGGCTGGGGACATCAAACCGCGTGGACCAAACGCAGCGCGGCGGGCGCGCTACTCGTGGTCGGGTTTTCGCGCGTTTGCCGCTGCGAATACGGCCACGGCGAGCTCAGTGGCGTCGACGGACACCACCGCGACGTGGGGCCCGAGCTCGCGCTGCTCGAGTCGACGATTTTGGAGGCAAAGAAATGAACAAGACGCTCGTCGTGATGAGCTCGAATCGCGAGGTCGAAAAGCAGACCAAGCACACGCTGCAAAACCTAGCGAACCTCGGCGCCATGCTGCTTATGGAAACGGGGTCGGCAGACGTGGCGTTCGCGCGCTGCCGTGCGCTGTCGTGGGCGTGCGACACGCTCCGCGAACACCCAGACCGCGACATCGTCTTGATGCTCGACGACGACATGGACGTTCCCGTCGAGACGGCCCAGGCGCTCGCGGACAAGGCGCGCGAGCTCGGGCGCGCGTGCTCCGCAGTCTACGCGACACTCACGGCCAAGGTCGCTGCAGCACGCTGGGCCGAGCGCCCGGGGTTGTGGCTGGTGGGCCTCGGTTGCGTCGCAATCCCGCGCGCGCTGCTGCTCGAGCTCGAAGAGCGCTCGGAATCCTTCGAACTCAACGGCAAGTTCTACAGCGCGTTCACGTGGTGCGGCCCTGAGAAAGGCGGCTGGATCGCCGAAGACTTCCGGCTCTCCATCAACCTCGGGGGCGTTCACCTGTGCCCGCTCGCGGTCGGGCACATCAAGAAGGGCGCGCTCTGGCCAGACGACGAGACGCTCGAGCAACTTGCGCAAGACCACGCGGTCGGCGCGATCGCGGAGACCAGACCAGCGGGCGCGCAGTCGCTCCCGCCCCAGCAACCACAAACAATTGGAGAACACCGAACATGACTGATTCACCTGTCCGCCTCTCACCGTCCGGTCCCGTGATTGGAAAGGGCGGTTCGCCGGGTCCCGGCGCGCGCCTGCGGCTCACGGAAGCCACGAGTGTCATGGGAGGCTCTCAAGCCATTCCGACAGTGCCGGACACCATCAGCCCGGACGGCTTTGGCGCCTCCACGCCGCTCGTGCTGACTCTGGACGCACCGAAGGAGGCCCTCCACTACCGTGCAAATCTGGCTCTCGACGTGATCAACAGCGCGACGAGCCCCGGCGGCGAGGTCGTGCTCTATCTGGACGTCTCGCTCGACGGCGGCACTTCGTACACCAACCGCGCGAAGAACGCCCACGTCATCAACGCGGGCTTAGGCAACGTAGAAGGGCGCCAAATGCAGGTATGGCTCCCGTTGACTCTGGGGAGCGCACTCGGAGTGAGCGACGCCTCGCCACCGCCGAGCATCAAGTTGCGAGCGCGGGCGAACCAGGTGCTCGGCTCGAGCGATGTTGCCGTGAGCTCGCTCGCGACCTCGGACGGCGGCACGCCGGTCAGCAGTTTGAACGGAACCATCCATCTCGAACTGGAAGAGTGCCTTTAGCCTGACGGCCCTTCCGCGCGCCTCGTAGTACTCACTGCAATTGCTGTCGAGGCGCGCCTCGTTCCTTCGTTCGTCCCTCGAAGCGGCTCGGCGTCGAAACGTTCGCCGCGGAAGCCCATGAGCCCGAAAGGCCAATGCCATGCTCAACCCTCCGATCCCGTCCGGCTATCAATTGATGCGGCAGCTCGCGGTCACGCAGCCCATGACCGCCTGGGCCGTGACGATTCTCCGCGATCCGCAGAAGTACCCGATGTTTTCGCTTACCGTGCAAAGCTTCGGTGGTTTGCCCGTGCTCGCGCGCGTCGAGTGGCACGCGCCCGACTTTCAGAACCGCGCCGTCCACCGAGGCGTTACGTTGTACGCGCCGACACAAGTGACGCCGCCAGCCGGCCCTGCCACGGGCGTCGACGTTTCCGGCTACCAGCCGACCGTCGATTGGCAAAAGGTCGCCGCTTCGGGCATCGCGTTCGCGTTCATCAAGGCGACCGAAGCCACGACACTCGTCGACCACGCCTTTGCGCGGCACTGGGCCCAGGCAAGGGAAGCGAAGCTACTTCGAGGGGCCTACCACTTCTTTCGGCCGAAGCAGGACGCTGCGGCGCAAGCCCGCTTCTTCCTCGCGCAGCTCGAAGACCCAGGCGAGCTCCCGCCGGTGTTGGATGTCGAGGTCACCGATGGCGTCGCTCCCGCGCAGGTCGTCGCGGGCGTGCACGCTTGGCTCGACGTCGTCACGGGCAGTTTGGGGCGCCCGATCATTTACACTTCGCCGAGCTTCTGGAACGCCTTGCCGGGGGCCGCTGAGGTCGCTGGGAAAGCAGACCTTTGGGTGGCTCATTGGGGGGCGCATGTTCCGGCGAGCCTCAACGGATGGCAGCGGTGGACGTTTTGGCAGTTCACGAACAAGGCCAGGATCTCGGGCATCCCGGGTACGGCTGATATGGATGAGGACCGGTTCAATGGCTCGGTCGCTGAGCTGCACGCGTATAGCGCTGAGTTCCTGAGCGATCGCTGCGCGTTGCATGTGACGTCCGCCGCGAATGTCACGGCCTAGGGCGTCGTAGGCTCGGCCCAATCGCCGAGGGAGGTGCATGCCCGCTGTCGGCGAGGTTCAAGTCGCGGTGCAAGCCGTAGATGTCCGTCGAGGTTCCGCGCTGATTCGCGTCCCTCTGGCCGCCTCATGGCGGCCGTTCCGGCGTCGGGGTTCGCGGGGGCGTCGCCTCGACGACTGCGCGAAATCAGACGGAGATGATAGCCCCCTCGATCTGCCGTAGGTGAGAGTCCTCGGGGCGCAGGAGTTCCGAACTCAGCCCTTCCCGATGGAAGATCGCGCAGACCAGCGCGACGAGCGCATCTGCGCCGTCGTGATCAGCGGCGCTCGCGCGTGGCCTCGTGTTGTAGGTTTCGCAAAACGTCAGCACGTTGCGATCGATATTGATGGTGACGCCCCTGCTCTTCGCTTGAGCGAGGACAGCCTCGATCGCTTCGCGCGGCTTCTGCTTGTAGTCGCGAAGACCGAGCTTCCGCATGGTTCCGCCCGGGTACACCTCTAGCACGGCGCTTTGTCCATCGAGCACGGGCGTGAAAGGAAGCACCGCGTACGTCGGACGCAACATTCCAAGGAGGGCATTGCCCACTAGCGTCATGTTGAAGAGAACCTGAAATTGGTGCTTCAACGGGGGCTGCGCAGCAGCGATCGAATCAGTCGCCCGCTTCAGCCAGAAGTCCTTAGATTTCCACCCCATGAACGGGGCCAAGGATGTTGGGGTATCGAGCTTGAGATTTGCGCACACGAAATCGTTGAACGCCTCCCACGAGCCGAATGGGCCGTCTCTCTGCGCCCGGGCAGCGAACGCCTCGTCGGCGAGTAGCGTGTGCGGGAGCGAGAACGGAAAGTCAAACGCCACAAGCGCGCGAGGCAGGCTGAGCAGTTCCTGTGCCAGTTCGCAGGCGGTGAATCCCGGCGAGCGCGCTTGAAATAGTCTCTTGTTGAAACCAGAACTGGCGACGGAATATGTGCGCGACGCCAGTCTGCTCGCTTCCAGCGCGATGATCTTACGACGCTGCTGCGCCGCGCTGGCCGGGCCGGCAAAGTCGACACCGACCAGGCGATCGTGTGGGACGTTGATGGCCGTCATCGACCAATGCCGGTGCACGGAGCTTGACGGGGGCGCGCGCAGGACTGGCGGTTGCACAAGACGCCGGTCTGAACGGCCCGTTCGCTGCCGCGCGGGTCCGTCACGTCGGCGGCTCCAGAAAATACGCGAACACCGCGATGCCGCTTCCCGACACGTCTCGCAATTTATCGAACTTGAGGCCAGAACAGAGCGCTTGGCGAAGTAGCCCAGTTGTGTACCGTGCTCCCGCGCGCTCGGCGAGCAGAGCGCCGCTTGGGCCGCCGGCGCGGATCTCAATGTCGAGACCGCGGATGGTGAGATCCTCGGTCGCAACTCGAACTGAGGATGCCCCCTGTCCCGTCTGTGAGGTGCAGGGCTCGGACATCGGAAGGCATCCCCACTCGCCGGCAGGAGACGTGCCGAACGCGCTGCGCCGCAAACACGCCCAAGCATTGCGGCGTTCGGAGGCGCACATGTCCGGCACGTCGCCGCCCGCGAGGTACGAAACGTGAAGCGACCATGACTCGCCGGAAGTCAGCATGGAGCTGCAATTGCCCGGTACGCAGGTCACTCCAGACTGGCAGGCGTTGCAGGAAGCGGCCCCGGGGGCGCACCCAGCATGTCCCGCGTTCAGAGTGGTCACCGGGCAGGCCGCGCCTCCGCAACACGGCGAGCCGCAGATATCTGGTGTTGCTGGCACCGCGGGCGGCGACTGGTCTCCCGGCGTCGACGGCACAGGGCCGTCCGAAGGCGGGTGTCTGCGGCGATGACAGGCAGCCATTGCGACCGCCATGACGAGCACAGCCGCGATTGCCTCGCGCCGGGTCATGCGGCGAGCACCGCGACAACGGGCAAACCAGCGGCTCGAAGGCGCGCAAGTGCAGGTTCAAAGAAAGAGGCCGCAAAGTAAGGATCCGTGTCGCACAGAACCAGTACGATCGGGCCCTTTTGGTGCCAGATCTGAGCGTACATTTCGATTTGGCCGAGTGCCTTTTGGGCTGTGGAAGTGGTCAAATGGCGCTTGATCTCGATCAGAACGCAGCCCCCGAGCAAAATGTCGATACGCCCAGTGTACGGCAAGCCTTGCGAGCGCAACGGCACCTCGATTTGCGGCTCTGCCTCCGGCAGTGACCCACGAAGTTTGCGAAAGAGCGAGTGCTGATATGGCTTTTCGGTATCGGCCCAACGTGGTCGCCAGGCGCCGAGCTCAGACACGAGTCGAGTCACCAGTGGATGCGCAGACTGTCGCAAGAACGCGCCAGCCAGCTCGGCGTCCCGACAATCCACGAGCGTCGGTAGACCGGCGAACGCTTGCGCCACAGCCTCCGCTGCGTGTGCGTCCCTGATAGGGTCGGCGAGCAACGCTGCTCGCTGACCATCGCGATGCGTTGCGGACCGTGCCCACGCCCAGACCACCCCGCCGCCGATCAACGTCAGCCAGTCCCAGCTGTCGCTCCAGTCGAAATCCCAGGAGTCGAAGCCTAGGTCGTAAAAGCTGCTCAACGCGGCGCGCACCGCGAGGCTAACCAGCGCGCCGCCAAGGAAAAAGCTGCCGATGGCCTGCAAGCGTTGCTTTGGGTGGGCGTCCCTAAGCCGATTCATTCCGCTAAAGACATCCGCGATGCCGAGCTTGATGTTTGCATAACCCGCGGCCGGGTCCCACTGCCCGTCTTCGTTGCGGAACATTGCTATGCGGGCGAGACCCAGGACAAATGCAAGCGTCAGGAACGCAGCCAGAGCAATGGGCTGAAGAATTGGGACATGCCCAAGCCACTCAGACAGCCGCGGTGTGAACACGACGACGGCCGCCGCAGCAACGAGCGCCTTCGCTCGACTACCATAGAGAAGTGAGTCGACCTTGTCTGCAAGCGTTACCAACCTTGATGCGGTCATGGCGGCCACGGCCACGCCGTGTGCGAAGTGAGGTTGCGCTCGCGCGTGTGCGACCGTTGGCATTGCGACTTGCTGGACGTCTGAGACCGACGGCAACGCAGCGCGCGTGTCGGGCGCGTTCGACGGAAGGGCTGCCCCGGCCCATTGAGCCGCAACTCCATTCTGTTCCTGGGGCGGCCGATGTGTGCTCGTCGGTACCGCTACGATGGGCGTTGAGTGATCAACGACGCTCCCGGCCACGTAGACCGAGCCACACCTCGGACAACGAAACGATCGCGCCAGGTCGGCCGTGGAAATGACGAGGCACTGCCCACATTCGGTGCAAAACCGCGTGACACTCCCTCCCGGCGCTTCTTGTCCCGACACTGACCAACAACCGTATCAGCTTTTTTCCAGCCCCCAATAGGTAAACCTCCGGCACGAGACGCGACGCGCTTGGCCAGCGTTCGGCTCCCCGAAGCCCGCCCGTCGGAATGGGGTAGGTTCAGCCGGCACTATTGACTGCAGCGCGCCCCACCAAACCTGCCACCGCTCTTGCGGACAGCAAGCGTCCACGACGAGTGGCCGCGGCGGATGCGCGCTAGTCCCGACGAGTAGCCGCGGCGGATGAGCACCAAGAATCGAGCTCATCGGATGCAACGAGTCCTGGAAAGCGGTGCGTTGCAGCGATTCGCTGGGTGAGTCGTCTTCCCCGTGCGCCAGGCGAGTGGCGGATTCATAGTCTCGACGCGCCATGGAGCACACGGACCGGAAGCTGACTCCAGCTGGGCTTTTCGAAGCCTCCTGGGAGGATGTTGCTGCAGCCGTGTGCGCGCTTGAGTTCCCGTGCGCGTCCCACTTCGCATACCCGGAAGCGGGCTCGACTACTGGCTCCGCCGATGGCCGGCGAGCGCGTTGGATACTGACATTCAATGTCCGGCCAGGCGTTGACGCCCATCGCGATGGAGCGATCCTGTCGGACGGTATGCACCGACGCCCAAAACGCCGCCGTCGGGACCGCGATGTTGGTTCCCGAGTGGCATGGAAACGGAGTCACGAATCCGTAGTCCTGTGCGCGCTCTCAACGCCCCGGCTCGATGGCCAAGCTCGTTCGTGCACTTTGCGCCGGATCGCGGCCATTTGCGCGAATCTGACGATCACGAATAAATACCTATTGCGGGCTGGGTTCGGCAGTGTGCCTGCTCGACGCATTTGCAAGAGCGGGCTACGCGGCAGTTTTCGACGCCGCTGCGTGGGGCTCCAGGGACAAGCTATGGGAATGAGTGACAGGGCGGAACTCAAATGGCGCTGAAGCAAGTCGCTGCGCGGATCGAAGGAGACGTGTTCCAGGGGATGTTCTTCTGGCTGCACGCAGCGATGCTACTCCGACCGTCGGCCAAGGTCGTGCGAGTAGTGCTCGAGAACGACCAGGCGGCTGGGGTCGACGATATCTCGGTCCACTACGCGGCACCGGGGATCAACGCTGGCGGGCGCACGTGCGCGGCCGACTATTTTCAGGTTAAGTACCACGTCGATCAAAGCTCGGAGTACGCTTCTGACAGCTTCTGTGACCCGGCCTTCATCGGCGCCACCCGCTCGCTGCTTCAGCGATTCTATGACGCGCGCTCCCGGCTAGGATCCGCCGACGGATGGCATCGGCTGAGCCTGGTCAGCAATTGGCAGTGGGCTTCGAGCGACAAGCTCAAGCCGCTTCTGCGTCAGTCGGAGGAAGGGGCGCTCCCTGACCGTTTCTTCAGCGAAGGTCTGCGCTCGAACCTCGGCAAGATCCGCAATGCGTGGCGTGAACACCTCGAGTTGTCGGAAACGGCCTTCGAGGATTTTGCGCGTCGGCTTCGGCTTCGCGTCGACTACCTGAGTCGTCCGGAACTCAAGGAGATGCTCAACGAGCGCCTAATCAACGTCGGCATGCGGGAGATCCCCGTCGACAAAACGCAGAACATTTACGACTCGCTCACTCAGCAGCTCATCATGAACGGGACCAATTCGTTCGACCCGGACACGTTCCGCGCGATGTGCGAACGGGAGGGGCTGCTAGTTGCGCCGCCGATCTCCGGTCCGCCGGTGCTCGGCATTCGCAGCTTTATGCGGTTCGCCGAGCGCGCGGAGGACGAGTGCACCGCTTTCGTCTGTGTGGCGGACAATTTCGAGGGCCGTCACATCCGGTCGACGGAATCGTGGCAGAACGTGATATTGCCCAAAGTTGCCGGGTTTCTAAAGGATGCCTCGGCGCTCCGCACTACAGAGAACCATCTCTTGCTGGAGTGCCACAGCTCCGTCGCCTTCCTGGCGGGCTACGAGCTCGATCGGAAATCAGGGGCACAGGTTTTCCCAGTCCAAAAGGGCGTTCGGACGTCGATTTGGAAGCCTGGGGACTCGACGAACCATGCGAACGCTGCCTGGGCGACGACAACGAGCGCCGCTGGTAGCGGCACCGACGTGGCAATAGCCGTTTCCGTGTCGCGCGATGCGCTTTCCGACGTGCGAGCGTACGCGGATGGTTCATTTGTTATCGGAACTGTCGTCGATGCTCGCCCAGTAGCGGGCATTGGGCAGCGCGCGGTGGCGGACGCCGACCACGCCGTGGCACTTGCTGATGGGCTCGCTGAGCTAGTGCGCATGCATCGCCCGAACGGTGCGGGGACCACACATCTTTTTCTGGCTGCTCCTAACGCCCTCGCCTTCTTCCTCGGACAACACCGAGGGGCGCTGGGCAAACTGCAGCTCTATGAGTTCGACTTCGAAGGCGAACGGGGTGGCTCGTACTCGCCGAGTATTCGCCTTCCGGCATGACGAGGTACACATGGAATTGAGAACTGATTTCGAGACCTTCCTCAGCGAGATTCGCCCGACCAAAAGTCAGCGTGAGGATCTGCAGACCGGGCACAAGACGTTGCGTGAGCGGCTGAACGCTGACGAAGACTTGAAGACGTGCATTGTCTCGGACTTCCTGCAAGGCAGCTATCGACGCGCGACGGCGATTCGGCCCAAGAATGACCGTCGTTCTGATGTCGATATCATTGTTGTCACGAGGCTTTCTGAAGAGGAGTACACACCGGCTCAGGCGATGGACCTGTTCGTGCCCTTTCTCGACAAGCACTACAAGGGCAAGTGGCAGCAGCAGGGCCGGTCGTTCGGAATAGCGCTGTCGTACGTTGAGCTTGATCTCGTTCTGACGTCGGCTCCCTCAGAGGCGGAGGTCGGCATCCTCCAATCCGAGGCCATCACGAGTGACGACGATCTTGAGGTGGCAAAAGACTGGCGCCTGCATCGTTCTTGGCTCGCGTTGGACTCACGATACCGGAGTGACGCGCGAACGCTGCTCGCCGAAGCCAAGGCAGAGGCCGAGTGGAAGGCGCAACCGCTCCGTATTCCCGATCGCGAAGCGGACAAGTGGGAGCCGACGCATCCTCTCGAGCAGATTAGTTGGACGCGCGACAAGAACGCTCGCACCGAGCGGCACTTCGTCAATGTGGTCAAGGCGATCAAATGGTGGCGCGTTGAGAACCACGAGCAACCTAAGCACCCGAAGGGATTCCCGCTAGAGCGTCTCATCGGCGAGTGCTGTCCCGACGGTATCTCGAGTGTCGCCGATGGTGTGGTGAAGACGCTCGAGAAGATCGTCTCGGAGTACTCGCTGCTCGTCGCGCAGGGCGGAAAACCGCAGCTCCCTGACTATGGCGTGCCGACGCACGACGTCTTCAAGCGTATTTCGGCAGACGACTTCAAGAAGTTCTACCAGCAGGTCGAGAGCGGCGCCGCGCTCGCGCGCCGTGCTTTCGACGCGGAGGATCGATCGGAGAGCGGCAACCTCTGGCGCGAGCTGTTCGGGAACAAGTTTCCGAAGCCGCCAGAGAACGGTGGGGGTGGGTCGAACCGCGGCGGGTACACCCCGCCTACCGGACCAGCAGTGCCGGGGAGTGGACGCTTCGCGTGACGCCTCCGCCCATCGTACCAGTCGCGATAGAACGGGGCCTCCGCGGCTTACGGTGCATCGCTGCATGCGTGGTCGAGGACGGACTAAGGTTTGATGCGGGAGCGAAGCGCTGGGTCGTCGGGCTATCTCTTCAACGCGACACGGGCGCTCGGTTTGTCGGAACGACGACGCGCTGGTGCGTTCTGCTCGACCGAAGCTATCCGTTCGGAGAAGTCTCATTCTACCCGGCAAATAAAGGGGGCCTGACAGCGACGTTTCCGCACCAACAGCGAAACACGCCCGCGCGCGACGGACGAGGCTGGCGCGGCGGCAAATTGTGCCTCGACTTTCCGCTAAGCGGCAAGCGACGGCTTACCTTCGTTCGCGATCCCGTCGGCGATGCCGACTCGCGCCTCAGCTGGCACGTCGAGCGCGCGCTGGAGTGGCTCCAGCGTGCAGCCCACGACGAGCTTTTGGCGACAGGCGACCCGTTCGAGCTGCCGGCCCGTCCTCACACGACCGCGCGAGCATGGCTACGTCAGCGTGTGATACATGACGAAACCCCTGCATCGTTTGGCTTTTGGGGTGGGCGAATCGGCACTTTCGGCTCCGTCCACTTCGGATTGGTCACTGACCTTGACGCAATTGGAGTAGCCCAATTTGACGACGAGCACGGAGTTCCAATCCGCGAATGGACAGGCCGTGCGCTTGCGAATTGCACGGTCGGGGGCTTCTGGTGGCTTTGGCGCAATCCCATCGTCCTACCCCCGTGGCAGGCGCCTGGCACCTGGGGAGAGCTTCGACGAAGCGCGAGGGCCGCGCAATTCGACGTTGATGCAATGCTGCGACGGGTCCTCCGCTCACTTCGAGGTGCCAAGACGAGCCACCTCCTGCTGCTCGGCTACCCAGTGCCCTTGCGTCTCGGCGCGGATGCCAGCGAGATTCACTGGGATGCGTTACTGCTCCCGCGGCTCGCGGAAGCGACGGGCAAACCGCCGAGCGGCTTTCGTCCGAACGCGCTCGGGTGGTGGCACCGAGATCGGTACGGCGCGTTTGCGGACAAGGTTCCGCTTCAGTACCTATACACTGAGAACTGGAGCAGCGAACGGCTGCAGGCTCGCGGCCGGCTTCCGCAGGCGGTGCGTGACGTGCGTGTGGCGCTGCTCGGTGTGGGCGCGCTGGGTTCGATCCTTGCTGAAATACTGGTGCGTGCTGGTCTGAAAGACATCGCGTTGGTTGACGAGGACCAGCTGGAGGCAGGCAACGTGTGCCGCCACGTTGCCACGCTTGCCGATGTCGGAAAGGGTAAAGTGGAGACCGTTGCACGGCGACTCCGGCAGCTCTCGCCCGCTGTTCGGGTTGCTGAGATCAACGAAGATCTCTCTGGAAACCCGCAGACTCTCACTGAGCAGCTTGAGCCTTACGATGTCGTCATCGATTGCACCGCCTCTGACGAGGTTGTGATGTTGCTAGCGACGGCGTGGTGCTCGGTTCCTCGCGTGTTCGCGTCATTCTCGTTGGGGTATGGAGGGAAGCGCCTCTTTTCGTTCGGCGTGAGTAGCCACGCCTTCCCGCAGCCGGAATTTGCGGCCAAAGTTCGACCCTGGCTGGAGCACGACGCCGCAACTTGGGCCAACACCGAAGATGTGCTCGAAGGAGCCGGGTGCTGGTCGCCTCTGTTCCCCGCTCGGCACGACGATGTTGTGCTGGCTGCCGCGACTTGTGCGAAGGAGCTTGAGGCGCTTGTGGCGCAGAGGCCGCGCGCGCCCCGCTTTCGCGTGTTCGCGCAAACGACGTCCCTCGAAGGGTTTCAGGGCTTCGTTCCCGAGGCCGCGCCGCCGGCAGCGGACGCGATGGCGTCGTGATGGACTGGCGGGGGCAGACCGCGCACGGCCGCTTTGCTGCAGTGCTTCAGGCTCCGGTGCTGCGGGTTTTGGATCGCCTTTGCGCGGACGCCGGCGCATGCGAGACGGGGGGCATCCTGATCGGCCGATACATTGAGGATTGCTCGGTGGCATTGGTGTCAGAGGCAACGCCACCGCCAGCGGATTCGAGCCGGGGACGCTCGTGGTTCGTGCGCGGCGTGAGCGGCCTGCGTGACATGCTCGGCAGCAAGTGGGGGGCAAAGGAACGTACCTATTATATTGGCGAGTGGCACTTCCATCCCGTTGATCACGTCCAACCGAGTTCCGACGACTTTGCGCAGATGCTCGAAATTGGACGAGCGAATCAGTACGACTGCAGGGAGCCCCTTCTGGTCATCCTCGGGACTGGCCGAAGCGACGGCCTTCGAGCGCTCCGCGCGTACGTGTGCCCGGTGGCTGGCGCGCCGCTCGAGCTTATCCCTCAGTCAGCGGCAGCCCACACTTGAACTCAACCGTGTTCGCCGCTACCGGGAAAGTCTAGCGATGACAAAGCCGCGCCGCACAAAGCCAACAAAGGCGAGAGTGAAGAAATTCTCAGCGCTGACGCGACAGCCGTCCGCCAGCGCGGTCGCTCCCGCCGTGAAGTTCGATGAGGTTCTCGAGCTCATCGAGGCAGCCCGCCGGCGCGCGTACCAGTCGGTGAACGCCGAGCTTGTGACCTTGTACTGGCAGGTCGGCGAGTACATCAGCAAAAAGATCGAGAGCGCTGAGTGGGGTGACGGCGTCGTCGACGAGCTGGCGGCGACGATCGCTCGGCAGTACCCCGGTATGCGTGGCTACACGCGCCGTAACTTGTTCCGGATGCGGCAGTTCGTCGAGGCGTACCGAGGGCAAAAGAAAGTGTCAGCGCTGCTGACACAATTGCCGTGGACGCACCATTTGCTAATTCTTGGGCAGGCCAAGCTTCCCGAGGAGCGCGAGTATTACATGCTGGCGGCGCTCAAGGGCAGCTGGACCTCCCGGGAGCTCGAGCGCCAGCTCGCGACGCGGGCTTACCGTCGTCGAAGCCTCAGCTCCGAGAAAGTGTCAGCGGCGCTGGCACAAACTCACCCGACCGCCATCGAGGAGTTCAAGAACGCCTACAGCCTGGAGTTCTTGTCCTTGCCGGAGGATCACTCCGAGGCCGACCTTCACGGCGCGCTTCTGCGCAACCTCGGGCGATTCATCACCGAGCTCGGTCACGACTTTTGCTTCGTCGGTTCCGAGTACCCGGTGCAGGTGGGCAACCAGGACTTCGCGATCGACCTCGTGTTCTTTCACCGCGGACTCCTGTGCCTCGTAGCGTTCGAGCTGAAGGTCCGTCGATTCGAGCCCGAGGACCTTGGTAAACTGAGCTTCTACGTCGAGGCGCTCGACCGCGATGTCAGGAAACCGAACGAACGGCCATCGATCGGCGTATTGCTCTGCGCGACGAAAGACGACGAGGTAGTCGAGTATGCGCTCGCCCGTACGACTTCGCCGACGTTGGTCGCTGAGTACCAGACTATGCTTCCGCCAAAGGCCGTGCTTCGTCGTAAGCTCCACGAGCTCTACACGCAGCTCGCGCCGGAGGAATCGGCCGCCGAGATTCGTCATGAGGTCCTACCGCGTGCCGCAGCAAAACCGGTGCGCCAGAGCCCCACGCCCCGCAAAGCGAGCACGCGCAAGGTACCCAATCGATGACGTCGTGACCGGCGAAGCAGTGTGCCGGGGCTTCCAACTTGTGTGTGCGCGCGAGTGAGTCCCCATAGCCGACGCACTTCGCATCCCTCAAGGGCTGATCGCCCAAGGACCGTGCCACCACCGTAGAACGACAATTTTGCCACGTTGACCGGACTTGAACCGGGCGGCATCTCCCTCCATATGACCAACCAACAGAACGTAAACGAATGGGTCGACATGGTCACCGCTCACAACCGCGGCAACGACGGTCTGTGGACTGCCCGTTTCGTGATCGAGGGCGTGAACGCGGTCGAAGAAGCCGTGACGCGAGTCGAGACCGTCGACGCGACACTTGGGCCGAATGGCCCCAACCAGGAATACGCGGTGCGATTTCAATCGCCCACCGTGCGAGAGGTGGTCCGCATCCTTTCCGATCTCGGTGCTCGCCTCAGCCCGCAGCAAACGCTGGCGCCACTCGTCTGAGCGTCCCGTCCTTCCTGAACGGCTCAGCCTACCTCTCGTAGGCCTCGGGCGCCAAAAGCATGCTTCCAATGCGTCGTCGGCACCGCGGATGAAGTGATCTCGCCCGGAGCCGTTAGGCGCAGCCGCAACAGTCAAAATGCGCTATCAGTTCAAAGATTTGCTGCTCGCCCCGGCTTGGCTCAGCTGGCTCCGCTTGCCGCTCGCCGCGTGCTTTGTCGCATTCGTCGACCGTCCCCTCATGGCCGTGAGTGTGCTGGTGGCGGCCGGGCTCAGCGATGTACTGGACGGATGGGTTGCTCGTCGCTGTGGACTCGTGACCGCAACGGGTAGCGCGCTCGATCCCATCATGGACAAGCTGTTCGTGCTCACGGTCGCCGTCACGATGGTTGTCAGAGGCCACTTATCGGTTGCTGCAGTTCTGCTGCTGAGCACGCGCGAAATCGGGGAATTGCCGCTCGTCGTGTGGCTGGCCTGCAGCCCGTCGGCGCGAGCGGCACGTGCCGCGGCACCGAGCGCCAACGCCGGTGGCAAGCTGGCAACCGTTCTGCAGTTCGGAACTGTAGGCTGGGCGGTCTTGCGTCAGCCACGACTCTGGCTGTGGATAGCGGCCGCATCGATCGCCGGTGTCTTCGCCGCCCTCGGCTATTGGAGGCGCGCACTTCGCACTAGACGTCCTTCCACGCCTGGAGCCAGGAATGGATAGGCTCCTCAGCCTGATCCTGCGCGTGCTCTACCTGTTTGCTCCGCTCATCGTGGCGTCGATGCTTGCCGGGATAGTCTTGCGTTTCGACCTCTTGCGGAGCCTGAGGCGACCGCTCGATGCCGGAAAGACGTTTCACGGACGCCGCTTTTTCGGCGACCACAAGACTTGGCGTGGGGTCGTCGTTTCCGTTGTCGGCTGCGTTTTCAGCACCGCGGTGCAGAAGTACGTGCCGGGCGATCACGCTCGGGCGCTGGCTCTCGTTGACTATCGAAGCGTGAATGTGATCGTCTTTGGCGCCAGTATGGGGGGCGGAGCCATGTTGGGCGAGCTGCCAAACTCATTCGCCAAGCGTCAGCTTGGTATCGAGCCCGGAAAGGCTGGGACGGGTCCGCTTGGAGTACTCTTCTACGTGTGGGATCAAGTTGACCTCCTTTTGTGTTGGTTGTTTCTGTTCTGTTGGGTGCGCGTAACCTTTCCACTGATCGCCGTTAGCGTCGTGATCGTCCTTGTGCTCCACCCGCTAGTTGCACTCATTGGGTTCCTCGTGGGTGCTCGGGAGAGCGCGCGCTGAGCCGGCGCGAACCCCTCTGCGAAGTTTTCCGCGGATGAGGTTCTATCACCTGCTAACTCTCCAATACGTCTTGGCGTAGCTTAGTCCAGTCGATGTCGGCGAGCTTTGGTGGTCGCGGATCCATGTCTTCGAGGGCATTGACGACTTGCTGCGCAATTACGAGATCGCGGTACCACTTGTGATTGGCGGGCACGACAAACCACGGTGCGTCATCGGTGCTCGTGGCGGATAGCGCCTGCTCGAACGCCGTCTGATAAGCGTCCCAATAGCGGCGCTCGCCGAGGTCGGCTGGGTTGATCTTCCAGTGCTTGTTCGCGTCGTCAACGCGCGCCAAGAGGCGTGCCTTTTGTTCATCTTTTGAGATGTGCAAGAAGAACTTCAGGATACGGGTTCCGTCGTTCGTGAGGGCCACCTCGAAGTCGCGGATTGCCTGCAGGCGGCGCTCGGCCACCTTATCCGCAATCAAATGGTGAACGCGGGTGATCAGCACTTCCTCGTAGTGCGAACGGTTGAAAATGCCGATGTAACCTCGGGGTGGGCAAGCGGCGTGCGCGCGCCACAGAAAGTCATGGGCCTCTTCCCGCGGCGTTGGCGTTTTGAACGACGTGACGATACAACCCTGTGGATTGATGCCGCTCATCACGTGCCGGATTGCGCCATCCTTGCCGGCCGTATCAATTCCCTGCAGCACTACGAGCAGCGCGCGGGTGCCCTCCGCGTAAAGCCGTTCTTGAAGCGCATCGAGCTTTTGACGCAGCTCGTTGACGCGACTGGCGGCTTCTGACTCGAACTTGTAGTCGCCGGTGTCGCCCGGATCATGCTTCTCGAGATCGACATGGTGCCCCGATTTGACGCGATGGTGTTGCATTGTTTCTCCGGCGCTTGCGCTGAAAAGTCACAGTGACGAAGGCATCGAGAGAGTCGCGACCTCGACGTATTCGACCCGCACCGAGTTAGGGTGAAGGTGCTCGCATACGGTATTCATTCTCAACCCGCGGATGCTCGAGCGGAACGACGGGCATCCTGGTCCACGTGAGAGCAACTCGCGTGTCGCGTACGAGATCGCCTAGCACATGCGTCGCGTGGCGTAGTGCGCCCAGCGCGTGACTGTTCAATTTCGTTCGGTCGCAGTTGCTCAAATGCAACGAGCTACGGCAGCCTGCAGCCGTTGCGCCCAAGAGGCGTGACCGCCACAAAACGTGGCACAACCGTGCCACAGACGATGGCGCGCGATTCTTGCCGCTAGGTGCATCTCGCGAGTTTCGACTGACCCACCCGCGGCACGCATCGTGCGTCCGCGCGGCTATGACCAACCCGCGACACTTGTTGGAGCGCGATATCGAACGGCAACTTCGTTCCGGTCCCAAAGTGCACGCCCCTCCGATCATCGTCAGCGCCAAAACGGACGCGGCGACGCTCCTGGGATCCATTGATCTTCACGGCGAAACGTGTAGCCCGTGGGACACGGCGGGCCGGGTTAGTTCCGGGGTCACGATCGCACAGGACGCGACGGTGAGGCTCTTCACCGAACACATTCGCAGCCACTCCCCACCCAGTGAGCTCGCAGTATCAAGCCGTGTGCTCGTGCCAAAGGGAATCGGGCTCGGCCTGCACGATGGTTCGGTAACCCTCGATGGGCAAATCACGTGGAACTATCGGCGTGACGCCGAACGGGCGATTCAGTACCTGTCGAACGCGATTGGGCTGCGCCCGTTCGAGCCGCAGTGCCCCGTGTCGTTCGTGAAAGAGAACGTCGAGGGTGCTCTGAAATGGTTGTCGATGGACGGCACCAAAGAATGACCCTTGGCGTCGTCGAGGGAACGAAATGAAGATCAGTGCTCTTGCTGGCAAACTTGTCGCCCCCGCACTGCTGGTCGACGTACCGCGGCTGATCACCGCATACTATTCGGAAGTGCCGGACGCCGCGGTGCCGGCGCAGCGGGTCGCGTTTGGGACGTCGGGGCACCGAGGCTCGTCGCTGCGCGTTGCTTTCAACGAGTCTCACATCCTGGCTATCACTCAGGCCATTTGCTTGTATCGCAGCCGGCAAGGGATCACAGGCCCACTGTTTCTCGGCATCGACACGCATGCACTTTCGATTCCGGCGTATGCGACTGTGCTCGAAGTACTCGCGGCCAACGGCGTCGAGGTCACGATTGCCGAGGGTGACGAATACACTCCGACCCCGGTCATCTCACACGCGATATTGGCCTACAATCGCGGACGTAAAACGGGCCTCGCCGACGGGATTGTGCTGACTCCCTCGCACAATCCGCCACAGGATGGCGGCATCAAGTACGATCCGCCGCACGGCGGCCCGGCGGATACCGCGGCCACTGCTTGGATCCAAGCGAAGGCGAACGCGCTCCTCGATGCCCGGCTCGAGGGTGTGAAACGAGTCTCACACGGGCGGGCGCTGCGCGCTTCGACGACTCATCGGCATGACTTCATCACCGCCTACGTCGACGATCTGCGGAACGTGGTCGACATGGACATTATTCGTGGCGCGAACCTCAATCTCGGCGTCGATCCGATGGGAGGCGCAGGCGTTCACTACTGGCCACGAATCGCGGAGCGATACGGGTTGAAGCTGACCATCATCGATCAGACCGTTGACCCTACCTTTCGCTTCATTCCCGCAGATTGGGACGGTCAGATCCGCATGGACCCGTCTTCGCCGTACGCAATGAAGCGACTCACCAGAACGCTGGAGCGTTTCGATCTCTCGTTCGCTTGCGATACCGACCACGACCGACACGCGGTCGTCACGCGCAGTAGCGGCCTTCTGCCGCCCAATCACTTTTTGGTCGTTGCGATCTGTCATCTGCTTCAAAATCGCGAGCATTGGCCTCAGGCGGCAGCCATCGGCAAGACGGTGGTGTGCAGCTCGCTGATCGATCGCGTGTCGGCCAAGTACGCGCGGAAGCCGTACGAGACACCGGTCGGCTTCAAGTGGTTCGTAGAAGGCCTGCTCGACGGCTCGTTGGCGTTCGCTGGAGAGGAAAGCGCGGGTGCGTCGTTCGCACGCCTAGATGGCGGGGTTTGGACCACGGACAAAGACGGCCTCGTGCCTTGCTTACTAGCGGCGGAAATCACGGCCTCGACAGGACGAGACCCAGGCGAAATCTACCGAACGCTCGCGTCCGAATTCGGAGAGCCGTTCTTTGATCGCGTCGAGTCGCCCGCAACGCCCGCCGAAAAGGCGGCGCTCGCGAAACTCTCCTCCGAGCAAGTCAAGATGACGCAGCTAGCGGGCGAGACGATTCAAGCCCGGCTCACCCGCGCGCCAGGCAACGATGCCCTCATCGGTGGGTTGAAGGTGGTCACCGAAAACGCTTGGTTCGTCGCTCGACCCTCCGGTACGGAAGCCATGTATCGGATCTACGCGGAGAGCTTTCTCGGTGACCCCCACCTTCGGCAGGTCCTGGAAGAGGCTGAGGTCATCGTCGGCGCAACCTTGAAGGTTGCAGCTTCAACTACGACTAGCTCGGCGTGGCCGGTTGCGCTCGAGCCAGTGGATAGCGCAGCCGTCGCCGTATGGCGCAACGAAGGCGACCCTAACTAATTGTCCGCTCCCAGAAATCAATCGCAAATGACCAGCACCGTCGCCCTCGGTAACCCTTCGATGCCCATCCCGCCGCAACGTCTTGAAGCGTTGACCGAGCTGGCCATGGACTTGCGTTGGTCGTGGAATCACGCCGCAGACGAGTTGTGGCAACGCCTCGACCCGGGACTTTGGAATCTCACGCATCATCCCAACGTGGTGCTTCAGACGGTTTCGCGAGACCGGCTTGCGACCGCCTTAGCCGATCCAGAGTTTTGCGGTTTGCTCGACCAACTGCTCCAAGCCAAGAGGACTGCCGCTGAGAGCCCGGCTTGGTTTCAACGGGTACATCCCGAAGCAGCCGCGACATCGATCGCCTACTTTTGCATGGAGTTCATGCTGAGCGAAGCCCTCCCCATTTATTCGGGCGGCCTCGGCAATGTTGCGGGTGATCAGCTCAAGGCCGCGAGCGACCTTGGAGTGCCGGTCGTCGGCGTGGGGCTGCTTTACCAGCATGGCTACTTCCGCCAGTCGATCGATCGCAAGGGCGCGCAGCAGGCTCTCTATCCTTATAACGATCCCGCACAAATGCCGCTGACTCCGGTACGGCAGCCGAACGGTGATTGGCTGCGGCTCGAGATCATGCTGCCCGGTAGCTCGGTTTGGCTGCGCGCATGGCAGGTCCAAGTCGGCCGGCTCAAGCTATACCTCCTCGACACGAATGACGCCGCGAACCTGCCGGTACATCGCGGAATCACCGGCGAGCTGTACGGTGGCGATGCCGAGTTGCGGTTGAAGCAGGAGATCGTGCTTGGGATCGGCGGCTGGCGATTGCTGGCTGCGCTCGGAATCAAACCGGAGGTCTGCCATCTCAACGAAGGGCACGCTGGCCTTGCCCTGTTGGAGCGAGCCCGGAGTTTTATGGTCGAGACTGGCCAGCCCTTTCCAGTGGCGTTGTCGGCCACGCGTGCAGGCAATTTGTTCACCACCCACACCGCCGTCGCTGCGGGTTTCGACCGGTTCTCGCCTGCTCTGATTGAGCAATATTTGCAGCGCTATGCGGAAGAGGAGCTCAACATTCCGCTCCACCAGCTACTTGCATTGGGGCGCCAAGATCCGGATGACGTGGGCGAGCCGTTCAACATGGCCTACCTGGCAATGCACGGTTCTGGCGCAGCGAACGGAGTCAGCCGCCTGCATGGCCAAGTGAGCCGCAAGCTTTTTGGGCCACTGTTCCCGCATTGGCCGACGGACGAAGTGCCGATCGGTCACGTGACCAACGGCGTTCACATGCCCACTTGGGATTCGGCAGCCGCGGACAGGCTTTGGACCGACTTCTGCACGAAGGCGCGCTGGCTCGAGCCGTCGTCGTGCCTGGAGGCCAACCTGCGCAGTGTTTCCGACGAAGCGCTGTGGGCCTTACGCAAAGCCGGTCGAATCTCACTCGTCGAGTTTGCCGGTGACTGCGTGGACCGACAGCTGGCTACGCTAGGAGAGGGGCCCGAGGCGATCGCGCGGGCGCGGCCCCGGCTAGATCCGAGCGTGTTGACCTTGGGTTTTGCGCGGCGTTTCGCAACCTACAAGCGCCCCAACCTACTCCTCTGGGACCGGGCGCGGCTTATTGCCATCCTCACGAATCCCGAGCGGCCGGCGCAGTTGATCCTCGCGGGCAAGGCGCACCCGGCAGACGTCGCCGGCCAGATGCTGATTCAGGACTGGACGCGCTTCATCGCTCAGAATGAGCAACTCCCCGTCGTCTTTCTGCCCGATTACGACATGCTCATGGCCGAACGCCTGGTACAAGGAGTTGACGTTTGGATCAGCACGCCGCGAAGACCCTGGGAGGCGAGCGGAACGAGCGGCATGAAAGTGCTCGTCAATGGTGGTCTGAACCTCGCCGAGCTCGATGGTTGGTGGGCGGAAGCCTACTCGCCGGAAGTTGGCTGGGCCATCGGGGACGGACAGGTGCACGGCGATGATGCTGCCCGTGACGCGGCAGACGCCGATGCCCTGTACACACTGCTCGAACAGAAGGTCATCCCAGAGTTCTATGCGCGTGACGATCGGAACATCCCCGTTGCCTGGGTGCAACGGATGCGCGAGAGCATGGCGCAGCTGACGCCACGCTTTGCTGCGAGCCGCACCGTGTCCGAATACACCGAGCAGTACTACCTCCCTGCGGCAGCCGCGTTCCAGGCACGTGCGGCCGATAAGGGAGCCCTTGCCAAACTGTGGGTTGGCTGTCGAAATGAGCTCGCGCCAGAGTGGCCGGCATTGCGCTTTGGTGACGTGACTGTGGAAACAACTCGGGAGTTGCACATCATCGAGGTGCCGATCTTCCTAGGCGACGCCAAGCCGGACGCGGTGCTCGTCGAGCTCTGCGCTGAGGCCGTCGGCGACGCGAGAGCGGTACGCCACGAAATGGATCGCCTGGAGCCCGTGGCGGAGACGGGCGCCACGCTCTATCGCGGCACAGTGTCTTCTAGTCGTCCGGCTACTGACTACACACCGCGGATCAGCCCGCACTGTGGGGGATTGGCCGTGCCATTCGAGCTCGACTGGATTCGCTGGCAGAAATGAGGGCAGTCGGCCCTTGTCCCCGATGAGCGCGCCAAACGCCGTCGCTATGGATCCTAAGCGCAATGCCGAGAGTCCCATGGCAAGCGACGTAGGGGGATCCGCGAATGGCCTATCCGCCGCAGAGGCCGCCCGACGTCTCACTGCGGCAGGCCCCAACCTCCTAAAGCAGAGCAAGCGGATTCATCCGCTTCGGATCTTCCTCGCTCAATTCAAGAGTCTCATCATCTGGATCCTGATCGTCGCGGGCGCAATCTCTGGCGTTCTTGGCGAAATGCTGGATGCGGTGGCCATTCTCGCTATCGTCGTGCTCAACGCCGCGATTGGCTTCTATCAAGAGTTTAGCGCGGAGAAGTCCATCGCCGCGCTTCAAAAGATGACTGCACCGCAGGCGAAGGTAGTGCGTGGCGGCGAAGTCATCGTGGTGCCCGCCTCCGGAATCGTAATCGGCGACGTGCTCGCGTTGGAAGCTGGCGACATAGTCGCGGCCGACGCTCGGCTCCTGTCGGCGAGCTCGCTCAAGTGCGTCGAAGCGGCGCTGACCGGCGAATCGCTCGCAGTCACGAAACATCCGGCGGCTACAGAACAGCGCGAGCGTGCACTTGCTGACCGCGACGCCATGGTGTTCATGGGTACCAGCGTTGCCGCCGGTACTGGTCGGGCGGTCGTAGTTGCCACCGCGATGAAGACCGAGCTGGGGCGCATCGCGGGGCTGATCGAAACAGCAGGTGCTGAGACGGGTACGCCGCTGCAGCGTAATCTCGATTCATTCGGGAGAGTTCTGGTTTGGGCTGCGCTCGGCATCGTGACTCTGTTGTTTGGTCTAGGGCTGCTGCGTCACGGGAAGCCTCTGGAAATGCTACTGACCTCTGTCAGTCTCGCCGTGGCCGCCGTGCCGGAGGGATTGCCAGCGGTGGTCACGGTGGCCCTTTCATTGGGTGCCCTGCGACTGGCTCGCCGGCGTGCGCTGATGCGCAAATTGGCGGCAGTCGAGACGCTCGGCTCGACGAGCGTGATTTGCACGGACAAGACCGGAACCCTGACGGTTGGCGAGATGACCGTGCGCGCGCTCTACGTTGCGGGTCAAACCTACGAAGTTACAGGCGTTGGCTACGGCCCGACTGGTGAGGTGCACTTCGACGGCAAGCCTGCTGGAGCGACGCACGCTGCAGCGCTAGGCGAGCTCGCTACTGTTCTGCTCGGCTGCAACAACGCGCATCTCGTCGACGAAGAAGGGACCTGGAAAACCGTCGGCGATCCCACCGAGGGTGCCTTGCTTGCGGCGGGCGCTAAGGCTGGAGGTGATCGGAAGAAACTCGAGCAGGATCTGCCCAAGGAGCGCGAATTCCCGTTCGATTCTGATCGCAAGCGAAGCACGGTGATCCGTCGAACGGCCGCAGGAAAGTTTCGAGCCCTCAGCAACGGGGCGCCCGGGGTGCTGCTACAACTTTGTACCAAGGTGTACACGAGCTCTGGTGTCCGCTCGCTATCCGCTCAGGACCGCGAGCAGATCTTGGCGCAGACTTCAGGGATGGCAAAGAAGGGCCTGCGCGTGCTTGCCTCGTCCTTTCGTGACTTGGAAAGTCCCTCGCCAGATTCGCTCACCGCGGAGACCGTCGAGCGCGACTTGGTTTTCGTTGGTCTGAGTGGCATGTACGATCCGCCGCGCGCAGCGGCCAAAGAGGCGATCGCGAAGTGCCGCACGGCCGGCATCCGTGTGGTGATGATCACCGGCGACCACCCTGATACCGCTCAAGCGATCGCGCGGGAACTTGGTATCGCCTCGGCGGACCAAGCCGTCATCACGGGCGCGGAGTTGGACCAGATATCCGATGCACAGCTCAGGGAACGCGCTCCGCAAGTGGCGGTGTACGCGCGCGTCACCGCCGAACACAAGCTACGTATCGTTCGCGCGTTGAAGGCCAACGGCTCCGTCGTAGCCATGACCGGCGACGGCGTGAACGACGCGCCGGCTATCAAAGGCGCGGATATCGGCATCGCGATGGGGAAGTCCGGGACTGAGGTGACCAAGCACGCCGCAGATATGATCATCACTGACGACAACTTCGCGACGATCGTTGCTGCGGTCGAGGAGGGCCGCGGTATCTACGACAACATCCAGAAAACGCTTCAATACTTGCTCGGAGGTAACTCTGGCGAGCTCTTGCTCATGACAACCTGTGTGGTGGTCGGCCTTCCCACTCCGCTCCTCCCGATTCACCTCCTGTGGATTAATCTCGTGACGGATGGCCTGCCGGCGCTATGTCTCGCCACTGACCCGATTGATTCGGACGTAATGGCCCGAAAGCCGCTGAGCCGCTCGGCGAAGATCACTGATCCGGCCTTTCTCCGCACCATGGCTTATACCGGTTTGCTGACGGCAGGCGTAGCGTTCGTCGTGTACTCCCATGGCGTACGCTCCAGCACGCTATCGGCAGCGCGCACATCCGCGTTCGCGGCACTGGTTTTTGCCGAGCTCCTCCGGTCCTTCGGTGCACGCAGCGCAACCAAGCCTGTTTGGCGTATGCCCTTCTTCGCGAATGTGAACCTGATCGTGGTGGTCGTCGTCTCGATTGGGATTCAGGTGTTGAGCCAGCACAACGCGATGCTCGGCCGCTTCCTCAAGGTGTCGCCCATCCCATTCCGCGATGGGTTTGTCCTTCTTGCGGTGGGCGCGCTGCCGCTGCTGGTGCTCGATCTAATGAAGGGACTGCGCGCGAAGGAGACGCGACTATCGTAGACGCATTTTCGGCGCGTCGTTCGCGGGTACGTTTTGCATTGCTGGCACGTGGATTTTGGGGCCCGCTGGCACGTCCGGCGCCCGCGCAGGGAGCACGATGAACGCCGCCAGCGTTCCGACGACCAATAAAGCGACTCCGCCGATCCACCAGACTCTACGCTTGTCTTTGAACTCGTTTGACACTGAAGACTCCTGTCTATCCGGAATTTGCCGGCGGTTGTCGAAAACGCGACGCCCAAGACGCGGCGTGAACTCTCACGCGCCTCCTGGGTTGCTTAGCTCAATTCGTCGAGCAGCTTGGCCCAGCTCTCACCGTGATCGATATGCAGCTCACGCGCGATCTCCTCGAGCGCGACGTCGGCACTGGCGGACACCGCCGCGGGCTGGTCCAACGCTTTGGCCGTGCTCCGCGCGATCGCTTCAGCATAGGAGAGAAGCGCTGGTAGCTGGCTGAAGTTCACTTCCGCGTCATCGTCGGCGAGCGCTAGCGAGTAAATGTCGTGTAGGCCTTCGGCGATGTACGCGTGCGTTGGGCGCTTCGTCAGCCATTGCTCGAGCACGGCTATCCCCGCTGGGCTCAGATCGTACTGCCCGGCCGCGTAATACTGGATGCGTTCCTTCTTCACCCGCTCCATCTTGCCGTCGGCCCAGGCGACGTAAATCAACGGTAGGAGCTTGAGTACGGGGTAGTCCTGAGGTGGAATGCCGAGGCGCGCGAAGGAGCGTCCCATTGTGTCGTGTTCCATTTTTTGCTTGCTTGACTTGTGCCGGGGGCCGGTTGCGCGAGCGCCTGCGCCGATTCGATATGCACCTCTCGGACCACACTCGGAGGTCGAGCCGACGCTCGTGATGCCGACGTGCGGGGCGCGCCCGAGTCCCGGAGAAGAGGCGAGTTCTAGCCGAGGAATCACCTCGTGAGTCGAGAGTGTGACTCACGGGTGGTGTTTTTCGCGGTGTTGCGAACAGCTTGCTGTGTCGACTGACAGAGGCCGTTTGTCACGTACTGGGAAATTGCGTCCCGCAACAACGCGCTCTGACGAGGTGCCGCTCACTCCCCGGCGGCGAAGCGGGTCGCTTTGGGGCTTACAAAATCAAGATTCAGCGTGGGCGTTCGACTGGTCCCCGTCTTGCTCTTGGGAGTCGGCGCCGATAGTCGGTGCAGCACTGGAGCATGCCCGATGTCAGTTCAGACCCGCGACGAAACTCTTTCGCGCCCTCCGCCATTGCGCCCCACTTGGCCAACGTGGATGTGGCTGGCCTTCGCAGTCGCGGCGGTCGTGGCGACCATCGTTGGGTTCGTGCGAGCGGGCAGACCGTTCTGGCATTGAGCGGCCGCAAAAGAAGAGCACGTCGAGCTGAATCGGTGGCTCGCCGCTCAGGCGGCAGCCGCGGGCACGCGCCACTTGAGCATTGCCACCTTGACCGCATCGTTCACGACTAGGCACGAGACCAAGGCGTAGCCGAAAATGGCCGCCGTTTGCGACCAAGGCAGCGGCTGCAGGCTAGAGAGGCCGACTCGCGTCAGGAGGGTGCCGATGAGCGCATCCGCCATCAATGCGGCTATCAGGGTTTTGCTGGGCATCGTCGCCCAGAACCAGCGACGCTCGCGCGCGGACACTACCGAGAACGCTGCGAAGTAGAGCAGGGTCAGGAAGCTAAACGTGTACAATCCGTCGTTGTTGGTAGCTAAACCGAAGCGCGACCAACCGATCCTCAAGAGCAGCAGTGTTTCGGCGACCATCGCAACGCCTAGCGTTACGGACACCATGACGAACCCGCCGATGTTCCAGGTCTCGGGCTTCTTCGATGCCCTGACGTGGTCGGTCGACAATGCGATCTTCGCGAAATCGGTCATGAAGGTCAGCAGCAACATCGCAAAGGCGGAGACGACGAATCTGCCCGTCACGATGTAAGCGATGGCCACGAACGTGGCCTTGAAGATGGTGCGGCTAACCTTGTTGATGATCCAGGTCAGGATGCGTTGGTAGATCGCTCGCCCCTGCTCTACGAGCGCGACGATGTTAGTCAACCCGGGCTCGGTCAGGACGACGCTAGCGGCACCCTTGGCTACGTCCGTCGCGGTGCTCACCGCGATGCCGACTTCGGCCTGACGCAGGGCGGGCGCGTCGTTGACTCCGTCGCCGGTCATGCCGGTGACATGTCCGGCGGCCTGCATCTGCTTCACCACGAGGTACTTGTCCTCAGGAAACACCTCTGCGAACCCATCAGCGCCTGCGAACAGATCCGCCCTGTTGCCGGTGGTACGTGCGCTTGCGGCCTTAAAATCCGCCATGGGTTTGATGTTGGATAGCCCGACGGTGCGCGCGATCTCGATCGCTACCGCCAGGGCGTCCCCAGTGAGCATCTTTACCGAAACCCCACGATCGCGCAGCGCTGTGATGAGCTGCTTGGCATCCGACCGCGGCGGGTCGTAGAGCGACACCAATCCGACCAGGTTTGGGGTGCCTGTCTCCGCGCCGCGAGCAACGGCCAATGACCGATAGCCCTTCGCCGCTGACGTGCTGATGCGCGCTTCCAGCGCCGCGATTGCGTCAGCATTCTGCCCGCAAGCCTCGGCAATGGTGCGAACCGCGCCTTTCATCACTCGAAACCGCTGCCCGTTCTGCTCGACCACGGCTTCCGTCCGCCGAGTCTTTGCATCGAAGGGTGCGAAAGAGATTGGAGTGACCTTGGGCACGGTGTCGAAGGTGTGCCGCTCCTTCGCGGCAGTGAGGAACGCGAGGTCGAGCGGGTCTTGGTTGGCTTCTTGCGAGGCCAACGCGCCCGCGAACAGGACGTCGTTTTCGGTTGCTCGTTCGAGTGGCATCACCTCAGTGACAGCCAACTGATTCATCGTAAGAGTGCCGGTCTTGTCCACGCACAACACGTCCATGGTTGCGGCGTCTTCGGTCGCACTCAGACGAGTGACTAGCACGCCGCTCTTGGCCAACTCTTTCGACCCGAGCGCCATGCTGACCGTGAACATCACGGGGAGCGCCACCGGCACCGCGCTCATCAACAGCACAAGCATCAGCGGGAGCAGCTCTAGGAGCGATACGCCGCGCACCAAGGAGAGGGTCACCACCACGGCGAGCAACGAGCCCACGATGACGAATAGCCAGCGAACGACCTTGCTCACCACGGCCTCGATGTGGAGCTTTGGCTCCGCGTGCTGAACGAGCTCCGTGGTGCGTCCGAAGTAGGTCTTCGCCCCTGTGAGAAGGACCACGCCGCTGCCCTCGCCTCGACGCACCACGGATCCAGACGACACCACTTCGCTCACGCCAATGTCGGCATCCTTCGATTCACCGGTGAGGGCCGACTGGTCCACGGTCAAAGCTCCGGCTAGGAGCTTCACGTCCGCCGGGACGATGTCGCCGGGCCGTAGGCGAACGATATCGCCCGGCACCAACTCGCGGGCGGAAACCAATTGCCAGCTCGAATCACGCTGCACGCGCGCATTGACTTGCAGCCGCTTCCGTAAGGCCTCCACGACACCCGCTGCGCGACGTTCCTGCGCAAAGCTCAGCACCGCGTTGATGACCAGCAGCGCGCTCACGACGACTAGGTCCGAGTATTTGCCCAGCACAGCGGACAGAACCAAAATCAGCTCCAACATCCACGCCGAGACGCCCCAGAATTTGCCGAGCAACTTTCGGAATGGGTGGCTCTTCTCGACGGGCACTTCGTTGTAGCCGTGCTCCTTTCGGCGGACGTCCACCTCTGCGTTCGTCAGCCCGGTGTCAGGGTTGACGTGTAGCGAGGCGAGCGTGTCCGAAACTGACGCCGAGGAGAGCTGGGGACGCGCGAGGTCCGCCGCCGGCTTTGACGGCGGCGGCGCGGCTCGTGAGACCTTAGCTGGAGTTGGCATAGCGAGCAGGTGGACGAACGCGCCGCGAGCGCGGAGTCAGATCACCCTCCGAGCGCGCGAATTGAGGCTCAAGCGGCCGGCGTGGTCGTCAGGTTGACCACCATTTTGCCCACGTTTTTGCCCGCAAAGAGGCCGATGAATGCCGGCACGGCCTGCTCGATGTCTGACACGACCGTTTCCTCGTTCTTCAGTTTCCCGGCTTTGAAATAGCCGCCCACTTCCTGCACGAATTGCGGGCGACGATCGAGAAAGTCCGACACGATGAAGCCCTTCATCGTCAGGCGCTTGCCAACGATATTGCCAAGGTTGGCCGGACCGGGTCGTGGCTTCTCGTCGTTGTACAGAGAGATCCCACCGCAGGCGATGATTCGCCCGTGCAGGCGCAAGACCGACAATGCCGCCTCCAATGCCTCACCGCCGACGTTGTCGAAGTACACGTCGATGCCGTCCGGCGCAGCGAGCTTCAGCTGCTCTAAGATTGGTCCAGTTTTGTAGTCGAAAGCGGCGTCGAAGCCGCACTGCTTGCGCAAGAACTCGACCTTTTCGCTCGAGCCCGCGGAGCCGATCACGCGGCAGCCGCGGAGCTTGGCGAGTTGCCCGGCAACATTGCCCACCGCGCCGGCAGCGCCCGAGATGAAAACAACGTCGCCCGCCTTGACATCGACCAGATTCAGCCCCGCCCACGCGGTCATCCCGGTCATCCCGAGAACCCCAAGATACGCAGATAGTGGCTGAATTTCTGGGCTCACCGGCTGCAGCTGTTCAGGCGAAGCGATGAAGTATTCTCGCCAGCCAAAGTTGGAGACGACCACGTCGCCAGGGTTCCGCGCGCTGGCGCGCGACTCCACCACTTCACCGACTGCGCCGCCATCCAGCACTTTGCCGAGCTCGAACGGAGCCACGTAGGATTTTGAATCGTTCATCCGCCCGCGCATGTATGGGTCGACGGACATGAAATGATTGCGAACCACAACCTGCCCTTCCTCGAGCGGCTTCAGCTCGGTTTGCGCCAGGCTAAAGTTGTCCGCAGTAGGGATGCCCTTTGGGCGAGAGGCCAAGCGAATCTCACGGCTCAGGATGTGCGTCATTTTTACCTCTTTGGGGATTTGGGTTCGGCAGAAAGGCTAGGGCACCAGCACCGCCGCGCCCTCGAACCGACCCGCGCGCAGATCGGCGAGCGCGTCGTTGGCTTGAGTCAACGGGTAGGTAGTCGTCTTGGTGACGATGTTGATCTTCGGCGCCAAGGCCAGGAAGTCGATCCCGTCCCGGCGCTTCAAGTTGGCGACGGAAACCAGCTGTCGTTCCTCCCAGAGCAAACTGTAGGGGAAGCT
>Ga0302321_100000390_pt1 | contig 38710 bp, 30 predicted proteins | sample Fen_T0_1_FD_202505 | JGI IMG/M metagenome (GOLD analysis project Ga0302321, IMG submission 202505) | Peat permafrost microbial communities from Stordalen Mire near Abisko, Sweden - Fen_T0_1 | ecosystem: Environmental > Terrestrial > Soil > Wetlands > Permafrost | place: Sweden: Abisko... | reverse complement strand
AAGATGCTTCTCCGTCCAAAGCAGGTGGCATCGTAATGCTCTGCCAGGTCATTCCGTCCGTGGTGCGAATATCAGGGAAGATGCCGCCGACCGAGTCGCTGTGCGAGATGCCGCGGTTCGGTCCCCAAAAAGCAAAACAGTCATAGAAAGCGCCTGCGAGTTCGTTCTTGAACTGCATCGTCCAGGTCGCGCCGCCGTCCTCAGTTTTGTAAATGCGAAAGTTTCCCGGGTTATTTCCGATCGATTGCACGTAGGCCACTTTGTCGCTCACGCCCTGCACGTCGCGGAGCTGAAGAAACTTGGCGCCGTTCACTTGGCCAGACTTCCAGGTTGTTCCGCCGTCGGTCGTGAGTAGAAACGTTCCATGACGACCCACAGCCCACACTACTTTCGAATTGACCGGGCTCACGGCAATCAGGCCTTCGGTTGTGCCGCTCGTTTGCTTCGTCAGTTTGGGGAAGTGGATCTGGGCGCTGGCGGCGAGGGTTAGGAACAAGGCAGAAGACATCAGCACGAGGGTGAACAGACGTTTCGACATGGCAGGCTCCGGGGGGAAAGAATTCCTTGCGTTGGTGCCGGAGTATAGGACGACGGGGGAGGGGTGTCAAATGCCAAGCGGAAAGCGTGATTGGGGATCGTTGTCCCGCTCTCTATTCGACCTCGAATTCAGGCGTTCGCCCACGCGACGCGGAAAAGAATCTCAACTTCAGCGTTCGTTCCCGGCGCCGTTCCTCGTCGAGATTGCGAGTGCGTGCCTTCAGCAGATCGTTGAGCGACACCAATCCCAAAAGCTTCCTGGTATGCCTGTCCACGACCGGCAACCTGGTGAGGCCTTGCTCTGCCATGCGGTTGACGACGATACGAAGTGGTTCGTCGGGATGCGCATGCACCGCGTTCTTTCGCGCCAAATCTCCGAGCGTCTTTTCCGGACCGGCGTTGGACTCTCCCTCTCTTGCGTTGCGGATGTCTTGTCGCGTCAAGATTCCCATTAGCTCCCCATCAGCGTTTACGACCGGCAGCAATCGTTGCTCCTGGTGCGGAGTCGTGTGCAGCGCTTGCCGAGTTTGGCTGACGGTGTTGTTCTCTGAGAGCGCAAGAACACTCGTTCGCATGACTTCACTGACGAACAGTATCTCCAACGGGTCTACGGCATATTCGCGGCTTAGGTGATAGCCACGTCGCGCCACCTTTTCGGTCAGAATCGAGCGTGGCAGCGTCAGTACCGTGAAGCCATATGCGATTGCGCTGCCGACGAGCAAGGGGAGAAAAACATTGGCATCATGTGTAAGTTCGAAGGCAAACACAATGCTGGTAAATGGCGAGCCCAGCGTGCCGGCGAGAACGGCTCCCATGCTGATCAGCGGCCAGAATCCCGCGCCTTCGTTGGGCAAGAACAGGGCTTCGAGACCGCCAAGCGCGCCGCCCATCATCAGCAAAGGCGCAAGCACACCGCCGGATGTCCCCGATCCAAGCGACACCGCCCAGATAAACCATTTGACGAGCAGGACTCCCAGAATCACCTTGGTCGTGACGCTTCCCTGCAGGATGGCGCCAATCGTGTCATAGCCCACGCCGAGCGCTTGCGGAAGTATCAGACCTCCAAGGCCGATTGCGAGGCCACCGATGGCGGGCCACCACATCCAATGGAATTTCAACCGGTGAAACGCATCCTCAGCGGCATAGACCGACTGGGTCACGAGACTGGAAAGTACCCCCGCCAAAAGGCCAACGAGCACACAGCCCAGCAGCCCCTTGGGGCCGATGAACAAAGGATGTTCTGGCACCGGGAACAATGGGCCAAACCCTAACAGGTAGCGCCGGGCAACGGCAGCCACCGCACTGGCAAGAGCAACCGGGATGAGGCTCCGGGGTTTCCATTCGAACAACAGCAGTTCGACCGCGAGCATAACGGCCGCAACCGGAGCGGCAAATGTTGCCGACATGCCTCCGGCGGCACCTGCGACGAGAAGCGTTTTTCGTTCAGCGCTAGTGAGATGAAAGAGCTGCGCAATCATGGAACCGACCGCGCCGCCCGTCATGATGATGGGACCCTCGGCACCAAACGGGCCGCCGGATCCAATGGAAATCGCAGCGGAGACAGGCTTCAGCAGCGCAACTTTCGGCTCGATACGGCTGCCGTTCAGAAGAATGGATTCAATGGCTTCGGGAATGCCGTGTCCTCGAATGCGCTCTGAGCCATAGCGAGCCATGACTCCGACGATCAGCGCGCCCACGATAGGAACAGCTACGCTCCATACGCCGAGATGGTTTCCGGCTGGCGAAACCATCGCCGTACTCCAACGGCCGAAGTAGAACAGGTTCGTGAACAAGCCGATGAGACGGAGAAGGGCCAGCGCAACAAACGCGCACACCACTCCAATCAGCATCGCCAGGCAGGAGATGGGAAGCATGCGCGAAGTGGTGGTGAAATCGCCAAGCTCCTGTTTTTTTCGAGGCTTGCCGGTGGGGAAGCCGCTCTTGGACACGGGGCTTGCCGGTTTCGAATCCTGCGCTTGGCTCACGATCTACCGCCTGCTGTTTCTGGGCTCTTGCGTGACAATGCGCTTTTCCCAATCACCGAGTGCAGCGCATTCACGAGTGCAACCCCGTCTTCACGCAGGTCGGCAATCCTTTGCCGGGCTACCCGCCTTACCAGCTTCGCTCCGGCGGGAAGGAGCGAGACCTGAACTTGCCGTCTGTCGTCGCCGGTCCGTTCCCTGCGGACATAGCCGTGCTTCTCCAGTCGGTTGACCAATTCGACGGCAGTGTTGTGCCGGAGAGCCAGCCGCTGGGCGAGCAGTCCGATGGTTGCCTCCTCGCCTTCGGGCAGGCCCCGCACCGTAAGCATTAATAAGTATTGTTGCGGCTCCAGACCCGCCCGGCGCGCAGCTTCGTCAGTGCCCGAGAGGAATTGGCGAATGCGGTAACGCAGTTCAGCCAGGGCTCGATACTCGCTGTTTGTAATTGCCTTCCCCATAAGTATATCGTAATACGATATGATACTTTCGCGCAATTGACGTGCGCCTCGAATGGATTTGGGAAGTCGAATTCTTCCGGATAGGCCTGACGAAAGGACCGCGAAATCAAGCGGCAAAAAATAGGGACAGCCCGGAGCCCCCCAAGGCTGTCCTAAAAAACCCTCCCGGTTAGAAGGGCGACTGTCGCTAACTTAGTAGGGCCACGTTGCAGGAGTATTGCGGTTTTGTGAAAATCCCGTGAATTTGGCGTGAGCCAGCCAGTGGCGTAGACAGGGCATCTGCCGAATCGCTTGGTCTCGGCGGTTCAACTGGGTCCTGGTTGTGCGTCCCATCACAAGACCTTGTGATTCGCTGCGCAGCCACACCCCCGGTCGCCGCTGCTATATTGGCTTGAGACTCAAGGACTTGCCTTGTTGGTGGAGGACTTCGCATGGCTCGCAAAACTGAGCAATCCCGCAAGCTGCAAAAACGCGCGGAACAACTGATCCCCGGCGGAGTGAACTCTCCCGTACGCGCCTTCCGGGCGGTCGGGGGGGAGCCGCTGTACATCGTCCGCGGCCAGGGTTCGCACATGTGGGACGCCGATGGCAACGAGTACGTGGACTACGTCGGCTCCTGGGGACCGCTCATTCTCGGCCATGCCGCCCCCACGGTGATCGAGGCCCTGATCTCGGCGGCGCGCAGTGGTACCAGTTTCGGAGCCTCGACGCCCACCGAAGCAGACTTGGCCGAGTTGGTGGTTTCCGCATTCCCCTACATGCAGAAGGTGCGCTTCGTGAGTTCTGGAACCGAAGCGGTCATGTCTGCGATCCGGCTGGCGCGAGCCTATACCAAGCGCAAATACATTGTGAAATTTGAGGGCTGCTATCACGGACACGCCGATGCCCTGCTGGTGAAAGCCGGGTCGGGCGTGGCGACGCTGGGAATTCCGGGATCGGCAGGAGTGCCGGAAGAATTCACGCAGTTCACACTCGCACTGCCGTTCAACGATACGGATGCGCTGGAGCAGGCGTTCAAGAAGTTCCGCCACCAGATTGCATGCGTGATCGTCGAGCCGGTGGTTGGCAACATGGGCTGCGTGCCCCCCGCGCGCGGATATCTGGAAGCGCTACGCGCCATCACGTCACGCGACAAAGCGCTCCTGGTCTTCGACGAAGTCATGACCGGTTTCCGCCTCGCTTACGGCGGAGCGCAGGAACTGTTCGCCATTCAGCCGGACCTGACGACGATGGGCAAGATCATCGGCGGAGGCCTGCCCGTAGGCGCATATGGCGGTCCGAGCGAGATCATGGACATGATTGCCCCGCTGGGCCCGGTCTATCAGGCAGGAACGCTGTCGGGGAATCCACTGGCGATGGCCGCGGGCTATGCGACGCTGCGCTACCTCCGCGAGCACAAAGACATCTACGCGAAGCTCGATAAGATGGCCGGAGAAGTTGTAGCGGGAGTGGCCGCCGCTGCCAAAGAAGCCGGAGTCACGATGTGCAACAACCGCGTGGGCTCGATGTTTACGTGGTTCTTCGCCCCGGGTCCAGTCACGGAGTGGAATTCGGCAGCGAAAAGCGACACCGAAGCGTTCGGACGTTTCTTCCGGTCGATGCTGGAGAGCGGAATCTATCTGCCACCATCGCAGTTTGAAGCAGCATTCCTCGGCGCAGCCCACACCGATCACGACGTGCAGCAGACGATCGCAGCAGCGAAGCAGGCGTTTGCTGCGGTGCACGCGTAGGGCGAGGTTGCTAGTGGAGCGGCGATGCTACGGCGACAACTGTTGACAAGGCTTACAGGTGCAAGTCGTAGATAGCCTTAAGGGCCCCAATGGCATGCCTTCCCCAGTGGTGCCGGAACGACTCGCGCAGTTCCCACATCAAATCTGCATGAGGAGTTCCCTTTTCTTCCAGTTGAAGGTCTTGCCTCAGGTCGTAATAAATTTCTGAGATGTCTCCGGCCAAACTCCCCTGTGCAGGGGCATCCTTTTCTGTCGAATCAAAGATCACCCAGTAAGCGTCGAGCGGACCAATCTTCTCCTTGATTGATTGAAACAGCCCCGCCCATTGCTCTGTGGGGAATGGAGTCTCATCCACCTCTGCCGTCTCAGGTGCTACTGCAGGCAAATAGAGGGCGCTACTATAAAGCTCCGCCAAACAACAGCTCACACTGGATAAGAAAGCTTCGCGCTCAAGGCTCGACGACAAGTTCACGGTTTCGATGAAATTCGTCGCTGCTTGGCGGAATCGCCGCAGTTCAAGAACGAGATTGTCGCCCATAGCAGTGTGCAATTCTACTCTTCCGTCCCGATAAGATTGAGAGCAATGCCAATTGGCGAAGGGAGGCTATTACGCTCTCTGCGCAGCCACGTGCACTTCTACCTGGCGACAGAAGGTTGTCGCCTAAGGTCCATCTCTTCGACCGTCAAAAACTCATACCCCTGATCCTTATACCGCCGTATCAGATTGTCCGTAGCAATCACAGTCTGCGCGCGGTCGGCGCCGATGCCTTTGTGTCCCCCGTCATGCAGCAAAATCACATCGCCGCCGCGCATCTGGCGTGCGACTTTCTTTTCGATTTCAGACGCAGGCGGCGCGTCCCAGTCGTAGCCAGTCACATTCCACATCACGGGCTGCATCCCGAGATCGCGAACAACGCGCAGTGTTGCCGGGCGCCTTCCGCCGAAGGGTGGACGAAACAGGTTCGAGTGTTCGCCAACGGCATCGGTAAGGGCGGCGCGGCAATCGAGAAGCTGCTGGCGAGTCTCGGCTGCAGACTGAAAGATCAGCAGCGGGTGCGTGAAGGTGTGGTTTCCGATCACGTGTCCGGCAGCGGCAACGGCACGCGCGATCTCCGGCCGCTCGCGCACGAATCGCCCAACCATGAAAAACGTCGCCTTCACGTTGTGCTTGGCCAACACCTCGAGCAAGCGCAACGTATGCGGATCGTTCGGCCCATCGTCGTAGGTGAGCGCAATCTGACGACTCCCCCGCGCGCCAGACACAAACGTCCGCCCATACCACTGTCCGGTAGGAGCCATGGACTGGTAGCCAGCAGCAGTAGCCGCCGCGGCTGCCGTCACGGCAATTAGAGCGGGAAGCATGGGGAGATTGTAAATCGAAGTCAGAAGTAAGAAGTCAGAATGCAGAAGTAAAACCAGAGGAAATTGCAGAAGTCAGAATGCAGAAGTTAAAGCCCGCGTTGTCAGCGGCAATGCCGAAAAGCTGGGGGTGAACTTCTGCATTCTGACTTCTGACTTCTGCAATTTGGTTCTGCAATCTGACTTCTGCAATCTTCGCTTCTGGCTTCACTTCTGCATTCTGACTTCTCACTTCTGACTTCCTCCCCGTTCTCCTTCTTCCCGATTGCGTCTTCGCCCGAACCAATATATTCTGACTCACGTCCTCCCATGGCCAAGCTTTTCGAGCTTCCCCGTTATATTGCAGTCGAAGGTCCCATTCGAGTCGGCAAAAGCACGCTGGCACGGGTTCTGGGAGAGCGGCTGGCTGCGCAACGGGTGATTGAGCCGGAAGACAATCCTTTTCTGAATGCGTTCTACGAAGGCGAACCGGGAGCGGCCTTCCAGACGCAGTTGACGTTCCTGATCCGTCGCTTCGAGCAGTTGCGGGCTCTTGACCTGGGGCCGCGTTCGAACAAGACCGTCGTCGCCGACTACATTTTCGAAAAAGACAAGCTCTTCGCATGCCTGAACCTGAACGATCAGGAACTGGAAACCTACAACCGCTATTTCAATTGTTTTCGCGAGCAACTGCCCACGCCCGACTTGGTGATTTACCTTCAGGCAACTCCCGAAGTCCTGAAAAAGCGGCTGAAGAAAAAGAATGCCGCCGGCGAAAAAGCCATCAGTGAAGACTATTTGATGGAAGTAGTGAAGGCTTACGAGCACTTCTTCTTTCATTACACGCAGTCAGACCTGCTGATCGTGAACACCAGCGACATCGATTTCGTGGACCGCAACGAAGACCTGCAAGAGCTGCTGAAGAAAGTCTCAGCGCCCATCAAGGGCACGCAATACTTCCTGCCACTCGGCGGGCAGGACGCGGCAAACGCATAGAGCAGGTTGCGGAAGAACTAGAATTCAAACAGTTTTGGGAAGGGCACGAGTTTTACTCGTGCCGCTTAGTCGTTGAAATTGTGTTTGCGCTTCAGCGCCTGAGGGATTTGCTTCCGCTCGCTACGACTCTTTCCGCACCCGCTAGGACGCCAGCTTACTCCTTCTCTTCGTTCGATCCTTCTCCCAAAACCCGGCGTGCCAGCACATTCGCCTTTGATCGAGCTTCTGATTCTGTTGTTCCGTAAGCAAGGATGCCTGGAATATCAACAATTTCTGCGATCCAGCGCCCATCGACCTCGCGCTCTGTTTCTATGTTGAACACCGACTCAGCCTCCACAGACACGAACAATACCAGCGGTTTGCTGAAACACTCCAAAATGCTGGTGCAACCGTGGAAGAGCGGCCGCTTCAGGGCCGCGTAGATCACCTCGAATCACGCTGGGCTTCAGCCCCAGTGGCCGCCATCTTGCGGCTAGGCATGGTCGCTGATGACTCGCAGGGCCCCCTTTGCGACCGCGATCTCCGCCGGCGTCTCGCACACAAACTCGCCATCGGCATAAATCTCAAGCGGCGTTTCGCTTTCTACCAACACGCGCTCGGCTTTCGAGTACTCGACGTTGGGCGATAGCAGGTGTTGGCCGAAATAGACGGTAGGAAAGAGGCCGACAAGTTTGAGGACATTCATGCTCCAGATGCGGCAGACATCGAGTTGGCCATCGCTGAAATCAGCTTGTGGAGCGATGCGCATGCCGTCGCCGTAGAACTGCGTATTTGCGAACGCCGCCAGCAACGTAGAACGCGATTGTTCTGCCGCTTGCCCGGCGACGTCTGAACGCGTCAACCGCATTCGGTACGACGGTAGTTTCAGCAGCGCCGGCAACAACGCAAACGCATACCCGCCGTGCCCGCGCAGCCATCGCGGCATCCGGTTTGCCCGTCGCGCAGTCAGGGAATCCAGTCCGCAACCAGCCACGGTACAGAAATAGCGATGGAAGTCAGGCGAGTCCGGCCGGCGGATAAGTCCAAGATCAATGGCTTGCGGCTGGATTTTGCCAGATTCGAACCTGCGCCATACTCGCAACGAATCTCGCTGTGAACGAAGATGGAGCGCGCGGGCGAAATCGTTGCCGCTACCAGCCGGGACAACGAGCACCGGAAGCCCAAGGCGTACCAGCGATCCCAGGTGTCGATGAATCGTGCCGTCGCCGCCAAAAATCAATACTGCGTCCGCCTCGTCCGAAGAAGCGGGCAGTCCCTCAACCCACATAGTCGGAGAATTGGTCTGGAACGGCTGCAAGTCCGCAGGCGATGTTCCAAGTCCAAAGATGGCGGCGGCACGCATGTTAGGCTTTCGGCCCTCGGCCTTAGGCGTTCGGAATCGGCTCTGGCAGCTTGGAACCGAGAGCCCACAGCCGAAAACCCGGAGCCGCTCTACTTCAAACACTTCTCCATAAACTCAACGAGATCCTTCTTCATCTTGTCGTGCTCCGCGCGATCAACGTACACCATATGGCCTGAGCCGTACGTCGCGTAGGAGATATTCTGGCGATACTTGGCGTCGAGGTTAAGGTGGTCCATGGTCCAGTTCGCGGCGGTGAACGGCGTCGCCAGATCGTAGTAGCCCTCCATCACCAGCACCTTCATATAAGGATTTTTGATCATCGCGGCGCGCAACCCGTCGGCGGTGCTGGGAAACCCTTCGTCGGCATTCCCCCAATCCCACTTCTGAAAGACGGGTTCGTCGTAGGCAAAGACGCGATAAGGCGTGTCAACCTTGTAGTTCAGTTCCGTGCGCAAGTAATTGTTGAACGTCGAAGTGTACGGAGGCAGAATGGCGGCACCCGTGGGATCGTAGAAACGCTCATTGCCCGGGTTGGGGCTGGTGAATCGGCCATCGAGTCGGCCAACAACCGTTTTCTGATCGAGCAACAATTCGTGCGTGAAAGTCGGTACGTCAATGCGCATGTTGTGCGCTTCCACCACCTCGGGACGAAGCCCGGTGTAGCGCGCGATTTGCTCCACAACTTTGCGGTGCTCATCCGCAGTCAGAGCATCGCCTTTGGCTAGCGCGAGCACGTAGTCGTTGGTGGACCAGCGCACGACTTCCTCGCGCGTCTTCGCCATGTCGGCGGTCAACTCCGCGGGAAGTTTGTGATGGTACCCAGCGATCATGTTGAACGTCGGCAGCAGCAGGAAGTACGGCAGGTCGTTCGAGTTGTTCCACTCGAGCGTCTGGAAATCGACGGCCATCGAAAGTAGCGTGACGCCGTTGAATGCAATGCCATGATCGGCGAGATACCCCGAAATGCCCGCCGCGCGCGTAGTTCCATAGCTTTCGCCCAGCAGAAATAGCGGCGAACTCCAGCGCTCGTAACGCGACAGGTAGAGCCGAATAAATTCTCCGAACGCCTGCACGTCGCCCTTCACACCGAGAAATTTCTTCGTAAGCTCCGCAGTCGCGGCGCGCGAGTACCCGGTGGCCATGGCATCCACCATCACGATGTCGCTGCGATCAAGGATCGTGTCAGGATTGTCTTCCGTTCGATAGGGCGCAGCTGGCATGAAGCCGTTCTGTTGCAGCACGACGCGTTTCGGCCCGAGTGCACCCATGTGCAGCCACACCGAAGCCGAGCCCGGACCTCCATTAAACGAAAAGGTAAGAGGCCGCTTGCTTGCATCCTGCCCATCCAGCGTATAGGCGACAAAAAACATTTCGGCTTCGATCTTGCCATCGGCGCGCTTCAGCGGAAGCCGACCAGCAGTCGCCGTGTAGCTCAGAGTCTTGCCGTTGATCGTCATCTGGTGATGCGTGACCACCGGCGGCACTTCGCTCACATCGAAGTGTTCGTCTTTATCTTTGTCGGTGGCTTCCTCAGCCTTGGGAGCATCAGCGGGCTTGGCGCTTTCGGCAGCTTTTTCGGGAGCCGGAGCCGGCTCCTTCTTGCTCTTGTCTTTGCGCGGCGCGGCCTTCGCTGTGCTGTCGGGCGTTGCTGCGGTCGGTTGATCTTGCTGCGCTACGGCGACGGAAATCGTCAAAGCCGCAAAAAGAAAAGATGCCAGAAACTTCATGTGGGCTCCCTCGGTCAAAGTGCTGGGAGAGCATGATAGCAGTTTCGTACGAGAGCTCGGACGGTGATTCGCAACGATTCCCAAGGTCTGAGGCCCAAGAGATTGCGGGGAGCAATAGCACGAGCCCCGCACCGCACATCACAAATGTTATGTTTCGCGTTGCGTGTGATTTCAGGCTGATCGCTCTACCACGGTTGATGAAGGGAGCAAGATTTCGCCGCGCATCGAAACTCCGTCGCGGGCACACAGGCTCACGACTTATGCACGCCGTAGGACTTCAGGATGTCAGTCAAGCCGATCACGCCGAGAATTCTATGAACATCGGCGCGGCTGACCACGGGAAGCAAATCGACCTGGTTTGCGCCCATGCGCTCGAGCGCCAGATCCAAACTCTGATCAGAATGCACGTGGGGGAACAGTGCTTTCCCGATTACGTCGCCTAACTTCTTGTCACTCGTTTCGGCGCCCACGCGTTCCAGTTCCGACCGAGTGATGATGCCCACGACTCCGCGCTCGTTCGTGATCAACCACGTCTCAAGCTCGCTCGCCTGCATTTTTTGCAGAGCCTCGGGGATGCTCAGTTCCGCCGGCAGGGAAGCCGTCACCGGCCGCATGACGAGTTGCACCTGCCGTTGTGTCAACCGTTGGCGACCTTCGGCACCTGGCAGATGGATGCCATCCTGTACCGCGAGTTCTTCGTAAATCGGCTTGTGCTGCAGGCGAGACGCGATAAACAGGCTCACCAGGTTCGCAATCATGAGTGGAACGATGACGGCATAATCTTGCGTCATTTCAAAAATCATGAGCACCGAGGTCATGGGTGCGCGCACGATTCCAGCGAACACCGCTCCCATTCCGACCAGCGCGTAGGCTCCAGGGTTCGCTGTGTAGTTGGGAAGAAAGTGATGGGCGACGGTTCCAAGCGATCCGCCGAGCATGGCACCAATAAACAATGACGGTCCGAAAATGCCGCCAGCATTGCCAGAGGCGTAACTGGTGGTGACCGCGAAAAGTTTGAGCACGATGAGCGCGAGCATCAACTTCAGCGCCATCTGCCCGTTGAGTGCGTCGCCGACATAACCGTAGCCGACGCCGAGAACCTGCGGCACGAACCAGCCAATCACGCCGACAAGTAAGCCTCCAACGACAGGGTGGAACCACGCAGTCTTTGGCGGGAAGCGAAGAAAGCGCGCTCGCATGCCGAGCAGCAGTTTCGTAAAGGCAGCGGATACTAGTCCTCCGGCCACGCCGAGAACCGCGTAGATCGCGAATTCCAGTGGATGCACGAGGGCATACTGCGGAACTTTAAAGAGCGGACTATTGCCCAACGAGAGGCGGAGAACCATCCAGGCAGTTGCTGACGCCAGAACGACCGATCCGAGCACGGGGGCGTGGAGGTCGCCGACGATTTCTTCAAGCGAGAAGAGGACCGCGGCGAGTGGCGTATTAAACGCGGCGGCAACAGCAGCAGCCGCGCCCACGGGAATCAATGCTTTTACTTTCTCAGGACGAAGTCCGAGAGCGCGTCCTAGCAGTGAAGCAATGCCAGCGCCGACCTGTACCGATGGTCCTTCACGCCCGAGCGGAATCCCGCTGGCAAGTGTGGCTGAGGTACAGAAGAATTTGCCCAACACGGTGCGGAGCGTGATGCGCCCGTCGCGTGCGTAAAGAGCAGCTTTCGTTTGAGGGACTCCGCTGCCGCGCGCGAAGGGGAAATAACGGTACAAAAGGTAGCCGATGCTGAGAGAGCCAGCGACGGGAAATAGCAAGCGTCTCCACGCCGCTCCGCCCGGCGGGTAAAGCCGCATCCCGAGGCGCTCTGTCACCACGATGAAAGCCACAACAGCCAAGCCGGTTAGCGCGCCAATAATCAACGCCAGGACAAGGAATACTTGCTCTTCCCGTCGCTGCAAACCGGCCCAGGCTCGGAGAAATGGATTTTTCGGCAGAGTGTTGTTTGTACTTAGAATGCTTTCGGTCATTCGTCCGGCGCAAGAACTTCCTCGTTAGGATAGCGCGGAAGTGGGAAGGGTTGTCCAACGAACGAAGAAGCGATCAGCGTATTGAGAGTGTGTATTGTGTGCTTACAGTTTTAACACTGCTTCCACGGTTCCATCTTCCAGGTCGGTTTCCATCTTGAAACCCAGCTTCCGACAGATGGCTTGCATCTCGCGATTTTCGGCGAGGATGGTGGAGATCACGCTCTTCAAGTTTTCGTCACGGGCCACTTCGATCAGTCGGCCATAGAGTAGTGTGCCCAGTCCTTGATGCTGGAAGCGGTCGTCCACCAGCACGGCCATCTCAGCCTCATCTTTCCCGCGGAGACGACTCAAGCGACCAATGGCGATGATTTCGGGGCTGCCATCTTCTTTCTTGTGTTCCACCACCAGCGCCATCTCGCGGTCGTAATCAATAAAGCAAATGCGGGTCAGACGTTCATGCGCGGTGCGCTGGCTCAACTTCAGCGGCTGGAAGTAGCGTAAATAGACGGTGCGCTCGGACAAAGCCTGATGCAGTTTGATAAGCAGCGGCTCGTCTTCCGGGCGAATCGGACGCACCATGATGTCGTCGCCATTTTTCATCGTCGCCGGTTTCACATAGCGCTTGGGATACGGCCGAATCGCGAGGCGCGGAATCTCTTCTTTCGTCGTCGCCAGCGGATAGACAACGATCCGTGCGTCCAAGGCGGTCAGACGTTCGGAAGAAGCGAGCAGCGGATTGATATCGATTTCCTTGATCCAGCGCTGCTCGACCACCAGTTGGCTGAAGCGTACCAGCAATTCTTGGAGCGCGGGAATGTCAACCGGCTTGCGTCCGCGAACGCCTTGCAGCGCTTTGAAGATTCGCGTCTGCTCCATCACGCGCCGCGCGAGCGTAGTGTTCAGCGGCGGCAATGAAAGCGCGCGATCGCCGAAAACTTCGACCAACTGTCCCCCGGTGCCGAACAGCATGATCGGCCCAAACTGCGCATCCACCGTGCTGCCCAGAATCAGCTCATAACCCTCAGAGCGGAAAAACGGCTGGACGGTTACGCCGAGAAAATGTTCGGCGCCGGCCTTCTCGCGAGTCGACGCCTCAATCTCTCGCCACGCATTGCGGACAGCCTCAGCCGAACTCAAATTCAGTTTGACGCCACCAACTTCTGTCTTATGCGTGATCGTATGCGACAACAATTTAACGACAACGGGGTAACCGATCTCCTCGGCCTTCGCAGCCGCTTCGTCCGCACTGTGTGCCTCAAGCGTCGGCGCTGTCGGAATTCGATAACACTCGAGCAGTTCCTTCGATTCCGGTTCAGTCAGCAGAGTGCGCCCACTCTGGCGTACACGCTCGATGAGTTGGTCGGCTCGCTCCCGGTCCGGACCTTCTTCGCCATGCGGAAGCACAGGAGTTTCATATAAACCGCGCAGCAGATAGGTGTACCGCCACATGTAATAAAAAATGCGGGCGGCCGTGTCGGGAAAGGCAAACGTCGGAATGCCGGCGCGATTCAGGATCTCAATTCCGGCGCTCATTTCCGATCCGCCCATCCAACAAGCGATCACGGGCTTGCCAGTCCCCTTGGCCAGAGGTGCGAGTTTCTCAGCCGTGATGGTCGGGTGCGACATGCCTTGCGGACAAATCACAGCCAGCAGGCCGTCGTTGTTGGGGTCTGCCGCCACGATTTCGGCAACCTTTGCATATTTGTCTGGCAAAGCGTCGCCGAGAATATCAACCGGGTTATTGCGACTCCAATGCGGTGGCAGGGTCTGGTTCAGCTTCTCCAGCGTCTCGGGAGACAGTTCCGCCAATTCACCGCCCGCGCTGATGATGGAATCAGCGGCGAGCACTCCCGGACCACCAGCGTTTGTGACCACAGCCAATCGCGGACCCTTGGGTCGCGGCTGTTTGCTCAGCGTCTCCGCCATGTAGAACAGATCCGAGATCGTATTGACGCGCAGAACACCGCATCGTCGAAACGCGGCTTCCAGCACCTCATCGCTGCCGGCCATCGTGCCCGTATGCGACGCCGCAGCATGGGCGGCCGCTTCGGTGCGTCCGGCTTTAATGACGATAATCGGCTTGCTAAGGGAAACCTCGCGCGCAGCCGAAAGAAATGACCGCGCATCGCCGACCGACTCCATGTACATGATGATCGAATGCGTGCGCGGATCGTTCCCGAGGTAGTCAATCAGGTCGCCCCAGCCAACATCGAGCATGGAACCGACGGAAACGAAAGCGCTGAAGCCCACAACTTCCTTTTGTGCCCAATCAAGAATCGCCGTGCACAGCGCGCCGCTCTGGCTGATAAACGCAACATTGCCAGGCCGTGCCATGTTGTTCGCGAAAGTCGCGTTCAGGCCTGTGACCGGGTTCATCACACCCAGACAATTCGGTCCCAACACACGCATGTGACTGCCGTGGAGCTTCTCGAGAATCTGGCGTTCAAGTTCCTTGCCGTGTTCGCCGTGCTCCTTGAAACCGGCCGAGATGACAATCGCTCCGCCCACACCATCGGTCACGCACTGGCCGATCACAGCCGGCACGCTATCCGCAGGTGTCACGATCACGGCGAGATCAACGGTCTCAGGAATAGCTTCAACGGTGGGATAGGCCTTGATTCCGAGAACGCTGGCGCGCTTATCGCTGACCGGATAGACGGTGCCGCCAAACGGAGAACTCAGCAGGCTCCAAAGAACGGCCCGCCCGACGCTGCCGGGGCGGTCGGTTGCGCCGACTACAGCAACGCTGTGGGGCGCAAAGATCGAATCCAGCGGATGACTCTCGCTGTGGAGAACATCGTGCGCCTTATCGTGAGCGGGACGGCGCTTGCCGACTTTTCCGGCCTTCGTAAAGCCCATGGCAGGCTAGTCTAAACCCGCTGGCGAAATATGGTATGTGACGCGGAACACCCCATAGAATCCGCCCCGCTATTTCCTTTGGCAAAATCAGCCCCGATGGCGCAGAGATGGGGATGGACAGACTACTTTGCCACTGACTTGGAAAAGTGCCAGGAGAGGCATACAATTCCCGGCGGACCCCGGGGTGAAAAGCAAAAATTGCCATCCGGGGAGTCGTGTGCATGCACGACGAAATTCAAGGAGGGATTCAATATGAAAAAGCTACTGGCATTGCTGTTCGCCCTTGCCCTTACCGTCTCCATGTCTTCGTTTGCCATCGCTCAGGACACCATGAGCAGCGACAAGGACAAGAAGGCCGACAAGAAGGAAAAGAAACACAAGAAGGAAAAGAAAGAGAAGAAAGAGAAAAAAGACGAGATGAAGAGCGACGACATGAAGAAATAGTCGTTCGTATCTTTGGCTTTGGTTTTTCACGCTTCCCCGGCTTTGAGTCGGGGTTTTTTCTTTAGGAAACGCCCGGTCTAGGATGGGAATCACATGGGCCGCGGGCCTGCCCTCACATCAGGCGAACGCTAGAACGTGCTAGAATTTGTTGCGCTTGAAATAATTCTGCGGCTTGTGGCGCACTCAATTTCCCACCGGCAACGACGGACTGAATAGTGACTCAGAACCCTAATACTCCAGGCGGCTCCATCACCTACGCTGACGCCGGCGTCAATATCGATCAGGCCAACCGCACCAAGCAGCGCATCAAGTATCTCGCGCACAAGACCTTTACCAAGGGCGTTCTCAGCGAGATTGGCGGCTTTGGCGGCCTCTTCTCCGTCGACAAGAAGTACGTCGACCCCGTGCTGGTTTCCAGCGTGGATGGTGTCGGAACCAAGCTCAAGGTCGCGTTCGAAATGAACGTGCACCACACCGTTGGCGGCGACCTGGTGAATCATTGCGTCAACGACATTGCGGTCCAGGGCGCGACGCCCCTGTTTTTCATGGATTATCTGGCCACGGGCACGCTTGAGCCTGAGATCGCAGAAAAAATCGTGGCCGGACTCGCCGAAGCCTGCAAACACAACGGTTGCGCTCTGATCGGCGGCGAGACTGCCGAGATGCCCGGCTTCTATCCCAAAGGCGAATACGACCTCGCCGGCTTTATTGTCGGTGTAGTGGAGCGCGACAAGATTATCAACGGCAAGACGGTGGAAGTGGGCGATTGCGTTCTAGGCCTGCCCTCCTATGGCTTGCACACGAATGGATACTCGCTGGCGCGCAAGCTCCTCTTCGAAGTGGCCGGGTACTCCCCCGAAACCTTTGTCAGCGAAATGAAAAACAAAGTCGGCAACGAGCTAATGAGACCTCACCGCAGCTATTGGTCAATTGTCCGCAAGCTCATTGCGGGTGAATGCGTGAGCGCGTTGGCTCATATTACGGGCGGCGGTATCACCGAGAACCTGCCGCGCGTCCTGCCCAAAGGCACTGCCGCAGTCATCGAACTCGGAACCTGGCCGGTGCTGCCCATCTTCGAGCACCTGCAAAAACTCGGCAATGTCGCGCAGGAAGAAATGCTGCGCACCTTCAATATGGGGCTGGGCATGTTGGTGGTGGTCCCAGCCAAGAAATTCAAGAAGGCGCAGACGCTACTCGAGCGCGCCGGCGAGAAATTCTATTCCGTCGGCCGAATCGTGAAGGGCGACCGGAAAGTGATGTACAGCTAACCCGATTGCAGAAGTTAGAAGCGCAAGTTTCAATGTTTCAGAGTTTCAAAGTTTCAATGACTTATGCCGCGAGCTTTTTGTCTTTGAAAACATTGAAACTCTGAAACATTGAAACCTGCGCACTGAAACGTCTCCCTACTGATGAAAACTCTTGGCATTCTCCTCTCCGGACGCGGCTCAAATTTTGTTGCCATCGCGAACAGCGTGGATGCGGGTCGCATTCCGGACGCCCGTATCGCGGTGGTGATTTCAAATCGCACGGACGCGGGTGGCGTCGAAACCGCACTTAAACGCGGCTTGAATGCTCTGGTAATTCCTTCCAAAGGAAAAGATCGCGAGTTGCATGACCGCGAAGTCGTTGCCGCGCTGCAAGAGCACAAAGTCGATCTGGTCTGTCTCGCGGGTTACATGCGCCTGCTCTCTCCATGGTTCGTGAAGCAGTTTCCTCATCGCATCCTGAATATCCACCCTTCGTTGCTTCCCTCATTCCCAGGGCTAGAAGCACAGCAGCAAGCCTTCGCCTACGGAGTGAAAGTGAGCGGCTGTACGGTCCATTTCGTGGACGAAGAACTCGACCACGGCGCAATCATCGTTCAGAAGACGGTGCCTGTGCTCGACTCCGACGACGAACACACGCTAGCCGAGCGCATCCTCGCACAAGAACACATCGCCTACACAGAAGCGATCCGAATCGTGCTGGAGGGAAAGTTCGAAATCGCAGGGCGGAGACTGGTGAGAAGTCAGAAGTCAGAAGTCAGAATGCAGAAGTAGAATCAAAGGCAAAACCAACCAATTTCGTCGTGAGGACTGTCACTGCGCGATCACGGCGGAAGAGTAACCCTGTAGGAATGACAGGCGCGGAGGATCTTCCGCAACGGACCAAACGTTTCGCATTGCGAGTCGTAAGGCTTTATAAGTCCCTGCCCAAATCTGATGACGCCCGCATCCTGGGAAAGCAGATATTGCGTTCTGGAACCTCAGTCGGCGCAAACTACCGCGCAGCTTGCCGCGCACGCTCCCGAGCCGAGTTCGTTGCCAAACTCGGGATTGTTCTGGAGGAAGCAGACGAAACGGTATTTTGGCTGGAATTAATGCGTGACAGCGGCGTCTTTCCCGAAGCAAAGCTAGCCGATTTGGTAAAAGAAGCGAACGAGCTAGTGTCGATCTTCGTTACATCCATCCGAACAGCGAAAGGATCACCACGCGTGGCATGATGGTTGAGTCTGTGAACCTTACTTCTGCAGGTTTCTTAGGTTTTACTTCTGCATTCTGACTTCTTACTTCTGACTTGCTCTACATGATCAGCTCGCTGCTAGTCCGAGCAATCGGATGCTGCATGACCTCCAGTTCGTTCTTCACCAGGTTCAATCCGTAAACGCAGTCTTCGAACTTCTGTGAGAGCTGTTTGAACATCGGCGCGACTTTCGCGTATTCGAAATACTCGAACTTCGAGACGATATAGTAGCTTTCCTTGCCAGCCTTCACCCACTCGACAAGGTTTTCCAGTCGCTGGCGCCGCAGGCGATTGTGATTGATGCTCTCCGGAAACATGCCGGCGAAAAACAATGTGTAGTCGCCAATGTGTTTGCGCACCTGCCGCTCGCGATCGAAGGAAGGCGCTGGGCCGTAGATCGGATCCGACTCCAGCAGCATCTCGCCCACATCGTTCAGCGGACGGCCGCCAGTATTGCGGATCTTCATCAACTGTTCCGCGTCGCAGAATTCAGTCAGCAGATGCGCGACGTAGCCAATCAGCTCGGGATCGCGTATGCCGATCTCCTGCGCGTAGTGCCGACCTACCAGTTCAACAAACAGTTTCTCCAGCGGATGCTTTTCCGGAATCATGTTCGGCCCCCACTTCTTTCTGCCTCGCGGTTCTTAGTCTTTCATCGGAACACGCGCTGTTGATGATTAGATACCGCACTTGCCTCTGCGAAACAAGTGCACCATCGTGCCCCTCATTACCTTAGAACCCATTGCTGGGCGCGGGGTTTCACGGGGTGCTGCTGGCACTCAGAAGGGTCGGCTGCTAACACGTGGCGAGAAGATTGGGTTTCAACGGCAATTCCATTGAATCGGTGAGAAAAGCCAGAGAACTCAGTCCCGGATGCAGAATCAAAACGAATCGGATCGAACGATAAATAAACGGGGCAGACGGCATTCGAGAGCAAGTGGCCAGTTACTTCGGGGGCCTGCAACAAAAATAATGGCGAGAATCGCGTCGCTCGCGCGGTTCCCGCCATTTTAACTATCGAATCGAACTAGTGGCGTTTCTTGGATGTTTTCTTCTTCGCCTTCTTCGCCGGCTTCTTTGCAACTTTCTTCTTGGCTGCCTTTTTCGCAGGTTTCTTTTTCGCGACCTTCTTTGGAGCAGCTTTCTTCTTAGCTTTTTTCGGTGCTGGTTTCTTCTTGGCTTTCTTGGGAGCGGGTTTTTTCGCGGCTGGCTTCTTGGCTGGTGGTGCACCGCCGCCAGACGACATCACAGGCTTCGGTGCAGAAACTGGTTCCGGTTCGGGCTCGTGGAGTTCCTCTTCGGCGTCCTCGGCCAGGGTGGGTTCTTCTTCCTCTTCTTCTTCCTCGTCGAAATCCTCTTCCAGCGATTCTCCGTAGGCGCTGCTGTCACCAAATTCATCGGTTTCATCATCCCGACCGTAAAGTGTCGGATCGTCGAAGCGCATAGTTCCTCCTGCGAATTGTCGGCCAGCGCGCTGCTGCGTTCCGGCCCAGGGAATTAAGACAACGGTCTGTGAAACGTCCCTGCTGTTGCGTAACGGCGCGGATTATAGCATGGCTGTTTCACCGGGCAGTATCGTGCATTCCCCGGAGTTTTGCGAGAGGAAAGTGCGAGTCTCAATCGAAGTTTAAAAAGCCGGCTCGTCGGCTCAAAAGGAGGGGAGAACCAAAGGCGAAATATTGTGAGGAGCCCGGCCTTGCCCCAGCCTAGGCTTATTCGTAGGCCAGCGCGTCGATGGGGTCTTTCGCTGCCGCCTTGAATGCCGGGTAAAGCGCGCCAACCACGGCGCCTACAATCGCAATCAGCGTGGCTCGAACGATCCACCCGCCAGCCACCACGATCTGAGTCAGGGGGAACTTCTGGGCCAACGCCATCCGGGCAAGCAAGCTGACTACGATCCCCAGCGCAATGCCTCCCAATGCTAACAAGACGGTCTCCCGCAGCACCACGTTCACAATGTAGAACCGCGAGGCCCCCATCGCCTTCAGGATCCCAATCTCTCGCGTCCGCTCCATGACTGCGGTATACATTGCCTGGAAAATGACGATGAACCCGATCACCACGGAAATCCCAACCACAATATTGATAAACGTCGAGAGCCCGGGATAGCTCGTCGCGGTCATCATCGCAAGGTAGGCCGCCATCGAAGTGGAAACATACCGTTCCATGCCCGGAACAGCCTTGATCTCGTCAATAACGGCATCTGCATTGGCCGGATCATCGAGCTTGAGATAGAAGATGGTTGCCTTGTCTTTGGCCCCAATCAAATCCTGTAAAGTGCTAATCGGAATGAACTTACGCCCGCCCTTGCCGCGTTCCACAATGCCGCAAATGCGGAAATTGTTATTGAGAATCTCAAGCGAGTCGCCAATCTTGGCGTGCTTGGACTGCGCAAACAGATCGTCCACCAGAACATCGTACGGCCCCTGGAACGGTCCACCCTTCTGATAGTGGAATCCAGTGGACATGCTCTCGTAGCTGGGCAGATCAATCCCCGCGATAATCTCCAGCGTGCCTACGCTCGCCACTTGCGTGACCACCGGAGCTACGTGCACTACGTGCGGCAACTGGGCTAGCTTTTCGCCGATTTTGATGGGCATCGGCGCGCCGCCAAAAGCGCTGATAAACGAAGACCCCGGCGGCCTCACCAGAACATCAGCCCCGATCCCTGCAGTCCGCGTGCGCGAGTCCTGCATCATGCCCACACATAGCCCGACAATCAGCAAAATCATCGTCACTTCCAGCGCAATGGCCACGATGCTGATCAGCGACCGGATCGGCCGATGCACCAGGTTCCCGACGATCATGCGATTCATCATGATGTTTTTCCGAAACTAGCGGCCCCGCAAGCCGGACGTGCTGGCTACGGTTGGATCCGCACCGCGGTGGGTCGCGCTCAGGTGAACAATCTCCGCTCCAGCAGGCTGCTCCAGCGTGAACTGATCGTCCGTGAGCGGGCGGTTCACGTCGAGCTTCAGGATGCTCAGGGTGACGTCGTAGTTCTCGCGTGGACGCTCAATCTCAATCACCGCAGGAAATGATGTTCCCCCGAAGTCCTTGTAGCCCTGATAGTGAGCGTCGGTCACAACGTTACCCTGCTGATCGTAAATCCGCACCCGGTGCGGAACCAGGTCTGCCCTGCTGAATTCAATGCGCCGCGAAAGAAACCAGCCTTGCGCGCCACGATGAATGACGGCCAGCTCATAATCGGGTTGTTCTACCCGATGCTTCTTGGCGTCGAGTACAGTCTCATACCCGTTTTCCAGCACGGCGATATCGTCGGACGCGATCTCCGGTAGCAGAAGCGCGTCATAGATGTACTGTGGGCGCATATTTTCCATGCGCTTTTCCGGTAGATAGGTTTCCTGGGTGCTTGGCCCAGTCACGAACTTGTTCTTGGGAGGAATCCAGAGCCGGAATTCCTTCCCATTGCTTACCATGTCAAAAGCGGTGTTGCGCACAACCGGCAGCAGCCCTTTCATCCGGAGCATGCCCGGTTTGCGTGCCAGCACGTAGCCGCGAATTTCCTTGTAATCAGTAATCCGTCCACTCTTTGGGTCGCCCGCGGAAGCATCAATATCCACCGTCGCCTGCATGGACCCGATATGAGACGCCTGGTTATTGACGTACTCGATCAACTCTTGCTGCGTGGCTGACTTAAGAGGCGCGTTCGAAAGCTGTCGCTCGATGACGCGGGTCCGGAATAAACACCCGCCCAGCAGTGAAGTGGACGCAACGAGGCAAACTATTGAAAGCAACCGCACAAACCGCAAATGAAAAGAGCGCATTCCTATCCTAATACCTGGAAGATCGGCAGTTATCTATCAGATTAGTATAAGGCAGAAAGGGTTCAGTGTTTAGTGGAGGCCTAGTGTCCGACGATAGGCGTTCACGTTGTGGTTGTGCTCGGCAAGCGAAGCCGCAAAACGATGATGTGTGTTCCCATCGCTAACAAAGTAAAGGAACTTTGTTTCGGCGGGATGAAGCGCGGCTTCCAGCGAGCTGCGGCCCGGGTTCGCAATTGGACCGGGTGGCAATCCGGGGAAACGATACGTGTTGTAAGGCGAGTTCACCGCCAGGTCGGCGTGATGCAGGCTGCCCTGGTAGGTCCCCAGGAGCTGCTCCGCGTAGATCACGCTCGGATCAGCCTGGAGCGCCATTTTGATGTGCAGCCGGTTGTAGTACACGCTGGCCACCCGCGGACGCTCTTCCGGAGCGGCAGTTTCTTTTTCCACGATTGACGCCATCGTGACCACCGCAGGGATATTCACGCTGGTCGCGCCGGTCAAGAGGCCAGTCTGCGACGCGATTTGCCGGAACTCGTGCACCATGGCGGCGGCCATGTCGTCCAGGGTCTGGGTACGGGTGAACTGATAGGTATTCGGGAAAAGAAAGCCTTCCAGGGACTTCGCTTCCGGCGCAATGTCAGCAATCAACTGCGTACGGGTCTGCGCGATATGAAGAAAATCTTCTGCTGACCCCAGCCCCGCGTCTTCGATCGCCTTGGCGATGTCGAACATCGTATAGCCTTCGGGAATCGTGACCACGTGGAAGTAAATGTCGCCGCGAGCGATACGACCATAAACGTCAGGCAGCGTGGCCTCATGCTCAAACAGATATTCGCCAGCCTTCAGCGACGGCTTGGGATGCATCGCGTGCCAGAGCCGAAACGCCAACTCGCTGCGGATGATCCCAGACTTTTTCAGTTCGGCCGCAATCCGCCGCGTGGAATAGCCCGTGCGCAAAAGCACAAACGTCTGCCCCGGAGGAGGCGGGGCAGGAACATAGATCGCCCAGGCGACCCATCCGCCAACGGCGAGAACCGTCAGCAAAAAAAGTGTGATCAGCGCGCGCAAGGTTTTAGTGTAGAGGCTCGGGCCAGATTGCTACAAAATTAGGAAGTGCGAAAGCTGACGAGAGTAACGAAAAGTCAGAAGTAAAACCGGCCCTAGGTGGGGACCGAGGTTACTTCTGCATTCTGACTTCTGACTTCTGCATTTTGCCTTCTGACTTCCGCCTTGCCTTTTCATTCTCCCAGCCAGTCCGCATACGGCTTCATGGCGTCCACGTGATCGCAAACAATCTTGATCGCGCCCGTAATTGGAATTGCCAGCACCAGACCGACCGCTCCCCAGATTGCACCCCAAAATAAAAGAGCTAACGTCACGGCCAACGGGTTCATGCGCAGGCGACTGCCCAGCAGTTTGGGATAGAGAATGTTGAGCGCCACCAGATGCATTCCAACAACACAGAGCACCACGATGACCAGGTCGCCCGCCTCAAGTTGCCCAAACCCCACCAGGATCGGCGGGATCATCGCCAACACGATGCCCAAATACGGGACCAGGCTCAGAAATCCGCTCAGGAATCCGACAAAGTAGAAGAACGGAACATGCAGCAGCCCGAAGATCGCGACGCTAATCCCCGAAATCAGCAGGCCGATCAGCAGATTTCCGACGATAAACGACTGCAACATCTTTCCGATCAGGCCGAGCGTAACAAAGGCCGTGTGCCGGTGATGCAAAGGGAACAGCATCACAGTTGCGGACCGGGCATGGTGTTGCCACGTCAACAGAAAATACGCGAGAAACGGAATAAAGGACGCTGCGAGCAAGATGTCGGTCAGCGTGCCGGCACCATGGGTCAGCACGTCCGACCAACTGCTCACCTGCCGCACGGTGACGACGTTCACATCCGGCTCTCCGTTGACCACCTCACCCGTTTTTTCGATGGTTTCGGCTTGCTGGCGGAATGGCCGCAGGATCGAACGGATCTTCTGCGAGTACTTCGGCAGATTGTCCGCAAAAACAATAGCCTGGTTATACGACGTAGCCGTAATGCCATACAAAACCGCCAGCAGCATGACCATACTGATCATCGCTGCCATCGCCCTCGGAAGGCGAAAGCGTTCGAGCGCCTGTACGACTGGAGAAAGCGTAAAGCTCAATAGGATCGCAAAGAAAAGAACCGCCAGCACCGATTCGCCAAAATATGCGAAAAGGATGATCAGCCCAATGCCGAGCAGCGTGAGCGACCAATGATGATGAGGTTGTGTTGTGTCGGTTGTTTCCATGAAGTAGCTGGGCAAACATTCTGCACCAGCCAAGCGGGAATTGCACGAGAAACCCGGAAATCCGCGGAAAATTGGCAGGGGCTTCGTTTGAAGAGCGTTAGTTTAAGCGGACTCGGACGCCGCAACAGCAACGCCGGATTTTAGAGCGGGCAGTCGAATCTCAAACGCCGCGCCACCCTCGGGCCGGTTGAAGCAGGTGATTTGACCGCGATGATCTTGTACCACGCCATAGGTCGCGCTTAGCCCCAGTCCCGTTCCTTTGCCCACAGGTTTGGTCGTATAGAACGGATCGAACACGCGCTCCGGGTCCCGCAATCCCGGCCCGTTGTCGGCGAATTGAATGACGACTTCATCCGTTTCCCGCCACAGCGAAATCTGAAGTCGTCCGCCCCCGACTTCCTGCAAGGCCTCGACACCGTTTTCCACGATCTGGACGAATGCTTGCAGTAACTGGTTGGAATCCCCGAGCACGCGAGGCATGGGATCCGTACTCTCGACCGTAAGGGTGATGTTGCGTTTGTCGAGTTTGAATCCTTCCATCTGAACGGCCCGCTGGAGCAGGGGCTTGAGTTCGAGTGGCGATTTTTCACCCGATGTCTGTTGCGCAAAGCTGAGCAAACCGCTGACAAGTTCGCGGGTGCGTCGAGCTTGCTGTCCAATTTTTTGAGCGTTGTTCAGTTGCTCCCGCGTCAGGTTGCTGCTACCCGACATTTGTTCGGATCGGGACACAACGGCAGCGAGGGGGTGTTCAAGCTCTTTCGCAGCGAGCGCGACTAGTTCACCGAGCGAAGCAAGCTTGGCCTGTTGCACTGCTCGGCCCTGCAGGCGCTGAAGATTGTCGTAACTCCGGCGGGAGTCGGTCAGCAACTGTAACAGGCGCTGGTCCAACAAGTGCTGTTTCAGGAAAACTACAAACGCAAGCAGCGTCACTCCGCCCATGGAAACAGCAAAACGGATCTGCCGCAGATAGGGCGGATCTTCCGCTAAGAACAGAGCCGCGTATCCCATGAACGGCAGCGAAAGCAGAGCCATCTGCGCCAGAAACGGAGCCACGGCCCGGCGTGGCGTCGCCTCCATTTTTTGCGTCTCCGGCAGCATCTGGCGGCCATAAACTGCGACGCCAAGGAATCCCAGCACCCCTGCGAAAAACGGGACGTCAAAGGGCCCACCAGAGCGATATAAACCGAGCAGAATCGCCCGGTTAATTGTTTCCGACGCCAGGACGTAAACAAAACTCGACAAAAAAATCCCGCGGTAAACCTTGCGCCATGTTCCGGTGGCGGATGCGTAGGCCGCCCCCGAAACCCCTATCAAGATGATTCCTTGAACCAGATAAAGGAGATCCCAGCGTTGGTTGTACGTAGCGTGATCGTCGGCTACATATCCGGCCGGAAAAACAAAGTAGGCATACACCACTACCCACCAGACCAGCAGGATCACCACATTCAGAGTGCTGGTGACCATGCCGTGCTTCTCGTCGCCCCGGCGTGGTCGAATCGCGACTGCGGCAGTCAATGGAACGACATGCAGAAACAGCACATCGTCTCCCACGGATGGTTCCGGCATGCGCTGGCCCAGCAACACTTCATACCAGGCCCAGCAAAACTGGTTGAACAACCACATGCAAAGCCCAGCACCCATCAAACACCAGAACAGCCGCGTGTGGCCACGAGTGTCGAACGCATTCCTTACGCAAAAATACACGGCCGTCACCATCACCAGGATGGGAGCGATGTCTCCGAGCACGGTGTGAAAAGTCCTGCCGGCAGGGATCGCGGACGCCACTGCAAACGCCAGCAAAATCGCCAGACCATAAACAACCAGCGAGGATGGGCGGCGAGAGGACACCGCTTCGTATCATAGGACTTTTTTCGCCAAAGCTCAGGTGACCGTTTGGTTACCGCAGGTTACCTAAGTAATCGAAGGCCGCCCACAACCGCCTCCAGTGATCTGCGTCACAAATACATGTGACCTTGCCGACGGGAGCTGGACTGACCTCGGCTGCTAGAATTCGTTCCATGGCATTCCCCATTCAACGCGCACGCCGCCTGCGGCGGACCGAAGCGCTGCGTTCCCTGGTCCGCGAAACCCGCCTCACTCCCGAAGCTTTCGTCTATCCGCTCTTTGTTTGCCCTGGCAGCGGCGTCCGCAAGGAAGTGCGTTCCATGCCGGGAGTATTCAATCTCTCGGTGGACGAGGCGGTGAAGGAAGTTCGCGCGGTCCGCAGCCTGGGCGTACTTTCGGTGATCCTGTTCGGCCTGCCCGAGAAGAAAGATGACCTCGCCACCGGAGCCTGGGCGGAAGACGGCATCGTGCAGAAGGCAGCCCGTGCCATCAAGAGTGAAGTGCGCGACGTGATCGTGATGGGCGATGTCTGCTTGTGCGAATACATGTCCCACGGCCACTGTGGAATCGTGAAAGCCGCTGCGCAACCCTCGGGCGTCGCAGAAACAGACTACGAGATCGTCAACGACGCCAGTCTCGAACTGCTGGCTCGCACCGCCGTGTCACAGGTCCGCGCCGGGGTGGACATTATTGCTCCCTCCGACATGATGGACGGGCGCGTAGCGGCGATTCGCTCAGCACTCGACAAAGCGAATTTCGAAAACACTCCCATCCTTTCTTATGCGGCGAAGTTTGCCTCGGGCTTTTACGGCCCCTTCCGCGAAGCCGCCGATTCCACCCCGCAATTTGGCGATCGCCGCTCCTACCAGATGGACCCGGCCAACATTCGCGAAGCCATGCGCGAGATCGCTCTTGATGTCGAAGAAGGCGCCGACATGATTATGGTGAAGCCGGCGATGCCCTATCTCGACGTAATCGCCGCCGCACGCGACCGATTTGATCTGCCGCTAGCCGCGTATCAGGTATCTGGTGAGTTCGCCATGATCGAAGCCGCTGCCCGCAATAACTGGATTGACCGCGACCGCGTAATGATGGAATCGCTCCTCAGCATCCGGCGCGCCGGCGCGAGCTTGATCCTCACTTACTTTGCGAAAGACGCCGCGAAACTGTTGGCCTAAGGGAGTGGTAAAGGCTGCTGCGAAGTACTTCGTTCCGGTTTTCATACGCACAGCCCGTTAAGTGTTGTAAAATCCGCCATTCCCCGTTGGTGGAAGTACCTTGGCGTCTTTTTCGGAAATATCTTCAAATGAATTGGCTCGACAGTGCGCTGGTTCGAGGGATCCCGAGGCTTGGGCCGAGTTTATCCGCCGGTTTCAACCCGTGATCGCTTCGTCCGTATTTCGCACTGTGCGCCAGTGGCGAGAGCCGACTCGCGAACAAGCCGATGACCTGGTTCAGGAAACTTTTCTCAAGCTTTGCGAAGACGACTGTAAAATGCTGCGCGACTTCGAACCCAAACACGAAGATGCGATCTTCGGATTCCTGAAGATCGTGACATCCAACGTCGTTCGCGATCATTTCAAGTCCGGAATGGCAATAAAACGCGGTGCGGCCCAGACCGATACCATTGAAGAGTATGTCCATCTCGATGGAGCCTTATCCGGCAGCGATGGCGAGGGTGACATTCTCCGGAATCTCCAATTAGAAGAGATTGACGCCATCTTATTCAAACAATTGACCGGAAAGGACGCAGCCCGGAACCGCGCTATTTTCTGGCTTCGTCATAGGCAGGGTCTGCGAGCGAGCGAAATCGCCGTCATTCCCTCGATTGACTTGTCCACCGAAGGGGTTGAAAGCGTCCTATTGCGCATGGTTAACATGATTCGTAGTCACATAAAAGACAACGGTGGGTGGTTGAGTTGAATACTTTAGGGGTTGAAACTCGTTTTACCCATTTGGAGACAATGAATTTTGCCGGATAAACCCAACCGCCGTCAGGCCAGTTGTCCGCGACCCGAAGTTTGGCGCGAGATCGCTGCCGGTTCCACCGACCCGGATCTGACCCTGACCTGCATTGAGCACGCCAGCCGCTGCGATACCTGCGGTCCTCTTCTGCGCCAGGCGGTCGCCGAATTGAGTGATCTTCGGCCGGAAATGACGGAAGCAGAGCGACGGGAAATTTCGACTCTCGAAAGCGCAAAGCCCGAGTGGCAAATGAAGCTGGCCCAGCGCATCGCGGGCAAGCTAGCTCCGAGTCCGGCCCCCGTCGGTGGTTGGCGTGGCTGGTTGCACTTGCCGGGCTTGGCCGCACTCGCGACGGTCGTGGTAGCAGCCTCAGTTGGATCATGGGTATACACCACCCGCGGCAGCGCCGATTCCGCGAACCGCTATCTGGCGCAGGCCTACACCGATCAGAGAACCCTCGAACTCCGTATCCCCGGTGCCGCCTACGCGCCGCTCCGCGTGCAAAAGGGCCCAGCCGCATCATTTATCGGGCGTTCCCCGGCTCTGCTCAAAGCGGAAGCCCTGATCGCCGACCGTCTGACCGCGAATCCCGATGATCCCGCTTGGCTGCAGGCATCCGGGCGCGCCGACGTGCTCGAAGGCAAGTACGACGCCGCTGTGGAATCCCTACGCCGCGCCGTTGAGTTAAAGCCGCGTGCTTCCGATCTTCTGCTCGATCTCGGCACCGCTTACTTCCAGCGCGCACAATCGGAAGATCGCCCCGAAGATTTCGTCGCCGCCTTCGAATACCTAAGTCAGGTTCTCATCCAGCAGCCCGACAATGCGACCGCTCTCTTCAATCGCGCCATCGTTGCTGAGCATCAGTCACTCTATCGGCAGGCTCTCGAAGACTGGGAGCACTACCTCAAAGTCGATCCCAATTCCGAGTGGACGGAAGAAGCCCGCAGTCATGCTGAAATTGTCCGCACGAAATTGAAAGAGCATCAGAGCGGTGCCAAGCCACTCCTGCCTCCCGCGCAGGTGGGAGACCCCACCCGCGAAGATGTAGAGCGCCGCGTCGAACGCTATCTCGACGCCGCCGTGCAATCGTGGCTCCCGCAGGCCTATCCCGAACATGGAAAGGCTGGCGACCCGCAGGCCCAGCAGGCGCTTTTTTTTTTGGCGGACCTGTTAGCCCAGAACCACCAGGACAATTGGCTCGCTGATCTTCTTAAGGGATCCTCGTCTTCGTCATTTCCAAGCGCGGTCGCGGCACTTGCCCAAGCCTCGCAATCCAATTACTCCAGCGACTACAACCTTTCTCATGCTCGAGCCGTGGAAGCCTCGCGATTGTTCAGCGCTTCGAACAATCACGCCGGAGCTCTGCGCGCCCAGTTCGAGCAAACTTACGCCGAACAACTCACGCGCAACCTTAATGGCTGCCGCAACCACGCAACTTCCGGCCTAACCGCAGCCGATCACCAGCACTATTCATGGCTCCAGATTCAGTTTCGATTGGAAAAAGCCTCCTGCAATTTATTGGGGAAAGATGACTTTGGCAACCACGAACACTTGAGTCGTCAAAGCGCTGCAGAAGCTCTGGAGAGCGGGTACGAGCGACTGTACGTCCGTGCTGTGTACTTCGTCGCCGACGACCAGATTAATGAAGGCGACCTTTCGGGCGGTCTTCGATCTGCTAGCGATGCCCTCAAGCATTATTGGTCGGGCGACATGCCTGCCTATGTTGCCTATAACCTGTATGCGGCAACGATCGGCTGGGTACCGGAATTCCAATCGAATCGGCAGCATTTTGTGTTTGCAACCTGGCTTGAAGCGACGTCCGCGATTGATCCTACCGATGATCTCTTGACGCGAGCTTGGGCGCACAGCGGAGCGGCTCGCGCGGCGGCGGCGATTCGGGAACCCAAAATTTCAGAGCGAGAGTCCGCAGAGGCCGCCAGGCTCCTCGCTCTTGCTCCTCGAACGCCTGCTAACCAGGACTACATCCTCTGGAACGAGATTCGAACGGCCGACGTTGAGGGACGCGTTGGGCAATTTGAGCCCGGAATTGCGAGACTCACGGCGATCCAGAGTCAGATTGCCCCCCACATGGATAAGTATCTTGAGGAGGCGTTCTACGCGACTCTCGGTGAGCTCGAACTTCGGAACCACGATCCTGCTTCGGCGGAACGGGCCTTTCAGCCTGCCGTTGAATCCGCAGAGCGGCGCCTCAGTTCCTTGAACTCAGAAGCGGAGCGAATCAGTTGGAGTAAGGAAGCGGCCCCTGTTTATCTCGGCATGACAGAAGCCGAACTCGTACAAGGCCATCCCGAAAGATCCTTGGAATATTTTGAGTGGTACCTACGAGCTGGGACTCGGCATGGAAAGAAGGCTGAGAGTTCGAACCGCGCATCCGCCCCGGACGACGGATCGCTGTACTCGCGGATTCCCCTGCTCAACCACGAAACTGTGCTTGCCTATGCTGCTCTGCCCGACGGCGTGGCGCTTTGGAGTTACGACAATCGCGGAGTGAAGGCGCACTGGCTCCCGGATTCGAACCGAAATCTACGAGAGCTCGCGGGTAGATTCTATGACCTTGCTGCCAATTCTAAGTCTTCGTCGATCGCTTTGCGCCGGAACGCCAGAGCCTTATATGACTCATTGATTGCACCGTTCGAGGCGCAGATTGAAAGCGATCGCACACTTGTAATCGAAGCTGACGACTGGCTGGATCGCGTTCCTTTTGAAGCTCTGCTCGATGCAAATGGCAGATACCTGATCGAGCGCGCTCCCATCGTTCGTTCACACGGGCAAGATGCCGACTCTACTGTGCTAAGAGATACTACGATCTCGGCCTCCGCTCATGCGCTCGTTGTCGGCAGCACCGCTGCATCGGAAGAGGCCGGGCTGATCCCGTTGCCCGACATCAGCGCCGAAGTGGATGCGGTTGCTCGGAACTTTGGGTCATCCTCGGTGCTCCGCTCGTCGGAAGCGACTTTGCCTGCGGTTGAGCGGGAGTTGGAGGGCGCCACAGTGTTTCATTTCACAGGCCATTCGCTCGCGAATCAGAACGGGTCCGCGCTGCTCCTTGCATCTGCAGTTCGTCACGAGGGCAAACCGGCGATGCTGAAGGCGGACGAATTGCGTCGCTTGGATCTTCACAATCTGCGCCTCGCCGTGCTTTCCACCTGCAACACCGAAACTGGCCGCGATGGCTCGCGTGGCTTCAATAGCATCGCCGCGGCTCTCCAGCGCGCAGGCGTGCCACATATTGTCGGCAGCCGTTGGGCGGTCGACGCTGTCGAAACCAGGAGATTTGTTGAGAGTTTTTACCGTGATGTGCTTTCTGGCCAGTCCGTCCCCGGGGCTGTTCGTCAGACGGCACGCGACATGATTGCCGACCCGCGCACTTCGCATCCCTACTACTGGTCGGCATTCTCGGCGTACGGTCGGCCCTGATCCTAATTCTGTTCTCCGGAGGACCCTATGAGTAACGAACGCCACTTGGCCAGCACCATCACGGCCTTACTGAGTGCGTTGTTGATCACGCTGTTTATTGTTGCCTGCGAACCCAAGGAGCAAGGCCCGCCGCCCGAACCCAAAGGCATGGACGTGTTCGTCACCTTTGAAGGCCCCTGGGCGATCGTCCCCGATCCGAAAGACAGTAACAGCGTTCTCGCGATTGCTCCGAAGACGAAGAGCCATCGTCCCCTCGGCGTTGTTCCCGCCGATACTGCGCTGGAAGCGGGAATCTACGACCTGGCGATTCCTGTCCACGGTGAACGCGGCAAGCCCGAAGCCGACAAGAACATTCTGCGGGCGGATATTGATCCCCAGGCCGTGCAACTTGCGTCGGGTACCCGGGGTGAGCGCTACGTCATCCGTCTTCCCAAACCCGATGCTTATCTCGCGGAGACTTCTTATCTAAGCCGCATTTCCACCAAGTATCCGCCCGATGCTTCGGAGGAGAAGAACTATGCGACCGCCGTTGCTCTGCGTTATCACACAGCGAGCAAGATCGGGTTCCAACTGTCAGGGACGCCAGATGATGGCCCTGCTTTCAAACCTCTGCTGCTGGAACTGAATACACCTCTGATACGCTTCACCATTGATCCGCTGGAGGTTCACCTTCACGACGATTGCTACCTCCATGCGCGCGAAGCGTTCCGCGACTTGGTGCGTCTCGTCAGATTGAAGCTCTATATCGACTTCGCCGGGCCAGAGGAATGCCGTAAGCAGGATCCGCAATTGCTTCCTGCCAAGAAAGCGCTATTGCTCAATCCCTTGTCCATCGAGAACACCACCACGATGCAGAACGACATGCAACTGCGTGCCGCGGGATTTTCTGGCAACATCCTGGATACGTACGTAAACTCGGTAGCCCGTTCTTCTTCCAAGGTGGGAGCCGCGATCTACTTCTTTAGTTCCGATACCGGTGGCTGCAAAGCTCCAATCATCCTGAACAACGGCGGATGATGCCGTGAAAGCTCAATAGCAACGTAGCGCTGTCCCGGCGGGCGTCCTCGCCCGCCGCTTCAGCTACCAATAACTTCTATCCTTCGTGATACGCCATGCGCACCAGTGTCCGCTCCGCGAACGGCACGTAGAGCAGAGCCGCAGTCGCGGCGAACGCCAGTCCGATTCCAATCTGCGGTAGCAGCAAAAACGGCGCCACTGCCCACAGTTGATCGAGCGCCAGCACAAACGGAAACAGCTTTCGAAAATTCCCGCCCAACTTGCGGAAATCAAATGCCACCGCAGAAATCAAATAGAACCGCAGGGGAATGCCGGTCGCTCCTGTCACCAGCACCGCGCCCACGAGCAGTGAAGCTTTCCACCCTGGCATGAAGTCGGACGCGATGCGATCCACTTCATGCAATCGGTATAGTCCACTTAAATAGAACGTCAGATACATCACCTGGATCAACACGAACAGCGTCCTCACCATTCCACGATGAGGCGCCGGCACGTGTAGATCGGGATGAAGCCCTGTGCCTTCGGCCAATGGTGGGAGATCTTCTTGTGCGGGCACTTGCAGCGCTTCGGAGAGCGACGAAGCGGGCATGGCCACGCCGTCCACCGGCGCAATAAAACGATATCCCCGCCGCGCCAGCGTTTCGACAAATCGCGGGCTGGAAGCGGAATCCCCCAGCGACTCGCGAATCTTGTTCACCGCCGTGTTCAGGCTGTGATCGAAATCCACGAAAGTATCGGCAGGCCAAATCTTGTCGCGCAGATCGTCACGCGTAACCACGCGTCCAGCATTCTCAAGCAGCGCCACGAGCACCTGAAATGGCTGCCCCTGAAGCCGCACCCGCCGCCCATTCTTGCGCAATTCCCCAGCATCCAAATCCAATTCGAACACGCCAAAGCGCAGCAACCGTCCATTGCTGCCGGAATTCTGAAAAGGAGGCGTAGCCATGTCTTCGCGAACGTAGTTTACACCGCGGATATTGACGGAGACGGGACTCGGAATTGTCGGCGTTAGCGAAACTCTCGCGTCCGGGGGTTCGATTTGATTCGAGTTTTTGCGGAGCCACATGAGGGAATTGGGCTGGAAATGGCGCTTAACCGGGTAGAGACGAGAAGATGTTCCGCTCTTAGAACGGCAGGATCCTCGTTTTCTGGCAAATCAAATATCTGGAGGAAACAATGTCGCGCCTTTCCCTTACCCTGGCCGCTGTTCTCGTGGCCGCCTGCTCTGTTTTGCCCGGTGTCGCCCAGCAGTCTCCCGCTGGCTCAGGCTTGGTAGTCCCCGCCGTAACCAAATTCAACGGCACCTTAATCGACTTGAAAGGCAAGCCGATTACTGGCACCGCTGGTGTCACGTTCAGTCTCTATAAGGAAGAACACGGTGGAGCGGCGCTCTGGATGGAAACCCAGAACGTGACACCCGATAAGAACGGACGCTATTCGGTCACGCTGGGCGCAAGCAGAGCGCAAGGCCTGCCGGCAGATCTGTTTGCCTCTGGCGAGGCGCGCTGGCTCGGCGTCCAGGCAGAAGGGCAAGCTGAAAGTGCCCGAACGCTGCTGGTCAGTGTTCCTTACGCGATGAAGGCTTTGGACGCGGAAACCCTTGGCGGTGTACCAGCTTCGGCTTTTCTGCGGGCGGCTCAGGGAGACGGGAACCGTCTCCAAAGCGTGCCGCAGGGGCAAACGAAGCCCACCGTCCACGGTAGCGGCACTGTGAATACGCTGCCACTCTTTACTGCAAGTTCCATCATCGGCAATTCCGTGGTCACACAGTCGGGAGGCAATGTCGGTATCGGAACATCAGCTCCGGTAGCAAGCCTCGATGTCAACGGCATGGTGAACTCGGCCACTGGGTTTAGCATCGGAGCGACTCCCGTTGTGCTTGTCTCCAGTGCCAATGGAAACACCCTTCTCGGGAGCAGCGGCAATCCTGCGGCCGGCCTCGCCAACACCGCCGTTGGCAGCTCCACCCTTGCTGTCAATGTCAGCGGCAGTGTCAATACAGCCGTCGGCACTGGTGCTCTCCTATACAACACCAGCGATAACAACACGGCCGTCGGCGTTGACGCCCTTACCGGTAACACCTCCGGCGCGTCCAACGTCGCCGTCGGAGCCGATGCCGGTTTTTATAACCAAACAGGGTCCGGGAATACTTTCATCGGCTATTTCGCTGATTCGACTTCCCCCAATCTCACCAATGCCACAGCGATCGGAGCCCACGCCGTCGTCAATACCAGCAACACCATGGTGCTTGGTCAGGCTGGCACGGAGGTGACGATTGGCGCTTCTCAGCCTGCGCCAGGAACCATGCTCACCATTCAGGCCGACGACACTGGCTCAGCTCCAAAGCAACTGGTCATTCAAGGCCAGACGGATCCGAATCGCCAGCTTCTCGTTGGCTACCAGACCAATGTCGGACTCGGCGGCTATGGCACCATACAGGCGATCGACCAGGGTGTGAAGTTCACGACGCTGGCGCTCAACCCCAATGGAGGACCTGTCGTGGTGGGCACAAATTACTCTTCCGGCAACCCCTTCGTCATCGGGTCAGGCCTCGGCGGGGGACTGGCCGATGGCTGGGTCACCTATAGTTCGCGCCGCTGGAAGACCAACGTTCAGACGCTGCACGGTGCGCTCGACAAGGTCGCGAAACTGCGCGGCGTTTCCTACGATCTTAAATCCAATGGCAAGCATGAAGTCGGCGTGATCGCCGAAGAAGTGGGCGCCGTGATTCCAGAAATCGTGCAGTGGGAAAAGAACGGAAAAGACGCCGCAGGTGTGGACTACTCCCGGCTGGCCGCGCTCCTGATCGAAGCCGTGAAAGAGCAACAACGCCAGGCGCTAGCGAAAGATAGGAAGATTGCGCGGTTGACGACACAAGTACACCAGTTGCACAAACTCAATGGCCAATTGGCGCTACTCCAGTCCCGAATGGAACGTCTGGAACAGGAAAGGGCCACAACCCTGACTGCAACGTCACGCCCGATGTGCAACGGCGCCAGAAACTAGACAGGTCATCGCGCCGGATTCAATAACCGTGCCGGCTCCCTGGCCGCCGAACCAACTTGGGTAGAAGTCTCTCGAACGACTCTCTGATAGCAGAACGATGAGCTACGTCAGGGAGCACTGGACAGGCGGAACGTTCCCCAATCTCCCGTCAGGAAAAAATGGGAAACGTTCTGTCTTTCCCTAGTCTTGGAGTCGTAATTCGGGCGACCGATCCACCTCCAACTTAGTGTGCTTCCTGGCGTCGCGGATCTGCGGCAGCAGAATATCCCGCACGTAATGCCAGTAAGGCACGATGTCGAGTGCCTTGCGAGCGTACGACTCAGCCGCGTCAACGTCCGGAGCGGTCCGGTGCAGATTGGACCATGCCAGGTTCATCAGCAATTCTGCCTCGCCCCACGTAGGCTCAAGCGGATCGGTCGTTGACGTCTTGAGCTTTTGGGCCGACTCCAGGCCCTTCTCGTAGATGCCCATGGCTTTCTCCTGGCTCCCACCATACTCCTTTGGCGCGTACCAGAGATTGGGACCGATCACCCACGACAGCCGGGGATTCTCAGGATCTGCATTCCCCGCTTCCCGGAGAAGTGTCTTCACCTGGGCCAGCAACTCCTGCACCTTGGTTGGATCCTTGCCGTTGAGAAACATCAGATTACTCAAACACGAAGCGGCCCCAATCTTGGCGTCCATAAAATTCAGATCCTTCTCGCCCGACTGCTGGAATTCGCGGACGGCCCGCTCCAGGTCTTCTGCGAGATCTTTTGGATCCGCAGATTCGTTGAACCCGTTAAAGGCCCGGCGCCATAGCGCGAATCCCCGCCAATAATGCACTCGGGAGGCCAGTTCTTTGGTCTCGACGAATGGATCGAGTTCGCTATACAAACGGTGCAAGGCCGGGCGATCCCCTTCATAGTCGGCTCGCTGAATTGCAGTCACGAGTTTGATCACTTGCTCGCGCGGAGTGCCGCTCGTGGCGATCGTCTGCAAGTCAACCTTCAATCCCACCGCCGCATACCACGGATAGAAATCCACCACCAGTCGTTCGGTCGCAATCGCGGGATCATCCTTTACCAGGGCCTTGGCCTCGTCGATTGAACTGATGCCGAAGATAAAAATTCCGCGCAGGTTGGCGTCATCGATCGGGCCGGCTACGATTAACTTTCCCATGCTGGCCATCTTGCGGATGTTACCCAGGTGGCCTTCCTGGATACGTTGGCGTTCATCGGCTGTGCCTTCTCCCCAGTGCGGCCCTTTGCGCAGAATGCCGAGGACGTAGGTCGTCATCTTGATTTGTGACTGCGGCGGCAGCGTAGTGCCAGTCTGTCCCGCGGATGTCGTAACGCACGCCGCGATGAGCAGCATGCTTGTGATCGCGAATCGTTTCATTTCACCGCTCCTGATCTTCTGTTTCTGTATTTGTTGCAGTCGGACGCGAAATCCTGTTGCCATGATCGCCCCCCAATTTTTGAACGATTTGTTCCTGAGTCCTTAGGCTTGTTGCGTCTTGGCAAGGCTCCCATACTTTTGCGTGGCGTAGCCAACAATCAGTCCGACCATGCCGCCCGGCAACATGATCTGGAGGTAGTAACCATGCTGCAGCTGAGCAATGATGAAGGCCAGCACCAGGCCCACGGCGAGCCCGAAGACAATTCCCAGCGCCAGGGAGTGCACTTTGCGGGCAAACACTCCGATCAAGATTCCGGCCACGATTCCTTTGAATGTGGATCCCATGACGATTCCAGCCAATTGCGCGCGCACAGCGGGCGTGAACCACGCCGTCATTCCATCGATGGCGCCCAGGACTGCTCCGAGCCCGATCCCAAGTAGAACCTTATTCATAACTGAACCTCCTGTTGAATTCACCCTCTACTGTGCTATTACCCGTTTTTCGCGATTCCTTTAGCCCCGCGCCAACAAAAAGAAAATCGCATCAGGAGGTAAAGATAAACATATGACCGACGGGTGGGGTGCACTCCATCCGTCTATTCCCAGGTTTCCCGGGTTTTGCCCCCCGGTTTTCGCTACGGATGAAGGATGACAGAGCAATGAGGAGGTCTTCGCTTCGTGGCTCACGTGCGAGGAAGAAAACCGGGCAGGATTTCGCGCTTAATTCAGACGGTTTCGATGGAACCACCGCCCTCGTGCCTACGTACATCCTCTGAACAGCACACAGTAGTACTTCGTCTCTTTTCGAAAATCTGGAGAGTTGACGCAAAAAGGGAACGGGCATGGAGCAGGCAAGATCGGTAGACGCGGTATCCGCACGGGAAGAACCACGGGCTCCGGCATGGTTCAACGTCGTTGGGCTGCTGGTTTCGGTGACAGCGGGGGTAATCGCGTTTCTTCCTTTCGCATTTGATACATCACCCTGGGACGCTGTGACGCTGAGAGTTCCGGGCAATCAAGGCAACTGGTGGCACGCCCTTGTTGGAGCGCCGTTCTTTCTGGCAGGTCCGATGATCTGGCTTCGCCTGCGCTCGTTGTTCTCAAAGCGACTGTCGTCTTCCGCCGGAAGACGTTTGCTCTGGATCGCGGCGGGCCTTTCGGTTGCGGGAACAATCCTGGTGGAGTTGCCCTTCCTATTCCACCTCGCTGGAACAAGCGAGTGGCAACGCCTGGCCGTCCTCTGCTTAGGCTTCGGAATCGTGATCACCAGCGCGGTACTCTTGTTCCTGCGCCGCCACGAGATTGATCCGACTCGCGCATGTGTTGTGGGTTTGAACACCGCGTATCTGGCCAATGCCGCACTCTGCCTTGTTGTTTACAGCGACGCAACCGGAACCGTCAGTTCGCGATCCGGGTGGCTAGTCACGATGGCGATCGTATGGCCCCTGGTCCTGGAGCTTGTTTGGATCTTCCGCCAAAGTTATGGCGCGTGGCCAACACCCGGCCCGGCACGGTTATCAAAATAACTCTCACCAGGCCAGCCTCGTTGCCGCAGACAACTCACTGGTCCAGTTCTGCTATGCTGGCCCGAGTTGCCGCACGATGGCACCGGAGGATGGCGATGATTTTTTTGCGCAAGCTTGGCAGAGGATTCCTTTTGTTAGGCGCGATGATTCTGATGGCGGGAACGACATTTGCAGCTTCCAACATCTATGATTTTACATTGCCTTCCATCGATGGCACTCCGATGCCCTTAGCTGATTTCAAGGGCAAAGTGGTTCTTCTCGTGAATGTCGCCAGTCGCTGCGGATACACGCCGCAATACACTGCCCTCGAAGCGATCTACGAGAAATACAAGGACAAAGGATTTCTCATCGCAGGCTTTCCCGCCAACAATTTCGGCGCGCAGGAGCCGGGAACCAATGCCGAGATCAAGACTTTCTGTTCGCGCAAGTACAACGTCACGTTCCCCATGTACAGCAAAGTTTCTGTCAAGGGCGACGACCAGACCCCGCTGTATCAATATCTGACCAAAGCCACCAAGCCGCCAATCTCCGGAGACATCAAGTGGAACTTCACCAAGTTCCTC
>Ga0302321_100000389_pt1 | contig 38794 bp, 41 predicted proteins | sample Fen_T0_1_FD_202505 | JGI IMG/M metagenome (GOLD analysis project Ga0302321, IMG submission 202505) | Peat permafrost microbial communities from Stordalen Mire near Abisko, Sweden - Fen_T0_1 | ecosystem: Environmental > Terrestrial > Soil > Wetlands > Permafrost | place: Sweden: Abisko... | reverse complement strand
AGGAGAGAGGATTATAAATTACAAGAAAATCAATCTTCATACTATCCCTAAAACACATCGCCATCGTTTGGTTTATAATGCTAATGAGACTTTAAGCATCACCAAAGTACAATGTGGTGATTACGATGGAAAAACAACACTAAACAAATGAAAGCAAGCAAACAAATTCTTTGTCCGCAAAGAGAATTAATGAATCAATCGGCAAAAATTGAACACTTTGCATGACTAATTTCTCAACACCGATAAACCCCCACGCTGCCCAACCCACATCCCTTTTGGCATTAGGGAAAAGCCTCTGGCGCAACCGCCAGCTCATCGTACAAATGATTAAACGTGAGGTGGTAGGCCGCTATAAAGGTTCCGCCATGGGTTTGGCGTGGTCGTTTTTCAACCCAATATTCATGCTGATGGTGTACACCTTTGTCTTTTCTGAGGTTTTTAAAGCACGCTGGGCTGGCGTTGGTGGTGACGAAAGCAAAACGCAATTTGCCTTGGTGCTGTTTGTTGGCATGATCGTGCTTGGCTTGTTTAGCGAGGTCATCAATCGCGCTCCTGGATTGATTCTATCTAATGTCAATTACGTCAAAAAAGTTATATTCCCAATTGAAATCTTGCCAGTTGTTGCAATGGGGGCAGCGTTATTCCACAGCCTTATCAGCCTTACTGTATTGTTAACCGCCTTTGCATTTTTTAACAGTTACTTGCACTGGACGGTGACTTTCATTCCGCTGGTATTGCTTCCGCTGGTTGTTCTAACGCTTGGCTTATCTTGGATATTAGCATCCCTAGGAGTATTTATTAGGGATGTCGGGCAAACAATCGGCTTGGTTACCACCGTGCTAATGTTCCTTTCCCCAGTTTTCTACCCAGTAACCGCGTTGCCAGAAAAGGTTCGTCCGTTCATCATGGCTAATCCACTTACCTTCATCATCGAACAAGCGCGAGAAGTACTGATCTGGGGGCATTTGCCGAATTGGATCGGACTAGGTGTTTACACACTTGTAGCCATTGTAATCGCTTGGCTAGGTTATTTCTGGTTCCAAAAAACCAGAAAAGGGTTTGCTGATGTCCTCTAATCCCATTTCTCAGAAAATGACAAATAGCACTATTAGCGTCAGCAACCTAAATAAATTTAGTCATAACTACCAACCCAAAGGGCAGTAGAGAAATACATGCGTTTAACCAATGAAGAACAATTAGCCATCGGCAACACTATTCACCAGGTCGATGCCGATGCGATGATTTACCATTTTGGGTCGCGCGTGGACGACACCGCCAAAGGCGGTGATATTGACATTGCCATTTATCCCGATACCACCCGCCCCTTCCCCAGAATGGTCATACAGACAGGAGTACAGTTATGACACGAGAAAAAATTGAGTTGCTTCAAGAAGAGCTGATTAGCCTACAACGCGCAGCAAGTTACCTTGGGTATTCCATGGAGAGATGCCTCAATTTAACCGGGGAGGAAGAAATGCCCGCCAGAACAACTGGAACGACTACCAATATTGCTATCTGCGTCACTAATCTCAGCAAACGCTATCAAATCTACGGCACTCCGTATGTCAGGCTCATGCCATTCGCCATACCCAAACTGTTAATTTTAGAGGGTGATAATTATGCGCATACCGCCTAATTATCAAACAACGATCACAGAAACTGCCGTAAAAGTATTTGGAGCGGGTGCTTCGGTGTGGCTGTTTGGCTCCAGATTGGATGACGCTGCCAAGGGGGGCGATGTGGATCTGCTCATAAAGCTCGAATCCCCAACCTCTGATAAAGCAGCGTTGGCCTCGCGCTATAACGCCCTGCTCCAAATGAAGTTAGGCCTTCAGAAATTCGATGTTTTAGTAATTGACCCATCAACAACCCTTAAACAGATACATCAACAAGCACTTTCCAAAGGTGTGCGGTTATGACGAATGAATATTCCAATACTGAACTTGCCGCAAGATTGGATCACCTCCGGCGCGTTGTAATTAAGGAGTGCCATTACCTCACCTACACTGCGGAAGGGTTAAAGCAGGTTGACCCACAGTTTTGCTGGTTGGATGCGCTTGAGCAAAACGCCGACCTGACTGAACGGCTTGATGCCTTTGTTAGTCGCTTTTGTCGTCTGCAAGACACACTGGGTGACAAACTCCTTCCCGTCTACCTATTGATTCGGCCTTATGAAGACTTAACTTCCGTTCGCCTTGAACCTGTCGAAAGGCTTATGTGCTTCGACTCACTCAGCACGAACGGTTCAAACATCAACAGTCCGAATCAATAAGAATGCAACTGGAACCTATCGGAACAGTGTTGGATAATCTCAATCATGCCGAAAAGCTGGGGTTGATAGTGAGTGTTGCCGACTGGATTGAAGCACGCAACCTTCGCAACAGCTTGGTATACGAATACACTGAAAGATGTGGAACTATTGCGACAAAGCATATTGCGAGCATTAGCACTTGCTCCAATGCTCGAGACTGTAGCCCAAAAACTCTGCCAAGAAAACAGAAAACAGGCATGACTGAAACCGCCATCCGCATTACCCATCTCAGCAAGTGCCACGAGATTTACGGTTACGGCACCCCGACTGACTGGCTAAAGCAAACGTCCTGCCCGAACCTCAAAAACCGGTCATGACGAGGCTTAGTCAAGGTTTTAGCTAGAATGACAATCGGCAAATACGAATAGAATTGTAATTACCATGACCCGACAAGAACTTATCGATCAATCTGAAGCTTATATTCGCCACCTGCTTAAAGAGCGTATCCCTCCGCAGGTTAGGGTATATCTTTATGGCTCGCGTGCCCGCCATGATAACCGCTGGAACTCGGACTACGACTTATGGATCGATGCCGATATTCCTCGTAAAGTCATTGCAGAAATCTCCGATCAGCTTGACGAGTCTTTTGCGCCCTTCAAAGTGGATATCGTCACAACCCCACAACTCAAGGGACGTTTTGCCGAGTGCGTAAGAAAAGAAGCGACACCATGGATATGAGAATAAAAGCCTTTCAGGAAGCGACAACAAGTTTTGCGTACCTCGCACGCCTGGATTTGGTGGAGCTCGGTAAAAAACTGGGGGACGAAAGGCTTGTGGATGGCATATTAAACGGACGCGCACAAAAGTTCGAATACACCACCGAATTGTGCTGGAAGGCGATCAAAGTCTTCCTCAAGGAAAAAGAGGGTTTGGATGAGGCATCCCCCAAAAAGGTCATCAAAACATACTACCTCGGAAGTTATACAACAGAAGACGACTACCTGCTGCTACTTGATGCCGTGGAGGATAGAAACCGACTCAGCCATGTTTACAATGCGGAAACTTTTAATGTTATCCTTGCACGGCTTCCCGGTTATGCCGCACTTTTCGAGCGGGTTTGCGTACAACTCAGCAAAGACACGGAATAAGACACATGCATATCCTGTTTGGAGTAACGAAGTGCGCCTGACAAAACAACAAACACACACAATCACCCAAACAGTTTCCCGTTTGGCCGGAACAGGAGCGGCGGTGTATTTATTTGGCTCCAGGCTCAACGACCAAGCAAAAGGTGGAGATATAGACTTGCTCATCGAAACCGATACCCCGTTATCGCTAATACATCGTGCGCAAATCAAAATGGAATTAGAATCACAACTTGGCTTACCCGTTGATATCGTTTCGAAATCCCGTGGTGCAGTGGCGACGCCCTTTCAAAACATCGCCCGATTTCGTTCGGCCCAATTGGAGATGTGAATGGACCAATCCATCCTCAACTCAGAAAAATTGCATCTTGCAGAACTTTTAGAAGCGATACAGCGTTGCGTTTACTTCCTTTATGCTTCTAAATCCCAATGCGAGGATGGTATAACATGACGGATATGGTGATATTTGAAAACTTAAAAGAACTGATCATCGAAATAAGGAGCGAACAAGTTTTGCTTGATGCTGATGTAGCCCAAATCTATGGGGTTGAGACCAAAAGAATCAATGAGGCGGTAAAAAACAACCCTGATAAGTTTCCTAATGGATATATTATAACGCTTGATAAAAGCGAGTGGGATTCATTGAAGTCGAAATTTTCGACTTCAACCAAAGGGGGCAAAGTAAAGCTCCCAAGCGCATTTACGGAAAAAGGCTTGTATATGCTTGCCACAATACTCAAAAGTCCACAAGCAACCCAAGCGACCATCTCAATAGTTGAGACCTTCTCAAAAATCAGAGGATTGTCAAGAAACATTAAAGAGCTATCAACGGCTCAAGATAAATCCAGCCAAAAACTGCTCATGCAAAAAAGTGGCGAGTTAATCGCCGAAATCTTCGACGACGACTTGCAAACAAGCGATACCGAAACATCTATCGAGCTGAACTTCGCGGTCTTGAAATTTAAACACGTAATTAAGGAATCTCTGAACAAGTTGATTCCGCTCATGGTTCGACAGGCTCACCACGAACGGAATCAACCACTTACCGTTCGTCCTGAGCTTGTCGAAGGACTTAATCAGAGTTTTCTTAAGAAGAAAAGTAAATGAGTAAAAACCGCATCGTCAACCATACACATGCAAATGGAATAAGCGGGCATTACCCCCGCTTCTTCGCATCATCTAAACTGGAGTTTTTCGAGGAAGGTGCGGACAAAAATGACTTCGTTCGGAGCGAGAAACCAGAATGACTATCGCCATCCGCGTCACTAACCTCAGCAAATGCTACCAAATCTACGACAAGCCCAATGACAGGCTTAAACAGTTTGTATTGCCTCGCCTGCAACGTTTGTTAGGGCGGAAACCCAAGCAATATTTTCGCGGGTTTTGGGCGCTCAAAGATGTTTCTTTTGAAGTCAAAAAAGGTGAAACAGTCGGCATTATTGGCCGCAATGGCAGCGGCAAATCCACCTTGCTGCAAATGATCTGTGGCACACTTAACCCGACAAGTGGCAGTATACAAACCAATGGCCGCATCGCCGCCTTGCTGGAGTTAGGTTCTGGATTTAACCCAGAATTCACTGGTCGTGAAAATATCTATATGAATGCTTCAGTGCTAGGCTTGAGCAACAAAGAAATCGACGCGCGTTTTGATGACATTGTGGCTTTTGCAGATGTTGGCGATTTTATTGAACAACCGGTAAAGACCTATTCCAGTGGAATGGTGGTTCGAGTTGCGTTTGCTGTAATTGCGCATGTAGATGCGGATATATTGGTTATTGATGAAGCGCTGGCAGTCGGCGATGCAGTGTTTCAGCAGAAATGCATGCGCTTTATCCGTAACTTCCAGGGAAATGGCACACTGCTCTTTGTCAGTCACGACACCGCTTCGGTGCAGAACCTCTGCAAATCCGGCATCTGGCTCAAGAATGGCAAAGTTGAACGCGTCGGTACGGCAAAGAGCGTTTCGGAAGCCTATTTGCAGTACACGCTACAGGAGATTTACGGCGAAGAAGCAAAGCTGACTTCGATGGAACCAGCTGCTATCGGCGATGAATCATGTGCCGAAAAAACAGCTTCCGAAATGGATACATCACCGGCAATCGACTATGGCGCTGTTGCCTCGGTACGCGACAACATGGATACGGCCAAGGGCTGGAAAACCGGCAATGCTGAAATCGTTTCCGTCGCTCTTACGCTGCTATCGCCTGGGCAGGAAGGCGTATTTGAAGGCGGCGAGCGCGTACGCATGACCGTGCGCGCAAAAGCCCATGAGCCGTTGCAAAACCCGATTCTTGGCTTCCTAGTGCGCGACCGTCTGGGGCAGGATTTGTTCGGCGAAAATACCCTGCCTTTTACCAATCTTGCCTCAACACCGATTGAGGCGGACATGACATTCGAAGGTGTCTTCGAATTCAGGTTGCCCATGCTTCCCAATGGGCAATATGCAGTAATGGCGTCTGTCGCCGATGGTGATCTTTACGACCATGTACAGCATCACTGGATGCACGACGCACTCATCATCAATGTGTCCTCTAGTAAAGTTCGATACGGACTGATGGGTATTCCATTTGAGAGGGTGGAGCTAGGAATAATTAATGAGTAGAAAAACACTTAAATCACTGCATCAATTGTACGCTGAGCACACTGGCAAGGTCTCCGACAAGTGGTCTTTGTATCTGACCGAATACGACCGCCTGTTTGATGACTACCGCAACAAGCCAATACGCTTGCTTGAGATCGGCATACAAAATGGTGGCTCGCTAGACATCTGGTCAAAGTACTTTAGCAATGCAACTGTCCTGATCGGTTGCGACATCAATCCGGACTGTGCGCGCCTCAGCTACGACGACCCGCGCATCGGTGTCTTCGTTGGCGATGCCAATGCACCCGATATCAGTGAACTAGTGTTCCAACGTTCGCCGCAGTTCGACATTATCATCGACGATGGCTCTCATCTGTCGAGCGACATAATCAAATCGTTTGCGCTGTATTTTCCGCGCTTGGTGGAGGGCGGTATCTTTATCGCCGAGGATCTGCATTGCAGCTACTGGGAGCAATTAGAAGGCGGGCTGTTCGATCCCTACTCCTCAATCTCCTTTTTCAAGCACCTTGCTGATGTCATTAATCACGAGCACTGGGGTGTACCCAGAGAGCGAGCTGATATCCTGCGCGGTAGTTTTAGGAAATACGGCTGTGAGGTTGATGAAGAGACGCTGTCCCAGGTGCATTCAGTGGAGTTCATCAATTCCATGTGCGTGGTTCGCAAGGCATCGGCTGTTGATAATGGCCTGGGCTGCCGCGTTATAGCAGGTTCGATGGAATTGGTGGTTTCAGGGCATCTGGAACTGCATGGTGACTGGTATCAATTAGACTCGACTATGTATGACCAGACTAACAATCCGTGGACTGCGCGAACCACTCCACCCGATGAGGCGATTCAAGATATAGAGCTGTCGTTCGGCAATGCGCAGCAGCAGATTAGTATACTCAACCAAGCCGTTGCCGAACGTGATGGACAGATTGCTAATCTCAACCAAACAGTTGCCGAGCGTGATGGGCAGATTGCTTATCTCAAGGAGATAGTTACTAAACGCAACAAACTGATCGGTGCGATGTACGGCTCAACAAGTTGGCGAGTGACTCTGCCACTGCGGTTCATCGGTTACCAGATAAGACGCGCCCGGCGTATATCGGAACTTGCTATACCTGCAATCAAGCTTGGTGGCGGTTTAAAAAAAACGACCAAGAAAGCAATAAAGTTATATCGTAACGAGGGCTTAGCTGGCATCAAACGTGGATTCAGGTTGGTTGCTAATTTAAACAGTAAAACCCAAGTATTACAGGCAACGGGACTAAGTCAAATTCACTTTAAACTAGATAAACCAAAAAAAGGTTTTAATATAGTTGACGGATCATTTGTCATCTCTGGATGGGCTGTCGATTTCGGCTTTAACGCTGCTGCGAAAATTAGAATCCGGATCGGGAAAGATATATTCCAACCCCATTTGAAACAACGCCAGGATGTAAAAAACGCTTTTGCCTCAAAATGTGACCTTCCCCTAGATGTAGGTTTCACTGCAGTGCCGTCACTTTCGCTGGGTTTGCACCGAATGTGGATTGACGTAAAAGGTCCGGACAACATCTGGATTCCTGTGCGTCACGCGTTACTATTTCGTTTGCCTAAGTTCATGATCAGGCAACCAAAACCGGGAATTTCATATAAAGAGTGGACTCATTTTGAGCAGAAGCGACTGAAAGTGGAGCTTCCCGAGATTAAACGGCATATTAATGTGATGCTTTACAAGCCCATGTTTACAGTCGTTATCGATACGAGGAGAACCTTAGTTGGCTGGGATAAATCATTGCAGTCTATCCGTAAACAAATATATCCACATTATAAGCTGTGCACTTTTGCAAAATTTGGGACAAAGCTGCCATCTGCTTTAAAACAAAATACAACGATCCTTCAGGACTTATCCCTTACAGATGAATTGGGAGATTTCATCGTCTTCATAGAAAGCGGCCAAAGCCTTTCCAGCAACGCGCTTTATGAATTCGCGAATGCTATTAATCAAGACCCCGAGATTGACCTGATCTATGGGGATGAAGATCATTTCAATGCTTCAGGAGAGCGATGTAACCCTTTTTATAAACCCGATTGGAGTCCTGATTACTTAGAGAGTTTTAATTACATTGGGTTTCCAACTTGTTTTCGGACTAAAATTGTAAGTAGCTGTTTAGATAGCTCAAACCTTTATGATCTTACTCTTCGATTCACGGAGCTTACCTCAAAGATTTGGCATGTGACTAAAATTCTTGGGCACGAAATACAACGACAATTTGATAGTAAAACCTTGGAGTGTGATACTGTAAACAATATTGCTGCCCTTCAAAGGAGACTTGATCGAACTGGGCGTATCGGCAAAGTTCGGGAACACGAATTGCATCATGGATGCTTTGACATCCAACTTGATCTCAAGTGCGAGCCACTCGTTTCGATAATTATTCCAACGGCCGGAAAGACGGTGACTGTAGGAGAGCGCCAGATAGACCTTATCACGAATGTTATTAACCAGATCCGAAACCAATCTACCTATAAAAATATCGAGATTATCGTTATTGACAATGGTGATCTGTCTAAGAATCAACAACACATTCTCACTGATCAAGGTTGTAGTCTGATTACTTATACAGAGCCAGTATTTAATATTTCCAAGAAATTGAATCTCGGAGCATCAATCGCCACGGGTGAACTTTTTCTGCTTATGAATGACGACATTGAGATTCTAACACCCTCCTGGATAGAGCGGATGATTGAGCATTTCGAAAAACCGCACGTTGGCGTGGTAGGCGCGAAGCTTTTATATCCGGATGGACTGACGCAACATGTAGGAGTCGTTCATAATTCCGGGAATCCTGATCATGTAAGGCGCCTCTTTCCAGGAGATGAGGCAGGCTATTATTTCAGTACCTGTGGTGTTCGCAACTTCATGGCAGTAACCGGGGCAATCATGATGACTTTGTCAAATATTTATCGTGAGGTCGGAGGGTATAGTGAAGAACTTGCGGTGAGTTATAACGACGCAGATTATTGTCTTAAAGTACAGGAGAAGGGACATTGGATCGTATATGCACCTAAGGTTGAATTGACGCATATGGAGTCACTGTCGCGTGTAGCCTCAGCAGATATGAGTGAGGTTGCATGGTACCACAAACGGTGGGCTTCTCACATCGTCTCGGATCCGTACTACAACGAGCAGTTTCTTACGGTTGCATCACCGACGTTCGAACCGTATGTCAATTTACGTATACTTTAAAAGGCAAGATGGAGATTCCTTTGTTCAGCTCAAACCAAACAATAGCGGTTGCATATCTCGCCCGAGGCGCGGATAAAGATTGGTTGTTATCGTTCGAGCGATTCTTGAATTCATACAGGCGAAACCCGGCAGGAATTGAGCATTCTCTATACGTGATATTTAAAGGATTCGCTCATAACACTGATTTGAAAAAGGCTAAAGCCCTCTTCAATAGCGTTCACCACAAACCCGTATTGTTAGGTGATGACAGTTTAGATATTGGTGCTTACATTGAATGGGCGAATTTGATTGAAGAAAATTTGATCTGCGTATTCAATACTGCAAGTGAAATACTTGCGACAGACTGGCTCCGTAAGCTTGCGATAAACCTGGCGATGCCTAATATGGGATTGGTGGGAGCCACAGCCTCCTACGAAAGTTTGAACGAATTAGACAGTGCTTTCACTCCTTTTCCAAATATCCATATCCGTTCAACAGCTTTTATGATTGATCGAAAATTGTTTTTGAGCATCACGGAAGGGCTTAAAATAACTGACAAAATCGATGCTTTCCATTTTGAAAGTGGCCCAAAAAGCCTCACACGACAAGTTTTAGCTAAAGGAAAGGAAGTTCTGCTTGTAGGGCGTAATGGACGTGGATATTCGCCAAAATTTTGGGCTGTGAGTGACACTTTTCGGCAAGGTGTACAGAAGAACTTGCTGGTTGCAGACAACCAGACACGCAATTTTTCAGCACTTCCCTGGAGTGAAAAAAGGGAATTTGTTATTAGAACTTGGGGGGATTACATCATGGATCGTCAGTGGTTAAAACTTGGATAGATGACGGTATATCAACTGAAAAGACTATAATTTATTTCTTACAAATAAGAAGATGCAGAAATGAAAGCAATAATTCTAGCGGGCGGTTTGGGAACGCGTATTAGTGAAGAATCCCACCTAAGGCCCAAGCCCATGATCGAAATTGGTGGCAAGCCAATTCTCTGGCACATCATGAAAATGTACTCCCATCATGGCGTTAACAATTTTATTGTTTGTCTGGGATACAAGGGCTACATAATCAAAGAGTATTTTTCGAATTACTTTTTGCACATGTCCGATGTGACCTTTTCAATGCGCGACAATAAAATGGAAATTCACCAAAATTTCGCGGAGCCGTGGAAAATTACCTTGGTTGACACCGGCGAACAAACCATGACTGGCGGTCGCCTAAAGCGGGTTGCTTCTTATCTTGATGACGAGACATTTTGCTTTACCTATGGCGATGGTGTTTCCGATATCGATATTTCGGGATTGATTGCTTACCACAAGTCGTCTGGACGACAAGCCACGGTCACTGCAATTCAGCCTCCCGGACGTTACGGGGCGCTGCACATTGAAAATGATGCGGTGCACCATTTTCAGGAAAAACCGGATGGTGATGGTGCGTGGATTAATGGCGGTTTTTTCGTATTGGAACCAAGTGTTCTTAAGCATATAGATGGTGATAATACGGTTTGGGAACAACAGCCTTTACAAAGGTTAGCGGCTAACGGTGAACTTTCAGCGTATCAACACAAAGGCTTTTGGCAAGCAATGGACACGTTACGTGAGAAAAATCATCTCGAAGAGCTTTGGTCATCAGGCAAAGCACCATGGAAAAGTTGGTGATGATGTTCGGTAATGCTTATAAAAACCGAAGAGTCTTGGTGACCGGGCATACTGGCTTCAAGGGAAGTTGGTTAGCGCTTTGGTTGCAAATGTTGGGCGCGAAAGCGACGGGTATTTCATTGCCGCCAGCTACATCACCAAATCATTGGGACTTACTTGGACTTGATGTCGAATCTTTCCATATCGACATCCGTAATGAAGGTTTGCTCCGGCAGAAAATTGTGGAAGTCAAGCCAGAGATAGTTTTTCATTTGGCAGCGCAGCCTTTGGTTCGCCGCTCTTACCTACAGCCCCTGGAAACTTGGGCCACGAATGTGATGGGAACAGCGAATGTACTCGATTCCTGTCGACAGGTTGAGGGATTAACTGCGATTGTCGTAGTCACCACCGACAAGTGTTATGAGAACAAGGAATGGGTTTGGGGGTATCGAGAGAATGATCCACTAGGGGGACATGATCCTTACAGTGCTTCCAAGGGGGGCAGTGAACTGGTCGCAGCTAGCTATCGGCAGTCATTTTTTAATACATCTTCCAGCCCATTGTTAGCAACCGCACGAGCTGGTAATGTGATTGGTGGCGGAGATTGGTCTGAGGATCGTCTGATTCCTGATTTGGTTCGTTCTGTAGAGGCCGGAAAGTCCCTGGAGATACGTTCACCCAAAGCTACCCGACCTTGGCAGCATGTGTTGGAATGCCTTTCCGGCTACCTTATACTTGGTCAGCAACTGTTAGAAGGAAATAAAGCCTGTGCCGATGCTTGGAACTTCGGCCCGGATCGAGAAGGGAATCGCCAAGTAGAACAGGTACTTTCTGTATTGAAGGCAGATTGGCCGAGTGTTGAATGGATTTGTAGCGATACGCCTCAGCCACATGAAGCCCAATTGCTACATCTGGACAGCGGCAAAGCACGGGAAAAACTTTTTTGGCGACCAGTGTGGACATTCGATGAGGGTGTCGCTGCGACGGCGGAATGGTATCGGGCATGGTTGGATCGTGGCGATATGGTTAGCCTTAACCAACTACAGGGCTATATCAGACACGCTAAGGAGCGTGGGCTTTCTTGGGCAGGAGATGTAGCTTCATGAATTTAGTTGAGACCAGCATTCCTGGAGCATGGATTATAGAGAACACGGCTTATCAAGATAATCGCGGGGCATTTTCCAGGCTGTTTTGTTCACAGGAATTACAAGCAATTGTTAGTCAGAAGAAAATAGTCCAGATCAATCACTCGATGACTCACAGTGTTGGCGCTGTTAGAGGGCTGCATTACCAAAATCCACCCCATGCGGAAATGAAGATAGTCCGCTGCCTCAAAGGCCGTGTTTTCGACGTGGCAGTCGATCTGCGGCAAGGCTCACCGACGTTTCTGAAATGGACTGCCGTTGAACTAACACCGGAAAACCGCCTTGCTTTTGTGATACCTGAGGGGTGTGCCCACGGGTTTCAGGTGTTGGCAGAGGACAGCGAATTACTGTACCTGCACACGGCGTTTTACGCGCCAGGAGCTGAAGGAGCTGTCCGATTTGACGATCCGCGAATTGGCGTTAATTGGCCGCTAACACCAACCGACCTTTCTTCACGAGATCTCAGCCACCCGCATCTAAAAGAAAATTTTAAAGGAATAGTTTTATGAAGTGTCGTCACTGCCATACTGAGTTAGAACATGTTTTTCTTGATCTTGGCTATGCACCTCCCTCAAATGCCTATCTTTCCAAAGAGGCGTTGCGAGCACCTGAGACAACTTTTCCTTTGAAGTTATACGTATGCGACCAATGTTGGCTGGTGCAAACAGAGGATTACACCGAGGCGGATGAACTGTTTTCTGGGGATTATGCTTATTTCTCATCCACCTCGCAAAGCTGGTTGCAGCACGCTGCCCGTTATGTGGAAGGGATTACGAAAAATTTGGGGTTGACGAAAGAAAGTTTTGTCATTGAGGTGGCTTCCAATGACGGTTATCTGCTTAAAAACTTTGTGGCTGCGGATATTCCATGTCTTGGCGTGGAGCCAACGGACAGTACCGCAGACGCAGCTGAAAAAATTGGTGTACCAGTATTGCGTGAATTCTTCGGAGTAGTAACCGCAACAACCTTGGCTGAGAGTGGAAAACGTGCTGACCTCATCTGTGGCAACAACGTCTACGCACATGTTCCCGAAATCAACGACTTTACGCAGGGGCTTCGTATCGCGTTGAAGGAAGGGGGTACCATTAATTTGGAATTCCCCCATCTAATGCGTTTAATTGAGCACAACCAGTTTGACACCGTCTATCACGAACACTTCTCCTATCTTTCGCTGACTTCAGTTGTCCGTATTTTTGCACAAGCGGGATTGCGGGTGTTTGACATAGAAGAGTTGCCTACTCATGGAGGCAGTCTTCGCATCTATGGATGCCACGACAGTGACCCAAGGGCCACGGAGCGCGCTGTACCAGCCATGCTCGAAAGAGAAAAAACATTTGGCTTGCAAGGTCTCGGTGTCTACCAAGAATTTCAGCAGAAAGCGGATAAAGTCAAAAATGACTTTCTTGCTTTTCTGATCGAGCAAAAGCGTATGGGTAAGTCTGTTGCGGCCTATGGTGCTGCAGCCAAGGGAAATACCCTAATGAATTATGCTGGCATAAAACACGACTTGATCGATTTTGTTTGTGATGCCGCACCTTCAAAACAGGGCAAGTTCATGCCCGGAAGCCATATTCCAATTCTCGCCCCTACAGAACTTGCTAAACTCAAGCCCGACTGGGTGTTTATCTTGCCATGGAATATTGCTGACGAGGTTACCCAGCAACAGCAACAAATACTTTCTTGGGGAGGGAAGTTTGTGATTGCGGTACCTGAGCTGAAGGTTCTTGCATGAGGGTAATGGTTACTGGGGCCACGGGTTTTGTGGGACGGCATGTGGTTAATGAGTTGCTTGTGCGTGGGCATTCTGTTGTTGCTATTGCCCGTAATATCAAACGGGCAAGAGAAATGCCATGGTTTGATCGTGTCGAGTTCATTCAGTGTGATTTACACGAAGGTTTTAAGTCCCTGTTTCAGCCTGAGCGCCTGCCCAACGTAATCGTGCATCTCGCATGGCCAGGGCTTCCGAACTATCGGGATTTTTTTCACATTAGCAAAAACTTGCCAGCCGACCTGGCTTTTTTGGAAGCTGCTGTTAAGTCAGGAGTGCCTCACTTATTAGTTGCAGGCACATGCCTTGAATATGGTATGCAATACGGCCCATTAACTGAAGAGACGAAAACCTACCCTTCGACACCTTATGGTTTTGCTAAAGATGCTTTACGTAAGGCACTTCAATTGCTGCAGAAAGAAAGACCGTTTACATTGCAGTGGATGCGTCTGTTTTATATGTATGGTGAAGGACAAAATAAAAATAGCCTTCTTGCGCAGTTAGACTGTGCAATTGATGATGGGCTACCAGTTTTTGATATGTCTGCGGGCGATCAATTACGTGACTATTTGCCAATTCAAAAAGTGGCTGAAAACTTTGTTCTTGCACTTGAAAATCCTCAGGCCGTAGGAGTAATCAATTGTTGTAGTGGAAAACCAATTTCAGTTCTCGATCTCGTTAAGCAACGATGCGAAACCAAAGCAAGTAACATTAAACTAAATAGAGGGCATTATCCATATCCAAACTATGAGCCAATGGCTTTTTGGGGTGTTCCTTCAAAGCTGACAATCCTCAGATCCGTCTAAGAATCAAGATGTTAAAGGGTCTGTTATGTCTGTCAAAGGGGTCAGACCCCTTATAAAATAAACACATTGGCATCAGTTTTAATTTTTCTGTTATATCTTACGTGTCAGCCTTAACTCGGGAGATTAATTTATGCAGACTACTGTAGATATTGATGATCAATTGTTACTTTATGCTAAGCATAAGGCAGTCCAACAAGGCTGTACATTGAAGCAGGTTATAGGAGATGCATTGCGTGATTTTTTTTCGCACCAATCTCTCCAGCACGAGCCTGTAAGTTTGGAAACTTTTCCAGGGCAGGCTTAAAAACGGGTGTTAATTTAGATAATGGCCGAAGTTTGAACGATATCATGGATGGCTATTGATGTTTTTAATGGATGTTATTGTTTTGGTGTACGCGCATAGAGAGGATGTGGCGCATCACTCGGCTTATCGTCAATGGTCAAGCATCTTTTGGTTATTCGGAGTTGGTTTTGAGCAGTTTTTTCCGGATTGAGACTCACCAAACGATTGAATTTCGATATGTCCTAAGAATATTTTTATTATCTTTGTTGGTGATGTTCATTGGTATCGTTATTTTTGCATTCATTTTTGGAAGCATAGGTAGGAGATTTTGGAGGGTCAACAAAATTTAGCGTGATTACCCTGGGTATGTCCGCTTTCTGAAGAAAAGCCTTATAACTTAAGAAATGGCTAACATGGGTAAGCTATAGTGATAAAATAGACCTTTAGCTTGCTTGTTAAGAATGGTCAAATTATGATAATTACCGTATCAGAAAAAGGTCAATTGGTAATTCCTGCCCAGCTTAGGCGGAGTTTAGGTATTACCGCAGGAACACGCCTTGATATTATTCCAGAGCCTGGTGGTTTTTAAGGTATTGGTTAACGACGTACGCAAAACTAAGCGTGCTATTGACTGTATTGGTATTGCGGGTTATCAAGGTGAACTTGTATCCATTGCGGCAATGGATGTTGCATTATATGTGACCAAGCCATAGGCAGTTATAAAAACATGATTGCATTGGATACCAACGTGCTGGCAAGGTTAGTCACCAATGATGATAAGACGCAAGCGAAAGAAGCGGCCAATTTAATAGATAGTGGTGTGGCTTTATTTGTGCCCATCACTGTAATGCTGGAGTTAGAATGGGTGTTGCGTGGTGCTTATCATTTAGATACCGCCGCTGTTTTGCGAACATTTGAACATTTATTATCTATTAGGAACATCAGCTTTGAACGACAAGCAAATATTTAGCAAGCGCTGAAACATTATGCACAAGGGTTTGATTTTGTAGATGCTTTGCATCGCAGTGCTTCAGCCACTTGCGCTGGTTTAGCCAGCTTTGATAAGAAATTTGAGAAGCTTACTGTTAAGGTCAAATTAAAGCCTTCGGTTAGCGAGCCAAATACTTTTACTAAACTTTAAGTATTCGCATCAATCAGTAACAATACGTCACGTTAATCAATCTGCCTGTGTATACGCCCTATTGAGATGAATCCGGTTAAGGCTAAATAATGGATCGTCTTTCTGCCTATCGTCGATCAAATCTAAAAGACAACTGACGAGCCAACTAAGCGCAACGATAAAATATAACATGGCATGGCTAGGTTAATTTTTAAAGCAATCGAATCATACGATGAGAATACGCAATATATATTTTAGGATGGTAAAACGACTAGGTTTTTTAAAATTAAAACCAGTCGTTTTCTTGCACCTTCAAAAAACAGCCGGCACAAGCATCATCAATGTGGCGAGACAGTTTTATGGTAATGACAACGTCATCAGTCATGGCAATTATTATTTGGATGATAATGGCCTTCTTATAACTGCTGATAAATTTGCCCAACCAGAATATATGGAAAGCCGATTTGGCAATATCTCTTTTATTTCGGGTCATTTTGGCTATGATTTTGCCAAGCAATTTATGGTTAATCGCTATTCTTTTACGTTTTTACGTGACCCCATTGAGAGATTATTATCATTTTATTATTTTTGCAAAACCCGCAATCCTGAACAGTTCGTTACTTACGAGCTGGCTCAGTACTTACCATTGGATGAGTTTTTAAAATTAGGGTTTACCCACCCAGTTATTAAGGCTCATATATGGAATCACCAAGTTTCTCTACTTGCTGATGGATGGGGGGCTTCTAGCAATTTAACCCTGAAAGACGATGAATTGTTAGAACTGGCAATGCGGCATCTCAATGAATTTTCTTATGTTGGGTTTACCGAAACTTTTGAAAAAGATCAAAAAAACATACTAAAAGATATTGGAATAACAATACCCGTAGGTAATCACAAGTGTAATACTAATCCTGAACGACCATTATTTGAGGGATTACCACAATCTTCAAAAAACCTGTTGTTGGAATTGACCAAACTTGATCGGGTTCTCTATGAAAAGGCATGGTCAAAGTATTTCACTTAATATAAGGTGCAAAACGATCATGTTAGGGTTTATTCTTTACTACGATTAGGTTAAAAAAATCCGCAGTTGTAGTTACCATGTCGGAGAGCTGGGGAAAAGATATTTGGAGAGGAAGCTTTCTGTACACTTGGGTTTGAGCGGGAATATTCTTTATGTTGCAAGTAAATTATCCCAGTTTTATCTCAAGGACGATAATACGATGAATTCAAATAAGCCAATCTATGGCGCAAAGCCAACTTCACCACCATTGGAAGTATTTTTTCCCGATATGCAACAAATCGGAGGTAGAAACCCCATCGTTGTTGCAATATCGCAATTTAGAGGAATGTAGGCATTACGAATTGTTACCGTGCCATATTCCATAACCACCACTCTGACATAGAATAAAACATGTGTTTGTCGATATCCAAACACTTTGAACCAAGACAATGAAAAGAGAACATGCCTAGTATTTCTGTAATACTCACATCGATAAATCAAGCGAAATACATTTGCGAAGCAATAGATAGCACCCTCAATCAAACCTTCACTGATTTTGAGCTGATAATTCTGGATGACTGTTCCTCTGATAATTCTTGGGAGTTAATAAAACAATATACGGATTCTAGAATCAAGGCAATTCGTAGTGAAGGGCGGGGTGAAGTTGCATACTTGCTCAATAAAACCATAACCGAATTGGCTAGCGGTAAATACATCGCTATACATCATTCTGACCATGTATGGGAACTTGATAAGCTGGAAAAGCAAGTTGCATTTTTAAATTCCCATTCCGAAATTGGCGCGGTCTTCACCAATACGCTTGCCATTAACGAAGGATCATTGTTGCTGTGTAACGAGAAAAATTTTTATTCCAATATTTTCGATCAGTCAAACAGAACCAGGCATGAGTGGCTTCGGTTTTTTTTCTGCGGAGGTAATCCACTGAGTCACCCGAGCGTGTTAATTCGTAAAGCGTGTTATGAGGATTGTGGCCTCTATCGCTACGAAATGGTGCGGCTTCCTGATTTTGAAATGTGGGTACGACTGTGCATGAAATACGAGATCCACGTACTTCCTGAAAGCCTCGTTAAATTTCAAATGTTGGGTAAAGAAACTAATGCCAGTGGTCAGTATCCTGAAACCAGAATTCAAACTTTATACGAATTCTATAAGTTGTTACAAAATTTCCGGAAGTTTACAAATTTTGAAGATTTGGTAAATATTTTCCCTTTGGCTGCAAAGTACTATCGAAACGAGGAAACCGATCTTGATTTCGTATTGGCAATGGTCGCTTTAGAGGAACAGACTTTCACCTTCACGCAATTATTTGGTCAAGAGCTTCTATTTGAGATCATTTCCGACCCAAAACGTAGTGCAGCCATTAAACGTCTATATAATTTTGATTATAAGAGCTTTATTGCATTGACTGCGAAGTATGACGTGTTTTCGCGCGAAGAAGTTTCAACTCTTCAGCGTAATGTAGCCGAACGCGATGGGCAAATCTTCAGACTTAATAAAGCATTGATAGAACGCGGCGAGGAAATTGTAGACCTTAATAAGGCGCTTGCGAAGCAAAAAAAAGTATTAACTGGTATGATCCAAAGCAAATCCTGGAGGATAACTAAACCTTTTCGATTAATTTTAAGTACATTTGTTAGACATCCTCAGAATCAGAGCAGCGGACACAAATTGTCTCCCTCCTTTACAAGCGGTTCGATACAAAGCTCAAGCATGCCTGTGGTTTTAGCACAATATGCCCCAGAAAATAGCGAATATGTTCCTTTGTTTAAAGGAAAGCCGCTAAAAAACAAACTGGTCAAACTAATCTGTTTCTATCTGCCGCAACTTCATCCCATTCCAGAGAATGATATAGGGTGGGGTAACGGGGATGTTCAGCCAGTTGATCATTATCAGCCGCACGTCTTCAGCGTACTTGCCTATTACGACCTACTTGATCCGGGTATACAGAGTCGCCAAATCGAACTAGCAAAGTTATATGGAATTGAAGGCTTTTGTTTCTACTTTTATTGGTTCGAGGGTAAGCAACTTTTGGAAACCCCAATAAAAAAATATCTGGAAGACGATAACCTAGATTTGCCGTTCTGTTTATGCTGGGCCAATGAAAACTGGAGCCGACGATGGGATGGGATGGATAAAGACATTCTTATTGCTCAACAACACTCTCAGGAAGACGATATTGCCTTTATCCAGCATGTTTCCCTTTTTATGCGAGATTCCCGCTACATTCGAATCGACAATAAACCATTGTTGCTGGTTTACCGCCCCAGCCTTTTATTGTCTGCGAAGAAGACTGCCGGAAGATGGCGGCAGTGGTGTAGGGATCAAGGGATAGGCGAAATTTATCTGGCCTACACGCAATCGTTTGAAGCAGTCGATCCTGTGATATATGGATTCGATGCGGCCATAGAATTCCCGCCAAACGAGCCTACTCACCAAAATGTAACAGATAAGGTTCAACCGCTACGAGATGATTTTATTTGTAATGTCTTTGACTGGAATAAATTCGTTGATCATAGTCGCAATTACAAAAAGCCGAAATATACATTATTCCGAGGGGTATGTCCTTTATGGAACAGCACTACCCGTAGGCGCTACAGTAAAAGTTCATTTTTGCTGAACAGATCGCCTCTGGACTATCAAGAATGGTTGTTGAATGCGATTGTCGAAACTGTTGAGCGTCTTAGCAATCCTGAACAACGACTTATCTTTATCAATGCCTGGAATGGATGGGCAGACGGTTCGTATCTTGAGCCAGATCAGCGTTATGGCTATGCCAATCTGGAGGCAACTCGTATGGCGCTTGTTCGTAAAACTGTGGTTGACAGTCAACAAGTACCTGATAGCACTCACTCAATCGCAGTCGTGATTCATGCCTTTTACGAAGATGTATTCGATGAGATTTTGAATTATTTAGAAAACATTAATTCAATCTCATTAAAACTCTATGTTACTACACCAATCGAACTGTTTGAGACTACCCACAGGAAGCTCCAAAAGCAACAACACAGTTTTTTTGTGCTGGCAGTCAGCAATCGAGGCCGCGACATACTTCCATTTATAAAAATCATGCCTGAAGTATTGAAAGATGGTTATGATTTATTGATTAAAGTCCATACTAAAAAATCGATCCATCGACAGGATGGCGAAGTATGGCGCAACGATATTTTTGAAAAATTACTTTCTGAATCGGCTCTTACTGCCAATATAGACCATTTAGTCAACAACCCCGAAATTGGAATACTCGGACCAACTGATCATATTGTTCCGATGAGTTTTTACTGGGGCTTAAATGCTGTTCGTGTGACAAAACTTGCAGCCAGAATGGGGATTGACAACTACACACTGGAAAAATTGAATTTTGTAGCAGGCAGTATGTTTATTGCCCGCACAAAGGCAGTAATTCCCTTAATGAATATAGCCTTGACCGAAGCTGATTTTGAAGTAGAAGCTGGGCAAGTTGATGGAACACTAGCACATGCTTTGGAGAGACTGTTCTCTGTCAGCGCTTTTACATCACGGTTAAAAATTAGCTGCCCGGATAATATAATTACTGAAAGTTACAAGTACAATAAGCACTAAACTCGAAATACCAGAAATCAGATTTGTTCGAGAACTAATCAAACAAGGGGAAAATGCATGACAGACGAACGCCACAATTACGAGTACCGTGTTAATACCGCCTCAGAATCTGGGCCCGCTAACGTGGTTCGTATGGTGGGGCAAAAAAAGCGTGTCGTTGAGATTGGTTGCGGCCCAGGTTCAATTACCAAGATCCTTGCTACGCAAGGGCAATGCTCAGTAATAGGCTTGGAGTTAGATAGTGATGCCATCGAAAAGGCAAAGCCTTATTGCAAACGTATATTCCAGGCTGACCTTAACTCCAATGATTGGCCTCGGCTGCTTGATGATTTTGAGCGGTTTGATGTCGTCTTAGCAGCTGATGTACTGGAGCATCTTTATGATCCATGGACGGCATTGCAACGTATGGTTCCGTTGATTAATCAGCAGGGCTATTTGGTCATTTCACTGCCACATATTGGTCATGCATCTGTACTGGCGTGCCTTATGGAGGGCGATTTTAAATATCACGACTGGGGGCTGCTAGACCGTACCCATATCCGTTTCTTTTGTCTTAAAAATATTGAAGATTTATTCGCCCAAGCAAATCTAAAGATTATTGATGTAAGTTACGTGATAAAGCATCCCCTAGAAACTGAGTTTGCAGCAAATTGGACAAGGCTATCTGCATCTGTGCAAGAAGTTTTAATGAGCAGCACACATGCTGGCGTGTTCCAAGTTGTTGTTAAGGCAGTGCCCCTCAGTTATCTTGGTGATGTAGTGCCTTTAGTTTCGCCTACACCAAAATACAAACCAGCACCCATTCTTTTTGCTTTAATGTGGAGAAGGCGATTTATCGTTTTGTTCAAAACGTTATTATTTCAGTTAAGTAAGCACTTAAGCCCACAATGGAAAGCTAAATTTCGTAAAGTTCTGGATTTTGCAGGCATCAGGTTATGATGGTATTGCAATCAAATCAAAAATGCAGCGCTTTTTCGAGTGTGCATTAAAAACTAAAGAACATAAAATTTGTGAATAAGTGTGGGTTGATGTAAAAAACTCAACTACTTAAGTTAAGAAGAATAATACGATAGCAAAATGAATCCTACCCAAAACGATAAGCAAACATCCTTGCCAGCAAACAACCAACGCCCAAAATTAATCGCGATGTATTTCCCCCAGCTACACGCAATACCAGAGAATGACACTTGGTGGGGCAAAGGGTTTACGGACTGGGACAATGTTAAGAAAGCCAAGCCGCAGTTTGAAGGCCACTACCAACCCCGCGTCCCATTGGGAGATAATTATTACGACCAATCGAAGCAGGAAACTTTACGCTGGCAGATAGACCTTGCAAAAACGCATAATATCTATGGATTTTGTCATTACCATTACTGGTTCGACGGTAAGCAACTACTTGAAACACCAACAAACTTGATAATGGAAAATAAAGAGTTTGATTTTCCATTTTGTCTGTCCTGGGCTAATGAAACGTGGTCGAGGCGGTGGGATGCACAGGAACATCAAGTCTTGATTAAGCAAACGCATCCACCCACCAAAGACAGTTGGAAAAGACATTACGATTACCTCATTAGAGCATGGAAAGATCCTAGGGCAATTAAAGTGGACGGTAAACCCATGTTTGTGATCTATCGACCCCAACGCATTGATAAAATCAACGATATGCTGGCTTATTGGCGCGAACTAGCGTTAGGAGATGGCCTGCCTGGTTTGTACTTTATTTATCAAATGCAATACGAACTACAAAGAGAAGTCAGGCTTGAATCGCTTGAATCATTTGATGCGGCTTTTCAGTTCCAGCCATTCGAAGCTATTTATTCGCCCGCATACCATAAAACATCCCTAATTTATAAAACGTTTAAATTGCTGCCAGATGACAAACAAGATATTTATCGTAATTTCAGGGCGCGTTTCTACAAAAGCTTCACTTTTACATTCAATAAAACATCAATCCACCAGTCAGTTTTATTTAAATTTTATACACTTTTGTCTGAACACGTACAAAATCGATTGCATAGTTTTAAGGCGAGTTACGTCAAAAATCTCACTTTCCATGATTATGACACTATTTGGAAGCTTATCACTGAAATACGGACAGATGAGAAATTGACTATATATCCAGGCGCTTTTGTAGATTGGGACAATTCAGCACGCTATAAAAAAAGAGCCACTCTTTTTAAAGGAGCCTCCCCACAAAGCTTTGAAAAATGGTTTTCCACTTTGGTGGCCACAATGCCGCAAAGAAACTTGCCTGAAAATTTTATTTTTCTCAATGCCTGGAATGAATGGAGCGAAGGAACCTATCTTGAGCCTGACGAAAAATTTGGTCACCAATATATTCAGGCAATTAAGAAGGTTTTGGGATAATTCCGAACGATGACAAAGAAGAAGGCGATTATTCACATTGGTGGGCATAAGACGGGAACCAGCGCTATTCAAGCCTTTTGCGTTTTAAATGCAGATCGACTACAACAAATGGGTATTATTTATCCATTAGAGTTGGTGTCGCAGGTAGATAGAATGGGTGGTCAGGCACACCACTGCTTAGTAAATTTGTTTATGGATGCCACGACATTTTGGAAGTCTTTTAATTTGCGTCCGAAGTCCATGGCAGATTCAGATATTGTCAGCCATTTGAGGTCGTTACCCAGAGACGAAAACATACTTTTGTCTTCAGAAAATTTGGTTTGGTTAGATAAGGAATCTATCGGTACTTTAAAACAAATATTGGACGGCTATGACGTGTATGTCGTGCTGTACGTTAGGCGTCAAGACGATGCTTTGCAAGCAATTTATCAAACCGTTGTTTCTTCCATCGGCGAATCCAAAAATTTTGATGAATATACAAGTAATGTTGTCCGGGTGTTATTCGAATACGATAGAATTGCTGAAACTTGGCAATCCGTTTTCGGTGTTGGTAAAGTCGTTGTGCGAGTCTACGAACCTAATCAGCTGCATCGGGGCGATACAATATTGGATTTTATCCATGTTTTAGAAAATATTTTACAAACGCAAATTGATATTTCTGATTGGGATCGTAATTCTGGCACTGTTAATCGGGGTTTGCCGGCACATATCACAGCCCTGATCCGATATCACAATAGCTTGCCCAGTAAAAAATGGATTGTTCCTGCCATCATAAAGATAGCAATGCGACTTTATAAAGACTCTTGCGGCACTTACGAAATAATTCCACCTTCGCAAAGAAAGGAATTGCTTGAAAGTTTTGCAGAATCTAATGAGAACTTAGCTCTGAAACTTTTAGGGAGGGAAGATGGCATCCTATTTCATGACCTAAGCATTAAACAAACCGATAAAGAATGGAATGACAAGTACAACCGGAAAGGTGGTCATTTAAGGCTTCTTCTTGGCGATATTATTGCTCAATTGAAAGCTCAAAAATAAGTTAGATTTTGGTAGGGGTCACAATATCCATTTTTAGCGTAAGTTAGTTATAAAATTAACACATTGATATTTTAACTTATTTTTAATAGCCTTGGTTGAATGTCAACAGCGCCTAGCAAATGCAACTGATATTTCTAACCAAACAGTTTCTAAGAGTAGAAACGGCTTTTCGTTATAAACTAATCTATTCGTTTTTTGGTTACCCCAAAGGTAACGAATTGGATCAATAAAAATAAACTTCACAATAAAGAAATGCACCTTTCAAAGAACGACCAGCAAGCAACATTGCCTACAGAGAATCAACAAGCAAAATTAATCGCGATGTATTTCCCCCAGCTACACGCAATACCAGAAAATGATACTTGGTGGGGTAAAGGCTTTACGGATTGGAATAATGTTACAGCAGCTACGCCACAGTTTGAAGGACACTATCAGCCGCGTGTACCGCTAGGAAATAATTATTATGATCAATCAAAATTGGAGACGTTACGCTGGCAGATTGATCTTGCAAAAGCACATGGTATATACGGATTCTGTCATTATCATTATTGGTTCGACGGAAAACAACTGCTAGAGACCCCAACGAATTTGATTATGGAAAATAAAGACATTGATTTTCCATTTTGTTTGTCCTGGGCCAATGAAACATGGTCGAGAAGATGGGACGGTCGAGACCACCATATTTTGATTCAACAAACACATCCTCCAATCAAAGAAAGCTGGAAGAAACATTACGATTATCTGATTAAGGCTTGGAAAGATCCTCGGGCGATTAAAGTGGACGGCAAGCCAGTGTTTGTGATTTATCGGCCACAACGCATTGAAAGAATTAACGATATGCTAGCTTATTGGCGCGAGCTTGCTGTAAATGATGGGTTGCCTGGAGTGTATTATATTTTTCAAAAGCAATACGAACTATCAACAAAAGCTTGTCTTGATTCATTTGATGCAGCCTTTCAATTTCAGCCTTTCGAGGCGTTGTATTCGCCTACGTTTGATAAATCTTCAATCCGCCATTCTTTTATGTTTAAGTTTTTTAGAATCCTGCCAGAGTACCTACAAGATATATTTCGTGGTTTAAGAACGAGTTACTTCAAAAATCTCACTTTCCATGATTATGACGCAGTTTGGAAGCAGATTGTTGAAATACGACCCGATGAAAAATTGACGACTTACCCAGGGGCCTTTGTAGATTGGGATAATGCGGCTCGTTATAAAAATAGGGCAACCATCTTTAAAGGTAGCACACCTCAAAGTTTTGAAAAATGGTTTTCTAAATTGGTTAAAACAATGCCGCAAAGAAGCTTGCCTGAAAATTTTATTTTTTTTAATGCATGGAATGAGTGGAGTGAAGGAACCTATCTTGAGCCGGATCAAAAATATGGTTATCAATATCTTGAAGCTATTAAGAGAGCTTTAACGTAATACCAAAATGGATAATTATGAGCAATATTATGCCCATTTGAATGCTATTAGCTGCTTAGGTCGCATTTACAAACGTTATTTCGCTTCACAAATCTTGTATTACCAGGCAAAAAAATTTGGGGATAATATTGCTGAAATTGGGTCTGGAATAGGAAGTGGAATATTAGGGGCTTATCCAAAACATGTGATCGGCTTTGAAATTAATCCATTGGCAGTTAACTTTTGTAAGAAAAAAAAGTTGACTGTTCATCTGATCGATGAAAATAAACATTACCCTGCCCAAGAGGGTGAGTATGATGTCTGCGTACTAGATAATGTACTGGAGCATCTTGCAGAACCTTCATTTGTACTTCAAGAGTGTGCAAGAATTACGCATAAAAATGCAGGTTTGATTATTGCAGTGCCTGGAGACAAAGGTTTTTTGTTTGATGCTGACCATAAAAAGCACTACAGGGAGCAAGAGTTGAAAAACTTAAGCCCTGAGTGGCAGCTGCTAAAAACTTTTTCACTGCCATTTATTGTAAAGAGTGAATTGTTATCAACATTAATCTCACAGTACTGCTTAGTGGCTGTTTATAAAAAAATAAATCTCAGTATTAAGCGTTAACAAATAAAATTAAGTTAGTATTCGAATGAAGGGTAATGCAACAAAAATTGCTGTATTAATGGCGGTGAAAAACGGATTAGCTTATTTGCCATTACAAATAGATTCAATCCTCAATCAAAAACAATGCCAAGTAAGCCTGCTAATTTCAGACGACTTCTCAACAGACGGCAGCACAGAACTTCTCCAAAGATATTCAGAAAGGGAAAGTAGGATAACGCTTTTACCAAGAATCTTCGCTTATGGTTCTGCTGCAAAAAATTTTTATAGGTTAATCACGGAAGCGGATACGGACGGGTTCGACTATATCGCTTTTGCCGATCAAGATGACATTTGGTTTCCAGATAAATTAATTCGGCATATTCAACTTGCAAAAGAACATAGCGCCGATGGCGTTTCTTCTAACGTAATCGCTTTTTGGCCTGATGGCCGCGAGAAGTTATTAGACAAAGCCCAACCACAACGCGAACTTGATTTTTTATTTGAATCAGCGGGGCCAGGGTGTACTTTTTTGATGACACCGTGGCTAATCAACAAATTGCGGGAACAACTGCTGGACGAAAATAGTCCAGCCAAAGACGCCGCTTTGCATGATTGGCTTACTTATGCGGTTTGTCGTGCTTATGGGCATAAGTGGATAATTGATAGTGTACCTTCGGCAAAATATCGCCAACACCAAACTAACGTGGTTGGCGCGAATGTTGGCATTACTGCTAAATGGGCCAGGTTGAAAAAACTAAGGCAGCATTGGTATCGAGACGAGGTTATCAAAATAGCCAAAGCTTGTTATAAAATTTCACCTAGTTCTGACATGGGCACACTTGTCAAGTTACTTGAAAATAAGAGCTTGCTTTCTCAACCAAAGTTGCTTGCATATATAGCAAAATCTAGACGCAAGGCTTTAGATAGGTTTTTGTTGGCGTGTGCAATTTTGACGGGTTTATTTTGAAAAAAATACTGGTAACTGGAGCTAATGGGTTTTTAGGTCGGGCTGTTTCTGAAGAGCTAATTCTGAAAGGTTTTGATGTTTTATGCGCTGTCAGAAGACCTTTTTTGTTGGATGGCGCAAGCACTTTAAGAATTTCTGATTTGGAAGAACAGAATGATTGGTCATCAAGTCTTGATGGCATTGATTGCATTATACATACCGCTGCGCGTGTACATATTATGGACGACGCTGCACGCAATCCTTTTGAAGAGTTTCACAAGGTTAACGTCATTGGCACTTTGAATCTGGCACAACAAGCCGCAACGCATGGTGTGAAGCGGTTTATTTTTCTGAGTTCGATCAAGGTCAATGGCGAATACACCGAACCCGGTAAGCCCTTTAAAGATGATGATGTCCCGAATCCACAGGATGACTACAGCTTGTCGAAGCATCAGGCTGAAAAAGGGCTTTTCCTCATTGCACAGAAAACAGGGATGGAGATTGTCGTTATACGACCCCCATTGGTTTATGGGCCAAGCGTAAAGGCCAATTTTGAGAGCATGATGAAAGCGCTGCAACGCGGCATTCCGTTGCCATTTGGTGCTATCCACAATAAACGCAGCTTTGTATATATAGGCAACTTGGTAAACCTGATTTTACGGTGTATTGACCATCCTGCGGCTGCCAATCAGGTTTTTTTCGTTTCTGATGGCTGGGATCTTTCCACCACGGAACTATTGAATGCGTGTGCAACTGCACTAGCGGTTAAGGCGAGGCTATTGCCCGTGCCGCAAAGTTGGATAGGATATGGGGCAGGGTTGCTAGGTAAACACAAGGTGGCGCAGCGCTTATGTGGCTCTTTACAAGCCGATATAACTAAAACATGCCGGTATTTGGATTGGACACCTCCATTTTCGCTTGCAGAAGGGTTGAAAGCGACAGCTCTAAGTATGCCTTCAGGATTACATTCAGAGCGATTTATGGGAGTTTCTAAAAATTCAAAAATCTCCCTTATTACTATGAAGCGCTTATTTGACCTACTGTTAGCATTGGTTGCAATCATTTTTTTCGGTGTGCCGCTGTTATTGTTGGCGCTCTTAATCAAACTTACATCAAAAGGCTCAATCCTGTATTGGTCTGATCGCGTTGGCCGGGATAACGAAATTTTTAGGATGCCCAAATTCAGGAGTATGCAAACAGATACCCCAGCGGTTGCCACGCATCTGCTTAACGATCCTGGTAGATACCTTACTTCAGTTGGCGGGTTCTTGCGGAGGACTAGCTTAGATGAACTGCCCCAACTTTGGAGCATAATTAAGGGCGATATGAGTTTTGTGGGGCCGCGGCCTGCTTTGTTTAACCAGGATGACCTTATTGCACTTCGAAGCCAAAGCGGTGTTATCCACTTGTTACCGGGCTTGACTGGTTGGGCGCAGGTTAACGGAAGGGATGAATTGCCTATACCGCAAAAAGTCAAACTTGATGTAGAGTATATGCAAAGGAAATCTTTTGTATTTGATCTTTATGTATTATGGTTAACCTTTCTCAAAGTGATACGTGGTGATGGGGTTTCGCATTAATAATGCATAGCAACGTAGACACGCTAACAAACAGTTTTTGCTGTGCCAAAGCTGCGGCATGGCAACGACTAAGGAAAAGAGTGAGTTAATGGTTGCACGATTAGCCTACCGGTTTATTACACTTTCTCGGCGCACAAAAGCCGTCATACTGATCAGTGCGGATATTTTTTTCGCCGTGTTGGCTCTTTGGGCTGCATTTTCCTTACGTTACGGCGTGTTTTATGTACCCAAAGGCGAGATGTGGTATGTGTTTGCTGCTGCGCCCGTTATAGCTGTACCCATTTTTTTAAGGCTGGGGTTATACCGGGCGATTATCCGCTACATAGAAATTCGGGCTTTATGGACGATTATTCAGGCATGTACGCTCTATGCCCTTGTTTTTGCTTTGATTATGTACCAATCTGGGATCAAGGTCATACCACGGACGGTCACGCCATTAAATTGGCTGAACATGATAGTACTCGTTGCTAGCAGCCGTTTTTTTGTGCGCTGGTGGTTGGGCGAGATTTACATGAGTTTGAGCGAAGCGCAGCGTCTTGAAAAGCGTACCAAAAAAAATGTAGTCATTTATGGTGCTGGAAGTGCGGGCATCCAACTTGCGTCGGCACTAGGTCATGGGCATGAGTTCAGGCCAGTGGCATTTATAGATGATGATGCCTCGTTACAAAGGCAAAAAGTCAACGGTTTGCGTATTTATCCACTGAGTTCATTAAGTTATTTAATTGAACGGCACAAGCTCTCGGACGTGTTGCTGGCTATTCCATCGGAGACACGCTCAAGAAAGAGCGAGATCATCCGTTTGCTTGAGCCTTATGCGGTTCATGTGATGTCGATGCCTGGGTTATCGGATATTGCGCAAGGTAAAGTTAAGGTTGATGCACTGCAAGAAATTGATATTGCAGATCTATTGGGTAGAGATTCGGTGCCACCGGATATTTCTTTGTTATCCGCCAATATTACCGACAAGGTGGTTATGGTGACCGGAGCGGGTGGGTCGATAGGTTCCGAACTATGCCGTCAGATCATCCAGATCAATCCTAAGTTATTGGTTCTTTTTGAATTATGTGAATATGGATTGTATGCGATTGAAAAGGAATTACAACAACTATCCGCCAAGATAAGTCCTGTACAAGAAATAGAAATTATTTCAGTGTTAGGTTCAATCTCAAATGCATCGCGTATCGAAAGGGTGTGTAAGACATTTACTGTGCAAACCATTTATCATGCCGCCGCCTATAAGCATGTGCCGATGGTTGAGAAAAACCCAGGGGAGGCAGTCTGGAACAATATATTTGGTACATTAAATACTGCAAAAGCTGCCATTAGCGCAAACGTTGAAACATTTGTGCTAATTTCAACGGATAAGGCGGTAAGGCCCACCAACACCATGGGCGCTACCAAACGTTTTGCCGAATTGATACTGCAAGCGCTTAGTCTGACTGATAATCATCAGACCCGTTTCACCATGGTAAGGTTTGGTAATGTTCTGGATTCATCTGGTTCTGTCGTGCCGTTATTTAGGGAACAGATAGCCCAGGGTGGGCCGGTTACTGTTACCGATGCAAGGGTTATCCGCTACTTTATGACGATACCCGAAGCGGCACAGTTGGTGATCCAGGCCGGCGCTATGGGACAAGGAGGGGATGTTTTTGTTTTGGATATGGGTGAACCTATTCGCATTGTTGACCTTGCCAAGCGCATGATTCATTTAAGTGGTCTGGAAATAAAAGACAAAAATCATCCAAATGGAGAGATCGAAATCAGTTTTATCGGTCTGCGACCAGGAGAGAAACTTTTCGAGGAACTTTTGATAGGTGACAATGTTTCCGAAACGACACACAAGCGCATCATGCGTGCAGAAGAACAGGTCATCTCCTGGGCGGAGCTGGAAACCTTGCTTGCTACCTTGGAAAAAGCAGCTCAAAAAGAAGATTTTGAATGTGTCAGGGCAGTTTTAAAATACGCGGTTACGGGTTATGTGCCGCAGTGTGAAGTTGAAGATTTGTTATGGAAACACACCCTTGTGACTTGTACCTCACCAATCGAAAATGAAGGCCAAAAAAAACCTCCCTATGTGCTGTCACAAAGGGAGGAGAAAGATCAAGCAGAGTTATGAGGGGGTTCTGCTTGTAGGTACAACACACAAAGTTGAAGATAGTTAAGGAATCTCTGAACAAGTTGATTCCGCTCATGGTTCGACAGGCTCACCACGAACGGAATCAACCACTTACCGTTCGTCCTGAGCTTGTCGAAGGGCTTAATCAGAGTTTCCCTTAACGTGTTTAACTGGTACGCATTACCATATTGCTGTAAATAGCAGCGCCTGCAAATAGCACGGTTGAGATTATGAATTGCCCGGAAATAAAGCTCCAGATCCCCGTCATGAACAGCAGCCCAATCAAGATGTCTTTGTTTAAAGTACTCATCGTTACTCCTAAATAGTGTTAGAAAGCAGGTTTTCAGCATCGAACCAATCGCCAAGGCTTTTGCTGATAGTATGGTTAATACTATACAGAGATAATAATATGGCACAATACGCTAAATATTAAACGAATTGTTTCTTATTTATAAACAATATAAAAAGTCAAGTTTTTTGTTAAGTCTGTCACAAATTTTGTGTAGCTAGTACCTTGAGGCATTTATATCAGGTAGGATATTGGATTTCGGTTGGATAATGTAGCCAGACTTTAATGCTAAAAAGATCCAGTCGGACATTCCAAAATCCCGTTCGCCCTGAGCCTGTCGAAGGGTTAACGGGATTTTGCGACGCTCATCCAATGGGTGAGTGCGTTAGGCCGCGCATGCTCCGAAAGGCTCTCAGCATAGCGAAGGGTTCAGCACGAACAGCCTGACACAAGCATCAACTGCGGTTTTTAGGTTAATGCCTAAAGACACACAAAAACTTTTCCTAGTCTTCCCTTTTTCCAATCGCATTTTGTTGAATGTCGATTTCAACGTCACTTTTGGGCGTATACAACCTGGAAAATAACAAGCCACACTCAAAAAGTAGCCACATCGGAATGGCCAATAAGGTTTGGGAAATGGCATCGGGCGGGGTGAGTAACATGCCGATGATAAATGCTCCCACAATCACATAAGGTCGTTGTTCAGCAAGACCTGCGGGGGTAACCAACCCTGACCAGACCATGACAATGGTGAATATAGGAACTTCAAAACAGATGCCGAAAGCGAAGAACATAGTCAACACAAAATCCAGGTATTTGGTAATGTCTGTCATCACGGCAACGCCGACGGGAGCTGTTGCGGTCAAAAATCCAAATACCAACGGAAAAACCACAAAGTATGCAAACGCCACACCCAGATAAAACAACAGGGTACTGGCAACCATCAGCGGCAAGATCAGACGGCGTTCGTGCTTATACAATCCCGGAGCGACAAATGCCCAAAATTGATACAGTATGACGGGAATGGATATAAAGACAGCGGCGACGAGAGCGAGCTTGAATGGGGTCAAAAACGGCGAGGCCACATCAATAGCAATCATGGTGCTATTTTCAGGCATGTGCTTCATCAAAGGGCCAGCCACAATGCTGTAAAGCTGATTGGCGTAGGTGGTTAGAGCCAGAAATACTAACAGCACGCACAAAATAATGCGTAGCAAACGGTTACGCAGCTCTATAAGGTGGCTAATAAAAAATTGCTCGGGTTGCTCCCCAATGCCCTCTTCAGAATTATCTTTGCTCATCCCGCTCAACGTTTTTTTGTGTCAAGTTGCTGCCTTCTGGCTTTCGGCGGATTGAGTCTTTAATGGAATGAAGGTCATTAGAGGTATCGTCAAGGATTTTTTGAAACTCATTGATTCCCGTTTGATTTTTTAGCGATTGGCGGAGTTCTTCCGCCTGAAACTCTTCGTTGATTTCTTGTTTGACGGAAGCCAGCATCCGTTTCGATTTTGCAACCCAGAACCCCGCCATCCGGGCGACTTTAGGCAGTTTTTCCGGCCCAATGACGAGCAAAGCCACCAGCGCGACCATGCAAATTTCCGAAAAGCCTACCTCAAACATATCAGCCGTTATCGCCTTTTTTGGAAGTCACTTCGCCATCTATGGGTTTATCTTCATCAGTTTTGGCGGCATCTTTATCTTCCTCTTCACGCAGGGAGGAACGAAAGCTTTTGATTGCTCCGCCCAAATCAGCACCCACATTTTTAAGGCGTTTAGTACCAAAAATAACAATAATAATAGCCAACACGATCAACAATTTTGTAACACTGATGCCCATTTTAACTCCCGCAATGTCTATTTCAAGGAAACACTATACTACTAAAATCAATGGTCACGTTGCGATTTTTCATCCAGGCCGGACAGTCCAAAACGCCGTTGTAACTCACCCAATACATCATCCGGCCCGAGTCCTTGGCTGGCAAGCAACACCATACAATGAAACCAAAGGTCTGCGGTTTCATAGATGATCTGTTGTTTATCACCACCTTTACCCGCAATGATGGTTTCGGCGGCTTCCTCACCGATTTTTTTCAGGATGGTATCCAGGCCTTTTGCGTAAAGGTTGGCAACGTAAGATTTGTCCGCTGATTCCAGTTTACGCTGTTCCAACACTTCTGCTAATTGCCGCAATATATCACTCATGTTTTTTGTAGATCGTATTTGGGTCTTTTAAGACGGGCGAAACTGTTAGCCATTTGCCGTCCAATAATTGTCGGTAAAAACAACTTTCCCGTCCCGTATGACAAGCAATGCCGCCAATCTGTTCGACCAATAACAAAATAACATCTTCATCGCAATCGAGATAAATGCGGGCAATTTTTTGACGATGCCCAGATTCCTCGCCCTTACGCCAGAGCTTATTGCGCGATCTAGACCAATACACGGCATAGCCTTCGCTTACAGTCAGAGCTAAAGACTCCCGATTCATCCAAGCAAACATGAGGATATTCCCGGTTTCAGCATCCTGTGCGATTGCCGCGACCAAGCCTTCCTCAGTCCAGCGAATTTTATCTAGCCATGATGTATTCATAAACGCAATGCCAAGTTAAGGAAGCAAACACCCTCTCCTTGAGGGAGAGGGTCGGGGTGAGGGGAATAAATCAACTGCATTACTCATAGACGCACCTCGATCCCACGTTCAGCCATGCGTTCCTTAGCTTGTTGAATCGTAAATTCGGCAAAATGAAAAATACTGGCCGCTAACACTGCATCGGCCTTGCCTTCAATGATGCCATCTGCCAGGTGATCCAGATTGCCGACACCGCCAGATGCAATAACGGGTACGGAGACTGCTTCGCTAATGGCACGGGTTAAGGGTAAGTCGAAACCTATCCGTGTACCGTCCCTGTCCATGCTGGTCAACAGTATTTCCCCTGCTCCGTAATCGACCATTTTTTTCGCCCATGCTACCGCATCAATGCCCGTTCCTTTACGGCCTCCATGGGTAAAAATTTCCCACCGATTCGCTTCATCTGGCTGGCTGACTTTTTTGGCATCAATCGCAACGACGATGCACTGTGAGCCGAAGCGTTCAGCAGCTTCGCGTACAAACTCAGGATTAAACACGGCGGCGCTGTTAATCCCAACTTTGTCTGCACCTGCATTGAGCATCCGGCGAATATCATCCAAAGTCCGAATGCCGCCGCCTACCGTCAACGGGATAAACACTTCGCTGGCAACCTGCTCCACCACATGAACCATTGTATTCCGGTTATCATGGGTGGCGGTGATGTCGAGGAAGGTGATTTCATCCGCACCTTCCTTGTCGTAACGCCGGGCGATTTCTACCGGATCGCCGGCATCGCGGATATCAACAAATTTTACGCCTTTGACAACGCGGCCATTATCAACATCCAGGCAGGGGATGATGCGTTTTGCCAGGCTCATGCGGTAAAGGATTCAGCCAGCTTAGCGGCTTCGGCAAAATCCAGCGTCCCTTCATAAATCGCCCTGCCGGTGATAGCGCCCATAATGCCGTCACCAACAACAGCACCCAAATCCCTAATGTCATTCAATGAAGTGATTCCGCCAGATGCAATGACTGGGATACGGATAGCCCTAGCCAGTTTTGCCGTAGCTTCTACGTTTACGCCTTGCATCATGCCGTCCCTGGAAATATCGGTATAGATAATGGCTTCAACACCGTCCTCCTCAAAGAGCTGGGCCATGTCGATCACATCATGGCGGGACAGTTTAGACCAGCCGTCGATAGCAACTTTGCCGTCTTTAGCGTCTAAGCCGACGATGATTCGCCTTGGGTATTCAATGGCCATTTCTTTAACAAAATGGGGTGTATTGACTGCTTTAGTACCAATAATGACGTATTCGACACCAGCATCCAGGTAAGCTTGGATGGTTTCTTCATCGCGGATACCGCCGCCAATCTGTATGGGTACATTGGGATAAGCTTCCACGATGGCATGAATGACATCGGCATTGCGCGGCCTGCCAGCGAACGCGCCATCCAAATCGACCAAATGAATGCGTTTAGCACCTGCGGCTACCCACCGACCAGCCACGGCAACCGGATCATCAGAAAATACCGTGTCATCTTCCATCCGGCCCTGCCGCAGACGGACACACTTGCCTTCTTTAAGATCAATTGCGGGTATTAGCAACATACAAGTAAGTCCTCAACAACAAATAGCATGATCAAATAGTGGTTACTCAAAGCTGACCATCCCAGTGCAAAAAATTTTTCAAAAGTTGTAAACCGACAGCTTGGCTTTTTTCAGGATGGAATTGTACGGCAAAAATATTATTTTGGGCGAGGGCGCAAGCAAAAGCATTCGGATACTCAGCCGTTCCAGCAACTACAGAAGTGTCGTCAGGTTTTGCATAGTAACTATGCACAAAATAAAATCGGCTGTCCTGCGGGATGTAAGCCCATAACGGGTGTTGTACCTGATGCACCTGATTCCAACCCATGTGCGGGATTTTCAGGATATTTCCGTCATTGTCTTGCAGGGATTCAGCAAAGCGGATGACATGACCAGGGATAATGCTCAAGGTTTGTGTATGACCATTTTCTTCATTATCGATCAACAAGGCTTGCATGCCCAGACAAATACCTAAAAATGGCTTGGTTTTGGCAACGTCAGTAATAACCTCAGATAAGCCTGTCTGGTTAAGTGCTTGCATACAATCGCGTATTGCACCAACCCCAGGAAACACAACCCTATCAGCATTAAATATGGCATCTGCACTAGAGGTAACATGCACGTCGCACTCAGGTTCTGCATGTTGCAAGGCTTTTGCAATGGAATGGAGATTACCCATACCGTAATCTATGACAGCGACTGAGGACATGTGATGTGAAAAGAAAAGTCAGGACAGGCTAAGAATCAGAGGCTACCTTTGGTTGATGGCATCATACCTGCCATCCTGGGATCAAGGGCGACAGCCATGCGTAAGGCACGTCCCATCGCCTTAAAAATGGTTTCTGCAACGTGGTGGGCGTTAGTGCCTTTCAAGTTGTCGATGTGCAAGGTAACACCGGCATGATTGACAAAGCCTTGAAAGAATTCACGAAATAAATCAACATCGAAACTGCCAATCGTGGATCGGGGAAATTTAACACCATACACCAAGCCTGGACGACCTGAAAAATCCACGACAACTCGGGATAAGGCTTCATCTAAAGGGATGTAAGCATGACCGTAGCGAACAATTCCTCTTTTATCGCCCAAGGCTAAAGCAAAGGCTTGTCCCAATGTAATGCCAACGTCTTCTACCGTATGATGGGCATCAATTTCCAAATCGCCTTTAGCAACGACTTCAATATCAATCAATCCGTGTCTGGCAATCTGGTCGAGCATGTGCTCAAGAAAGGGGACGCCGGTGGCAAAAGAGGATAAGCCAGTGCCATCGAGGTTAATATTGACTTTGATTTGCGTTTCGAGGGTATTACGCTCGATCTGGGCAGTACGCTGATCCATTATCTGTGGTTTGTTAGGGTTGTAATTCTACTTTGATTGTATCGTAGGTTGGGTTGGCGTGAGAGTAACCCAACATCGGTGCTGCTATTGTCAGGTTTTGCACCTCAATCCAAGCTACGCACTGAGGTTTGTCATTACTAGCGGTTATTGTAGTACAAGTAACAGGCTGTTATATCGGTAAAATAAAAATATTATTGATTCGGCCTGTTGATGTTTGAACCGTTCGTGCTGAGTGAGTCGAAGCACATAAGCCTTTCGACAGGCTCAAGGCGAACGGAAGTTAAATATTCATAAGGCCGAATCAATAGCCGAGATTAGGTGCAAAAACTTAACTACTAATACGTTAAAAATCGCTGCCATCATACAAGTAGTCTTAAGACTACATCAAGTTACGCTTTTACCTGCATTTTTTAGGCAGATTTCTTGAGACAATCCCACCGTCGTCAAAAGTGAAGACGGATGAAGTATTTTCAACGGGATGCTGCCAAGGATTGATCCCAGAAGCTGACCAAGCAGACGATAACAGCCCCTTCGTGCAATGCGAAGGGGCTTTTTTATGCCTTAACTAAAGCCATCCATTTAGAAACCACAATGGATTGTCTTCGCTTAATTCTTAGCCGCTCTTTTTCTTTCGTTTTCCGTCAACAATTTCTTGCGTAAGCGTATAGATTTCGGCGTGACTTCCACCAGCTCATCTTCAGCAATAAATTCCAGCGCCTGTTCCAATGTCATTTTCTGAATCCGCGCCAGCACCAGGCTTTCATCTGTACCTGATGCGCGAACATTGGTTAATTGCTTGGGTTTACAGGGGTTGACGCATAGATCATTGCTGCGCGAATGCAAGCCCACTAACATGCCTTCGTAGATTTCATCGCCATTGACCAATAGCAATTCGCCGCGCTCTTGTAAGGGATGTAATGAATAAGTCACGGCTTTGCCTGCCACCATTGAAATCATCACACCACGTTGACGATTGCCTACTTCACCCGCTTTCATCGGGCCGTAATGGTCGAAAACATGGTAAAGCAAACCAGAGCCAGACGTTGCCGTCATAAATTCGGTTTGAAAACCAATCAGGCCGCGTGAGGGCATCATATATTCCAGACGAATACGGCCTTTGCCGTCTGGAACCATATTGGTCAGGTCGCCTTTACGCTCACCCAGTTTTTCCATGATCGAACCTTGGTGCTCTTCTTCTACCTCAATGGTGACCATTTCAAAGGGTTCGCACTTTTTGCCATCAATTTCTTTGATGATAACTTCAGGGCGAGATACGCCCATTTCAAAACCTTCGCGGCGCATGTTCTCAATCAAGACCGACAAATGCAATTCGCCACGTCCCGATACTTTAAATTTATCAGGGTCTCCCGTGTCTTCAACTTTTAAGGCGACGTTATGTTGCAATTCCTTATCGAGTCGGTCGCGGATTTGCCGAGTGGTGACATATTTGCCTTCTCTTCCGGCAAAAGGTGAATTATTGACCTGAAATGTCATGGTCACGGTAGGCTCATCAACCATTAACGGTGGCATGATTTCTACCAGATCGGGATGGCAGATAGTATCGGAGATTTCCAGCTTTTCGATGCCTGCAAAGGCGATAATGTCGCCGGCCCGGGCTTCCTGTACTTCAACACGTTCCAGACCATGAAAACCATAAATTTGCAACATACGGCCTTTGCGCTCAATCCCTTCACGATTGACAATAGTCAAAGGTTGATTAGATTTGATGCTACCGCGCTGGATACGACCAATGCCAATAACACCGACATAAGTGTTGTAATCCAGGCTTGAAACCTGCATCTGGAAAGAACCGTCCATATCGACAGCAGGCGGCTTTACTTTTGCGACTATTGTTTCAAATAGCGGGGTCATATCGCCTTCGGTTATGGTATGTTCCAAACCCGCATAGCCATTGATTGCCGAGGCAAAAACGATGGGGAAATCCAGTTGTTCGTCGGTCGCGCCCAAACGGTCAAACAAATCAAAGGTTTGATCGACTACCCAGTCAGGACGCGCACCAGGACGGTCAATTTTATTGATGACGACGATGGGCTTTAATCCCAACGCAAAGGCTTTTTGGGTAACAAAACGGGTTTGCGGCATGGGGCCATCAACTGCATCCACCAGCAATAATACCGAATCCACCATCGACAGAACCCGTTCGACTTCGCCACCAAAATCGGCATGGCCTGGGGTGTCAACGATATTGATGTGATAACCGTTCCAATCCAGGGCGGTGTTTTTTGCCAGGATTGTTATGCCTCGTTCTTTTTCAATGTCATTGGAGTCCATCATACGCTCGGTCACTTTGGTGTGAGCTGCAAACGTACCTGACTGTTGCAATAACTTGTCAACTAGGGTGGTCTTGCCGTGGTCAACGTGGGCGA
>Ga0302321_100000388_pt1 | contig 38795 bp, 27 predicted proteins | sample Fen_T0_1_FD_202505 | JGI IMG/M metagenome (GOLD analysis project Ga0302321, IMG submission 202505) | Peat permafrost microbial communities from Stordalen Mire near Abisko, Sweden - Fen_T0_1 | ecosystem: Environmental > Terrestrial > Soil > Wetlands > Permafrost | place: Sweden: Abisko... | reverse complement strand
CAGGCGACGTTCAAACTCATCCGCTGGCTGCGCGTTCACTGGCACCAGCCCACCTCGCTGCCGCAAGCCTTGCTCCAGCTACGCGCCCTCTATGCCAAACTTTAACCGCTTAAACCAAACACCAATCTGTAGTATTGCCATTTTGAAAGGGTCCGAGAAAAATGAAAAGGGCAGTGACAAAAAACGAGTAACAGCGGGTTTGGGGTGTGCGCTGGCGGTTTTCTTACCCTGGCCAGCCCACTGCGCTGCGGATATCCGGACGCGGTTTATCATGTCTGCGCCTGCGCCAATCAGGCTTTGGTGATGTTTCGCGACGACCGGAACCGCCGCCATTTTTTGCCTACGCTGGGCGAGCGCGCAGGGCTCAGCCCAAACTGTTGACACAACCCCGCAGCAGCATGCCTCGCCGCGCCCCCAAGAATCCACCCATCCCACAATCCATCAATCCATTTTTAATTCGCGGCCATTCGCGTAAAAATCCCCGTCCTCAACTCGCCGCCCCGCCCGCCGCCGTCTTATTCACGTTTCCTTCTGTCTATTCTGTCAAAATCTCGTTCCCATCCGTCGTCTGCGCTGGAACAATTTTGGGGGGGCTTTGGCCAACGCGCCTGCCTGCCGCGGCCTGTGACCGGGCCGAAACAAAGTCAAAAGTCAAAAAGACCGCTCTTTTCAGCGCCCTATCCGTATCGCTACAGCATTTATGGAAATGCTCTACCGAATGAGGTTGCCCGCAGCATCAACCAACGACGTGGTGATGAGGATAAGCAGCTGCTTTTTTATCAAGGGCTTGGTTGCCCTCTGATCCAGCGGGTTGGCCAGGTCTGGCTACGTTCGAACTTCAATCACTGGGCGGCCTCGTCAGCCAGTTCGGCTTGTTCCTTCCGGAACTGCCGGCAGCCGGCTATCAAAGCTCCCACGGCAAACAGTCGTAACGCGATATGGGCGGAGAGGGCCTTGTGCATGGGCGTGCCAAAATCCAGCGGCATAATTTCGACGCCATTCACCACCAGGCAAACCACCTCATAAATGCACAAAAGAATCACCGCCCCCAGGCCGGGCCGCAGGACGAGCCAGAGCAATCCCGCCGCAATGATGAGCACGTCGGCAATCACGGGAGCGATCGAGTGCGTCAGCAGGCCGCCCACCAGCATCCAGACCGCATGGCCAAAAATCACCGCCAAGGCGGCGGTAAATGGCTTGAGGGTCGCCGGCGCAAAATGCTTGGCGAGAAACAGGGCGATCATCGCCCCGGCAAACGGAATAAACAGCATGATTCCGCAATAAAATCCGATCACCCCACCCAACAAACCGGAGACGGTAAGCAGGGGGTGGGCGTTTTTTTTGGGAGCATCGTCGGAGTTCATAATGTGTGGTGGCGGGTTGAGGTTAATACCGGTTGTCCAATTTCATGTAGTCACGAGCTGATTCAACGCCCGGCCGGGCTCATGAACCTTTGCCGAAAGCATTTCGGCGTGATCATACCACCTCGATAACGCCCGGAAAGTCGCCGGGGAGATCGCGAAAACCAGGTGCGACGTAATCGTAGGAAACCCAGTCGTAATGCTCCAGACCGAGCGCCTGTGCCAGCAGCTTGGCGGGCTCGGCCGCGAAGAGTTCATCAAAGTCATTTGGGTGCAATCGTTGCTCAAATTCAGCCAGCAGAACCGGCTGCATGGAGGGTGCAAACTGCTGGAACACCCCGGACGAATACTGGGAATCATCCACCTGAATTTCGTTGTCCCAATCGCAGCGATAGCCACTGACTATTTTGGCGCGGTCGAAAAGGGTGAAACTCCAGCCGTGATCTTCGGCGGAGACATAATGCAAAAGTGGCTGGCTGGCGGCGGTGACAATCTGCTCATCGGGCTCAAAAACGCCCTCTTCCGCAACAAATGTGACCCACCCATTGGCAGGCTGAAACACGTAGCCCTTGCGTTTGGCACGCCGCAGCAGCTCCACCGCATCCTCAACCCGCTCACTTCTCAGATGGTAACTCTCGCTGAATTCGCTCATAAATTTTTGGCGGCTGAAACGCCCGTCAGCTCATGTCCGGCTGGTATGCAGCCGGCGCATTTTCAAGATTTCAGGCAGCTATCCGGGGTTCAATTCCGCATGCCAATTCAACTGCTATGCCCGGCTCAAAAGGTACCGCCATCACTGCCCTGTTGACCAAGTCATCATGAGCCAGCGGCATATTTTTTACCAGTGCATTTTACACGGCTAATGCTTTATATTCTTAAAGGGGGCAGTGGCGATCGTGACGGAAGCACTGGCCCCACACCAACGGGATACCGCGACTTTGGCCGCCCGGCGGAAAGGCGATGCGGGAAAGGTGCGGATCGCGCAGCAGTTGCAGCGAGAGACACCGAGGACGCTGGCGCAGCTTGCCACCCGGCTGCAGCCGGGGGCCAAAACCCACCTGGTCCATTTACTCGATTGGAAAATTGGAAACGGCGTAATGAAAAATCGCATGAAACTATTGACCACCCCCTTTATGTGTAGAGTTCCATTTTTACTTTAGAAAACCATGTTCTCTCAAGTAAAACTCCCAACTGGAAAGATCATAGTCCAAAACCAACATACCTAAATTGTCTAATTTATTCGGAGATGGCCGATTAGCTTTACGATAAAGCATTAAAGCGCAATAGCACTTTACGGAACTTCCCGTATCAAACACATTTGCGGCGCGTAATAGCGCTAAAATATCCGGAATAGTAATATCCTCATCAGTTGCATCCTCAAAAGCGGATGCGACCTCGCACAATTGCCGAATCGAGGATACCGATTGCAAACCAAGTATTAATCTAGCCTCAACAATATTCATAATATAGTTACGGATTAAAAATTCCAACATATCCAGTCTTAGTTCCACTCAATTAATAGGTCATTACAATAGTAATGTAGTATTGCCATTTTGTTTTTGCTCGGGCAAGGTTTCCCGCAGGGCGCGGAAGTTGAGAGTGGAGTATGGCGGCGCGATTGATCATGTGATGAATCGTGCGGATCGGCGTGAACCCAGCTTCCAGGATGACCAAGATCGTGACGGAAGCACTGGCCCAGTGCCAATGGGATGCCGCCACGTTGGCCGCCCGGCGCAATGGCGATGCGAGAAAGGTATTGATCGCACAGCGGTTGCAACGGGAGACGACGCTGACGCTGGCGTGGATTGCCACCCGGCTTGCAGTTGGGAACCAAATCCTACCTGCCCTACACTGCACCCATTGCGCGGACTTTTGAAGATTTGGTTTAAATTTTAAATGAGCATTCAAAGTAACAATTTATGAAAGGCGCCTGCATGGCAACCAATAATTATGCGTTCGTAGAATGGGCGTATCCAATTGTAAAAAGCATGGGCTTGGACGCAGAATTAATCAGTGGAAATCTCCATGTTAAAGAAGGCCCTCGCCGTTTTACACTATACGCTCATCAAGACGAGGGCATTGTGGATATATTGCCGGAACACGATGAGTTAGAGAACCAGGAGCTGTTGGACGGAATGAAATGGGTTTGTATTGCGGATTGCCGCTGGGAGGATCTGTTTTGTCGCATTGTTAAATGTCTTGCTGACCATGACGCCAATTCATTTAAAGTTGTTGATAATTCGGGGAAAGTGCTGCAACCGAATGATGTTGATCCCACCACGATCAGCCTATAGTGAAAGTCCTAGAAAAATGACAAAAATGGAGTGACCGTAGGTTTGGGGCGTGCGCTGGCGGTTTTCTCAACCCCATGGCCAGACCACTGCGCAGCGAATATCCGGGCGCGGTTTATCACGTCTGCGCCTGCGCCAATCAGGCTTTGGTGATGTTTCGCGACGACCGGAACCGCCGCCATTTTTTGCCTGCGCTGGGCGAGCGCGCAGGGCTCAGCCCAAACTGTTGACCCAAGCCCGCAGCAGCATGCCGCGCCGCGCCCCCATGAATCCACCCATCCCACAATCCATCCATCAATTTTTAAATTCGGGTCAATTCGTGCAATTCGCGTAAAAATCCCTGTCCTCAACCCGCCACCACCACCGCTATTTCGTCATTGGACATTGGTCATTCGTCATTCATGCCGCGGTGGCATCTCGGCAACCCCCACCGCGCGCAATCCATCAACCATCAACTATCCCCCATCAACTCCCGCTGCGCGAAGGGGTCAAACCAAACTTTTGACACCAGCCCGCAGCCGCGTGCCTCGCCGACGTGCCCCCATGAATCCACCCATCCCACAATCCATCAATCCATTTTTTAATTCGCGTCCATTCGTGCAATTCGCGTAAAAATTCCCGTCCTCAACTATCCCCCCTCAACTTCCACCATATTTTGAAAACACTCTTGCCCGCATTCTTTTCGGGCTTGACGCCGGCTTATTGCTTCTGCTTATTCTAGTCCGAACCCTCACGGAAAAAGGATTATCGTATGGCTGATTTTTCTTTCATGGCGCCGGCGGCTGACCGGCATTGGCACCGGGCAACCCGCTACCTTTGGCAAACGCTCATGCTGGCCGCCGTTTTTGGCGCGGCCTTTCAACCCGGTAAAATCCCGGCTGCCACCATCGTGGTGACGAGCCTGGCGGACAGCGGTACCGGCACGCTGCGCGCCGCCTTGGCCGGCGCCAATAACGGCGATGTCATTACCTTCGCCGTGACGGGCACCATCTCGAACAATACGACCTATGCGGGACTCACCATCAGCCGCAGCGTGCGCATCGTTGGGCCCGGCGCGGACGTGCTGGCGATCACCGGCACCAACCGGAACCGGGCGTTTTACGTCAGCAGCGGGATGGCGGTGAGCATTTCCGGCCTGACATTCGTCAATTGTTACGCCGGCCCCGGCCTGGACGGGGGAGCCATCTACAATGCCGGCACCTTGGCCCTCACCAACTGTGTTTTCACCGGCTGCCGCAGCACGACCGGCGGTTTGTCGGGAAATAACGGCGGTTCCGGCTTTGCCGCCGGAAACGGAGGCGCCATATTTAACAACGGCACTCTCGTGGCTGCCAACTGCCGGTTCCTGACCAACTCCGCCTCCCCCGGCGGCTTCGGCACGTCCGGTGACTTCATTCCTGTTACTGCCATTACCACTGGCGGCAACGGCGGCGCCGGTGGCAATGGCGGCGCGGTTTATGACCAGGGCAAGGCCAGTTTCATTAACTGTACGTTTGGTTGGAACAGCGCCGGCAACGGCGGCGCGGGCGGCGCGGGCGGCAGCAGTGTTGTCACCCCTGGTCCGGGCTATCGTGGTGGCAACGGTGGCCACGGCGGCCAGGGCGGCGCGGTCTACAGTTACCTCGCCCCGAAGTTCATCTCCTGCACCTTTTTCGGCAACACCGCCGGCGGGGGTGGTAATGGCGGCGACGGCGGCTCTCCTTATGACCGGACCGGTTACCCGGGAGGCGGCGCCGGGAATGGCGGGAATGCTGGCGGGGGTGCGCTCTATTGCAATGCCGCCGCCGAATTAATTGCCTGCACCTTCGCGAACAACGCCTCCGGCGGTGGCGGCAACGGTGGCAACGGCAGCGCTGGCGCCAACAGCTTGGGTGGGCTCGGCGGCAACGGCGGCAATGGCGGCAATGCGGGCAACGGCGGGAAAGGCGGCGGCATTTGCGGCCCGACGAACACTGCCAGCTTCACCCTGCAAAACGTCTTGATTGCTCAAAACGTCACCGGTTATGCCGGTTACGCCGGTTCCGGCGGCGCGGGCGGCACGGGCTCAGTTCCCATCGCCACCGGTGCCAACGGTTTACCGGGAACCAATGCCCTGAATGGCATCGGGCCGGATCTGGCCGGAAACTTCATCTCGCACGGCCACAACCTGATTGGCTTGGACACGGACAACACCGGATTTACCAATAATGTGCAGGGCGACATCGTCGGCACCGGCGAGGCCATTGATGCAAAGGTCAGTGAACTTGGCAACCATAATGGCCTGGTGCTGACCTGCTCCTTGCTACCCGACAGCCCAGCTTTGGACACCGGCGACGACGCGCTGCTCGGTGTCCCCGTGGGCCTAAGCCAGGACGCACGCGGTTTTGCCCGCAAATCCGGTGCCCACGTGGACATCGGCGCCTATGAATATCAATGGCCGTCCCTGCCCCTGGCCTGCCACACGATTGTGGCTGGTGACGCGGTCCAATTGGTCGCAACGAATGCGCCCGGAGCTGTGTTCACGGTCGTGGGCACGGATGACCTCACCCAGCCGGTCACCGATTGGCCGGTTCTGGGCCAGATGATCGAAATCGCCCCCGGCCAGTTCCAGTGGACCGACACGGATTCCGCGAACTATTCCCAGCGCTTTTTCATGCTGCGAAATCCTTAGAGCATTGACAGAAAAGATGTAGTGCTGGGCGGCGACAAAGCAGCCGCAGGGTGGCTTAAAACTAAAAGCGGCAGTTGCAGCCGGCCAAAGAAGTCATAAATCACGGCTGGACACGGCTAAACCCGGATTTTTAGCCTGGCGATCCATTCACCCTGCGGGTGATCCTCAGTTCTGCTGCAAGTCCTTGGTATCCGTGCGCATCCGTGTTTATCCGTGGTTGAACCGCTTTTTATAGGGTTATATCGGCGCAGAATCACTTCGCCGCTTTCACCTCTTCGACTTTGGTGGCGTCAAGCATCAGTTTGCCATCCTTTTCCGTAACTTTGCCGCTGACCGTCACTTTCTCCGTACCCCCTTCGCAAATGTTCTTGTGGAAGGTCTTGGCGGCTTTGCCGGTCAGGTAATACAAGGTGTCCTTGCCATCGGCGGTGGTTTTAACCACGGTCTGACACGTATCCGACTGATGCATCGCGCATTTGGCACAACTGGCATCGCCGGTAATGGTGATTTCTTTGTCCTCCGCAAAAGCCGTGGAAGTGAGGCTGGTGATGGCCAGTGCGGCCAGCAAGGCGGACGCTAATTTGATTTTTTTCATGGGGAATGTTTATTTGTCTGGTTAAGGCTGCGAGGTTGAGACAGGGATACGAATGTTAATGTTCAATAAATATTATCCACCCCTCAGCCCGTGGCTCGCACCCGTCCTGCCCGTGGGCCGGAGCGGCAGATTATGGATTCCGACCGCAATTTCAGTTTGTGCCGGACGCGGCACACCGTAAAATCGGCGCGTGCTGGAAATCCTCATCAATCAACTCACGGCCGCGCAATCCCTGTCGGCGGATCAAGTCCGCGAGGCCGTCGAACGGCTGACGGCGGAAGTTGTTCCGGCGCAGATCAAGGCAGATTTTCTGGCGGCCCTGGCGAACAAGGGAGAAACGCCCGAGGAAATCTCGGCGTTTGCCGGAGCCCTGCGCGAGCGGTCCGTCCTGCCGCCGGTTGACCCGGCATGGCGGCAAGCCAATGAGATTCTGGACATTGTGGGCACAGGCGGCGACCGCCTGGGCACGTTCAACATCTCCACCACCAGCGCCCTCCTCTGCGCGGCCGCGGGCGTGGCCGTGGCGAAGCATGGCAACCGCGCCGTCACCTCCAAATCCGGCAGCGCCGACGTCCTGGAAGCGCTCGGCATCCGGATTGACTTGCCTCCCGAAGAAGCGGCTAACGTCCTGCGCGAAAAGAATTTCGCCTTCTTTTTCGCCCCCAATTTCCATCCCGCCTTCAAGCACATCGCCCCCGCCCGGAAACTGTGTGCCGAACTGGGCCAGCGGACGATTTTCAATTTTCTGGGACCCCTGCTCAACCCTGTGCACCCCTCTGCCATGCTAGTCGGCGTCCCCCGCCCCGACCTCTGCCCCCCCCTGGCCCGGGTGCTCCAGTCGCTCGGAGTGCGGCGGGGCATGGTGGTGACAGGGAAAATCGGGAATCGAACCCCGGCAACGGGTAATTCGCTGGATGAACTGTCCACGCTCGGCGAAAACTTTGTAGCAGAATTTTATCATGAGCATGGCTTTGCCACCTCTACCCTGACCCTGGAAAACTTCCCCCTGCAGCCGGCTACGCTGGAAGATCTGCTCGGCGGCGACCAAAGGCACAATGCCGAAATCACCCGGCGGATTCTGCGCGGGCAGGAGCGGGGGCCGAAACGGGACGCGGTTTTGCTCAACGCGGGCGCGGCTTTGTTCGTGGCTGGGAAAGCAAAATCGCTGGCGGAAGGCTGGGAATTGGCGGGGGAGACGATCGATGTAGGCCGGGCGGCCGACAAACTGGCGGAACTGGCGGCCTAAACTTCGTCTTCTTGCGCGCCTTCGACGGAGGCATAGTGCAGGCCGAGATTGTGCTGGGCGGTTTTGTTGCCCTGACGGGCGGCCTTGATGAACCATTTTACCGCTTCCGCCGTGTTTTGCGTAACGCCCCGGCCGGTCTGGTAGCACAAGCCCAGATTGCATTGCGCATCGGCCAACTCCTGTTCCGCGGCCGCCAGATACCAGCGGGCGGCCTCAGCATAATCTTGCTCCACCACCTGGCCGGATTCAAAGAAAACCCCCAGGTTGAACTGCGCGGCGGGATAACCACGCTCGGCGGATTCGCGATACCATTTGACGGCTTCAGCGTAATTTTGGGGTACGCCCTGGCCGGTTTCGTAAAGGGTGCCGAGATTGAATTGGGCAGCGGGATCGCCTTGTTCGGCTGCTTCACGCAGCCACTTGGCGGCTTCGCCGAACTCCTGCGGCACGCCCTGCCCCATCCAATAACAAACCCCGAGATAACATTGGGCCACGGGGTCATTTTGATCCGCCGAACGACGGAACCATTTCACCGCTTCCTGATAATTCTGCTCCACGCCCTGGCCATTTTGAAAACAAACGCCAAGATAGCATTGGGCCTGGGCATCACCTTCTTGAGCGGCAGCCCGCATAGCCTCAAACGCATCCCATGATTTCCGGATAGTAGCCATTGTAGCAGCAAGCAGACTTTAGCGGCTTATCACACAAATTCAAGCCGCGAATTCAAGCATCTTACGAAAGCGGGCCCATAAAACCGAGTCCCATTAATCCTGGCGACCATGGGCAATGATCCACAAAAAAATGCAAACGGCTTAAAATTAATGGAATATATGAAAAATCCTGGCTATAAAGAAGGCACCACGAATTAAATTTTACTGATTATTCGCAGACTTGGGGGAAAACTCAGACCAGCTGAAGAGAAGGAAACTTTGTACCACTTAAAAACGACGCCAAACCAACACCGGCAAAAACTGCTACCCTTTAAAAACATGCCGACCCATTTCAAGACATACAAAGACACTCACCGATTCATTTTGATACACTATTGGACACATGTAGATAAGTCACGAGACACAACGACTCGGCGGAAATTGCGTCATCCTCGACCGGGCGGGCTTACTTGCCGGCTTTCTTGGCAGACTCGGTACCGTAATGAAAACCAGAATCGTCTTGATAACCAACTGGGATTTCAATCTTTACGGCGCTTTTGAGCTTGGCGACGATGCTGGAGAATGAAAAACCAGCATGGCCGCTGGTGGGCCAAGTCTTGTGGATGGTCATTGTATTCTTGTATGTCATACTTTTGTTTGAGCATCGGTGATGCCAACTTACACTTTAATCCAAATTAGCGAAAACGGGCACCACTGAACCACTGGAGACAGCAGAATCAGTACCGTTCCGGCGGATTAACGCTCCAAGGGGGGGGGCGGACCGGGCATCACTGGACACTGCAATCCAATATGCGACGAACGTGCGTTCTGCGGGAGCGGGCGGGGGAGCGCGGCCAGCACCAAGGGGGCGGACCGGTGGGTTAAAAACGCGGCTTATTGGGTTTGTTTTCACATTTCCAAAAACGCTAAAATGCTAATATCTCACTTATCTGTAATGTTTTACATCAATTTTAATTTGGGTTTGTTTCGCCAATTTTAATCTTTTGACGGTGACCTCCAAGGGGCGGTGCCGGGGATGATTTTTCCCGACCGGCGGGTGAAGCGGCCCCAACGCGAAAGTCGAAGGGAGGCGACTGCGGCCGCGGCGCCCATGGCCGGGGCCTCAACTGGAGAAAGGATCGTCTGCATCAAGGGCGAATATTACCAGAGGACCTGCAATTGACGGAAGACCGCCAAATACCACGGTATTTGGCGGCTACCCGGGAAATACCGTGGTATTTGCCGGGTAGTGGTCAAAGTCGGTGCTGGCCATTCTTGGGGAATGATTTAGCTGTTCGATACGGCACGCCAAGGGACCGGCTGGTTGGCCACAGCACCCCACTGGCGGTAGGCGGTCAACTGGGAGATAACCAGAAAGAGGGCGACCACCATGGCTGGGGACCAGCACGGCGTCCAGTCGCGCCCGGGCGGATTCTGCCAATGCGGATTCCGCCGCGTCTTCTCACACCGCGTTCGCCACCCGGATAAATTTAATTTGACTCCCCGTGAAACCGTCAGCAAAACCCACCAACACGTCGACAAAAAGCCTCGACAACCAAAAAAAGCAAACCGCCCAAGCGAACTCGCTTGGGCGGCGGCATCAAAGCGGATTAGTATAAGCCTCAGTCCGTGAATGGATTGGCGGTGACATCAATAAACAAATTGATTTTTCCGGCCCGGAACGCGAGGCGTTCGATGCCACCACCGGGTTGCACAGGCGTATAATGGTCTTCGGTCAGACCGACTTTGGGGGGTTCCAGTTTGCAGTCCAAACCAGCGTCACACAGGTTGGATTTAAAATTGCCGGTCATGATGTTTAGCAGTTCGCCGGCGGCATCGCGGGTGTCGTCGGTGCTCAGTTCTTCCGGCGGCAGCCCCAGAATGGCGGCCGCAATGTCTTTGCCACATTTCAGGCTCATGCGGAGATAGACGTGGCCGGTCACTTTGCCGGCAAACCCGATGGAGCAAAGCATATGCTGGCCGACCAAGCCGTCCAGTTCATGCGGATCCACAACTTCAAGCTTCAGCGAGAGCATCGCCTGGAAGGCTTTGATGAGCGCCAAGGAAAGCGGGGTGCCCATCGCCAACAAGAGCGCGCAGCCGATGCCGTTGCGCATGAGGGCTTCATCCACCGATTCGATATTGTATTCGGAGGGATTTTCGGCGTGTGGATTTGCGACCCGCAGCAAGCGGTTCTTGAGCGCCGGATCTTTTTCAATGACACGGCAAATTTCGTCCACGTCAGAATCCTGCCGGGCCACCAACTGGGTGAGCCGGGAAACACTCTCGGGCGTGCCCCCGAGACCATAGCGACGGGCAAGCTCCTTATATTGGCTTAATTCTTCGTTCATCGGCAAATCAGACGGCTGGTCGTTTCTGGAGGGTGACGCAGCGGCCGGCTTTCTCGATCAACTGGTCTTCCTTGAACGGCTTCACAAGATAGTCGCGGACGCCCAGTTTAGCAATCTGCAACACATTTTCCCGGCCAGATTCGGCGGTGAGCATGATGACGGGAATCGCCTTCAGTTCCGGATCTTCCTTCAGCTTGCCCAACATCGTCACCCCGTCCATGACAGGCATGGTGACGTCGAGGATGATGAGATCCGGCTTTTCGCGGGCGGCGACCGCCAAACCCTCCTCGCCGTTGCCAGCTTCCAGCATGGCACATTCATAAGGCTTGAAAGCCTTGCCCACGATCAGCCGGATGGTGCGGCTGTCATCAACACTCAATATTTTGATGGCCATAATAAAATCTTTCTAGTTCTAACCGAGTTTGATGTGGATTTCAACCACGATACGATTGTTATCGCAATCATATACCAGCCATTCCCGTGCGACATCGGGAACAGATTCGATGACAAAGGCCGAACCGCGGATAATGGCGGGCGTGCTGACGGCACATTCGGAGCCCATGTCGCAGAGCCAGGATTTCAGGCCGCCGGTGAGCATGTTGGTGGCTTCGCCCACCACATCGTTGACTTCGGTCTCGCCCAGGTCGGCGGGCTCCAGGCCGAGCATGGTGGCGGCCACCTTGGTGGCGAACGGCGCCCCAAAATGCAGGTAAACCGCACCGGTAACATTGGGGCCGGCAAACCCGACACAACCAGTGACGCGCTCCTCAAAGGGCGGCACGCCAGCGCCAGGCACAATTTTAGCCTCCATCGATAACATGGTGCCGAACACGTCCACCAGATGGCGGGTCATGAATTCGCAGATGTTGTTGAGTTGAACAGTTTGGCTCATAGCACTTTTCTATTTAGGTTGTGTATTATTCTCGCTGCGGCCCGTCGCCCGCTCCCGGAGCGCATGCAGCATGGCGTGCGGCATATGATCGAGCGGCAGCACACGATCCACTACTCCCAAGTCCACGGCCGCCTTGGGCATGCCGTAAACGACGCAGGTCGCCTCATTTTGCGCGAGGTTGATGGCCCCCGCCGCCTTCAACTGCTGCATGCCTTGGGCGCCATCGCGGCCCATGCCGGTGAGCAGCACGCCCAAGGTGTTCCGGCCGGCGCATTTTGCGGCGGAATTGAACAACATGTCCACCGCCGGACGCGTAAAATGGATGGGCGGATCCTGCCGCAGCCGCACGCGGTAACAGTTTGTTTCCCATTCCACCACCATGTGATAATCGCCGGGGGCGATCAGCGCGGTGCCAGGCCGCACTTCTTCGCCATGCACCGCTTCGCGCACTTCCATCGCGCAACATTCGTCCAGCCGCTCGGCAAACGTTTTGGAGAAGACGGGCGGAATATGTTGAACGATGCAGATGCCGGGCAGCCCGGCGGGCAGACGCGTCATCACGTCTTTGATCGCCTCGGTGCCGCCGGTGGAAGCGCCAATCACGATCAGCTGCCGGGGAGAAAATTGAACATTATGGCCGACACTTTCGGGGGCGGCACTGCCGTGCGCCGCTGGTTTCAGCAAGGAAACCCGGGCGCGGGCGGCACCTTTCACGCGGTGGGCCAGCTGGTCGCGGAGGCTGCCAATGTTCCAGGCGGAACTTTGCTTGGCCACCACGTCCACCGCCCCCAGTTCCATCGCCTTCATGGCGGTTTTGGAGCCGGCCACGGTCAGCGAGCTGACGATGATCACCGGCATGGGCCGGTGTTCCGAAAGGATTTTTAGGAATGTCAAGCCGTCCATGCGCGGCATCTCGATATCGAGCGTCAACACGTCGGGCTGCAACTCCAAAATCATGTCGCGGGCAACATAAGGATCGCACGCGGTGCCGACCACCTCGATTTCAGGATCCTGTTTCAAGGCATCGGAGATCATCCGCCGAACCACGGCAGAATCATCCACGACCAACACTCGGATTTTTCTTTGGATGCTCATGCCATGTTCATAAATTGACTCACCCGTTCGTAGGAGTCGCGGACTGAAACCACCATGCCTTCGAGCCGGCTGGCGTCGAGGTTGAGGACGGCAATGGCGCGCGGATCCACCCGCACGGCATAGGCATCCCAGCCGGGCGCGGAGCCCGAAAGATGCGCCAGGCAATTGGCGATGTGGGTGATGACTGATAATTGGGGGCGCGGTTCAATAATTGGATTATGGTGGTTGGCGACGGCCTCGATGATTTCATCCGGCAACCGCCAGCCTTGCAGCAGACACGCGCCAACGGCCCCATGATCGGTGCCCAGCACCTGGGTTTCCGCCTCGGAGCGGGAGCATTTCTGCTGTTCGATCTGCGCCCGGATATCCACCTGGATTTCCGGGGTCAAGGTCTGGCTCATGACCAGTTTCCCGATGTCGTGCAACAGGCCAACAGTGAAGGCCACGGAGGCTTCCACATTCAGGTCGAAGGCATCGGCGGCGACGATTTCCGCAGCGGTGGCGGTGATTAGCGAATGTTGCCAGAGCTCATTAGCCTCGACGGCATAGCCCGGCAAAGGCACGACCATGGCGCTGCCGAAGGCCAGCGTCAGCACAATGTGTAAAATTTGTTGATGCCCGAGGAGAAACACCGCCTGATCCACCGAAGCCACGGGTTCTTCGAGACCGAAATAGGGGGAATTGCACGCCCGCAGCAGTTTGGCCGTGAGAATGTTGTCGCACTTGATCACCCGCACGATTTCGTCGTTGCTAATCGAGGATTGCTCCAACAGATTAACCAGCTTAAGCGCCGCCTGCGAAATGGGTGGCAGATTTTTAACCTTGTTAATGATTTCTTGCGGAGTCATAGCGGGTAAAGATTGGCACCGGGAGTCTTAATGGTGATGTTGCCTGTGGTCAAGTCCAGTCGCATCGTCCGGGAGGACAATCCGCCGACATCTGCGACTTGGATTCTCAGGCTGTTTTGCGCAATGATTTTTTCCAAGGCGGCATAATTGCGGATGCCAATATTGAAGATGCCTTCCTGATCAAGCAGTTGCGCCCCGCCTGCCACCTTGAGGAACAGGCGGCTGCGGTCGGCACCAAGATTGTAGGCGGCGTGAAACAGCCGGGGCACGCCCGTGTCCACAAACATGAAGGGCATGGTGACGGCCTTGGTGGCGTCAATTTTAGAGTCCGGCAACATGATGTGCAGCAGTCCGCCGATTTTCTTTACCGGATCGTAAATCGCTATGCCCAGACAAGACCCCAACGAGTAGGTGACGATTTCGGCGCTGGCGTCATTGCTGACCACCATGTCGGCCACCCCCACCACAAGAGTTTTGCGGGGCGGCGGAATTACCCATTTGCCTGTCGGTAGCATATTTCAATTCAATTTACGCCGGCTGGGCGGGCCACGCCGCATAACCGGCAGTTTTGGTGCCGGACTGCGAATTGCGCTGGGGCCTCGGGTGAAATTTCATTGGCGGTTGGGGTTTATCTGCGTTGCCGACCGGCCAGCCTGGTGCAAGATAACCAGAGTTGGTATCGGCGGACGAAGACGGCACTTAAGGAAAGTTTTGCCGACTTTTTGCCAGATTGGATTTTTCTTGCCGACTGCAGCTCAAGTTTAGTCCGAATTTGCCGAAAAGAGATACCGGGGCATAAAACTCGTCTCGTGTGTTTAAATTGAAATGAGCGACAACTCCAGTGATCACCAGGCGGCCGTAATCGAGCCCGCTGGCGCAACGGCTTTTTCGGCTTTGCCGGCGGGCATTTGCCGGATCCGGCAGCGCACCATCGTGACGGTCAACCGCCGTTATTGCGAGATGATGGGCTACGCCGAGGCGGAGTTGGTGGGACAGTCAACCCGGGTCGTCTTTGCCAGCGAAACAGAATACCAGCGCGTCGGCGAAACCATCTATACCGACCTCCAGAATCATGGCGCGGGAATTTGTTACACTCAAATGCGGCGCAAAGACGGTTCAGTGATTGATGTCACCCTCACTTCCATCCATCCCGACCACCTCAACGATGGCGATACGGCTACGTTTGTCATCCTGGATGTCACCAAATCACGATCGGCGGAGCAGGAATTATTCTGGCAAAACCGCGAGCTGACCGCCTTTCACCGGATCTCCGAGGTGATGCTGTCCGGCCAGTCCGAGCAGTCCATTTTTGACACCATCGCACGGGAGGCCAGTGGCATGACGGATTTCCCGATGGTTTCCATCGAACTGTGTGATTTTGAACGATCCGTGATGGTGTACCGCGGCGCCCATGGCATTCCGCTCCACGAAATGCCCACGCCCTTCGAGGTGCCCATGGATGTCTCCTTATCCGGGCAGGTGGCGTACTCCGGCGAAACCCTGGTGGAACATAACATTTCCGAACGGCGCGAATACGCCGCGCCCATTCTGCGCCTGCTGGGGGTGCAAACTTTTGCCTGCGTCCCGATCAAGTCCGATGGCAAAGTCATCGGCACCCTGGGGCTGTCGCACCGCGAACAAATCACGGTTGAACCCCGGGTCATCAAGGCCGCCACCAGCCTGGCCAATTATCTGGCCACCATGTTTGACCGCCTCCAGGCGCGGGAAGCGGTGAGCCAGAGCGAGTCCGAGTTGTCCACCGTCTATGAGCGTGTGCCCAGCGTGCTTTGCCTGTTTGATGAGCAGATGCAGGTGGTCCGCGCGAATCTGGCGGCCATTGAATTCGTGGGTTACCATCGGGAAAACTGGGAGCCGATGGCGCTGGGCGATTTCTTCCAATGTGCTGCCGCCGGCGAATTGCAGGGCTGCTGCAGCCAACAATCAGGCTGCCTGAGCTGCACCCTCCGCGGAGCGCTCACCGAAACCCTGGCTTCGGGTTCCAGCCTGCGCCAGGTCAAAATGACCAAGACGCTGGTCCGGCTGGGCCGGTCGAGCCAGGTGGTGCTACTCGTTTCCACCGAACGGCTCCAACTAGGCAACACCATCCGCGTCCTGATGTGCCTCGAGGACATCACCCTAAATGTCCGGGCGGACGAGCAAATCCGCTCGCAGGCGGCCTTGCTGGACATTACCGGCGACGCCATTTTTGTCCGTGATTTTTCCGACCGCATCCATTACTGGAACCAAGGGGCGAGCCGCTTATACGGCTGGTCGGCGGAAGAAGTCAAAGGCCGCACCACCTCCGAACTGACCCTCAGCAGCGACTTGTTCGAATCCAGCCGGGCCTTGCAAATGGTGCAGAGCCAAGGCGAGTGGGTGGGGGAAATGAAGCAGAAATCCCGCACCGGCCAGGAACTGGTCATTCAAAGCCGCTGGACGCTGATGCATGAGCCGGACGGACGGCCCAAATCCATCCTCATCGTCAACACCGATATCACGCAGAAAAAGCAGTTGGAATCACAATTACTCCGCAGCCAGCGGCTGGAAAGCATCGGCACGCTCGCGAGCGGGCTGGCGCATGATTTAAACAACGTCCTGGCCCCGATCATGATGGCGGTGCAGTTCATCAAGGACAGCGCGGAAGACGAAGGCACGAAAGCCTGTTTCCAGACGTTGGAAACCTGTTCGCGCCGCGGGGCGGACATCATCCGGCAGGTGCTCATGTTTGCGCGCGGGGTTGAAGGCGACCGGATATTGCTCAACCCCAAGCATCTGATCCAGGAAATGCAGCGCATCGCCAACGAAACCTTCCCGCGCTCCATCGAAATTTCCACACGCTTCTCCAAGCAGCCGTGCGTGTTGCTGGGCGATGCCACCCAAATCCAGCAGGTTATCATGAACCTCTGCGTCAACGCCCGCGACGCCATGCCGCAGGGCGGCACGCTGACCATTAATTTGAACAAGACCGAGCTGGATGCGGTGGGTGCCAAAATGCATCCCAAGGCCAAGCCCGGCAGCTATGTGGTCATTTCCGTGGCGGATACCGGCACCGGCATTCCGCCGGAACTGCTGGATAAAATTTTTGATCCATTCTTCACCACCAAGCCGCTGGGACAGGGCACGGGGCTGGGGCTGCCCACGGTCATGGGCATAGCCGAAAATCACGGCGGATTTGTACATCTGGAATCCACGGTCGGCGTCGGCACGACCTTCCATGTGCATATTCCATCGGCACCGAATGAATCGGAGGGCATCGAAAACCGCAAAGGCATGGCGGATCTGGCCCGCGGCAACGGCGAATTAATCCTCGTCGTGGACGATGAGGCGGCGGTGCGCAAACTGGCAGCGGCCATTCTAAATCGCAACGGGTATCGCACGCTGACTGCCGCCGAAGGACGTGAAGGCATTGCGGTGTTTGAGCATAACCGCACCAGCATCAAACTGGTCGTGAGCGACCTCATGATGCCACTCCTCGACGGCCCCGGCATGCTGCGCGTGCTCAAACAGATGCAGCCGGATCTCAAAAGTATCGTCATCACCGGACTCGGCGAGGAAAACCGGATTGCCGAAGCGCGTGCCGCCGGGGCAGACATGATTCTGGCCAAACCGTTTACTGCCGACCAACTGGTGATGGATGTGCAACAACTGCTGTTGCGCTCAAGCCCGGCGGAATCCAGCCGATAACAACCTGCCTGCGCAAACCACTGGCACGTTGACCCCTGTCCGAACGACGAGGGGCAACCGGCTGATTTCACGCTGGTTTCAACCCGGGCAAGCTATGGCGTCAATACACCAATCGAAAGACTCGGGCGAGTTCAACTGGGCCACAGCCCAGCTGGGCGATGCCGAATATGATTTCTTGTGCCGGCTCATTTACGAGCGGAGCCGAATTCATCTGGGGCCGGACAAACGCGTGCTGGTGGCGTCACGCCTGGCCAAACGACTGCGGCACCTCAACCTGAAAACATACCCGGAATACTGCCAGCTCCTGCGGTCGCCCGCGGGCGAGGAGGAACTGACCGAGCTCATTGACCGGATTTCCACCAATCACACCCATTTCTTCCGCGAGACCAAACACTTCGATTTCATCAAGAACGTCATCATCCCGGAATGGAACAAGGCCGCACGCCGGACGGAACCATTCCGCATTTGGAGCGCCGCCTGTTCGACGGGCGAGGAGCCTTACACCCTGGCGATCCACCTTGCCGAAAACTTCGCGCCGGCCGATGCGAACCGCTGGACGATTGAAGCCAGCGACATTTCCACGCGGGTGCTGGACATCGCGCGGCAGGGGGTTTATGAAGCCGACCGGCTCACCAATGTCAGCCCGGAGCTGTTGCGCCGGAATTTCCAGCGCGGCACGAACAAATGGGAAGGCCATTTCCGGGTGAAAGACGAGTTGCGGCAGCGCATCCACTTCCACCACCTCAACCTGCTGGACGGTGCCTACCCGTTTGCCTTTCAGTTCGATCTGATCCTCTGCCGCAATGTGATGATTTACTTTGACCGGCCCACGCAGGAGTCGCTCGTCAGCCAGTTGTCCGCAAAGCTGTTGCCCGGCTGCCATCTGCTGGTGGGACATTCCGAGAGTTTGAGCGGGGTGAAACACGCTTTGAAGATGGTTCATCCGGCCATTTATCTGAAGCCAAAATGAAGAATCGGCAGGGCCGGCATAATGCCTCCCCGCGGAGGCAACCCTTGTTTACCTGCGACCGAGGCACCCTGCCGGTTTGCCATTTTTCTGAATGCCATAAATACTGATACCCCGTCAGCATGACGACTCATAAAAATTCATGCTCCATGAAAGCGGCGCTGGGCGCAATGATGGCGCTAGGTGGGGTCGCCATTTTGGCAGCCTCGGGCTGGCGTCAGCCGGGCCTCGCTCCGGTGGCACTCATTGCCGTCGCCGCTGTGGGGCTGGCGATCAGCCTTTGGGTATTTGGCCGGCAGCACCCCGCCGCCTCCGGCGGCTGCCTGGGCACGGCTCTGACGGGCACGGGACCGGCTGGCGCGTCCGTCGACACTGGAAATTTTTGCCCGTTGCACAGCCTGTTCGAGAATTCCGGCGACCTCATTCAAAGCTCACGGAGTGACGGTCGGCTGCTGTTCGCCAACAAAGTGTGGCACACCACGCTCGGCTATGCGCCGGAAGAACTGGGCTCCCTGAATATTTTTCAAATCATCCACCCTGATAATCACGAGCATTGCCGTGACGTATTGGCCCGCCTGGTGAAAGGTGAAAACGTGGAATTGGTGTCAGTTGCTTTTCGCCACAAGCATGGCGCCCGCATTGAGCTCGAAGGCCGGCTGTCGATTCATCAAGATCCCGCGCTCGGCGGAGTTTTTCAGGGAGTGTTTCGGGATATAACCAAGCGCCAGGAGGCGGTGCAGAACTTCGAGCGGTTCTTCAAACTGTCGCAGGACGGATTAACCATCTCCGACTTTGATGGCGTGTTGTTGCGGGTCAATCCTGCCCTGGCACAATCGTTGGGCTATACACCGGAAGAATTGATCGCGCTGCCGCGGCTGGCGGCGGTGCATCCCGAGGATGCCCCAATTCTGGAGGCCGCCCTCCAACGGCTCCGGGCGGGCGAACCCAATGCCAGCTTTGAGGTGCGCACCCAAAATCGCCAGGGTGAATGGCGGATCTGGTCGTGGAAAACCGTGGGCGTCCCGGAGAAACGCCGGCTTTTCTCCAGCGGGCAGGATGTTACGGAGTTGCGGCGGGCGACGGCGGCATTGCGGCAGAGCGCGGCGGAGGCGCGCAAACTTGCCTTGATTGCGGCGCATACCGTCAATGGCGTGGTGTTAACGGATAGGGAAGGCCGGGTGGAATGGATTAACGAAGGTTTCACGCGTTTAACGGGTTATACGCTGGCGGAGGTGCTGGGGAAGAAGCCGGGAGATTTGTTGCAGGGGCCGAATACCGATCCTGGCACGATCGAGTTCATGCGGGACCGGCTGCGCACGAAACAAGGATTCGAGGTGGAGGTCATCAATTACGGCAAGGGTGGTCGTGAATATTGGGTGGCGGTGGAAGTGCAGCCGCTGCTGGATGACCAGGGGGTCCTGACCCATTTCATGGGGCTGCAGGTGGATATCACCGGCCAGAAACAGGCCAAGGCGGAAATCCAGCGGCTGAACGCGCAACTGGCGCAGCGGGTCGAGACGCGCACCGCCGAGCTGCAGGAAAGCGAGCGCCGCCGGCACGCGCTCTTGTCCCATCTGCAGGGCATGGCGTACCGCTGCCGCAACGACCGGGACTGGACGATGGAATTTGTCAGCGACGGCTGCAAGAAATTATTGGGCATCACCCCCGAGGAAATGACCTCGCAGCGCATCAAATACAATGACCTGATTCATCCGGACGACCAGTTGCGGGTATGGGCGGAAGTGCAGGCCTGTTTGGCTGGCTTGGCACCCTACACCATTGAGTACCGGGTCAAGCACGCCGCCGGCGGCTGGCGCTGGGTTTGGGAACAAGGGCATGGGGTGTTCGATTCCAAGTCCGAACTACAGGCTTTGGAAGGGTTTATCACTGACATCACCCAGCGCAAACAAGCCGAGGAAGAACTCAAGCTAAGCGAAATCCGCTACCGCAGCATGTTTGAGAACAATCATGTGCCGGTATTGATTTTGGAGCCGGAAACGGGGCGGATTCTGGATGCCAACCTGGTGGCCTGCCAGTTCTATGGCTGGGATCATGCCACGCTGACGGCCAAAAACATCACCGATCTCAATACGTGGAGCCCGGAAGACATCGCCTTGGAGATGCGCTCGGCGCAAACCGCCCGGCGCAACATTTTTTCGTTCCAACATCGCCGGGCGGACGGCTCGATTCGCGAAGTGGAAGTGGTTTCCGGCCCGATTTTACTGGATGGGCACCAACGCCTGCTCTCGATCATCACGGATGTCACGGAACGCAAGCAGGCCGAGGTGAAGGTGCGCGAAAGTGAGGAGCGGCTCCAGCAGATCACCTATTCCGTACGCGATGCGGTCTGGCTGCGGGATGCCCAGAGCCGCCAGATTCTCTTCGTGAATCCGGCCTACGAAACGCTGACGGGCATGCGGGGCGAACAGTTTTACCAGGACCCGGACGCGTTCATAAAACTAGTTCATCCAGAAGATCTTGCACGTGTACACGCCGGGCGGAATGCGTCGTTGCAAGGCATCCTTTTCGACATGGAGCACCGGATCATCCGGGTGGACGGGCAGGAACGCTGGGTGCGCGGGCAAATCATCCCGGTGCGCAACCGGGCCGGCGAGGTTTACCGGCTGGTGGCGGTGTGGAACGACATTACCGAGCGGGTGCAAAACGAGCAAAAGCAGCGCAGCTTGGAGGAGCAGTTCCGCCAGGTGCAAAAGATGGAGGCGATCGGGCAACTGGCGGGGGGCGTGGCGCACGATTTCAACAACCTGCTGGCGGTGATACTGATGCAAATCGACCTGATGCGAACCGAGCCGGGTGTCTCCCCCATCCAACTGGAATATACCGGGGAGATCATGGAGGCCGCGCAGCGAGCCACCGGTTTGACGCGGCAGTTGCTCATGTTCAGCCGGCGGCAGGCGATCCAACCGAAAACGCTGGGGTTGAACGAGGTGGTTTCCAGTGTGATGAAGATGCTGCAGCGTATTCTGGGCGAGGACGTGCAGATTCAAGTCACGTACGCACCGCATCCGCTGTGGATTCTGGCGGATGCCGGCATGATGGATCAAATATTGATGAACCTGGTCGTGAATGCGCGGGATGCGATGCCGGGGGGTGGAAATCTTGCGATTGCCACGGAGGCGGTTGAATTTACGGCGGAGGCGCCGCCCGGACAGGCCTCGGGCCGGGTCGGCCAGTTTGCCTGTCTGCGCGTCAAGGATTCCGGCTGCGGCATCTCGCCGGAAAACTTACAGCGTATTTTTGAGCCGTTTTTCACCACCAAGGGGGTGGGCAAAGGCACCGGGCTGGGGCTGGCGACGGTGTTCGGCATTGTGCAACAGCACGAGGGCTGGATTGAGGTGACCAGCGAAGTCGGCAGCGGCACGACGTTCAGTGTATACCTGCCCAGCCGGAACCCGGCAGCCAGCGAGACCGAAGTCCGGCAAAAAAAGGCCGCTCCCAGAGGGGGGCAGGAAGTCATTTTGCTGGTCGAAGATGAAGCGGCTTTGCGCATTTTGACCGGCCGGATTTTGGGGCAGCTAGGCTATCGGGTGCTGGCGGCGGAAAACGGTCGGCAAGCCAAGGAGTTGTGGGCGCAAAATCGCGCAGAAATCAAATTGTTACTGACCGACATGATCATGCCCGGGGGAATATCCGGAAAAGAACTTGCCGGTGAGTTGCTGGCGCAGAATCCGGAGCTTAAGGTCATTTACGTCACTGGCTACAGTGCGGAAACGCTCGGGGAGACGCTGGTTTTCGAGGAGGGAATCAATTTCCTGTTCAAGCCATTTGAAGTCAACAAGCTGGCAGAGCTGGTGCGCCGTCAACTGGACGCTTGAAGGTCCCCTTTGGGAGGATCGGAACCGGGGCGGGCGGGCTTTCGTCAGGCACCAAAATCAAGATAAGTTATATAAAACCAATAAGTTCCACATTTATTGCAAGTGTCTCCTAAAGTCTTCGCACGATCAGCCGATATGACTACAAACATAAGGAATCGTCCGCTGGTGCTGGCGGGCGAATCTGGTTTGGCAAAGGCAGGAATTGGGTCGGATACAGGCAGGTTTTGGACAGGATTGGGACTGGTATCAGAGAGCACATAACGAGCAGTTCCATACCCAAAACTATGACCACGCAACAACTTCCTCGGAAGGCAGGCAATTCGTCGGCGCTCGCCGGCAAATATTTCACTTTCGCGCTTCAGCACGAATCTTACGGCATTGACGTGTTGAAGGTGCGGGAAATCATCCGGCACAGTAATATTACCTCGGTGCCCTCGGTGCCGCCTTATATTCTAGGCGTCATTAACTTGCGCGGGAAAATCATCCCGGTGATGGATCTGCGCCTCCGGTTCGAATTCACCAACGTGGCCAGTCTGGAGGAGACGTGCATCGTCGTGGTGCAAGTCACTTTGCCTGACGGCAAGTCCACCCCCATGGGTTTGGTGGTGGACAGTGTGGAAGAAGTCATCAATCTCGCGGCGGCAGACATCGAGGACACGCCCGAATTCGGCGGACAGATTTGCACCAACTACATCCTCGGCATTGCGAAGGTCAAGGGCGCGGTTAAATCGCTCCTGGATATTGATGGGGTGGTCGGTGCCGACCCCATGCCAAGCGCGAAGACCTTGCCGCAAAATTAGAAATAAGCCCTGGAATCAAACTCCAAAAAAACCTCCAGCTCCTACTGCTTAAAAATATAATGAAAAACTGGACCATCGGAAAACGCATCATATTCGGCTTTGCCACCCTGCTCCTCCTGGTGTCAGCCCTGGCCATCACCTCGTTTGTCCTGCTGCGGCAGGTTCGCGCCGAAGCGGATTTTGTAAAGCAAGACGCGCTACCCTGCCTAACGCTCATCACCAAATCCAAGGACTTGGTCAGTGAAATCCAACTTCGACTGTTGCGCACCTTGCTGGCCACCAAGCCGGAGGAACGGCAGAAATATCAGGCAGAAATCACGGCCATGCGGACAGAGGTGCTCCAAGTGATGGATGACTACAGTAAAAAGATCACCGAACCCGAAGACCGGGCCATGTTCAAGACCATGGAAGAGGCGCGGGATGCCTATGTGGCGACCCGGAAAAATCTTTTTGAAATGGTGAATGCCAACAAAATGGAGGAGGCGATGGCTTATACCGCCACCACAGTCCGGCCAGCCTATTATGCCTACCAGACCATCATGGACAAGCTGGTGGCCTACAATGTAGCGGACGCCAACAAAGCCAGCGCGGCCTCGGCCGACATCGCCAGGCGCGCCAATCTGGTTTCCGCCAGTCTCTCCGTGGCGGTCATCGCCCTGGGGATTCTGTTTGCCATCATCATCATCAGCGGCGTGAACCGCGTGCTGACGCGGCTGGCGGAATCATTGGACGACGGTTCCAGCCAGGTGGCCAGCGCCGCCGGACAGGTTTCCTCCTCCAGCCAATCGCTGGCGGAGGGGGCCAGCGAGCAGGCGGCGTCCCTGGAGGAAACCGGTTCTTCGCTGGAAGAGTTATCCAGCATGACCAAGCGCAACGCGGAAAATGCCGCCAAAGCCAATGAACTGACCCGCCAGGCCCGCACGGCGGCGGACAAGGGGGCCGGCGATATGACGTCCATGGATGCGGCCATGCAGAGCATCAAAGTTTCCTCGGACGACATTGCCAAGATCATCAAGACGATTGATGAGATCGCGTTTCAGACGAACATTCTCGCGCTCAACGCGGCGGTGGAAGCCGCCCGCGCCGGCGAGGCCGGCATGGGGTTTGCGGTGGTGGCGGATGAAGTCCGCAACCTGGCCCAGCGCAGTGCACAAGCCGCCAAGGAGACGGCGGGAAAGATTGAAGGAGCGATCAACAACGCGGCGCATGGCGTACAGATCAGCACGAAGGTGGCGGAAGCACTGAATGACATTGTCCTAAAAGTGCGGCAGGTGGACGAACTGGTTGCCGAGGTGGCGAGCGCCTCCCGCGAGCAGACCCAGGGCATTGGCCAGATCAACAACGCCGTCACCCAGATGGATAAAGTCACGCAGAGCAACGCGGCCAATGCCGAGGAAAGCGCGGCGGCGGCCGAGGAACTCAACGCGCAAGCGGAAGTGATGAAAGAAGCGGTGGGTGAATTGCTGCAACTGGTGAACGGCGCGAGCCAGCAGATGCAGCGGGCTACGCCGGTTACGCCCAGGCCGGCGAAAAGACCGCCCGTTAAAGTAACGGCCGCATATAAAAGTACTGGCAACGGTAACGGCAATGGGAACGGCCACGCGCCCAAGCAAGCGCAACCGACACCCGCCCGCGGCGGGGTGGAAATTCCGATGGACGGTGACTTCAAGAATTTTTAAGCGCCAAAGAAAGTGGGACAAAAGCCGCGTCGCGAGACGCGGCTTTTTTGCGGCCGGCCGCAGCCGGGCTTCAGGCGGGGGCAGGGGCGGCGCCAAATTTAATGAGCAGACTGCAACCGGGACTATAAATGGGGAAACGGATGGGCTGCAAAAAGGCTCAAAAACGTAGATCCAGCAGCGCTTTGAGTATTTCCATCAAAGCTGTAGCAATACGAACAGGGGACTTAAAGCAGCGGTCTGTTTGACTTTTGACATGGTTTCAGCCCGGTCACAGGCCGTTGCGGGCATGTTCCCGGGCCAAAGCCTCGTCAAAAGTCAAAAATCCTCGCGCCGCATCGCTTCCTCATTTCTGTCAATCTAATGGCAATCCGGCCCGGGCGGCAAATGGGTCTACCCCCGCACTGAGACCAGCCTCGGTCCAGCAGGTTTGATCGCGCAAGCGGCGGATGGAAGTGGCCGTTTCTCCTGGCAACCACCTGCGGCAACGGGAGATCACGACCTCCAGCAGGGCCACAATTCATCAGTTTCCCTGCGGCCAGCACAAGTAACGCAAAGAGCGAGTTACTGCCGCAGAGTCATTCGGAGCAAGCGCCACGGCCGCCGCAGCTTTACCGTCACTGGTTGTATCCCAACTAATACTTTTGTTGGCCCAGTAAAGATTTCTGCAACTTAACCGATAGGTAGATCGACAGCCGAACACCTGTATTGGGACGACCATGCTGGCACCCTATGCTCAGGTTCAGGCTCCCTGACACCCAAACCAAAACCAATCGAAATGAAAAAAGTAAAAAAGACCCGGTCCCCAAAATTATTCTTGTCAGCGGCGCTTGGCGCGGCTGCGGCTTGCAGCGCCTCAGCTTATGAAGTGCCCCTGACTTTCATGGGCACAAATATGCCGCCGTTGGATTTCCACGGCTTCGCCAGCCAAGGATTTCTAGTTTCGGACAAATACGATTATTTGGGGAACACGCGTGACGGCTCCTTCAAGTTTACCGAGGCCGGTCTGAATGCTGCCATCAACCCCTTTCCGCGCACGCGCATTACCGCCCAGGGCTTTCTATATGATGTGGGCGATGCGGGGGGCTATGATGTGGTGCTGGATTACGCTTCGGCGGAATACACCTTCAACGACTTGATTGGCTTTCGCGCCGGACGCATCCGCCGTCCAGAAGGTATTTATAATGCGATTCAGGATCTTGATTTGGCGCGCACTTCGGTGTTGCTGCCACAAGGTATGTATAACGCCCGCTGGCGTGATTTCTATACCTCGATTGATGGCGCGGCGCTGTTCGGCAGCATTCCGTTGAGTGCGGCCGGCAGCCTGTCCTATGAAGCGTACGCCGGCTATCAGAATCCGCAGATGAACGGCGGTTTGGCGCTACAGCGAAAAGGCTCGCCACCGTATCTGCCGTTGATGTGGATTAATTCACCACTGAACACTGGCGCACAATTATGGTGGAACACCCCGGTTAACGGTCTGCGGGTCGGGGCGGCCATGAATGTGTCGCTTGACGTACAATATCAATCCGTCAATGGACGATTGTCCGACGGCTCTCCCTTTGTGCAACGTTATTCGTTGGAATATCTGTGGCGGAAATGGACGTTTCAGGCGGAGTATTATACCTATTCCGTTGATTATCAGCAGAGCGGTGGTGGCTCGCCACATGGCGTCCGCCATATAGAACCTGACAGTTGGTACGCCGGGGCGTCCTACCGGTTTAACAAGTGGTTTGAAGCCGGCGCCTATTACACTGAATTCTACGCCGATGTGCATAACCGCACTGGCTCCGCCAATTATCAGAAAGATGCTGCGCTTTCATTGCGTTTCGACCTGACCGACTGGTGGATATTCAAAGTTGAAGGTCATTGTATCAACGGCACCGCCCAATTATTTCAGCAGGGCGAACCGCCCACCTCCAACGACCCTTGGTTCATGCTAGCCCTAAAGACGACGGTCAGCTTCTAACCCAACGCCACCCGATCATGAAATCAAAATTATTCGCTCTCGGATTGCTCGCGGCCCTGCTGTGCCTGGGCGGCAATCGCGCCCTCGCCCTGGATGGTGCCGTCGTGATTGCCAATTCCAGCGTCGCGGCGGACAGTCTCTCCGCCGATGCGCTCAAGGACATCTACACCGCCAAGACCAAATACTGGGACGGCGGCCAGGCCGTGATCATCGTAGTCCTGCCCGACAAGACCGATGCGGCACTCCAGCAGGCATGCGGCATGGACGGCAGCACCTTCAAGACGTTCTGGCAACGCCTCGCCTTTTCCGGCCGCGGCCAGGAGCCCAAGAAGGCGGCTGATGCGGCGGCGCTGGTCGCACTGGTGGCGTCCACGAAAGGCGCCATCGCCATTGTCCCTGCGGACGCCGCCCTCGCAGGCGTCAAAAAAATCGAAATTAAATAATAATTCGTACTGAAATATCTGGGGCACCGGGTGTTAATACAACGCCCGGTGCCTTTTAGCACCTTACTTATGAAATCCCACCGCAGCACGTCCATTAAAAGCAGTTTCCGCCTCATTGAGGTCCTGATTGTCCTCTTGCTCATTTTTCTCCTGGTTCAAGGCGTGGTGCTCTGGCGGGTTTGCCAGCGCGGCACGCAGGCCACGCAGGGCCTGGTGAAGCAAGGCCTGCCCAGCCTGCGCCTGCTGGCGGACTTGCAGGACAACATGGCCGCCTACCGGCTGCATTCCTTTGAATTGATTTTTGCCCAGGACAAAGACAAGGCGGCCAAAGCCGCGGAAACCGATACCGCCCAGCAAAAAAGCAGCAAGCAGTTGGAAGACCTCAAACAACTCTACGCCAACCAGGCCGGCATGGAGCAAGTCACCAAGCTGGAAGCCGGTTTCAACGATTACGTGCAAACCATAAACCGATTGCGCGGCCTCCTCGAAAAGGATTTTGCCGCCGCCATGAAAATCATGGACCAGGACGTTCCGGGCAAGGTGACGGCGCTGGCCACCGCCATGGATCTGGTCAAGACGCAGAACAACCAAGCTGCCGGCACCAGCGTCGGCCAGACGGTCACGAGTTTTGACGTCATTCAACGTTATGCCCAATGGCTGGGCACCGCCAGCGTGGCGTTTACGACTCTGATCCTGGTGCTGGTGAGTTTTAATTCCAGCCGGGTGCGGAAGGCGCTCAATAATTTGGTGGCTGGTTTGTCCAACAGTTCCGTGCAAGTCGGGCAAGCGGCCGACCAGGTGTCCGGTTCCAGCCAGTCGCTGGCCGAAGGTTCCAGCGAACAGGCCGCCTCGGTCGAAGAAACCAGCGCCTCCCTCGAAGAATTGTCCAGCATGACCAAGCGGAACGCCGAAAATGCGCAGAAGGCCAACGACCTGGCGCGCGAGGCCCGCGCCGCCGCCGACAAGGGCTCCGGCGACATGACCGCAATGAACAACGCCATGCATGCGATCAAGACCTCATCGGACGATATTGCCAAGATCATCAAGACGATTGATGAAATCGCTTTTCAGACGAACATTCTCGCGCTGAACGCTGCGGTGGAAGCCGCGCGCGCCGGCGAAGCCGGCATGGGTTTTGCGGTGGTAGCCGATGAAGTCCGCAGCCTCGCGCAACGCAGCGCCACGGCGGCCAAAGAGACCGCCGCGAAGATTGAAGGGGCCATCACCAACACCGCCCAAGGCGTACAAATCAGCGCCAAAGTAACGGAGGCGTTGAATGACATCGTGATCAAGGCACGCCAAGTGGATGAACTCGTGACCGAAGTGGCCAGCGCCTCGCGCGAGCAGACCCAGGGCATCACCCAGATTAATTCGGCCGTGGGCCAGATGGACCAAGTCACGCAATCCAACGCGGCCAATGCCGAGGAAAGCGCGGCGGCGGCACAAGAGCTGAAATCGCAGGCCGAAGTGTTAAAGCAGGCCGTGAGTGAGCTGATCCAACTGGTGGGCGGCACCACCGCAACCGCCGCACCGGTGGACAAGCGCCCCAGCCCGCGCCCAGTTCCCCAGCGGCCAGCGCCCGCCCGCCCGCAAACCAACGGTCACGCACCGAAGCCGGTATCGGCCGGACGCAAAGGCGACATCCCGATGGAAGGTGACTTCAAGAATTTTTAAGCGCGATTGAGAGTGGGGCAAAAGCCGCGTCGCGAGACGCGGCTTTTTTGCGGCCAGCCGCAGGCGTCCCCAGCCTGACTTTTTGGACGGACCAGATGACCACCGCGCAGCAACATGCACAAGTAGTTTGTATTGGGCGCATTATTAGTTCGCGCTTTAGTCTTTCAATATTATGCCGATGCTAAAAAGGCAGACTCTAGAATGAGACAACGGTCCGGACATAGAAAAGTTCACGATGAAAAACTGCGTTGCTAAAAGAAGACGAACCACACTTTGCGCCTTTTGCGCACCAGGAGGAGTGCTGCGGCGATGCAAACGCGGCGGCAGTCGAGCCCATGCCAGGCGGCGAAATTTACGCAACCCTTAGTTAATCCATTAAATCGAATCAAGCCGTATGAAACACTGGACTGTAAAAAGACAAATCACCGTTGGGTTCGCCACCGTGCTCGTCATGGTGGGCGTGCTGACGATCACTTCATTTTTCGTGCTGCGCCAGGCGAAGGCGGCGGCGCATTTTCTGACGGTGGATGCCATGCCCGGACTTGAAGCCATGTCGCAAATTGACGGCACCGTGAGTGAAATTCACATTCTGGTGCTGAACAACCTGGTGGCCAAGTCCGCCGAGGAACACAAGAAGTACCGGGAGGCGATTGGCGCCAAGCGGGCAGCGGTTTTGAAACTGATGGAGGATTATGACAAATCCATCACGACGAGCGTTGATCGGGAACTCTTCGACAAGCTGAAGGTGGCGCGCGATGAATACGTGGCCATCCGCGGCCAGCTTCTGGATCTGATTGACGCCGGGAAAATGGACGAGGCCTTGAAGCTGAAAGCCGCGAGCTTCGATCCCGCCTTTGAAAAATACATGCATTTGGTGGATCAGGAATTCACGCTCAACCTCGACAATGGCAACCGGGAAACGGCGGTCACGGTTAAAACCATCACCCAGGCCTCCGGGCTGATCCTGGGTATTTCGCTGGCCGTCATGGTGGTGGGCTGTCTGATCGCCACCTTCATCACGATGGGGCTGAATAAAATGCTGCGGCACCTGGCGCTGTCCCTGGCGGACAGTTCCGCGCAGGTGGCGAGCGCGGCGGCGCAGGTTTCCTCCTCCAGCCAGTCGCTGGCCGAAGGCGCGAGCGAACAGGCGGCCTCGCTGGAAGAGACGAGTTCTTCGCTGGAAGAAATGGCGAGCATGACGCAGCGCAACGCGGAGAATACGGCCAAGGCGAATGATTTTGCGCGTGAGACGCGCGGGGCGGCCGATAAAGGCGCGGGCGACATGTCGGCCATGGATGCGGCGATGCACAACATCAAGACGTCCTCGGACGACATTGCGAAGATCATCAAGACGATTGATGAAATCGCGTTTCAAACCAACATTCTGGCGCTCAATGCGGCGGTGGAAGCCGCGCGCGCCGGGGAGGCCGGCATGGGCTTTGCGGTCGTCGCGGACGAGGTTCGCAGCCTCGCGCAACGCAGCGCCACGGCGGCCAAGGAGACGGCGTCCAAGATTGAAGGGGCCATTAACAGCGTGGCCCAAGGCGTGCAGATCAGCAGCAAAGTGGCGGAGGCGTTGGGCCACATTGTGTTAAAAGCGCGGCAGGTGGATGAACTGGTGGCCGAGGTGGCGAGCGCCTCGCGCGAACAGACGCAGGGGATCACGCAGATCAACACGGCGGTGGGCCAGATGGACAAGGTGACGCAGAGCAACGCGGCGAACGCGGAGGAAAGCGCCGCGGCCGCAGAGGAATTGAACGCGCAGGCGGAAGTGATGAAACAGGCGGTGAGCGAGCTGTTGGAGTTGGTGGGCGGGGCGACCCAGCGCGTGGAGCACACCGAACCGATGGCCGCGCGACCGGCGCAAAAAGCATTTACACGGACGAGTTCCCCGAAACCGAGCAACGGCCATGGCCACAGCCAGCCAGCCCGCAAATCGCCGGTGCCGGCGGCCGGGCGCAAAGGTGATATTCCGATGGACGGTGACTTCAAGAATTTTTAAGCGCCATCGGCACCGAGAGTTCGACCGGAACGCAGTTTTTTTGCAAGCGGACGCGGCCGGTTTTTGAGGCCAGTTGATGGTTGGCTTGTGGTTGGCAGAGTGAACTTTGCGATCATATCGTCAGGGAATACGCAGGTGAATTGGCCGGTAAGCAGGCCCCCGGACAACCAATATTCCACTCAAGCCCCAGATCGGAACACCGATATGCAAGCGTCCGCCCGTATAAACTGGGATTTGGCAATTGCCTCAGCCGCGAAATCCGGCTGAGACTTTTCGCACCTGCGGGGCTAGCCTGCCGGCTACGAAAACTGGTCAATATTCCCACCAAAGGGTTGGAACCTGAGAGCTAAATAAAACAAGACAACGCCCAATTGTAAGATCATGAAAAAAACTGTCCGCAGTCTGCTCACCCTCACCTTGGTATTCGGTTCCCTGTACGCCAGCCAGGCGCAGGATCTGAAGGGCAAGAAAGTCTTCTACATCAATTCCTACCACGTCGGCTACACTTGGAGCGATGGCATCGAGGCCGGCATTCAAACGGTGCTCAAGCCCGCCGGAGTCGAAGTCAAAGTTGCCACGCTCGATACCTACCGGCAGAAATCGGCCGAGCATCTCACGCAGGCGGGCGCGGAATGTCTGGCGACCATCGAACAATGGAAGCCCGATGTGGTGATCGTGTCAGATGATGCCGCCATGAAAGCGGTCTATGCGCCATTCTTCAAGGACAAGGAAGTACCCTTCGTTTTCTGCGGCGTGAACTGGGATGCCTCGGCCTATGGCGTGCCAAACAAAAACATCACCGGCATGTTGGAAGTCTGTCCGATCAAGGATCTGCTGGCCCAGATGAACAAGCTCAAAGCCGGCAAGACCATTGGCTACCTGAGTTCCGATGCGATGACGCCCAAGAAGGATGGCGAAAATTGCGCCAAAATTCTCGGGGAAAAACTGGAGACGATCTACGCCCCTAATTTTGCCGCCTGGAAACAAGGTTTTCTGGACCTCCAAGGCAAGACCGAACTGATAATCATTGGTTCCAACCAGGGCATTTCCGATTGGGACGAAGCGGCCGCGCGCAAGTTTGTGGAAGAAAACACCAAGGTGGTGACGGGATCATGGCATGATTTTCTCAATGGCCTGGCCGTGATTTCCTACAACAAGGTGCCGGCCGAACAGGGCGAATGGGCCGCCAACGCGGCGGTGAAAATCATGCACGGCGCCGCGGCGGGCAGCATTCCGGTGGTCGCCAACCAAAAGGGGGAACTCGTGATTAATGTCCGCATCGCCACGAAAGCGGGCCTTGCCCCCTCGTTCGAAATGCTGCAAGGCGCCAAAATCCTGGAATAAGTCAATTTTGCATCCCCATCCCTTGCCTGCTTCCCGAAAAGGGAGCGGGCGAGGGATAAGCACACATTCATCCAGCAACGCCCAAAGGACGGCCTAAAACCTGCCTGCCCAGCCCCGTACCCAACATGAAATTTAGTCTCCAAACCAAAATCCTGCTGCCCACCCTGATCATCATGGGGCTGGGTATCGTCACCAGCAGTCTGGTTTCTTACTACAACACCAACAAGGCCATGATCCGGAACGCCATGGAGGAAACCCAGCAGCGGGCGGCGAGCACGGCGACCGAGATTCAAGCCTGGAGCAGCGAGCGACGGGTAGACGTGGAGAACTGGGCCAACCAAAAGATGTTTCAGGTGGCGACGGAGGATTCCTTCATGGGCAAAGCGGCCCGCTCGGCCGCCAACACGGAACTGGCCCGGCTGATCAAACTGTATCCCTACTTTTCGACGATTAACATCGTGGACACCAAGGGCCTGTACGTGGCCTCCTCCGAGCCGGATTCGGTGAATAAAATCAACGTGGCCGAGCGCCCCTATTTTCAAGAGGCGATGAAAGGCAAAACCGCGGTTTCCGAACCCACCCTGAGCAAAGTGACCGGCAAGCCGGTATTCGTGGTGGCGGTGCCCATCCGCACCAAAGACGAGTTAACCGGCATCATGACCGGGGTGATCGACCTGAACAGCTTCAGCGTGAAATTTATTGATCCGGTCAAGATCCTCAACAGTGGTTATATCTTCTTGTGCGACCGGAACGGGCTGATTATCGCCCACCCCGACAAAAGCAAAATTCTCAAGCTGAACATCAAGGATCTGAGCTGGGGGCCGCAGATGCTCAAAGACACGGAAGGCATGTTTGACTATACATTTGAAGGTGCCGAAAAATCCATTGCTTACAAGCAGGAAGCCACCAGCGGCTGGTACATAGCGGCCTGTGCGCCCATGAGCGAAATTCGCGCCGCGCCGCGCAAAATCGGCTTCATCAATCTGGCCATCGGTGCCGGCATGCTGGTTTTGATCGGGCTCGTCGTGGTCATGGTGTTGCGCCTGGCCCTCCGGCCTTTCCACGCCACGATCCAAACCATTGACGACAATGCCGGCCAGACCTTTGCGAGCGCCAGCCAGGTTTCCACCTCCAGCCAGTCGCTGGCCGAAGGGGCCAGCCAACAGGCTGCTTCCCTGGAAGAAACCGGCTCCTCGCTGGAGGAAATGGCGGCGATGACCAAGCGCAATGCGGACAATGCGCACCAGGCCAACGAACTGGCCAAACAAACCCGGGCCGCAGCCGATCAGGGAGCGAGCGACATGCAAGCCATGAGCGCCGCCATGGAAGCCATCAAAGTGTCCTCCAATGACATCGCCAAGATCATCAAGACCATTGATGAGATTGCCTTTCAGACAAACATTCTCGCGCTCAACGCGGCGGTGGAAGCCGCGCGCGCCGGGGAAGCGGGCATGGGATTTGCCGTGGTGGCGGATGAGGTTCGCAACCTGGCCCAGCGCAGCGCGCAGGCGGCCAAGGAAACGGCGGCGAAAATTGAGGGCGCGATCAATAACACGGCCCAGGGGGTGCAAATCAACGCTAAGGTGGCGGAGGTGTTGAATGACATCGTGGCGAAAGCCCGGCAGGTGGACGAACTGGTCACGGAAGTCGCCAGCGCCTCGCGCGAGCAGACCAACGGGATCACGCAGATCAACTCGGCGGTTGGCCAGATGGACAAGGTGACTCAAAGCAACGCCGCCAGCGCGGAAGAAAGCGCGGCGGCGGCAGAAGAGCTGAACGCGCAGGCGGCCGTCATGAAACAAGCCGTGAGTGAATTGCTGGAATTGTTGGGCGGTGCCAGACCGCATTCCGCGCAACCGGAACCGGCAGCGAGCCGGCCGGCACCAAGAAAGACGGCCAGGATTTCTGCACTCCAGAATGGCAACGGCCATGGCCAGCACACCCCCAAGCAGCCCGAGGTGGCGGCCGGACGCAAAGGCGGCATCCCGTTGGAAAACGATTTTGAAAATTTTTAAGCGCTATTAAAAGTGGGGATCACAGCAAAGGCCGCGTCGTGAGACGCGGCTTTTTTGCGGTCGGCAACGGGGCCGAAAGTCTGCAATAAGTGATATAGTTGGTTTATATCATAATCCCCCTAAACTTTAATCTCCTGCAACCGATAGCTGTGTAGATTTGGAAATTTAACTCATTCAGACGTTGGAACATATCATTATGGCCGCAATCCTTGAATCCGGAGCCGCCCGCCAAACTCTGGCCGGCAAATATCTCACCTTCACCCTGCAACATGAATCCTATGGCATAGAGGTGCTGAAAGTGCGGGAGATCATCCGCAACTTCAACATCACCGCAGTGCCGCAGATGCCCGACTATATTCGCGGGGTCATCAACCTGCGGGGTAAAATCATTCCCGTGATGGACTTGCGTCGGCGGTTTGGTTTTCCCAACGTCGCCAACCAGGATCTGACCTGCATCATCGTTGTCCAAGTCACCCTGCCCGACGGCAAGACCACGCCCATGGGATTGGTGGTGGACGGGGTGGAGGAAGTCATCAATCTCGCGGCGGGCGACATCGAGGAGACACCGGATTTTGGCGGGCAGATTTGCATGGATTACCTGCTGGGCATCGCGAAGGTCAAGGGCGCGGTCAAGTCGCTGCTGGACATCGACCGGGTGGTCGGGGGCGAAGCGGCGGCAACCGTTTAAACTCCACAACCCATCCTCATTGAAAAAAATTTCATGAATAATCTGACCATCGGAAAGAAAATCGCGCTGGGTTTTAGCGCGTTAATCCTCATTGCCGCCCTGCTGGGGGGCATGGCCGTCTTCAACATGAAGTCGGTGCAGTCACAATCGCAGACACTGGCCACGGAATTCGTGCCGGAATCTCAAATCGCCGGCGATTTGGCGGCGGCCTTCGCGGAAGTCTCGCTGAGCATGCGCAGTTATGCCCTCACGTCGGACAAGGCTTATTTAACCGATGGTAAGAAGCAATTGGCGGAGGTTCACAAACAGCAAGCGGCCGCCCAGCAACTGGCGAATGAACATCCCGAACTGGCCAAGTTGCAGGCGAATATCAAGCAACTGGCTCCGACGCTCCAGCATTATGAGGAACTCCTCGGCCAGACCGAAGCCAAGAACGAAGATATCCTCACCGGCCGGGAAAAATTAAACCAGACGGCCAGCGACTTCATCGCCAACATGGACAAGTTGATTGCCGGGCAAAAGATCAAACAAGCGGACGAAATCAAAACCAACGCGGATGCCAAAGCGCTCCAAGCACGCGCCGACAAGCTGGCGCTGGCAAACGAGTTGCGCGGCAGCGGCAATGCCGTCCGCATCGCGGTTTTCAAATCCCAGGCGCTCCGCGATCCCAAATTGATTGAAGAAGGATTGAAAGGCTTTGTGACGATGGACAAGCGGTTTGATGAGTTGCTGGCGATGCTTACCGCGCAGGAAGATATTGCGGAATTAAACCGGGTCAAAAATGATGCGCATACGTACCGCGATGCCATGAAAGCCACCATGGATGACAATTTGGCGCTGGTGGAGATTGGCAAAAAGCGTCTGGAATCATACAACCAAGTGAATGCGCTCGTGATGGATACTCAGGACACCGGCATGGCGCGCACGGTGGAAGTGGCCAATGCGTCCACCAAAAAACTCACCTCGGCCTCGTGGACAATGATTGTGGGCCTGATTGGCGCGCTGGTCGTCGGCGTCATCGTAGCTATTTTGATCATCCGCAACGCCAACGGCGTGTTGACGAGTGTGGCCCATGCGCTGGATGACGGTGCGCACCAGGTGGTCTCGGCTGCCGGTCAGGTGTCTTCCGCGAGCCAGACTTTGGCCGAAGGCGCGAGCGAACAGGCTTCCTCGCTGGAAGAGACCAGTTCCTCGCTGGAGGAAATGGCTTCCATGATCCAGCGCAATTCCGAGCATGCCCGGCAGGCAAACGATCTCGGTAAGGAAGCCCGCGAAGCCGCCGACAAAGGCGTGGGCGACATGCAAACGATGGCCGCCGCCATGGCCGACATCAAGGTGAGCAGCGACGACATTGCGAAGATCATCAAGACGATCGATGAGATTGCTTTCCAAACCAACATCTTAGCGCTGAATGCGGCAGTGGAAGCCGCGCGCGCCGGCGAGGCCGGCATGGGGTTTGCCGTGGTGGCCGATGAAGTGCGCAACCTTGCCCAGCGGTGCGCGCAGGCGGCGAAAGAAACGGCCGGGAAAATTGAGGGCGCCATCGTCAAAACCGGCCAGGGAGTGGAAATCAGCAGCAAGGTGGCCGAGGCCTTGAATGAAATTGCCGCCAAAGTGCGCCGGGTGGACGAGTTGGTGACGGAAGTGGCGAGCGCCTCGCGCGAGCAAACCCAGGGCATCACGCAGATCAATTCCGCCGTGGGCCAGATGGACAAGGTGACGCAAGGCAACGCGGCCACCGCCGAGGAAAGCGCCGCCGCCGCCGAAGAACTGAATGCCCAGGCAGAAACCATGAAGCAATCCGTGACCGAGCTGCTTCACCTGGTGGGCGGGCAAAGCGGAGCCGCCGCCGCCAGACCGGCCACACACGTGAACCGCACCCAGCCGGTGCGGGCAACCTTTTCAGCAACGAAGCAGGCCCCGCATAAGAACGGTAATGGCCACGGGCAGCCGGCCAGCAAACAGCCGCAACTCGCAGCCGGACGCAAAGGCGATATTCCGATGGGTGAGAATTTTGAAAATTTTTGAGCGTCACCGACAGTATTGGTTTCATTCATCCAGTAAAAAGCCGCGTCGCGAGACGCGGCTTTTTTATATCTTGAGCGACAGCCGCACCGGCCGCCACCAACCCGTTTGATTCCAAACAAAAGCTTAAAGCATTGCCAGATGTAGCCGATGGGTAACGAAGACAATCTCTAGTCGAAAGGTCGCTCAGCGGCGTAAAGCAGGAGGTTGCCTTGGACTGATCACTTGCCCGGGCAGGGTGCAAACCTGACCGACAATCGAGTTTGACCAGCACCGCAGGAGCAGCAGAACACATTGAACCCACCCTCGATTATGAAGATGAAACTCGGAACGCAGATTATGCTGGCGGCCACGGCCGCGGTGACCGTAGCCACGCTTTTCAGCATTGGAATTGTTTACCATCTGTCCACCAAGAACCGTATTGAGGAATTGCGCGGCAAGATGAGTTCGATCATCGCGCAATCTGAGTTTGTGGCCAGCCAGATGGATCTCATGTACCGGGGCAAGGCCTTTGACGCACCCGCGCTGCTGGCGGCGGCAAAAGAGCAGACCCAGGGGCGGCCGCTCAAAGAAGCCTATGCATCTACAACCATTTACCACACGATCCCGATTGTGGCAGCGTGGGAATCCGTCGACGGGGCGGCCAAACGCAGCGGCTTTGAGTTCAATATTCCGGTGCATCCGCAGGTGACGGCGCGTAATCCCAAGCATGCCTACACGGCGGAATATGCGCCGGAATTTGCGGCTTTTGAAAAAGGGTCGCCGGAGTATTTCTTCAATGACCGGGCAAAAGATGAACTGGTGCTCGCCCGGCCGGTGCACTTGCAGGCGAGTTGTTTGAGCTGTCACGGCGACCCGACGAAAAGCGCGAGCGGCGACGGCAAGGACCCGCTGGGGTTCACCATGGAAAACCGGAAGTTAGACGATCTCCAGGGTGCCTTTGTCCTGAAAGCTAAAATTGGCCATGACGCGGTGGTGATGGCGACCATGCAGATGATGGCGCTGGGCGGCGGCCTGGTGCTGATCGGCGTTCTGATCGGTTTTTATTATTTTAACCAACGGACCATCATGCGTCCGCTGTCGGTGGCCATCCAGCAAATCGAAGAGTCCAGCACGCAGACGGCGATGGCGGCGGGCGAAATCGCAGGGGCCAGCAACGTCATGGCCGAGGGCGCCAGCGAACAGGCGGCAGCCATTGAAGAGACCAGTGCCTCGCTGGAAGAATTGTCCAGCATGACCAAGCGGAACGCGGACAACTCAAAGAAAACCAATGATCTGGCCAAGCAAACCCGCACGGCGGCGGACAAAATTGTGACCGACATGGAAGACATGTCCACCGCGATGTCTGAAATCAAAACGTCGTCGAATGACATTGCGAAGATCATCAAGACCATTGATGAAATTGCCTTTCAAACCAACATTCTCGCGCTAAACGCAGCGGTGGAAGCCGCCCGCGCCGGGGAAGCCGGCCTGGGCTTTGCGGTGGTGGCGGATGAAGTCCGCACGCTGGCGCAACGCAGCGCGCTGGCGGCCAAAGAGACCGCCACCAAAATTGAAACGGCCATCAACAGCACCGCGCGGGGAGTGCAGATCAGCGCCAAGGTGGCCGTGGCACTGAATGACATCGTCACCAAGGCGCGGCAGGTGGACGAACTGGTGGCTGAAGTGACCCAGGCCTCCATCGAGCAAACGC
>Ga0302321_100000387_pt1 | contig 38846 bp, 39 predicted proteins | sample Fen_T0_1_FD_202505 | JGI IMG/M metagenome (GOLD analysis project Ga0302321, IMG submission 202505) | Peat permafrost microbial communities from Stordalen Mire near Abisko, Sweden - Fen_T0_1 | ecosystem: Environmental > Terrestrial > Soil > Wetlands > Permafrost | place: Sweden: Abisko... | reverse complement strand
CTGCGCCGTTGCTGGATAAAAACATCACGTTAGATGTGGTGGAATTGGACAGGGATTTGGTAATCTTTCTCAAGAATAAATTCAAAGATAACTTCATAGACAATAAGCGCTTAACCATTCACAGTGCTGATGCCCTGAAATTTGATTTTTCAACGCTGGTTAAGCAGGAAGAAAAACTGCGTATTATCGGAAACCTGCCATATAACATTTCTACGCCCTTGTTATTTCACTTGTTGGAGAATGCTGCTTGCATTACAGACATGCAGTTCATGCTGCAAAAAGAAGTGGTTGACCGCATTTGTGCAGCGCCCGGCAGCAAAAAATACGGACGGCTTAGTGTGATGATGCAATATTACTGCTCAACGGAGTGTTTGTTTTACGTTTTTCCTGAAAGCTTCGATCCATCACCGAAAGTCATGTCAGCCGTCGTAAAATTGATACCCCACCCTAAGCCGCCTGTGATGGTCAATGATCTAGCCCTATTCAAACAAGTCGTCACCCAGGCTTTCTCTCAGCGACGTAAAACTCTTAGAAACTCACTCAAAAAGCTAATCAGTGAGGATTGCTTTGTTAGCTTAGGCATTGATCCAATTGCACGCGCGGAAACTATTTCCCTGCACGAGTTTGCCAATTTGAGTAATTGGTTAAGCGAAAATCCCCAGTTAGCCACAAAGAATACTGAATAAATCCATCCTGTATTTTTCAGCGGTCACGGATCCATACACCGCAGGAATCGCGTATTAAATCAGCGATTCCTTATGTCAGGAGACAAAAAAACAATGTTGTAATTATCTATTTTTTAGATAAATAAATCTGTTTATATCGTTTTATTATTGCTAAGCCTTGCGTTAGGATGTCCCTCAATAGAATAAGAAAGGTGACTCATAGAAGAAATTAGCGCTTTTTAGCGGCGCTGTAAGGCTTAAGGTTACCTTGTTTGTTCCAAGTTCATATCCGTATTGAATTGAGGTCAGGCCATGTTAAGTACCAGCCCCCCAACAGCCTTATTTTACTCAGGTTTTACCGTGCCGCCATCGCTCCCGGGAACAATGGCTAGTTTTTTGTTAATCCTGTTTTTTGTTTTGCTATCGGGATTAGAATACCGCTTTCCCAGAAAAAAACTTCCAGCAAATAAATTACGTACATCTTATAAAACCAACATAGGTTTGTTTATCTTCAACAGCATGGTGCTGTCGTTGATATCGGCTTCAACATTACTGGTGTTGGCGGAACAGAATTCGAATCAGTGGTTATGCGATCACTTGCCAGCCCCTGTATGGCAAGTGGTTGTGTCGTTTTTGCTATTCGATTTTTCGCTTTATATTTGGCACAGGGCGAGCCACAGGTTTGATAAGCTTTGGCTATTCCACAGAGTCCATCACAGCGACCCGTATTTGAATGTCTCAACGGCTTTTAGGCTTCATCTGTTGGACGTGATTATTATCACGTTAGTTAAGGCTACTTACATTGTCATATTTGGTTTTGATAAGGCTGTCGTATTGGCGAATGAGTCCATAAACACCTTGTTCCTGATATTCCACCACAGCAACCTGGCATTCAAGGGCGAGAGGTTTCTGGGTTACCTGATTATTGTGCCGTATTTACACCGTGTCCACCATTCCACACAACGTCATGAACATGACAGTAATTACGGTGCAGTGCTTTCACTTTGGGATCGTTTATTTGGCACTTTAGCCGAGCTGGAACCTAAAGAAATCGGTATTAAAGGGGAAGTCCCGCTGGATTTCGTCGACCTGATCAAGTTTGGATTTTCTGTGAATTCGCCAGCACCGAAACAACACCTAAGCTTGGATGTTTTAGAAACAATGATTGCTGAGGCAGCCTACTACAAGGCAGAAAAACGCAATTTTTATCCGGGTTATGAAATTCGTGACTGGTTAGAAGCAAAAAGGGAAATTATCAAGCAGGTTTATGGCGACAAAACTATCGGAAATCGGGCGAAGAATAAGGTTCCCGATTTTTCGAAAGATCAGGTTTGTTGTTAGTTGGTCTGATTTAGATTAGAGGCACACAAACGCGCAGATCATTATCCATTTATTAGATAAATAAATCTGATTATATCGTTTTAATAAAAATATAAACCGCATTACCATGTACCTCAACACGAAAGCAGCAATAATTGATTAATTATTTCTGACCGAACAGTTAAACCAGTATTGCCAACTTATCATCGTGGTTTTCGAATTAAGGAATATTTGAAAATGTCCACCTCCTTGCAAGGATGCCGTTAGGGCGGGAGTTAAACCCCGCCCATTTTTTTCGCTACCGTCGCTATGTGTATCAACAAATAATTGACCAGTGGTTGAAGCCAGAAATTAAAAAAAATAGCTAGAGGAATACAGTTATGCCGTTACATGATTTGGTTGAATATTTTAATGGCCGCTTCGGGCGGGAACATCGCTCCAGTTATCGACCATTTATCTTGAAAGATAAAAAAGTCAGGGGGCTATTCGGGCCGATACTGATTGACAGTCGTTTTTCACCGATACGACACACGGTGAAACCTACAAACATTATCGGCCATGCCGCACAGATTGAAGTTTCCACCCACGCCACACAATATTTGTGCGAAAACGAAATTGAAAACCTGTTAGCCAATAATGAAAAACAGCCGACCAGTTTAGAGTCCATCATTAATTTTGACCGCTTGTCGCGTACCGTACACATGCTCAATTTCCTGACCTTATTGCCATCGCACAGCAGCCTTTTTTTGGAGGTCGATCCGCGCCACATACTGGGCATAAAACACGATCATGGTGTTTATTTTGGTGAAGTCATCGCCCAGTGCGGCTTGAATACCCAATACGTTGTTATCGTGCTGTCGGTGCACAGCCAATATGCGCGTTATTATCGAGAATTGCTTGCTGGCCTGGATAATTACCGCCAATTAGGTTATCAAATTGCACTTAAATTTGACTATCGGGCCAAGGATGAAACAGTGCTTGATTTGATTACCAAACTATCCCCGAATTATGTCAGTGTGTCGGCAAACTATCTCGACCACGGTAATGATAGCGTAGTACTGGATAATTTAGATGAATTAACAACGGTGGTGGCCTCGGTCAATGGGCAGAGTATTTTACAAAAGGTTGACCAGAAAAAAACCCATTCTTTGGCTCGCAGTGCCAATTTTGATTTGGTAGAGGGTAGCTACTATAGGGCGATAGCGTTTGATTATTTAGGCAAGCTGGAAACAACTGGACACCCATTAGAAGCGAATCAATCTTAGTTTTGGGATTCAACCCTTAAGCTGCACTTGTCCAGTGCAGCTTAAGGGTCTAACTCACTACTTTGGTTCGCTTTTTCCAAACGCTCCAGGCTGACAAACATTGGGTAAAGCCTGGAATGGCAAGGCTGTCCTGGATTTGGTAACAACCCAGTGTTGAAGCCGACTGTGGCATATTTAATGCTGCTTATTTATGTTGGGATAAATGCCCAACATTATCATTGTTCATAGCTATAGGAGAACGCCATGATTTCAATAATTGTCTTCACGGTATTCATAATTCTGTTTTTGATCGGTTGGCAACAAGTCGAGAGTGAGCATAAACCGCATTGAAGCTGAAAGAGAAAATCAACATTCAACAAGGCAGGACGGGTATAGGTTGTCTCCGTCCTGCCAAGCGATACGAGAAAAAACCAATATTTTATTTTGGCAATACCTGCAAATATCTGTTTGGACAAGTATTTCCCTGGCCGGAACTAGTTTACGCAACAAACTAATTTGTGGCAGCAATGAGGCCTGTCGTTCTTTTTAGTTCATATTTGTCGATATACCTATCTAATTATATCGTTTAGAAAAACACAAACTCCCTCGTAACATGATAGCCATCGTATTAAGTAGGTGGGTAAAGTTATGGGCTATGAAACAGGTCATAATAAAAGCCCTGATTGGGGAGTAGAAAACTTGGTGGTCGAACTGCGTCAATTACGTTTACGTTCGTTAGAAAGCCGACACCGCCAGAATTTTCCGCCTAAGCTGCCTTCACGAAAAGTTTTAAGCGCCATCCTAGATAATTTGGGTGCGGTCATGTTCCCTAATCGTTTGGGTTTGCCTGACCTTACCGATGAGGGTATTGATTATTTTGTGGGCCATACCCTTGATAGCCTGTTAAAGGAATTAAATAATCAAATCCGTCTTGAGTTGCAATTTGTGGCCGAGCAGCAAGCAGGCATCAATGACACCCAAGCGAGGGCTATCAGCATTACCCGCCAATTTGCCGCACAACTTCCAGCGGTGCGGGCCTTGATTGACACCGATATTCAAGCCGCTTATGAGGGCGATCCGGCGGCTTTGAGTATTGACGAAGTCCTGGTTTGCTACCCAGGCATCACCGCCATCATCCATCACAGAATAGCGCATATCCTTTACCAACTCGGCGCAGGGTTGGTTGCCCGTATTATTGCCGAGATAGCCCATTCCGCCACGGGCATTGATATCCATCCTGGTGCACAAATCGGCGAGAGTTTTTTTATCGACCATGGCACCGGCGTGGTCATAGGCGAAACAACAGTGATCGGGCGGCATGTCCGCCTGTATCAAGCCGTTACCCTGGGTGCGAAACGTTTCCTAAAAGACGATAACGGCATTCTTGTCAAAGGCAATGCCCGCCATCCTATCGTTGAAGATGATGTCGTCATTTATGCGGGCGCCACGATCCTCGGCCGTATCACCATTGGCCGCGGTTCGACCATCGGCGGCAACGTCTGGCTTACCCATAGCGTACCCCCTGACAGCAATATCACCCAGGCCAATGTGCGCAGCAAATCATTTGCTGGCGGGGACGGGATATAAAGTGAAATTAAGAAAGGCTCAAAATAATAATATCAACCGTTGAACCCAGACCTTCGGTTGGGGAACAATCTTTTATAACACAACAAGATAGGAAAACATTATGTCTGATATCCATGAAGGCCAATCGCATACCGCGTTAGGCGATGTCGCCGCACGTACACTCGCGAATGCCACCAAAACCGTCCCTATGTTGTCAACCATCACCCCGCGGTGGTTGGTTCACCTGTTGCATTGGACACCCCTTGAGGCAGGTATTTATCGGGTCAACAAAGTCAAGAATGAAAATGACCTCCTGGTGGATTGTTCCAGCCTCGATGAAAAAGAACTGCCGCAAACGTTTGTCGATTATGAAGAATGGGGCCGTGAGTACCGGTTGAATGCGGTCAATACCGTACTCGACGTGCATACGCGGATCGCCGATTTGTATAGCAGCCCCCATAACCAAATCCATGAGCAATTGCGTTTGACTATCGAAACCATCAAGGAGCGCCAAGAAAGCGAGCTGATCAACAACGCCGAATATGGCTTGCTCAACAACGTAGCGCCAGCGCAGAAAGTACAGCCGGTCAAGGGTGGCACCGGCGCGCCCACGCCCGATGATTTGGATGAACTGATTTCCCGTGTTTGGAAAGAACCCGCGTTTTTCCTGGCCCATCCACAGGCTATTGCAGCGTTTGGACGTGAATGCACCTACCGGGGCGTACCGCCCGCTATTGTCACCCTGTTCGGTTCACAGTTTTTGACTTGGCGGGGCCTGCCGATCATTCCAAGCGATAAAGTTAAAGTAACAAAGGGCAAGTCCAATATCCTGTTGTTGCGCACCGGAGAAAGCCGCCAAGGCGTGGTAGGCCTTTACCAGCCCAACCTGACCGGCGAGTTGAGCATGGGGCTTTCAGTCCGTTTTATGGGCATCAACCACAAGGCGATCGCCTCTTATCTCATCTCGTTGTATTGCTCGCTGGCGGTGTTGACGGATGATGCGCTTGGGGTGCTCGAGAACGTTGATGTGGGCAAATATCATGAATACAAGTGAATTTGAACAAGCCAATCCAGCGCAACCCGGCCTTACGGAAAATTTAGGTGCCGCATCGTTGCCCGATATAGGCCAGCTCACTAAACTTGCCAATGAGCTGTTTTTAGCGCTGCCCTGCGATGGTTCGGGACTGGGTATTGCGTCATCGCACGTACCGTCAGGCTTGGCTTCACCTGTGGCTGGCCTAGACAAAGTCGGGGTGACAGGTATTACGCCGCAAGGCTTGGGCCTGCCAGGGGAGGCGGAGGTGCGCCAATTTTTCGCGTCGCAAAAGCCGTCTTTCGGGAGTGTCCCGAACAGTATTGATACGGGCTCGATTTATGGCAATCCGCCTTCTTCAGCGACGGCCCATGGCTTGCCATCGTCTTTGGCGGGCCTGGATAAGGCCGTGTTGGCCGGTATTTTTCAGCACGATTTTGGACTGCCTGGAGAGGCTGAACTGCAACAGTTGCTGGTGACGCGCCCGCCTTCTGGAAGCAACCTTCCTGGAAGTGTCGATACCCGTCCAGTTCCTGCCATCCCGTCTTCGGAGGCGGCACACGAATCGGCTGCCGGATCGCTGGCAGATAGCGGCAAATCCGTGGAAGCGGGTATTTCACCGCAGGCATTGGAAGCCGAAGTGCAAAAACTTTTCGCGGCAAACACAGCGGCCACTGGGAAAATGCCGAAAAGCGCTTCGGGCAGTTCGGTTCCTGGCCTTCCCGCTGCTACGGCAATCCCAGGTTTGACCGGTTCCTTGGCTAACTTGGACGCTTCGTTGATAGCCGGCCTTTCACCGCAGAGTTACGGCCTACCGGGCGAGGCAGAGCTGCAACAGCTTTTCGCTGCGTTTCCTGCACCCTCCGGAAGTGTCCCGGCAAGCGTGGGGTCGAGCCCAACCTTCTACTTTCTTGATGAATTGAAAACCGGTGGGTTTAATGCGCCAGCGCTGGGTTCTGCCCATCCGCCTTTTGATGTGCATGTTGTCCGTCGTGATTTCCCCATTCTCCAGGAGCGCGTGAACGGCCATCAACTGGTTTGGTTCGATAATGCGGCAACCACGCAAAAACCGCAAGTTGTCATTGACCGGGTTTCGTACTTCTACGAACACGAAAATTCCAATATACACCGCGCAGCTCACGAATTGGCGGCAAGATCAACGGATGCTTACGAAGGCACGCGGGATACGGTTGCTCGCTTTATCAACGCGGCTTCATCCTCTGAAATTGTGTTTGTTCGCGGTTCCACCGAAGCCATCAATCTGGTCGCCCAAAGCTGGGGTCGTCAGTATATCGGTGAAGGCGACGAAATTATCATCAGTTGGCTGGAACATCATGCCAATATTGTCCCGTGGCAGCAACTGTGTGCGGAGACCGGCGCAATTCTTCGGGTGATTCCAGTAGATGATGACGGACAAGTGTTATTGTCCGAATATCAAAAACTACTAAATTCCCACACCAAGTTAGTGTCTTTTACGCAAGTCTCAAATGCCTTGGGCACTATAACACCCGCCCAGGAAATGATCGCCATGGCGCATCGTGTCGGCGCCAGGGTATTGCTGGATGGCGCTCAGTCTGTTTCGCATTTGCGCGTTGACGTACGGGCGCTGAATTGTGATTGGTTTGTGTTTTCCGGACATAAAATTTTCGGCCCAACCGGCATCGGCGTGTTATATGGCAAATCGGAACTACTCGAATCCATGCAACCTTGGCAAGGCGGCGGAAACATGATTGAAGATGTGACTTTTGAAAAAACCACATATCAACATGCGCCAGCCAAATTTGAGGCAGGCACCGGCAATATTGCTGATGCAGTCGGTTTAGGGACGGCTTTGGAGTATCTGACAAAAATCGGGCTTGAAAACATCGCCCGCTATGAACACGAGTTATTAGCTTATGCTATGCACGTGTTGCAAAGTATTCCGGGTTTAAGGTTGATTGGCACGGCTGCTGAAAAAACCAGTGCCTTGTCATTTATTCTGGCAGGTCATAATAACCAGGATGTAGGGGCTGAATTAAATAAGGCAGGAATCGCCGTGCGTTCCGGGCACCATTGTGCCCAGCCAATCCTTCGCCGCTTTGGTTTGGAAAGTACCGTTAGGCCTTCTTTGGCGGTTTATAACACTTACGACGAAATTGATTGGCTAGTAAGTGTTCTGAAACGGATTCAATGCAGTAAATTTAAAATTGGCGACTAATCACCTCTGTTAAACGAGGTACAAAACTTACCAGGAGTCGGAGTCCAGGGCGGACAAGATTCGGAATCAATACCCGGCTCATAGGATGTCTCCGTGATAATACTCGCACCAAATCCTAGGCGGACGTAGGTTTTGATGACATCGAAATCTGCTGCCGTAAACCGTAATATCTCGTTCATTACCTTCATTATCCTAAAAAAATCAGTTGAGGTGTGCTGTAGTCCGTTCGTGCTGAGCTAGTTGAAGCATAACCGGACTACAGCACACTACCCATTGGGTGAGCCTTCCAAATCCCGATCACCCTTCGACAGGCTCAGGGCGAACGGGATTTGGAAGACCCAACTGATTTTTCTAGGAGTATCGAAAGCTCTCGATACTTCTTCGTCCGATAACTCCCGACTAGTAGGGCGGGGAGCGGCATAACCCGAATTCTGTGTCGACCCCAAATATAGTCGCCAGCCCAAAAGACAAATTTTACAGCTTTTTTACACACATTCCGTTAAATTGCTCTCCAACGCATCAATTACGAGGAGTAGTAATCATGACCGTTAGTTACGCGTTAAGCGCCTTATTGGCGCTAGCCCTATTCATTTATTTGTTAGTGGCGTTATTTTTTCCGGAGAAATTTTAATGTTCAGCAATAATTATCTTCAAATTTCGTTATATCTCATCACACTGTTATTGTTAGCGAAGCCGCTCGGCGTTTATATGGCAAACGTATATGACAACCGCCCGGTAGTGCTTAATCGTTGTTTAGCATCGGTGGAATCCGTGTTGTACCGTTTGAGTGGCGTTAAAGCAGACCAAGAAATGACTTGGAAAGAATATACGGCGGCTTTGCTGTGGTTTAATTTTTTCGGTGGTTTAGCGGTTTTCATTTTACAAATAGCGCAAGCCTATTTACCGTTAAATCCGCAACAACTTGCGAATGTTTCGTTCGATTCAGCTTTTAATACCGCGATTAGTTTTATGACCAATACCAATTGGCAAGGATATTCTGGTGAAATGACGATGAGTTACTTAACTCAAATGTTAGGTTTGACGGTACAGAATTTTGTGTCAGCAGCGACCGGAATGGCGGTATTAGTGGCGATGATACGTGGCTTTCAACGCACTCATGCAACAGTTATCGGCAATTTTTGGGTAGATTTAACCCGTGGATTTTTATACATTTTACTGCCACTAGCATTGGTATTTTCATTAGTGTTAGTAAGCCAAGGCGTAGTGCAAACCTTCAAACCGTACCTGAAGATTCCATTAGTCGAACAGGTTCAAACCAACCCACAACCCGAACAAGCCAATACTCAAGTGATTGCGATTGGCCCTGCCGCATCACAAATCGCTATCAAACAACTTGGCACTAACGGCGGTGGTTTTTTTAATACCAATTCCGCACATCCCTTTGAAAACCCGACGCCCTTAACGAATTTTCTGGAGTTATTGGCGATTTTATTGATTCCGGCGGCGTTATGCCATAGCTTTGGGACACTGATAAATGACCCGCGCCAAGGTTGGGCGATTTTAGCCACAATGACCTTGGTACTGCTTGGCGGATTGCTGATTACGCTACACTACGAGCAAGCGGGCAATCCCTTACTGACCGCGCTAGGGGTAGATCAAGCTCCCAGCGTGACACAATCGGGCGGCAACATGGAGGGTAAGGAAACCCGTTTTGGCATTGTCAATTCGGTGCTATGGGCAACCACGACGACAGCCGCTTCTAACGGCTCTGTAAACGCGATGCATGATTCCTTTATGCCGCTCGGGGGTATGGTGCCTTTGTGCTTGATTCAATTAGGCGAAGTCATTTTTGGCGGGGTGGGATCAGGTCTCTATGGTATGTTAATTTTTGCCATCATTGCAGTTTTTGTTGCTGGATTGATGATAGGCCGTACCCCTGAATATCTCGGTAAAAAAATTGAAGCCTTCGAGATGAAAATGGCAGCTATCGTAATTTTAATCCCTGCATTCATTATCCTGATGGGAACAGCGTTGGCGGTGATGGTGGACGCAGGCAAAACGGCGATTGCGAATCCAGGAGCGCACGGTTTTAGTGAAATTCTTTACGCTTTTTCTTCTGCTGCCGGTAATAACGGTAGTGCCTTTGCGGGTTTGAGTGCCAACTCATTGTTTTACAATATCGCGTTGGGGATAGTTATGTTGTTTGGCCGCTATGGGATCATTATTCCGGTGTTGGCAATTGCAGGTTCTTTGGCTGCCAAAAAATCAGTGCCGACCACCGTTGGCACCCTGCCCACACATACGCCGCTATTTGTGGTGTTGTTAATAGCGACGATCCTGTTGGTAGGGGCGTTGACGTTTGTACCGGCGTTGGCACTAGGCCCAATTGTTGAACACTTACAAATGCTCAAGTAGCCCTAATTTCACCTAGAAGGAATTAAATGATGAATACAAAACATCATACCCAGCCGATTTTTACCCAACAGCTTATTGTTGCAGCGCTAGTGGATGCTTTACGTAAATTGACACCGCAACAACAATGGAAAAACCCAGTGATGTTTGTCGTTTACGTGGGTAGTTTGTTGACCACCGGTTTATGTTTAGCAAGCCTCTACCAAGGGAACGAGCAAGCACTTGGCTTTATGTTAGCCGTGACCTTTTGGCTTTGGTTTACCGTCTTATTTGCGAATTTTGCTGAAAGCATCGCCGAAGGGCGCAGTAAAGCCCAGGCAGCAGCGTTACGCGGCGCTAAGCGGGAACTTATGGCTAAGAAACTCGACGAACCGCATTACGGCAGTGATTATGCCAAAGTGGTTAGCACACTATTACGTCGTGGCGATATAGTGCTAATCGAAGCGGGCGATTTTGTACCTGCCGATGGCGAAGTCATCGAAGGGGCTGCATCGGTCGATGAAAGTGCGATCACGGGCGAAAGTGCGCCGGTCATCCGTGAATCCGGCGGTGATTTTAGCTCCGTGACCGGTGGCACACACGTATTGTCGGACTGGTTGGTGGTGCGGGTGACCGTTAATCCCGGTGAAGCATTTATTGACCGGATGATTTCGATGGTGGAAAGTGCCACTCGCCAAAAAACCCCTAACGAAATTGCCCTGACCATTTTGCTGGTCGCGTTGACTTTGATATTTTTATTGACCACAGTGACCTTATTGCCCTTTTCGATCTACAGCGTGAACATTCAGCAGTCTGGTAGCCCCGTTTCTATTACCGTGCTGGTCGCGCTATTGGTTTGCCTGATTCCGACAACGATAGGTGGTTTATTGTCTGCGATTGGCGTGGCGGGTATTGGTCGGATGATGCAAAAAAACGTGATTGCCACATCAGGTCGAGCCATTGAGGCGGCAGGTGATGTGGATGTATTGCTGCTCGATAAGACCGGCACGATCACCTTAGGCAATCGCCAAGCATCGGGGTTTTACCCGCTTGCAGGTATTAGCGAAAAAGAACTGGCGGACTCAGCCCAGTTAGCAACCTTGGCTGACGAAACACCGGAAGGCCGCAGCATTATCATTTTAGCCAAACAAAAATTTGCCTTAAGGGAGCGCAATATTCAGGAATTAGGCGCTGCCTTTGTTCCCTTTAGCGCACAAACCCGGATGAGCGGTGTCAACATTGGTGATCGCCAAATTCGTAAGGGCGCTGCGGATGCCATTCGTTCTTATGTTGAAACACAGGGGGGGAAATTTCCAGATGAAGCAAAGCAGCTTGCGGATAATGTCGCCCGCAGGGGCAGTACGCCGTTGTTAGTGGCTGAAGGTGGTCGGGTATTAGGGGTGATTGAGCTGAAAGACACGGTAAAAGGCGGCATCAAGGAGCGTTTTGTCGAGCTTCGCAGCATGGGGATCAAAACCATCATGATTACCGGCGATAACCGTTTGACGGCGGCGGCAATCGCGGCTGAAGCGGGCGTTGACGATTTTTTGGCGGAGGCAACCCCGGAAGCAAAACTTAAGCTCATCCGCGAACAACAGGCGGAAGGCCGCTTGGTCGCGATGACCGGAGATGGCACCAACGATGCGCCTGCCCTGGCACAAGCGGATGTGGCAGTGGCGATGAATTCCGGTACGCAAGCGGCCAAGGAAGCTGGCAATATGGTGGATTTGGACTCAAACCCTACCAAACTCATTGAAATTGTCAAAACCGGCAAGCAAATGCTGATGACGCGCGGTGCTTTGACGACATTCAGTTTAGCGAATGACTTGGCGAAATATTTTGCGATTATCCCGGCCGCTTTTGCAAGCACTTACCCAGAACTGGGCGCACTGAATATCATGGGCTTAAGCAGCCCATCCAGTGCGATTCTTTCGGCCGTTATTTTTAACGCCTTGATTATTGTTGCGCTGATTCCTTTGGCACTAAAAGGCGTAACGTATCGGCCTCAAAGCGCGGAAGTATTATTGCGTAATAATTTATTGGTTTATGGCGGCGGCGGGGTTATTGTGCCATTCATTGGCATTAAGTTGATCGATCTCGGTTTGACTGCATTAGCATTCGTGTAATAAGGAGACTGTTATGACTCAGCACATAAAACCCGCATTACTCATGCTTTTGTTTTTTACTGTTTTAACGGGCATCGCTTATCCGCTCTTGGTTACTTTCGGAGCGCAGGTTTTATTTCCTGCCCAGGCTAACGGCAGCTTGGTCATCAGTGATAAGCAAATTATAGGGTCGGAATTGATCGGACAAACTTTCACCCGCCCTGACTATTTTTGGGGCAGGCCTTCTGCGACTTCGCCTAATCCTTATAATGCCGCCGCCTCTAGCGGTTCTAACCTGGGGCCAACCAATCCAACCCTGATGGAAGCGGTCAAGGCTCGGATCGCGGCTTTGCAAGCGGCCGATCCTGATAATAAAGCACCAGTTCCGGTTGACCTGATCACCGCTTCAGGCAGTGGTTTGGATCCACACATTAGCTCTGCGGCGGCGGACTATCAAGTCAATCGTATCGCCAAGGCGCGTAAGATCGATCCGGGGAAGCTTCGGGAATTGGTGCAGTCACATACCGAGGGGAGGCAGTGGGGCTTGCTCGGAGAGCCACGAGTTAACGTCCTGAAATTAAATCTGGCATTGGATGCCTTAAGTCACCAGTGAGGATGCGAACGATACCGACTTTACGCTGCCTCCCAGCAAGGTATACATCGAACTCTGCCAAAAAGAGGCGTTGCTCCTGCATCCGGGTGTGATTGAGAAAGAACGGATGCTGCATCGGCACAGAGATTTTCGGGTGGAATATGAGATACAGGCGCACGACGGTGTGGAGTGGCTCGTGCTGTGCGACTTGACAACCGGGAAAGTCCTTCGTGAGCAAAAACTGGTCGACGACAAAATATGAAAGGTTTTCCAGAAATCAGCGTAGATTATTCTGGTAGCCTTAGCTATTGGACTGATCCTTTTCTTGATTTATCCCAATATCAAATCGTCCCTGGACGGCATTTAGTCTTCTCGGATGATGATCACTCATGTGGGATTCGTTGAAGTAGTTCCGATTTTTTTGGCATTTATTGGCGGCGGAGTAGATCTTGTCTAGATTAGTATTCTTGTCTCTGTTCGCCGCCCTGGTTTCGGTGACCCTGTTTGGCAGAAATATGGCCTACGGCACTTTATTGTGGAAGAATATTCTTTCCAAAGGGCTCTCATAAAGCGAACTTGAACTAAGTTGATAGGCTAAAGTATGGAACAAAAGACAAAAAAAATTTATGCTTTCTTGCCATGGGTACTGACTCTTGCTGTCTTGGGGGCATTCACACTCTATGGCACCATTTATAGAGTGGCTCCCAATCCATTCGAGACGAAATTTAAGAAGGTTGATTTGCTGTCAACAATGAGGATTCATCTTCTCGAAGCCAATGAGGCGGAAAAGAACGCTGTTCTGGCGATTACCGACGAGGAATCAGAAGCTTTTGCCGCCAAAGCTCGCCAAGCTGCCGATGGCGTGGAAAGCAATCGAAAGGAAATCGAATCCTTCATTCATCAAGAAAAACTTCCTCGAGAGACAGAGATAATTAATGAATTTAATTCTTGCTGGTCACAATATAGAAAATTAGACGAAACAATTTTGGATCTTGCAGTTCAAAACACCAATCTAAAAGCCCAAAAGATCTCCTCCACGCAATGTGCACAAGAAATGGCACGTTTTGAAGAGAGCGTAAACCACCTCATCCATCAAGGCAAAAATGTTAGTCAGTGTAACAACACAATCACACATTCCTATGAAGCCCTCACAGCCAGCCTGAAAATATTTGCTCTTCACAAGCCTCATATTGAAGAGGCGGATGATAAACAGATGGATAAAATAGAGCAAAACATCAAGTCTTATGATGAATCAGCCAAGAAGGCTCTTGGCTCTCTTCGTAACATTGCCGATCTAAATGAAAATGCAGATCTGAAAAATGCAGAGTCTACATACAAACGATTCATGAACCTGACTGATGAGGTCTTGAGGCTTTCTCGGATGAATACGAATATCAAGTCAGCAGAACTATCCTTGGGAAAGAAAAGGCTGGTTTCTTCACAATGCCAGGAGATCCTCGCCACCCTCCAAGAGGCTGTTCAAGCCCAGCAGTCCAATGCTACCAGATAAGGGGATGCCTTTCCGTGTATCAAGACTTGGTGTGAATTTGGTATATGAGAAGCACACCACCTCCATGCTTCGAAGCTGTGTTTGGAATACACTTTGTCTTGATTGGTGCCGTAAGTCTGTGCAGCCTGCTGGTGTAAATATCCCTGAAAAAGATCAGTTGGCGGTAACTTTAGAATGCACAATAAAAGTGAAACAATCATCATGAACAGCAAACGCCCAAATCCTGATGCTTTACTTGCCCGTGTAAAACGAGATGAGCAACAGAGCAAACGTGGACGGTTAAAAATATTTTTCGGGGCAGCTGCAGGTGTGGGTAAAACCTACGCAATGCTTTTGGCCGCCCACGGCATACGCCTGAAAGGAGTCGATGTAGTCGTGGGGCTGGTTGAAACGCATGAGCGGCAAGAAACTATTGCCGTCTTACAAGGTTTGGATGTGCTGCCGCCGAAATTGGTGCAACATCGAGGTACTGTGCAACGTGAGTTTGATTTAGACGGCGCACTAAAACGCAATCCGACTTTAATTTTAATCGATGAGTTAGCCCACAGTAATGCGGTAGGTTGCCGTCACCCGAAACGCTGGCAGGATATTGACGAACTGTTGAAGGCAGGGATAGATGTCTACAGTACCCTCAATGTCCAGCATTTGGAAAGCCTGAATGACGACATCAATCAGGTTACCGGGGTACAGGTCTTGGAAACCATTCCCGATACGGTTTTCGAGCTTGCCGATGAAATTGAGCTGATTGATTTACCGCCCGATGACCTGTTGTTGCGGCTGAAAGAAGGCAAAGTTTACATACCTCAGCAAGTCGAACGGGCGATGCAAAACTTCTTCCGCAAAGGTAACCTGATTGCTTTGAGGGAACTGTCGTTGCGCCTTACGGCTGACCGGGTCGATGCCCAAATGCTGGATTATCGGGATGACAATGCAATACGCGATATTTGGCAGGTCGGCGAATGTATCTTGATTTGTATCGGCCCTAACGCCATCGCGGAACGGCTGGTACGCGCCGGTAAACGCTTGGCGGCAAGCCTTCATGCACAATGTGTTGTGGCCTATGTCGAAACGCCGAAACTTCAGCGGCTTCCTCCCGAACAACGCGATGAGGTATTGCGCGTACTGCGTTTTGCGGAAACGTTAGGCGCAGAGACTGCAACGCTATCTGGCTTGGTGATGAGTGAAGAAATATTGAATTTCGCCAAGAACCGTAATGTCACCAAAATTGTATTGGGAAAACCGAGCAGGAGGGGCTGGAAGCGTTGGTTATTGGGTTCGATGGTCGATGTGCTAATTTCTGAGGCGCATAATATCAATATTTATTTATTGGGTAGTCCCGCTGGTTCAAAAAGTGACGGATTAACCCAGCTAAAGAATGGATCTAAAAATAAATCGACACGTTTTTACTATCCAAAGGGGGAAACCACAAAAAAGCGTTGGTTAGGCTTGTGGTGGGCGATAGGTGCGACCGCATGCAGTAGTGTGATTAGCTGGCTGATGACGGGGCGGTTTGAATTAGCCAATATTGTAATGGTTTATTTACTGGGCGTGGTCTTTGTGGCTGCCCGTTTTGGCCGTGAAGCATCTATCCTGACCTCTTTTTTAAGTGTCCTGGCATTTGATTTTTTCTTTGTTACACCGTACTACACTTTTTCGGTTGAAGACGCGCAGTATTTAGTCACATTTGTGATTATGTTATTGGTTGGTATTATCATCAGTCATTTGACCAGTAATATGCGTGCTCAAACTAAAGTCGCCGCACATCGGGAAAGGCGTGCCAGTGTTCTCTATGCTTTAAGTGAGGAATTAGCAGTAAGCCGTACTTTAACCGAGACGGCAAAAATTGCCGCTCGTCATATTCAAGCAGAATTCGGTGGCGCCAATGTGTTGTTGTTGCCTTCCGAGGGTGGTCGCATCGTTTATCCATTGGATACGCCATTGCCGGAATCTTTGAGGGATTGCGATCTTGGAGTGGCACAATGGGTATTCGATCACGGACAAATTGCAGGACAAGGCACTGACACGTTACCGGGTGCCAATGCCGTGTATTTCCCAATGACAGGCTTTCGGGGCGTTATTGGCGTGCTGGCTTTACGTGCCGCCAACTTACGACGGGTGTTCCTCCCTGAGCAACGTCGATTGCTGGATACCTTTCTCAATCAGATTGTGCAAACAATTGAACGCGTTCGGCTCTCGGAAGATGCACAACAATCTCAGGTGCAGATCGAATCGGAATCGTTACGTAATTCTTTGCTCAGTGCAATTTCGCACGATTTACGGACACCGCTGGCATCCATCGTAGGAGCAGCCAGTACGCTAGTCGATAAGGATGCCCAACTTTCGCAAGCAGATCGGCAAGAATTAGGGCTTACGATTTACGATGAAGCCCTGCGAATGTCGAATTTAACCAACAACATCTTGGACATGGCACGCTTGGATGCTGGGAAAGCACAGCTAAACCGACAATGGTATCCCTTGGATGAAATCATCGGCGGCGCTTTAGCTCGACTACGTAAGAAACTTGATGGGCGGATAGTGAATACTAAACTTCCCGAAGGTTTATGTTTGGTACGTCTTGATGCGGTTTTGATAGAACAAGTGCTGATAAATTTATTGGAAAATGCTTGTAAATACACACCTACCAATAGTCCCATCGATATTTTAGCGGAACGTTCAGTGAATACGCTAAAGATAAACGTGGCCGACCATGGACAGGGAATTCCCGTGGGTGAAGAAGAAAAATTATTCGATAAATTTTACCGGTTACACAGGGAAGGCTCCCAAAGTGGCGTGGGCTTGGGGTTGTCAATATGTAAGGCGATAGTAATTGCCCATGGCGGCCTAATTGGGGCGAATAATCGCCCTGAAGGTGGGGCTGAATTTTATTTTGTCTTGCCTATGGATGAGGCATTGCCAGAATTAGAAGCTGAAGTTCATCAAGATGGATAGTGTAGGTAGGGTAGGTAAGTCACGCAACACCCTGTTTTTAAAATTTTATCAGGCGCTTGGGCGCGACATAACCCACCATCGAGATGCCGCTTATATTTAACTGTGTTATTTTCATTCCTTAAACAAAATGGACAACCTAAAACCAATCATTGTAGTCATCGAAGATGATCCGCAAATCTGCCGATTTTTACGGACGAGCTTAAGTGCGAATGGTTTTACTTTATTCGAGGCGAATACCGGCGAACAAGGTCTGGTAGAAGTTTCCACCCGAAAACCTGATTTGGTCATTCTCGATCTGGGTTTGCCACGTATGGACGGAATTGCTGTTATCCATAAAGTTCGTGAATGGTCTAGTGTGCCTATTATCGTGCTGTCAGCCAGAAGTCAGGAGCAAGACAAGATTACGGCATTGGATGGGGGAGCTGATGATTATTTGACCAAACCTTTCAGCATAGGCGAATTGTTGGCCAGGATACGTGTAGCCATCCGCCACTCAACCCAGTATAAACCAGGCAGTACGGAAACTGAATTTTGCGAGGGCGACTTGCGTGTTGATTTATCCCGTCGACGTGTTTTTATTGGTGAGCGGGAGATACGTCTAACACCCATCGAATATCGGCTTTTGAATGCCTTAATCCGCCATGCGGGAAAAGTAATGACGCATCGGCAATTGCTGTTAAATGTTTGGGGACCAGCCTATGTTGAACACGATCATTATGTCCGTATTTATATGGGGCAACTACGCCAAAAAATAGAAGCAGATTCTACCCAACCTCGTTATTTGCTCACTGAAACAGGCATCGGTTATAGGTTATCGTATAGTGGGGATTTGTAAAGCGCAAGATGTGCTGCAAGCCTCGAATGAGGATATGGTTGCACGGAACTATACGTATAGGTCTATCCGATATTGTTTTACGGCTAAGCAGACAGATTAGATTTTGCGTGAGGTTTATACCCATTCATTTCCCTAATCCCATAAGAAGCTACTTTGTGCTGCGATGAAGTCTGTAGTTGGTCAATAAAATAGCGCGTATAACTTGGCAAATAACTTTGTTTTAAATACGCGAATTTGGTCGTCGATGGCGGAATAAGATGCGCTAAATCCAATGCCACAAGATCGGAATCGATACCCGGCTCATAGGAGGGCCCAGCGATAATACCCACACCAAACCCCAGGCGGACGTAAGTCTTGATCACATCGGAATCGGCTGCCGCCAGCGTAATATCCAGATGGATATCTGCATTGTCAAAAGCTTTCTCGATATTACTGCGTCCGGTAAAACCCCTGCTGTAAGTCAATATAGGAAAAGTTGCCAGTCGCTGAAGCGTAATTGTACCGTTAGCCAGCGGATGGCTCTTAGGAACAACAACGATATGATGCCATTGGTAGCAAGGTTTAATGACAAGCTTTTCATCTTCATCCATTTTTTCGGTGCAGATAGCGATATCGGCCTTATGTTGGTGCAACAGATTAATCAAATTACCCGGTGAGGATTGTTCGATATAGATTTTGATGCCAGGATATTTTCCCCTGAATTTGCTGATCGGTGTGGGCAAAAAATATTTCGCTTGTGTATGTGTGGTTGCGATGTGCAGCGTTCCATTACGGTTATCCAGAAAATCATCAGCCAATGCCCGGATATTACGCTTGGCCTGGTTCACGGATGTCACTTCTTCCAGGATACGTATACCTAAGGGGGTAGGGCCGAGCAACCTTTTGCCATGCCGTTCAAATAAAGGCGTACCTATTTCATCCTCCAGCATGATCAATTGCCGGCTCACAGCAGATTGCACAATGTTCATCTTTTCGGCCACTTTGGTCAGGTTATAACCCGTTTCCTGTAGCAGGTGCAAAATTTCAAGCTGGTTTAAGTTCATTACTCAGTTGAACCAATGGGCATGTTTAATAAATAGCGATACTTTGTCGCCCTTAGCCAGTTCCAACTGCCTAAACTGCTCATTTGGCATTTCTGCAAAAACAGTCTTGGCTGAGCCGTTCTCGCCCTCCCTGCTTAATTCCAGGCGGATTGTCGCACCCAGATGTTGCCAATCTTTCAAAAAAATGGGTGACATTGGTTTATCTGTTTGCTTTTCAACGGCGATATTATGCGGACGCACATGCGCGGTAATCCCTCGGGGTTCATCGAGAACAATACCGGCACTCTTTAGCCAGTCACTGTCACCTTTTTCCAGGTGAAAGACATTAGTCTGGCCGATAAAATGGGAAACGAAATCGTTGCTGGGATGGTCATAGATTTCGCTGGGTGTTCCTTTTTGTTCAATTCTGCCTTTATTGAACACGACAATCTGATTGGCCACTTCCATCGCTTCTTCTTGATCGTGCGTCACAAAAATGGTGGTCACATTCAAGTCTTGGTGCAAGTGCCGTAACCAAAGGCGCAAGTCCTTGCGTACACTGGCATCGAGCGCCCCGAACGGCTCATCCAGCAATAGCACGGACGGCTCTACGGCCAAGGCACGCGCTAAGGCGATACGTTGGCGCTGGCCACCTGATAGCTGGTCAGGAAAGCGGTCGTGTAGCCAGTCCAGTTGAACCAAGTTCAGCAGATCGTGAACATTCTTGCGGATAATCGCTTCGCTAGGCCGGTCTTTGTGCGGTTTGACCCGCAACCCGAAGGCGACATTATCGAATACGGTCATGTGCCGGAATAAGGCATAATGCTGGAATACAAAACCGATACCACGATTCCGGACATCTTCATCGGTCATGTCTTGGCCATTCAACAACACCTTGCCTTCATCCGCACGTTCAAGTCCCGCAATGATGCGAAGTAAGGTGGTTTTGCCACAGCCCGATGGCCCTAATAAAGCCACCAACTCGCCTTCCGGAATCTCCAGGTTGACATGGTCAAGCGCAGAAAAATTGCCAAAATTTTTACTGATATCAGAAAGCAAAATACTCATTGTAGAAATCTCAAATAAAATTAATGGGGAAGTGGTTTATCGGTCGCCCTGCTTCCATTCGAGAACACTCTTTAAAATAAGCGTTACGATAGCCAAACCCGCCAGAATGGACGCACCGGCAAAAGCGCCGACCACATCATAATCGTTATAACTGACCTCGACATGCAAAGGCAGCGTGTTGGTCATTCCCCGAATATGTCCAGAAACGACCGAAACCGCGCCAAACTCACCCATAGCCCTAGCATTGCATAGCAAAACGCCATACAACAGCGCCCATTTGATGTTGGGTAAGGTAATCTGGCAAAACGTCTTCCAGCCGCTGGCCCCTAATGAAAGGGCGGCTTCCTCTTCCTCATTGCCCATTTCCTGCATCAAGGGAATAAGCTGTCTGGCGACAAAAGGGAAGGTCACAAACGACGTAGCCAAAATGATTCCAGGGACGGCAAAGATAATTTTTACGTCGTGTTCGGCTAACCATTCGCCAAACACACCTTCCGCCCCAAACAACAATACGAAAATGACCCCTGATATGACAGGCGAAACTGAAAAGGGCAAGTCGATTAAGGTGGTCAAAAAGCTTTTGCCTTTGAATTCAAACCGGGTAATCGCCCACGCTGCGGACACACCAAAAACGGTGTTCAGGGGAACTGTCACCAATGCTGTCAATAACGTCAGCCTGATAGCGGCTTGGGTGTCCGGTTGCGTCAATGCTAACCAGTAGGCTCCCCAGCCTTTAGAGAAGGCTTGAAAAAGCACCAGGCCTAAAGGCAGGCATAAAAACAGGACAAGAAACCCCACAGCGATGACGATTAAACTGGTTTTAACCCAAGTGGGTTCGTGTAAGGCATGATGCTGTAGTTGAGCTTTTGTATTATTTGTTGCTTGAATAATTGCTGACATGACCTTGGCTTCCCCTAAAATTGCCCTGAGCGCTTGCGTACCCACAGTTGTAATAAATTAATCACAAACAACAGCAAGAACGAGATGACCAGCATCGACAAGGCGATGGCAGTGGCCCCTTCCATATCGTATTGTTCCAGTTTGGTGACAATCAGCAGCGGCACAATTTCAGATACATAAGGGATATTGCCGGCGATAAAAATAACCGAGCCATATTCACCGACACCCCGTGCAAAAGACAGCGCAAACCCAGTCAGAAGTGCAGGAAAAATGTTCGGGAAAATAATCTTCGCAAAGATTTGCAACCGGGATGCACCCATACTGGCTGCGGCTTCTTCCATGCTGGTGTCAAACTCCAGCAATACCGGCTCGATGGTACGCACCACAAAAGGGATGCTGATAAAGATCAGGGCAACCACGATACCCAAGGGCTTGAAAGCGACTTGGACACCAAAATTATCGATCAACAGTTTGCCGAGGAAACCACTGGGTTGAAAAATGGTCGCCAATACAATGCCGGCTACAGCGGTAGGCAAGGCGAACGGCAAGTCGATCAAGGCATGAAAAAAGCGTTTGCCAACAAAGGAATAGCGAACCAATACCCAGGCGACGATAACCCCAAAAAAACTGGCAACCGCAGCCGCTATCAGCGCGGTGGTAAAGCTGACACGAAAAGATGCCAAAACCCGCTTATGGCTAATGATGGCGACATAGTCATCCCAGGTAAGTTGAAAACTGTTAAACACCAAGGTGCTTAATGGGATTAATACCACTAGGCTTAGATAAAGAATGGTGAAGCCAAGTGTTGGCCGAAAGCCCGGCATAATATTACTTTGTGACATCGTTGTTTTTCCGCCTGTGGTTGTCCACTTTGCAATAATATCGAAGGTGGGTTAAGTCGCGCCTAACTGCCCAATAACACATTAAAAAATAGTGTGCCGCGCGACTAACTCACCCTATGTGGTTCTGCGGTGAAAAAAAACCGTTGCAGGTCTATTTACCCGCCCCATATATCTGGTCAAACACGCCGTCATCCGCAAAATGTTTTTCCTGCGCGACATTCCATCCACCGAATTGATCGATTTTGATTAATTGTAGATGCGGGAATTGACCGTCATGTTTGGCCGCAACTTCAGGATCGGAAGGGCGGTAAAAATTGTTTGCAATAATCTCCTGACCTTCTTTGCTGTACAAATATTTCAGGTATTCCGTGGCGACTTCGGTCGTGCCGTGTTTTCTTGCCACATCTTCAACGACTGCAACGGGCGGTTCTGCCAATATGCTCAATGACGGGGTGATGATTTGAAACTTGTCCGCGCCAAACTCACGCAACACCAAATACGCTTCGTTTTCCCAGGTAATTAGTACATCACCAATTTCCCGTTCTACAAAACTGGTCGTTGCGCCTCGCGCTCCCGTATCCAGCACCGAAGCGTTTTTGTATAATTTTGCAATGAATGCTTTAGCGGCGGCCTCGTCATTTTTGTTATGCTTGAGCGCATAACCCCAGGCAGCCAGATAATTCCAGCGTGCACCGCCGGAGGTTTTGGGATTAGGCGTCACGATACTTACGCCCGGTTTGACAAGGTCATTCCAGTCTTTGATGTTGAGCGGATTGCCTTTACGCACAACAAATACGATAGTTGACGTATAAGGCGAACTGTTGTTCGGCAACAAACTCTGCCAGTTTTCAGGTATCAGCTTGCGCTTCTGATAAAGCTGATCGACATCATAAGCTAGAGCTAGCGTCACTATATCAGCCTCCAATCCGTCTAACACGGCACGCGCCTGTTTTCCAGAGCCGGCATGAGATTGATTAATCGTTACTGTATCCCCGGTTTTGGCTTTCCAGTATTTGGCGAATACCGGGTTGTATTCCTTGTACAGCTCACGCGTCGGGTCATAGGAGACATTCAATAGCGATACATCCCCAGCACGCAATTCACCTGATGCCAACACTGTCATTATGGCGGCGAAGACGATTTGTAAAAATTTGTTGTTCATTAGTATGGTTGCTCCTTTTGTAAGGTTGTTTAAAATGCCAATTGGAAACGGGTGCCGAAGGCACTTTCACGAGGCCTGTCGCCGCCATTAGACGCACCTCCCTTAAAAGTCACTTGCTCATAGTCAGCCCTTATTAAAGCATTGTTGTTGAGGTACCAATTGAAGCCGACTGTCCAAGCGCTTGCATGGGTTGCAGATTTGTTGGGGTCGATCAGCAAGAACGTCTTGTTGTCGACATCCAACTCGGTGTAGCGCGCCACCAGTTGCAATGCCCCCCATTTTCCCTCCAAGGGATTGAATGCCTGGATGGGTTTGACCCCTTGGAAGGTGTTGTCTTCACCAGTCACAACATAAGAAGCTAATATTTGCCAAGCCTTGTTGTTTTGTTTAATTGTTAAGGGATCGCCTGTTATTGAAGTCCCTTTAAGGTGCTGAGATGAAAGCACATATTCACCCATCACGCCAAAGGGTCCAGAATACCAATACATTTGTGGGTAGATGCGGTATGAATCACCATCCGCGACCGGGGCTAAAGCACCGTTAAATGTTTGTGTATAATCGAGGAACTTAGTCCTGCCAAGGGGCGTTGATTGGCTGCTGAGCGCTAGGTTTTTTGGGCTGGAGACACTGCCCGCGATACCCAAGCCCAACCCTTCCAGCCAACTGTAACCGGTATGTTGAAATGGGTGCGCCCAGATACGGCCATCAAATTCTTTGTCGTCATTTGTGTCTTTTGCGTCCTTGTCAAGGCTGCCGTCGTCACCCGCACCATTGAACACGCCCACCTGATAACTGAAGAAATTCCTGAAGTCGTGGATGCCGCCGTATTCCGCCTTATACCCTGGCTTACCGAATTCGCCGTGCAACATTACGCCTACGTCGCGGTTGCTGGCCAAATAAGTGGGGAAAGCGCGTTCGAGAAAAGTGCCGTCAGAGTCCCCTTGTAAGCGTTCAAGGCTGAGCGGGGTTTTCATCTTGCCCACCGCCAGGCTGGCAGAACGCAGGTAGGCGTAATCCAGATAGGCATCCGGCAGGATGTTGGATGCGGCAAAATCTGGCATGATCTTATAGTAAAGGTCATTCCATAAACGCCCTTCGATCCAGACCCGTGCCTGTTTGAGTTCAAACCGGTCCGTAATCTTGTCGCCGTGGTCGTCCGTAAAAAACCGCCCGTCTGTTTGCACCGCCCCGCGAATCCTTAATTGATGTTTGTCGTCAGAAGAGGAAATCTTGAATCCACCTGTGCCCGCCTCAAACTTTGGCAGTTTATTGAAAAAGCCCGTCGTTGTTTCGTCCTGCACTTCCAGTTTTCGCTCTAAGGTGTTCACCTTTTGGTTTAGTTTTTGTACTTCCGGACTTGGTTGTACAGCCGGTGCATTTGTCACTCCCCCGGCATGGTCGAGCTTTTCCAGGCGGCTTTCCAGTTCCCGGATGCGCCGCTCCAAGGCCTCTGTATCCGCCGCATATACATCGGTGACACCCGCCAAGGTTAGATTTATCAGGCTTGCAAGCGCGGTGCGTCGAAAGTTTTTCATATTTTCTTCCTCAAAAGAATGTGAAACTTCCGGTGGTCCGGTCAGTACGCAGTTACAGGTCATGGTGATATTCGCCGTTTATACGGTAGAACTAAAATTGTGGATACCTAAACAGGGAAAAGCGGCTTGTCAAAGCGGAGCTTCTCTTTCCGCTCGATTTGTACCACCTTGCTCTCGTGGATAATGATTTCAACTGAACCGAACCGGATGCCTTGTAAGGCGGCGGTAATCTGGTTTGCAATGTCGCTGGCTTGCTGTTGCTTATCGTCATTCCTAGTTTCAAGTGCCATAAAGCCCTCCGCAGTCCACAATTATAAGAATTAGCAGTATTCAATGACGGTATTTGCACTACAAAAAGAGCTGTCTTCAACTTGCTCGTTCATCTACTAGGTTTTACGGAGCATTCAGCGAAATGGCTATTAATCAAAGGTCTATTTAACAACGGCAAATCTGGCAGTGCCGGAACTTTGCAAATGTTTGCCAAGACGGATAGCGACGTAGGCCAATTTCGACTTGGTTTCAGCACCGAGACCGTCAACATGATCTTGTGCATCAAAAAATGAAATACGGGTATTTAGGTTTTCGGTTATTGTTTTGGCTTGAAAATGAGCATACGAGTTTCCTTTTGGCAAAGTATCGCCAGGATCATCAATCTTACTTCCATCAAATATCGGAGTTCCATCGGATTGGGCTATGCTGAGTTGGCTATTCGGAAGCTGATCCTCTAGTGCACGAGCAAATTTAACCAGTTGTCCATAACTGTGTTGATCTTTAACGCCTTTAACCAATGTTGTTATCGTAGGAACATTAGGATTTAAAAAAGCAAACAATGTGTTGTAAGGCGCTAAAGTAATTAAATGCGCCGCAGTTTCTGCGCCCACTTTGAAACTTGCAGTTGATAAAAACAATGCTGCCACGGTAGCCAAAAGTAATTGTTTTGTTTTCAAGGGTAATCTCCACATATTGATAAGATAATAATGTCACCAGATGCCCCTCCGTAATCGTAGGTGCACAGTGGGTTATAAGTTAGCGAAAAATATATATTTTTTGAAATGGTAGAATTAGATACATTTATCTTAAAATTGCATATCTAAATTACTGATACACCTCAATGCACCCGCATAACCCAGTCTTTCCAATTCCCGGATACGCCGCTCGAGGGCTGCCGTATCCTTTGCATCGGTTGCAGCGTAGACATCGGAGACACCAGCCAAAGCGAGATTTATCACGCTTGCGAGCGCGGTGCGTCGAAAGTTTTTCATATTTTAACCCTCAAAAAATGTGAAACTTCCGGTGATCCGGTCAGTCTTTACAAATAGCTATTGTTGTTATTCGCCGTTTTTACGGTAGAATTTTATAGTGAAGCCCTATCGAGACTAGAATTCCTGTCGAAGCGCAGCTTTTCCTTCCGCTCGATTTGTACCACCTTGCTTTCGTGGACAATAATTTCAACCGAGCCAAAGCGAATCCCTTGCAATGCAATAGCAATCTGATTTGCGATATCAGTCACTGGCTGTTCTTTATCGAATTTTCTCGTTTCAAGACCCATTCAAATCACTCCTGCACTTATCTGTTTTTGGAATTAGCAACCGCTCTTTTCTATGCAAAATCTTAAGGCAGATGTATGTTTTTATTAAACAATATTATTCGATATTTATATCTGTTAATAAGATATAAAAAATTCTGTTACAGCGCTTTGTCGATGTTATTGGGAAGTGGACTGGAGTCTGCCACTAGCAAAAAAAGTACTCTACCGTACTAAATAATCTATTTTTGCTGATTTAAAGGTTATCAAGCGGTTAATCAATATAACAGGCGGTGGTTTTAGCGCAGGATCAGTGGCGGATTTTACAAAATATTCAGTTTGCCGTTGGCTTACAAAATCAATCTCTTGCGATCAAGCTGGTGATCGCTCGTACCAGCCTTTCGAAGCATTCACAACCCGGACAACCAGCAGCATTGCTGGCACTTCGATCAGGACACCGACCACGGTGGCGAGTGCAGCCCCTGAGTGAAAACCAAACAGGCTAATAGCCGCGGCAACCGCCAGTTCGAAGAAGTTGGACGCTCCAATCAAGGCTGATGGACTGGCGATGTTGTGTTTTTCGCCTACGGCGCGGTTCAACCAGTAGGCCAAGCCTGAGTTGAAAAACACTTGTATCAGGATCGGCACAGCCAACAGGGCAATAACCAGCGGTTGTTTCAAGATGGCTTCTCCCTGAAAAGCGAAGAGTAGCACCAGGGTTGCCAGTAAAGCCGTAATCGACCATGGCCCGATCTTTATCATAGCTGCATCGAAAACCGCTTGCCCCTTGACTAACAGCCACTTACGCCAGAGTTGGGCAATAATCACCGGGATCACAATGTATAGCACTACCGACGTAATGAGCGTCGCCCACGGCACGGTAATGGCCGAAATGCCCAGCAAAAATGCAACCAAAGGCGCGAAGGCCACAACCATGATGGCATCGTTCAATGCGACTTGTGATAGCGTGAAAAGCGGATCGCCGTTGGTGAGCCTGCTCCACACAAACACCATCGCCGTACAGGGCGCAGCGGCCAGTAAGATTAACCCGGCAATGTAGCTGTCAAGCTGGTCAACAGGCAGCATGGGGGCAAACAGGTTGCGGATAAACAACCAGCCGAGGAATGCCATCGAGAATGGCTTGACCAGCCAGTTCACGAACAGCGTCACGCCGATCCCGCGCATATGTTGGCGTACCTCATGCAATGCCGTGAAATCCACTTTCACCAGCATCGGGATAATCATAATCCAGATCAGCAACCCAACGGGCAGATTGACCTTAGCGATTTCCATGCGCCCGACAGCTTGAAAAAAGTCAGGAAGAATCTGCCCCAAAACGATACCAGCAGCGATACAGAGCAGCACCCAAACCGTTAAGTAGCGCTCAAAAAAGCCTATGGCAGACGGCTTGCCACTCATGATTGGCTACCAATCTCATTCAATGCCTTTGTAATATCGGCACTGTCCATATCTTCTATCGGCAACGCCAGCATTTTGTGAATTCTGACGGAGAGCGCATCGTAAGTGGCTTGAAACGCTTTGGTGATTTCTTCATTCGTGCCGATTACGTGGGCGGGGTCAGGTAGCCCCCAATGCGCCCTTATCGCGTTGTTTAGATAGACCGGACACACTTCCCCCGCCGCTTGGTCGCACACAGTAATGGCAATATCAATTTTTATGTCCGCGAATTCATCCCAGGATTGACTGGTAAAACCTTCCGTCGGAATACTGTTACGCACTAAGGTAGCAAGCGCATTAGGATTTACCTTCCCAGTTGGATGGCTGCCTGCGGAGAAGGCCCGAAACCGGTCTCCTGCCAGGTGGTTAATTAACGCCTCGCCTAAAATACTGCGGCATGAATTCCCCGTACATAAAATCAAGATGTTTAACATGATATCCTCTACTATATTTATATATTCGTATAAGCGAATATTATAGCCAAAAAGATTAGTTACAGCATCTTTTCATCTCAGGACGGCCTTCCATCGTTTGCAATCTATCAGCATCTTTTTGTTGCTTATGCTCACCGCCTAGCTCTTTCGCAGTCACATCCAAAATATCGAACACCCAAGCAGGTAACGCAGGATTGATTTGGTAATACACCCACTGCCCTTCGCGGCTATCTAGCAACAGGTTACATTGCCGTAACTGGGCAAGGTGGCGAGAAATTTTGGGTTGCAACATATCGAGCGCATGTGTCAGTTCGCACACGCATAACTTGCCTTCTTTATGCAGCAAGACCATACAACGCAGTCGTGTTTCATCGGCAAGGCATTTGAACAGTGTTGTTGGGGTCATTTTTTAAGGTGATCCATTGCTTTTTGTGTGGTGGTGTTTCAAAAAACTGAGCGCAATAACACAAAATTGCTGTGTTTTGCCCTAAGGGTAACCGATAAATAATGAAACAAAGTACGCTAAATACCGAACCCAGCTAAATTATATAGCACTGCAAAAATTTCCGCCGTTTGCCTTTCTTTGCCCTCCAACACCCTTATGTTTAATCGGAATAAGAATATTTCAATAGCTATCCTGGAGGTTAGTCATTATAATGAGATGATGAATGGAAGAAAATCAGGCGTTTACGTTTGGCAAAATTCTTCCATTTAAACCTTGCGTGTTGATCGGTACTTTCAGAAAATCCAAGCGTTTCCCCCTTCTCTGCCTGGTATGGTTAGCAATCAAACACTAATGATTTATTTATGCCAATGGCATGAGGAAGTAATATGGCAACTGGTACAGTAAAGTGGTTTAACGAAGCCAAAGGTTTTGGTTTTATATCACCTAGTGATGGTAGCCCTGATGTATTTGTACATTTTTCTGCTATCGCCAGTCAAGGTGACTTTCGGACGCTGGCTGAAGGCCAAGCAGTCAAATACGAAGTAGAATCTGGTGCTAAAGGCCCCCAAGCTAGCAACGTAGTCCCAGCCTAAAGCGGTTTTTATATAAGCCCAAGTTTAGTGGGCTTAAATCACACCTCGTTGGTTACGCAATCCAACTCACTCTTATATTTAGGACATGACACTTGAAACGATTATTTGTAGGCAACTTGCCTAGCGATGCCACAGAAGAAACAGTAACAACCTTATTTGCTCAATACGGAAAAGTTCGTTCCATACAACTTATCGCAGATATTTTTAGCGGTAAGTGCAGGGGCTTCGGTTTTATTGGGATGGAAGGCCATGAAGCCAGGGCAGCTATTGCTGGCCTAGATGGCAACCTATACTGCGGCAAGCCCTTGAAAGTCAAATTTGAAGACGTTAGTGCGGTAAGAGGCGGTAGACGTTAAGCATCCAACTCCCTCTCCTGCTGGAGAGGGCCGGGGTGAGGAGAAAAAATATCCGTAGAGACGCAAGATTTTGCGCCTCTACCTGCAAAGGATAAGGGATTACATCACCTAAGTTTACAGGCGATGGTTAAGCAACCCTATCCCCAGGCTCTTGCCCAGCAAAAAAAGCCGCAATATTATCCAGCACTCGATTACCCATTGCCACACGGGTTTCTTCGGTGGCGCTGCCTAAGTGCGGCAATAGTGCCACGTTATCGAGTTCCAGGAATCCAGGGTCGATGTTCGGCTCGCCTTCGTAGACATCCAGGCCTGCACCAGCGATCCAGCGTTCTTTCAATGCCCTGATTAACGCTTTGCTATCGACAACATCACCTCTGGCGGTGTTGATAAGGTGCGCCGTTGGCTGCATGTGTCTCAGGCGGTCTTCGTTAATCAAATGCTTGGTGGCTTCTCCGCCGGGGCAATGCAGGGACACAAAATTGGCTTCCGTCAATAACTCTTCAAGCGTTGCACATTGCGTTGCCTGTAGCCCGTCAATAATTTCTTGAGCGGGTGGATAAGGGTCAGTAAATATAATTTTCATGCCAAAACCATGATGCGCTTTCCTTGCCATCGCCTGGGCAATACGTCCAAAGCCTATCAACCCCAGCGTTTTGCCTGTCACTTTTTGCCCCAGCATGTGGGTAGGCCGCCAGCCTGTCCATTGCTGGTTACGGACTAGCCTATCGCCTTCCGAAGCACGCCGCGCCGACATCAACAGCAACAACATCGCAATGTCCGCCGTACAATCAGTCAGCACATGCGGCGTGTTGGTGACGACCAATCCTTCGCGTTTTGCTGCTTCGATGTCGATATTGTTATAACCGACACCAAAATTACCGATTATTTTGGCGCGTTTGTTGGGTACGCCCAGAATGTCGGCGGTAATCGGATCGGTTACGGTCGGAAGCAGCGCATCGGCGGTTTGCAAGGCGACTTTCAGCTCATCCGCCGTCATTGGGATGTCGGTTTCGTTTAGCTGCACGTCATAAAGCTCTTGTAACCTTGCTTCTACAAGGGCAGGCCATTTACGGGTTACGATAATTTTAGGTTTGTTCATTAACTTTTTGCGTCGATTCATTAACAATGAATAATTCAGTTTGTTATATTTCGTACCTCACTTCAGCTTACGGGTTTGAGCGCCCTGTTAAGACGGATGTTTGATCGGCAAATTGGAGCATTGCTCGGAGCGCCTGATTGACAGCCGCAGAGTTGTGGAATGCGGAAGTGACATCCGGGTCGAGGACAACGACATTCGTGCTTTCAAGAAATTGGCGATAGTACTTGCCCCGCACCGCCTTGGAAAAGTCGAAATCGTATTCGGGCCTTAGTTCGTCTTTGGATTCTTCATTATTCATAAGCTTTTCTCTCATGGGTAGTGGCTGGTCTGGCACTAATTATACGGACTTCTTCGGGGCTTTCGGTCAACCACCAACAAACGTCCGGCACATGACACGCCAACGGTTATAAAGCGCGGCTCACCAATAGAGTGGTCGAAATCAGGAAATGTTCCCGCTAAAGGATCACCAAATACAGTTGCCGCTTCATCAAAGCCTACACCATGTTTCTGGCGGTTGGTATCGGCTTTCGTAGGATTCAGATGAATCTCAAAAAACTATCCTCTGTTACAAATTAAGCTTGTACGTCGGTTAGCTGTAAGGCGGGTCTTGACCCGCCATTTCGGTAGCCACCAATTCGGTGGATACGCCGCGCCCAAAATACAAACAATACGGGTAGACTGCATGTTTGCGCGGCTAATCCACTAATATTGCAGTTAATATTGCAATAACAATAATAACTGTCATAGTAGGTTTTATTAAGTTATGTAATATTCTGTCATACGTTAGAACATGTCGCTCAAACTCATAATTGTATATTTTTGTTTGTCGGCTGACCTTAAATTTGAATGCGTACATACTCTCATCAGACTTATTTGTAGGTAATGAAATTTTACTATCTTTTGAAAGAAAATCATCTATAAGAATATTGTTTAGAATAATGCTATTTTTATTAGTTATTTTCAATTTGTGTATTTCATTTCCAGTTTTGTATTCCATTTCTAAAGGAATAGTATCAAACTGAACTCTCAGAGTAACAACTCGATTTTTCTTAATATACAACGGCATAGAAACCACTTTATCAGGCTCAAGAAGCCAAAACGAATCATCATAGTCAGTATAAGGTATAGCACCTAAGAGAAGCGTATTTTCAGGAATATATTGCCTAAAACTAGGTTGGGAGAAATATTCATCTGTATATGATCGATAAAATCCATAAACAACTATAGCAATTACCGTAATGCCAAACAAGCAGCCCCATTTTTCATTGCTGTTTATTTCAAGAAATTTTTTTGTAAAGTAACCCAATATCCCAAGTATGATAACGGGTATAACACTTCGTGCAGTATCATAGAGAAAACTGTCCATCAAGTTCCTTTCAATCAAATAAACAACACGTAAGCTGTAGCAAATGTAGGATAATGGTATGGAGTTGAATTATTTTGCCGTCGCCCGACATTACTCAATCGCCACCCCTACGCCACATCACGCGCAGCTTCTTCAATAACGCTGTCCGGTACGCCCAGTTTTTTTAATGCCGCAATCAGTTTGGCTTCTTTGCTATAGGAAAATTGTGCTTCGTCCTGCCGTAACCCTTCGCTGATATAAGACTTTAGCAACGCTTGATAGCCAGAAAAACCTTTATAAGGTGCAATCGTCTTCATGGATTCCACCACGTCAACAGGAATCCGTAATGTGATGGAGGTCATTGGGCGATCTTTTGTCAATCGGGTTTTCAAGGGTTCAGAAATCATAATCGTTGCGCTCGGTAACAGTGGCCTTGCGGGCAGAAATCAGCCGTGATGATGTCCTTTTCAAGTTCTATATGAACGACAAAAAGTAATCGGCCAGATTCATCATAGCCGATTACCGCATCACGCGCCTCTTCGTTCCTTACCGCATCGACCAGTTTGAATAAAGGATCAAAGAACGCTTCTGTAGCTTGCTCAATAGTTACGCTATCGTGTTTCTTAGGATTTGCCGAAGCTTTTCGGGCATTCCAGACAAAGCTGATTCCATTCTTTTCATAGCGGCTATCCATTGGTTATGATTATATTTATTGTATTGCCATTGTCAATACAATCAGGTGCTACGGCATCACCAATACTTTCGGTATTATTTAGCCGTCGCCCGATAATATTCAATCGCCGCCGCAACGCCGCTGCCAGCCTTAATATCAAATCCGTTATCCAGCAACGCCATTTCCACACCGGCAATTGCACCCAGCATGGACACATCGTTCATGTCGCCAACATGACCGATGCGGAAAGCCTTGCCAGCCAATTCCGACAAGCCAGCACCCAAGGAAATATTGTATTTACTGAAGGCTGTGCTGATGACGTGACGGGCATCTTTGTCTTCGGGTACGACAATAGCCGTTACGGTATTAGATTCAAACCCTGGCTGGGCGCACTGCTTCAAGCCCCAAGCAGCAACTGCTAAGCGGGTGCCTTCTGCCAAGCGGTAATGTCGGGCATAGACGTTATCCAAGCCTTCTTCCAACAATAAATCCAGTGCCTTACGCAAACCGTACAGCAATGGCAGATTAGGCGTATAAGGCGTATAACCGTCTTTGTTGGTATTCATTTGATCGCGTAAATCCAGGAAACAACGGGGATACGTGGATGTTTCGGTTGCCTTTAATGCTTTTTGGCTGAATGCCAAAAACGCGCCACCTGCTGGCAGCATAAAACCTTTTTGCGAACCGCTGATTGCACCGTCCACGCCCCATTCATCCATACGGAAGTCAATGCTGGCAATGGAACTTACGCCATCGACAAACATTAATGCTGGGTGTAAGGCCGCATCCATCGCTTTACGGACACCGGCAATATCGCTAGTAACCCCAGTAGCCGTTTCGTTATGCGTCGCCAATATGGCCTTGATTTCGTGTCCTGTATCTTCTTTGAGCCGGGCTTCAAGTTTATCTAGCGGTATGCCTTTGCCCCAGGTTTCTTGATGTATTTCGACATCAAAACCCAATCTTTTCGCCATTTCAGCCCATAAATGGCTGAATTGCCCAAAGCGGTAGATCAACACTTTATCACCAGGATTTAAACAATTGGTTAACGCGATTTCCCAACCCGCCGTACCTGTCGCCGGAAAAATAAACGCTTGCCCGGATTCTGTACGGAAAATCTTCTTCAAATCCTGCAACAGCGGTGTCAGCAGTTTTGGAAAAATGGGCGAGCGATGGTCTTCCATCGCAATGTGCATCGCGTTAAGGACTTCATTGGGTACGTTGGTAGGGCCTGGGATATACAGATGATTGCGACCAGCCATGGGTTTGCCTCTAAGTAGTTATTGAATAAGTTTGATATTTTCCAGGCAGCAAAAAACAGGTTTTATCGTTCATACTGACCTCTAATGCTAATAATGATGACATAGCCGCTTATAATCGGCAATCACTCGCACGTTAAAAATTGACTTTGTTTACACTGAAAGTACAATGGCGGGTTGATTTTGATATGGATTCTGTGACGATAGCACAAGCTATCTTTCAAAAATCCCCCAGTTACAAATAGGAATATTTAATGAGTCACACCTTATACACAGCGTCAGTGCAACGCGTTCAACGCTGTGAATTGGCAGTTCCGGGATCAAGTCCTGAAATGTTTGAGAAAGCATTGCTTAGCGGCGCGGATTTCATTTTTCTGGATCTGGAAGATGCCGTTGCCCCCGACGATAAATTACAAGCCCGAAAAAATGTCATCCAGGCCATCAATGACCTGGACTGGAAAAGCCACGGCATTACGGTTTCCGTCCGCATCAACGGCCTGGATACGCAATACATGGTGCGTGATGTGGTCGATCTGGTCGAACAGGCAGGCTCTAAAATAGATACTATACTAATCCCTAAAGTGGGCGTTTATTCCGATATATATATGGTTGAAGCCATGCTTAACCAATTGGAAATGCAGCAAGGTTTAAAAAACAAGATTGGCATCGAAGCCTTGATTGAAACCGCACTGGGCATGGCGAATGTCGAGGACATCGCACGCAATGGCGCTTGTGGACGACTTGAAGCGCTGCATTTTGGTGTCGCCGATTATGCCGCCAGTAATCGCGCCAGGACAACCAATATCGGCGGATTAAATCCTGATTATCCTGGCGACCAATGGCATTCGGCCATTAGCCGTATGACAGTTGCCTGTCGCGCATACGGATTGCGGCCTATTGATGGGCCTTTTGGCGATTTTAAAGATCCAGAAGGTTTCAAATCTGCTGCAAAAAGGGCGGCGGCATTAGGCTGTGAAGGCAAGTGGGCAATTCATCCCTCGCAAATCGAACTGGCTAATGAGGTGTTCACACCACCTCCCGCAGAAGTCGAAAAAGCCAAAAGAATCCTAATAGCATTACAAGAAGCAGCCGCGCAAGGCAAAGGCGCAGCCGCACTGGATGGGCGCTTGATAGATGCCGCCTCCGAAAAAATGGCGAATAATGTCGTACGGGCAGCCGAAGCCATCGCTGCAAAAACCCAATAACCATAGAAACACGAAGGAGATGCCGTGGATATTCATGAGTATCAAGCAAAAGAAATACTAAGCGGCTACGGCGTTAAGATTGCCGAGGGCGGTTTGGCTTATAGCCCGGAAGACGCAGTGCAACGTGCACGGGATATAGGTGGCCATATCTGGGCGGTGAAAGCCCAAATCCACTCAGGAGCGCGCGGAAAAGCGGGCGGCATTAAAATCTGCAACACGCATGAGGAAGTTGCAGAAGCGGCGGAATATTTATTAGGAAAACGGTTGGTTACCCACCAAACAGGGCCCGCCGGAAAAGTTTGTGCTAGGTTGTATGTCGAAGCCGGAACGGAAATCGCTAAGGAATTATACTTCTGCTTTCTGGTTGACCGTAGCTCAGAACGCATTGTCATGGTCGGCTCTGCCCAAGGCGGCATGGAAATTGAAGAACTGGCGGTAACAAATCCAGATGCCATCACTAAAATCTATATCGAACCCGCCGTCGGTTTACAAGATTATCAAGCCCGGCAAATGGCATTTGCTATGGGTTTAGATGCAGAAATCATGAGCCATGCGGTTAAAACCATCAAGGGTTGCTACCGCGCTTTGCGTGAACTTGATGTGAGTATGCTGGAGATTAATCCGCTGGTTATTACCGCCAATAACGAGCTAATCGCGCTGGATGCAAAAATGAGCTTTGACGACAACGCTTTGTTCCGGCAGCTAAAAATTTCCGAATTACGTGACAAAACTCAGGAAGACCCACGGGAAATGGCCGCCGCCGACCGGGGCTTAAGTTATGTGGGTTTGGATGGCGACATCGGCTGTATGATTAACGGTGCTGGCTTGGCAATGGCGACGATGGACATGATTAAACTGGCAGGTGGTGAACCTGCCAACTTTTTGGACGTTGGTGGAGGTGCATCGCCTGAACGCACTGAAAAAGCCTTCCGCTTGGTTTTGGCTGACGATAATATTAAAGCCATGTTGGTAAACATTTTTGCAGGCATTAACCGCTGCGACTGGATAGCCGAGGGCGTAGTGCATGCGGTGCGAAAAATCGACATGAAAATCCCCCTCATTGTCCGCTTATCCGGCACGAATGTGGCAGAAGGCCGACGCATTATCGCGGAAAGCGGTCTACCGATTATCACCGCAGACACCTTGGCAGAAGCGGCTGAAAAAGCCGTGCAAGCGCGTAATGAAGCGGTTTCAAAAGGGGGGTGCTAGTGGCTATTTTAATCAACGAAAACACCCGTATCGTCGTCCAAGGTTTTACCGGAAAAATAGGCACCTTCCACGCCCAGGACATGATTAATTATGGCTCCAAGGTCGTGGGCGGTATCACGCCTGGCAAAGGCGGACAAACGCATCTCGGCCTACCCGTGTTCAATACCGTCAAAGAAGCGGTACAGGAAGTAGGCGCGGATGCCAGTATTATCTTCGTACCACCCGCGTTTGCGGCAGACTCCATCATGGAGGCCGCTGATGCTGGCATTAAATACTGCGTGGCGATTACCGACGGTATCCCTACGCAAGACATGATGAAGGTCAAAAATTTCCTGCGACGTTTTCCAGACGATAAGCGCATGATCCTGACCGGCCCCAATTGTGCAGGTACGATTAGTCCAGGACGTTCCATGCTGGGCATTATGCCTGGGCATATCTATATGCAGGGAAATGTCGGCATCGTAGGCCGTTCCGGCACCTTGGGTTACGAAGCGGCGGCGCAAATGAAAGCCTTGGGGATAGGTGTAAGTACCTCAGTAGGCATAGGCGGCGACCCCATTAACGGTAGCGCACACCAGGTAATCCTGAAAAAATTCGAACGGGATCCAGAAACCAAAGTCATCATGATGATCGGCGAAATTGGTGGCCCTCAAGAAGTCGAAGCCGGTATCTATGCCAAAGCCAATATGACCAAGCCCGTCGTTGCCTATATTGCAGGATTGACTGCTCCCGAAGGCCGCCGCATGGGTCACGCTGGGGCGATCATCTCATCCGCCAGTGAAGGCGCTGCCGAAAAAGTGGCTATGCTTAAAGAGTTGGGCATTATCATCTGCCCTACCCCTGCGGCAATGGGGGAGACTGTGGCTGGGGTGTTGGCGAGGTTGTAATAAGGTTAATGTTTGGTTGTGGATTTCTAAGTAAAAACAAGTAAATGTTTTTAAACCATTAAGTCAAGAAAAACCACGTCTTTCCGGCAGGGATTGCCTGAATCCAGTAGCCAGGGATGGCGAACGTAACACATCCATCTACTCAGGTTATCGGCAATCCCTGCCGATACGACGACTTAATCTTACGACTTTGCATATTTATAAAATCGGTTAAGCATTATTACTTACTAATGACATGCCAAACATTGATAAATACTTTGAGCAAATCGGCTGGCTCGGCTTTATTCTGATCGTCAGCGCCTATTTGTTCGTGACGATCAAGCTGGTTGATGTCAACACTGCTGCCTACCACCTGATGAACTTAATAGGTGCTTTGTGCATGGTGGTTAATGCTAAGCATAAAGGAGCGAGGCCGTTGTTTTGGCTCAATATTGTTTGGGCTTTGGTGGCGATTGTAGGCTTGGTGCAACTTGATAAAAGTTAACTGTAAACTTTGTTTCTATCCTAAGCCCATCAGTCGGGTGGGTTAACAGCTTTATCTTTAACTCAACATACCGATACCCCAAAAATTTGGGTTGCCAAATAGCGGGCAACCCGTCCTTGTTCACTACTAATTTAATTACAGACTTTCTTGCGATTGGCAACATAACCTTGAGCCTGGGCATCGGCTTCGTTCATGTATTCGCCTTCTTTAGTTTTGCCATAAAATTTACTGCCTTCACAGTGGTAAATTTTTGAACGAGGGTTGACCCAAACCTTACCTGAACCTTCGGCAGGAGCAGGCGCTGCTGCCGTAGCAGGTTTAGCAACTTGAGCGGGAGCCATCGTTGGAGCTGCTGCGGGTGCCGCCGCCGGAGCAGCGCTTTCAGCAGCGGGAGCTTGTTTATCCGCATACCATTCTTTTACGCCTTTATGGCCTCGGCAAGCACCTCTTTTTGAAGTGCCTGTGTATTCCGTTCCATCTTTACATAAACCAGTGGCTGCGCCGTCAGCTACCGCTGCTGGTGAGGCTGCGGCTGGTGCGGGCTCGCTTGCAGATGGAGCTTGCTTATCTGCATACCATTCCTTGATACCTTTATGACCTCTACATGCGCCTCTTTTTGAAGCCCCTGTGTAAGCTGTTCCATCTTTACACAAACCGGTAGCCGTGCCGCCAGCTACCGCTGCTGGTGTGGCTGCGGCTGGTGCGGCCTCGCTTGCAGTTGGAGCTTGCTTATCTGCATACCATTCTTTTACGCCTTTATGCCCCCTACATGCGCCTTTCTTGGAAGCGCCGGTGTAAGGTGTGCCGTCCTTACACATTCCCGTAGCAACGCCACCGTCGCTAGTCGTTGTAGCTGGTTCTGCTGTGGCTACCGCAGCGGCAGGGGTGCTTGTAGCTGCGGCGGCTTTATCGCCGTACCATTCCTTTACACCCTTATGTCCTCGGCAAGCGCCTCGCTTTGATGCACCTGTGTAAGA
>Ga0302321_100000385_pt1 | contig 39000 bp, 34 predicted proteins | sample Fen_T0_1_FD_202505 | JGI IMG/M metagenome (GOLD analysis project Ga0302321, IMG submission 202505) | Peat permafrost microbial communities from Stordalen Mire near Abisko, Sweden - Fen_T0_1 | ecosystem: Environmental > Terrestrial > Soil > Wetlands > Permafrost | place: Sweden: Abisko... | reverse complement strand
AAGTCGACCGTCTCCAGCACGTCGATGACAGTGGGCACCAGCCGCTTGGTCAGCGTGAACGTCGAATCGTGCTTCGGATCGCAGCCGATCTGCAGCACGCGCTTGCCGAGCTTGCTGAACGCTACCGACAAATTCGACGATGTCGTGCTCTTGCCGATCCCGCCCTTGCCGTACACGGCGAAGACCTTGGCGTTGCCGATCTTGAGCGACGGATCGAGCGGCACCTGCACGCTCCCTTCACCATCCGGGCGCTTGCGCGCGATCTTCATTTCCGACACCGGTACCGTTGCGACGCTCATGCGGCCAACCTCCCCTCGATCACGCCTTCCAGCCTGTCTTCGAGCTCCTCGCCCGCCCGGCGCAGCGCTTCCAGCATTTTTTCGTCCGGCGACCAGTAGTTGCGCTCGTGCGCCTCGAGCAGGCGATTGGCGACCTTCGCCGACGCCGTCGGGTTGAGCGCCGCGAGCCGCTCGCGCATCGCCGGATCCAGCACGAACGTCTCCGACAGCTGCTGGTACACCCACGGCGCGACCTGTCCCGTCGTGGCCGACCAGCCCATCGTGTTGGTGACGTGGACCTCGATCTGGCGCACGCCCTCGTAGCCGTGCTGCAGCATGCCCTCGTACCACTTGGGATTGAGCGTGCGCGTGCGGGTCTCCAGCACGACCTGCTCGCCCAGCGTGCGCACCGTGCCTTCGCCGCTGGTCTGGTCGCCGATGTAGACCGGGGCCACCGCGGCGTGTGCGCCCTTGGCGCGCTTCACCGCGCGGCTGATGCCGCCCAGCGTGTCGAAATAGGTGTCGACGGTGGTGATGCCGAGTTCGACGGAGTCGAGGTTCTGGTACGCGAGTTCGACGCCGGCCAGGATGCTGTGGAGCAGCTTGGTCTGCGGCACCGCCTTGCCCGAGCGGCCGAAGGCGAAGCTCTTGCGCCGCGTGTAGGTTTCCGCGAGCTCGTCCTCGTCGTCCCAGCGGCCGTTTTCCAGCAGGTGGTTGACGTTGGAGCCGTACGCGCCGTCGTCGTTGCCGAATACGCGCAGCGCCGCGGTCTCGAGGTCGCAGCCGTGCTCCCGTTGGTATTGCAGCGCGTGCTTGCGGACGAAATTGTGCTCGGCCGCCTCATCCGCCGCCGCCGCCAGGAACGCCGCCTCCGCCAGCAGCTTGACCTGCAGCGGCAGCAGGTCGCGAAAGATGCCCGACAGCGTGATGACGACGTCCACGCGCGGACGCGCGAGTTCGGCCAGCGGAATCAGCGTGGCGCCCGCGAGCCGGCCGTAACTGTCGAAGCGCGGCCTCGCACCCAGCAGCGCCAGCGCCTGGGCGATGGGACCGCCTTCGGACTTCAGGTTGTCCGTGCCCCACAGAACGATGGCAATCGATTCCGGGAACCCGTGACCGTCCTCGACGTGCCGCGCGAGGAGCCGCGCCGCCTGCCGCGCGCCGTCCTGGACGGCAAACGCACTGGGAATGCGGAACGGGTCGAAGCCGTGCACGTTGCGACCGGTCGGCAGCACGTCCGCATTGCGCAGCAGGTCGCCGCCCGGCGCGGGACGGATGAAGCCGCCGTCGAGCGCGTGCAGCAGTGCCGGGATTTCATGGTCGTCGCGCAGCAGCCTGTCGATCTTCGCGAGCTCGCGGAACACCGCGAGCGCATCGTCTTCGGAGGGCAATCCTGCAGCCGCCAGCGCTTCTTCGGGCGTGCCGCCGTTCACCAGGCACGCGAGCGCTGCGGCTGGCGGCCGCATGCCGTGCGAAGCTTCCGCGATGGCCAGCAGCGATTCGCGGCGCTCCTCGGCCGAAGGGGCCGCGCCGACGACGTGAAGGCCGTGCGGAATCAGCGTGTACTCCAGTTCCAGCACCTGTTCGGCGAGCTTGCTGATCTGCGCAGCGCCTTCGGCTCCCCATGAAGGCTCCGCGGCGGCGAGTTCCACGCGCGAGGCCTGCGCCTGGATCAACGCGGCGAGCGGCGTGCGCTCGGCGTCGTCCTCCGGCGCGAGGCCGCGCCAGCGTTCCAGCGACGCCTTCAATTCCGTCAGCCCGCGATAGAGGCCCGCGTGGGCGACGGGGGGCGTGAGGTAGCTGACCAGCGTGGCCGCCGAGCGCCGCTTGGCGATCGTTCCTTCCGACGGATTGTTCGACGCGTACAGGTACACGTGGGGCAGGTCCGCGATCAGCCGGTCCGGCCAGCACGCGCCCGACATTCCTGCCTGCTTGCCCGGCATGAAGCACAGCGCGCCGTGCGTGCCGAAGTGCAGGACGGCATGGGCGGCGAAGTCTTCGCGGATCCAGCGATAGAACGCGGAGAAGGCGTGCGTCGGCGCGAACCCCTTTTCGTAGAGCAGGCGCATCGGGTCACCTTCATACCCGAACGACGGCTGGACGCCGACGAAGACGTTGCCGAACCGCTCCCCCAGGACGAAGAGCGAGGTGCCATCGCTTTGCTGCCGACCGGGCGCCGGCCCCCATTGCTTCTCGATCTCGGGCAGCCAGCGTTCGCGGCGCACATGATCGTCGACCGGGATGCGCGCGTGCACGTTCGCGTGCGCACCGAAGCGCTGGGCGTTGCCGGCGGTGATCCGTTCGCGCAGCGCGTCGGCCGACGCGGGCAGGTCGACGGCGTAACCTTCCCGCTTCATGGCAGTCAGCGTGTTGAACAGCGACTCGAAGACGGACAGATAGGCGGCGGTGCCCGTGTTGCCGGCATTGGGCGGGAAGTTGAACAGCACGATCGCGACCTTGCGCTGCGCGCAGCCGGCGCGCCGCAGTGCGACCAGCTTGTCGACGCGTGCTGCGAGCATCTCCGCGCGGTCGACGCACACGTGCATGTCGTGGCCGTGGCTCGTCGGCGGAAACGTGCATGCGCGGTGGCAGCCGCGGCACGGCACGCCGGCGGCATCGGACCGGCCGCCGAACACCGTCGGACTCGTCGCGCCGTCGAGTTCGGGGATCGCCACCATGATCGTGTTCTCGACGGGCATCAGCCCGCGCGCCGACTCGCCCCACTGCTCGAGCGTCTGGAACTCCACGGCGTGCGCCGCGACGTACGGCACATCGAGCCTGGCCAGGATCTCCTCAGCCGCCTTGGCATCGTTGTAGGCGGGTCCGCCGACCAGCGAAAAGCCAGTCAGGGAGACCACGGCGTCGACGTTCGGCCGTCCGTCCGCCATCAGGAATTTCTCGATCGCGGGCCGCGCATCGAGCCCGGTGGCGAACACCGGCAGCACGTTCAGCCCGCGCGATTCCAGCGCCGCGATCACGCCGTCGTAATGCCCGGTGTTCCTGGCGAGAAGGTACGAGCGCATCAGCAGGAGCCCGACCGTGCCGCGCCTGCCTGCTGCCGGCAGCGCGGCTGCCGACTCCGCGATGCGGCCGGGCAGGCGCGGATGGTAGACGCCGACCTCGGGATACTCCGCAGGCGGGGCGACCCTGACCGTGCCGCGCAGCGCGCTGCGGGGGCCGTCGGCGTAGCGGTCGACCAGGAAGCGCACCATGTTGGCGACGTTCTCCTCCGAACCCCCCAGCCAGTACTGCAGCGTGAGGAAGTACGCCCGGACGTCCTGCGCGGTGCCGGGAATGAAGCGCAGGATCTTCGGAATCCGCCGCAGCATCTTCATCTGCTGCGCGCCGGCGCTGCCGCCCTGCTTGCGCGCGTTGTCGCTGGCTTTGCCGCGCAGCCGCTTTAGCAGCGCCAGCGGCCCGCCGGTGCTGCCGTCCATGCTGAATTTGCCCATGCGCGTCAGCTTGGTGACTTCACCGGCCGACATGCAGCAGACCATCGCGTCGCAGCTGTCGCGGCGCGCCCGCAGCGCCGGCAGCAGCGGCTGGTAGTGGTCTTCCATGAACAGCATCGTGTTGACGATGATGTCGCCGTCGGCGATGTCGCTGCGGCAGCGCTCGAGGGCCCGCGAATCCGTGCCCCATTCGGCCGCCGCGTGCACCTTGAGCGACAGGCCCGGGAGGTCGCGCGCGAGCGCTCGATGCGCACGCGCGGCGGTGCTCGTCAGATGCGTGTCCATCGTCACGATCACGACCTTGACGGGAATGCAACCGGGCTTGCAGTCAGCGTCCGAAGTGCGCTTTGGCATCGTAGAGGGTCTCGACGGTGATCGTGGCGACGGCGCGTTCCAGTGCGAAACGCTCGGTATTGCGGCGAGCTTTGCCGCGGACGAAAAACGGAATTTTCGCGAGCTCGCGCTCGGCATCGGGCGCCCAGGCAACGGCGGCGCCGGACGTGGCTGCGGCAGCCGCGGACGTCGCAACCGCGGCGATGGCGGGTTCGTTGGCCGCGGCGACGGCAACGGGCGGCGCCGCGGGCCGGGCGGTCGTTGTGCCCAGGTGCGACGGCGCGGCGCCGTCATGGAATTCGAAGTCGCCGCGGAACATCGTGATCAGGTGCTCTTCCAGCCCCATCATCAGCGGATGCACCCAGGTGTCGAACAGCACGTTCGCGCCCTCGAAGCCCATCTGCGGCGAATAGCGCGCCGGGAAATCCTGCACGTGCACCGGCGAGGAAATCACCGCGCACGGAATGCCCAGTCGCTTGGCGATGTGGCGCTCCATCTGCGTGCCGAGCACGAGCTCCGGCTGCAGCTCGGCCACGCGCGCCTCGACTTCGAGGTAGTCGTCGGTAATCAGCGGCTCGACGCCGTAGATCTTCGCCGCCTCGCGTACCTCGCGCGCGAATTCGCGACTGTACGTGCCGATGCCCACGACGGTGAATGCGAGTTCTTCCGATGCGACACGGGCCGCGGCGACGGCGTGCGTCGCGTCGCCGAAGACGAATACGCGCTTGCCTGTGAGGTAGGTCGAGTCCACCGACTTCGCGTACCACGGCGCACGCAGAGGCGCGGCGGCCAGTGAGGGCCCGGGATCCACACCCGCGAGTTGCGCAACTTCCGCGATGAACTCGCGCGTCGCTCCCACGCCAATGGGGACCGCCTTGACGGCCGGCTGCCCGAAGGTGCGCGACAGCCACTGCGCTGCCTGCCCCGCGACCTCCGGATACAGAACGACGTTGAAGCCCGCATCGCCCAGGCGCGCGAGATCGGCGGGTCGGGCGCCGAGCGGCGCGGTGACGTTGATGTCGACGCCGAGTGCTGCGAGCAGCTTCGCCACTTCCGCGACGTCGTCGCGATGCCGGAATCCGAGCGCCGTCGGGCCCAGCACGTTGCAGCGCGGGCGCCGGCCGGTATCGCGTGTCGTGCGCTGCGTGCCCGCGGGCGGCGCGCCGGGTCCGGCCAGCGCACGGACGAGCTGGTAGAACGTTTCGGCGGCGCCCCAGTTTTCCTTGCGCTGGTACGCGGGCAGCTCCAGCGGCACCACCGGAATCGGCAGCGCGAGCGCGCGGGCGAGGCCGCCAGGGTCGTCCTGGATCAATTCGGCCGTGCATGACGAGCCGACGAGCATGGCGTCAGGCCTGAAGCGCTCGAACGCTTCCTTCGCCGCGGACTTGAAGAGTTCGGCGGTGTCGCCGCCCAGGTCGCGGGCCTGGAACGTCGTGTAGGTCACCGGCGGGCGCTTGCTGCTGCGTTCGATCATCGTGAACAGCAGGTCCGCATAGGTGTCGCCTTGCGGCGCGTGCAGCACGTAGTGCACGCCTTCCATCGCGGTCGCGATGCGCATCGCACCGACGTGCGGCGGTCCTTCGTAGGTCCAGACGGTCAGCTGCATCGCCGGCGCGTCCCGTCAGGCCACCAGCCGCGCGCGGCGAACGAGCGGCCGCGCGAAGAGTTCGGCGAGGTCGCCGGCCTGGTCGTAGCCCTGGATCGGCGTGAACACCAGCTCGATCGACCACTTCGTCGTCATGCCTTCGGCCTCCAGCGGATTGGCGAGCCCCAGCCCACAGACGACAAGGTCGGGCCGAGAAGCGCGGCAGCGGTCCAACTGGCGCTCGACGTGCTGGCCTTCGCTCAGCATCGTTCCCTCCGGCAGCAACGCGAGTTCTTCGGAGAGATGCAGGCGATGCAGGTACGGCGTGCCGACCTCGACCAGCTGCACGCCGAGTTCGCGCGCGAGGAAGCGCGCAAGCGGCACCTCGAGCTGCGAATCGGGAAAGAAGAAGACGCGCTTGCCTTCGAGTTCGCCACGATAACGGGCCAGCGAGAGGCGGGCTCGTTCGGCGCGGGGTGCCGTGACCGCGTGAAACCGCGCGGCATCCGTGCCCCATTCCGCGGCGGCCGCCTGCAGCCAGGCGGTGGTGCCTTCCGCGCCCAGCGGAAACGGCGCGGCGAGCCGCACGGCGCCGCGTTCTTCGAGCGCGCGCGCGGTATCCGCGAGAAAGGGCTGCGCGAGCAGGAAGCGCGTGTTCGGTCCCACCGCCGACAGATCGTCGGAGCGTCGCGGCGGAAAGAAGCGCACCGGTCCGATGCCGAGCGCGTCGAAGAGGCGCTGCATCTGGTCTTCGACGACATCCGCGAGCGCGCCGACGACGAGCAGGTCGCGCGGTGCGGCAGGCGCGGCCGCGGGAAGCTCGGGGACGAGCGATGCGAGGCAGGCGTCCTCGCCCTGCGTGAATGTCGTCTCGATCCCGCTGCCCGAGTAATTCAGCACGCGCACGCGCGGCGAGAACGTGCGCGAGAGCCGCGCGGCGGCGCGGGACAGGTCGAGCTTGATGACCTCCGACGGGCACGATCCGACGAGAAAGAGCAGCTTGATGTCGGGGCGACGTTCGATCAGGCGCGTGACGACCCGGTCGAGCTCGGCGTTGGCGTCGGCCAGGCCCGCCAAGTCGCGCTCGTCGATGATCGCCGTGGCGAAGCGCGGTTCGGCGAAGATCATCACGCCGGCGGCGGATTGGATGAGGTGCGCGCACGTGCGCGATCCGACGACGAGGAAGAACGCGTCCTGGATCTTCCGGTGCAGCCAGATGATGCCGGTGAGGCCGCAGAAGACCTCGCGCTGGCCGCGCTCGCGCAGCACGGGCGCGTCGGCGCACCCTGAGCCGCCGGCTGCCGTGGGAATGGACTTGAGCGCGATCATTCGCCGAGCGCCATGACGGGAGACGAATCCTCGCGCGCAAGCCTCTGGCCGAGCCGGGCCGCGCGCAACTTCAGCACGAATTGCGTCGCGTTGATCACATACGTTGCATACGCCGCGAGCGCCAGGTACATCTGCGTCCGCGCGTCGAGCAAGCCCAGCAACAGCGACGCCAGATAGGCCGTGTGCAGCGCCAGCACCACCATGCTGAACATGTCCTCCCAGTAAAACGGCCGGGCGAACAGATAGCAGCCGAAGACTTCCTTCTCCCAGATGGCGCCGGTGACCATGATCGCGTAGAGCACCAGCGTCTTGACCACGATGGAGACCGTCGCGGCCGCGAGCCCGTCGCCGGTCGCGAGATAACGCAACACCAGCCCCAGGCTGACGGCGAAGACGACGAACTGGATGGGGGCGAGAATGCCCTGCACCAGCGTCCACGGCGAAGCATCGCGGCGTCGGCGCTCTTCCGCGGTGTACAGAGGCTGCTGGCGACTGGTGTCCGGCCGACGATCCTGCACGCGTTCTCCTCCTTGCTTCCCCGTGGGCTTACGCGGTATCCGCGGCGCCACTTGTTGCAGTTTCGGTGAATCCTTCTACACATCGGCCTTCGTGTCAACACATATGGACGTAAACAAAGCTTGACACGACTGGGCAGAATGGTCTGGAATGCGACCTGCGATGTCCCGGATCAATGGAATCCGGGCGCGAGGCGACGTTCAAGATCGTTTTCCGACAGGCAGCGTCCGGGGGCACCGGGCGTTCGCCGCGGACAGCAGCGGCGGGGAGGAACCATGGAGCAATCGCTTCCACCAGGCGCATTACGAGGGGCGCCTACGGACCAGGCCAACGGTCGCCAGGAGCCCGGCCGGAGCGCTGCGCTCCGTGCGCTGGCCTCGCGGCGTGACATCGCGCTGCCCGCGGATGTCCTGCGTGAGGACGTCGAGTTAGTGAATACACACACTCTCGAAACGCATTCTCTGGCAAAGGCAGAAATGTCAACTGCCATACGCGAGCCCGATTGCCCAGGCCCGCTGGAGATCGCGGAATTCGCCCACGCCGTGTTGACCGAAGGCCCCGGCCCCGCGACGCGGTCGATCGAGGCGCGGATCGCCGGCGGCCTGTCGCTCGATGCCGTCTATCTGGACCTCTTGGCGCCCGCCGCACGGCACCTCGGTAAGCTGTGGGAGGACGACAGGTGCGATTTCACGGACGTGACGATCGGCCTCGGGGCCCTGCACCAGATACTCCGCGAACTCAGCCCGCAGTTCAGGAGTGAGGTAAACTGTGACAGTGGAAGCGCATTGCCAAGTGTCAACTCAGGCAGACGGATGCTGCTCGTGCCGGCCTCCGGAGAGCAGCATTCGCTCGGGCTCATGATGATTGCGGATTTCTTCGCGCGGGCAGGATGGGATGTAACGGGCGGTGAAACGCCCACCGGCGCGGACCTATTCCGGCTAGTGCGCGACCAGTGGTTCGACGTGGTGGGAATGGCGGTCGGCTGCGACCGGCGGCTGGAGTTGCTGGCCGCGGACATACGGACACTGCGCTCGACGTCCAGCAATCGTGACATCCGGGTGATGCTGGGTGGTCCGATCCTGGCCGCGCATCCGGAATATGTCGGCGTGGTCGGTGCCGACGGCATGGCCGCCGACGCGCGGCAGGCGTTGGAGGTGGCGGAGCGGCTGGTTGCGCTGTCCGCAGCGGCGCCACACAACGAGGCGCCGGCGGAAGCCGATGACGGAGCGAAATGCTGACAGGCAGAAGCACACTGGGTAAACCTTTCGACGCGCCGGGCAACACGCTGGGCGGGCTCGATGCCGAAGCGGCGGCGGCCGTCATATCGGCGGCGTCGGACATCGCGTTGATCCTCGATCGCGACGGCGTCATCCGCGACGTGGCGTTCGGCAGCGAAGAGCTGGCGCGCGAGGAATACGGCAAATGGCTGGGCCAGCCGTGGACCGACACCGTGACGGCGGAGAGCCGGGCCAAGGTCGAGTCGATGCTGCGCGATGCGGCGTCGAAGGTGCCCCCGCGCTGGCGGCACGTCAATCATCCATCGTCGCGCGGCGCCGACGTGCCCGTCGTGTACTCGGCGGTGCAGGTCGGCAACGACGGCCGCGTCGTGGCCGTGGGCCGCGACCTGCGCTCGGTGGCCGCACTCCAGCAGCGCCTGGTCGAGGCGCAGCAGTCGATGGAGCGCGACTACTGGCGGCTGCGGCACGTCGAGACGCGCTACCGGCTGCTGTTCCAGATGGCTTCGGAGGCCGTGCTCATCGTCGATGCGGCCACGCTCAAGGTGCTCGAGGCCAATCCCGCGTCGTCCGTGCTGCTGGGCGAAAGCGAACGGCGCATTGTGGGCAGGGCGTTCCTCGACGCGTTCGATGCCGACAGCGCGCAGGCGATCGAAGCAATGCTGGCGGGCGTGCGCACCGCTGGACGCGCCGACGACGTGAACGCGCGCATGGTCGGCAGCGAACGGCAGCTGGTCATCTCGGCGCAGCTCTTCCGCCACGAATCCTCGTCGCTGTTCCTGGTCCGCTTGGCGCCGCAGGTGCAGGAATCCGGTCCCGCGGGCGTGCCCAAGTCGACCGCGGCGATGCTGGCGGCCGTCGTCGCCGGTGCGCCCGATGCCTTCGTGATCACCGATCCGGAAGGCAAGATCCTCGCCGCCAACCCGGCGTTCATCGACCTCGCGCAGCTGGTGACCGAGGAACAGGCGCGCGGCGAATCGCTCGAGCGCTGGCTGGGCCGTCCCGGCGTCGACCTGAACGTCATGATCACCAACCTGCGGCAATACGGCATGGTGCGCCTGTTTGCGACGACGCTGCGCGGCGAGCACGGTTCCGATGCCGACGTGGAGATCTCCGCCGTCGCGGTGCCGCAAGGCAAGCCGCCGTGCATGGGCTTCACGATTCGCAACGTCGGCCGCCGCCTGCACGCCGACACGCGCGCCGGCAGGGAGTTGCCCCGATCGGTGGAGCAGCTGACGGAACTCGTCGGCCGCGTTCCGCTGAAGGAGCTGGTGCGCGAGGCGACCGACCTGATCGAGCGCCTGTGCATCGAGTCCGCACTCGAATTGACGCACGACAACCGCGCGTCTGCCGCGGAAATGCTGGGCTTGAGCCGCCAGAGTCTGTACGTGAAGCTCCGCAAGTATGGACTCGGGGATCTCGCGGACAGCCCCGAATAGCGCCGCGCTGCGGTCCGGCGCGCAGGTGCGTGCGTGGCCGGCGCCGTCGGCGATCGCCCAGCTGCTGAAGCCCATCACGTGGTTTCCGCCGATGTGGGCTTTCGGATGCGGCGTCGTAGCGTCCGGCGTCCCGACCTCCGGCCGCTGGCCGCTGATCGTCACCGGCATCGTGCTTGCCGGTCCGCTGGTGTGCGCAACAAGCCAGGCGGTCAACGACTGGTTCGACCGCGACGTCGACGCGATCAACGAACCGAACCGTCCCATTCCGTCCGGACGGATGCCCGGACGCTGGGGCCTGGCCATCGCCATCCTCTGGACGCTGCTCTCGCTGCTGGTCGCGTGGACGCTTGGTCCCTGGGGCTTCGGCGCCGCCGCGGCCGGCCTGGCGCTTGCTTGGGCGTACAGCGCGCCGCCCATCCGCCTGAAGCGCAACGGATGGTGGGGCAATGCAGCCTGCGCCGCGTGCTACGAAGGTCTAGCGTGGGTCACGGGCGCGGCGGTGATGGCCGGCGGCGCAATGCCCGGCGCACACACGCTGCTGCTGGCCGCGCTGTACAGCATCGGCGCGCACGGCATCATGACGCTGAACGACTTCAAGTCGATCGACGGCGACCGGCAGATGGGCATCCGTTCCTTGCCGGTGCAGCTGGGCGTCATTCGTTCCGCGCGCACGGCCTGCGTCATCATGGCCGCGCCGCAGGTCGCCGTGGTGCTGCTGCTCATCGCCTGGCAGCGTCCGGTGCATGCGATTGCCGTCGGATTCATGCTCTTCGCCCAGCTGGCGCTCATGGATCACTTCCTGGATTCGCCGCGCGAGCGGGCGACGTGGTACAGCGGCCTGGGCGTGACGCTGTACGTGATCGGCATGATGGTGAGCGCGTACGCATTGCGCGCAATTCCCGGAGGATGACGATGGTAGCGAGCGAGACATTCGACGTCGTGGTCGTGGGCGGCGGTCCGTCCGGAGCGACGGCGGCAACCGACCTGGCGCGTCGCGGGCGCACCGTGCTCCTGCTCGACCGCGCCGGCCGCATCAAGCCGTGCGGCGGTGCCATCCCGCCGATACTGATCAAGGAATTCGAGATCCCGGAGTCGCTGCTCGTCGCGCGCGTCACGTCCGCGCGCATGGTGTCGCCGGCGGGAAAGACGGTAGACATGCCGATCGACGGCGGCTATGTCGGCATGGTCGACCGCGAGGTGTTCGACGAATTCCTGCGCGAGCGCGCGGCCGCCGCGGGCGCCGTGCGGCGCACCGGCGTGTTCGAATCCATCACCCGCGACGAGGACGGTATTGCCGTCGTCAACTATCGTGCGCACGGTGCGGCTCGGGGCAACGACCTGCAGCGCGTGCGCGCGCGCGCCATCATCGGCGCCGATGGCGCGCAGTCCGTCGTGGCCAGGCAGGCCATTCCGGGTGCTGCGCGCGTGCCCTACGTGTATGCGTATCACGAGATCGTGCGTTCACCTTGCGCCGGAGAGAAGGATGCGGCGGGCCACGTCGCGGGTTTCGACGGCGCGCGCTGCGATGTCTATTACCAGGGGCCGCTGTCGCCGGACTTCTACAGCTGGATCTTTCCGCATGGCGATACGACGAGTGTCGGCACCGGGACTGCGCATAAGGGATTCTCGATCCGCAATGCCGTCGGCGCGCTGCGCGAGAGCACGGGACTTGCCCAGGCGGAAACGATTCGCCGCGAAGGCGCGCCGATACCACTGAAGCCGCTCTCCAAGTGGGACAACGGTCGCGACGTCGTGCTGGCCGGCGACGCCGCCGGCGTCGTCGCCCCGGCGTCGGGCGAGGGCATCTATTACGCGATGGCCGGAGGTCGGCTGGCCGGCGAAGCAGTCGATACATTTCTCGTCACCGGCGACGCGCGCGCGCTGGCGACGGCACGCAAGCGCTTCATGAAGGCGCACGGGCGCGTGTTCTGGATACTTGGCATCATGCAGCGCTTCTGGTACGCCAACGACAAGCGCAGCGAGCGCTTTGTCAGCATCTGCCGCGATCCGGATGTACAGGAGCTCACGTGGCAGGCCTACATGCATAAGAAGCTGGTGCGGGCCAAGCCGATGGCGCACGCACGCATCTTCTTCAAGGACCTGGCGCACCTGACGGGACTGGTCCGCCCGTGATGGCGGCCGTTGCGCCGACCGCCTCGTGGAAGCTCATCCTATCCGCCGCGGCGGGCGCGAGCTTCGCGGGCGTCGTCGGCGCGCTTGTCACCGACCTCGGCCCCTGGTACTACGGCCTCCGCTTCCCGCCGTGGAAGCCGCCCGACTGGCTGTTCGGCCCGGCGTGGACGCTCATCTTCGCCTGCGCGGCGACGGCCGGGGCTTATGCGTGGCAGGGCGCGCGCACTGCGGCGGCGCGCGCCGTCATCCTCGCGCTGTTCGCGCTCAACGTCGCGTTCAACGTCCTCTGGAGCTGGCTGTTTTTCCGGCTGCAGCGGCCCGACTACGCGCTGGTCGAGGTTGGCCTGCTCTGGCTGTCGATCGTCGTCCTGATCGTCGTCCTGCGCAGGCATTCGAAAACGGTCGGCTGGCTGCTCGCACCGTACCTGGCCTGGGTGACGTTCGCGGCGGCGTTGAATTACGCAGTCGTCAGGCTCAACGCGCCGTTCTGACGCGCGCGCATCTGCGCTCAGAGTTTCTTCAGGACGTCCTGGCCGTGACGCAGCGCGAATGCCCGGAACGCCTGCGCGGTGGGCGACAGCCGCTTCGCCGCAAGATGCACGACGAACCAGCGCCGCATCACCGGGAGCCCGTGCACGTCGAGCATCGCGAGCTTCCGGCTCTCCAGCTCGAGGCCGATCGTGTGGCGCGACAGGAAGCTCACGCCCATGCCGGCCATCACCGCCTGCTTGATCGTCTCGTTGCTGGTCATTTCCATGCCCACGCGGATGCGGATGCCGTGTTCGTCGACGAAGTGCTGCATCGCCGACCGCGTGCCGGAGCCGGCCTCCCGCACGAGGAACGTTTCCTCGGCCAGCCGCGACACCGCGATTCGCCGCCGGCCGGCCAGCGGGTGGTCCGGCGCGGCGATGATCACGAACGGATGCGGCGCGAACGATTCCGCGACGGTCGGCAGCTCCTCCGGCGGGCGCCCCATGATGGCCAGGTCCACCTCGTTTCCGGCGAGCTGCCCGATCACGGCCTCGCGGTTGCTCACGGCAAGCCGGAACTCGAGCGCCGGATGCTGCCTGCGGAAGCGCGCCAGCAATTGCGGCGCGAAGTACTTGGCGGTGCTGGTCACCCCAAGGTTGAGTTGGCCGCGGTCGAGTCCCCGGAGGCCGTCAAGCGCGTCCTGTCCGTCCTTGAGCGCCCGCAAGATCTCGTGCGTGCGGGCCAGCAGCTCGCGCCCGGCCTCGGTGACGTGCATCGTCCTGCCGATGCGCTCGAACAGCGGCAGGCCGGCGTGGTCCTCCAGCTCCTTCACCTGCATCGACACGCCGGGCTGTGTCAGGTGCAGCTCGTCGGCGGCGCGCGAAAAGGACAGGTTGCGCGCGGCTGCCTCGAAGACCTTCAGCTGGCGCAGCGTGGCGTGGTGCAGCGGCATGGCGGACCTCCGGCTATACATCAGTGAAAGCTGATTATAACGATAAGCAATCGTGACTATTGCTTATGAGTTGCGGGGACTAGAGTTCATGCGCCGTCCCCAAGAAAACCAGTCAAGGAGGAGCACCCGTGGGAAACATGGCCGACCGTTACAAGTCGGGCGTCATGCCGTACGCCAAGATGGGGTACTGGGACGCCGACTACGTGCCCAAGGACACCGACGTCATCGCGCTCTTCCGCATCACGCCGCAGGAAGGCGTCGAGGCGATCGAGGCCGCCGCGGCGGTCGCGGGCGAATCGTCGACCGCGACATGGACCGTCGTGTGGACCGACCGGCTGACTGCGTGCGAGCTCTACCGCGCCAAGGCCTATCGCGTCGATCCGGTGCCCAACACCGGCCCGGGGACGAAGGCCGAGCAGCAGTACTTCGCGTACATCGCGTACGACCTCGACCTCTTCGAGCCGGGTTCCATCGCCAACCTGACGGCGTCGATCATCGGCAACGTATTCGGCTTCAAGGCGATCAAGGCGCTCCGGCTCGAGGACATGCGCATTCCGGTCGCCTATCTCAAGACGTTCCAGGGGCCGGCCACCGGCATCGTCGTCGAGCGCGAACGCCTGGACAAGTTCGGCCGCCCGCTGCTCGGCGCCACGACCAAGCCCAAGCTCGGGCTGTCGGCGCGCAACTATGGCCGCGTCGTCTACGAGGCACTGAAGGGCGGGCTCGACTTCGTCAAGGACGACGAGAATATCAACTCGCAGCCGTTCATGCACTGGCGCGACCGCTTCCTGTATTGCATGGAGGCGGTGAACAAGGCGTCCGCCGCGACGGGCGAGGTGAAGGGACACTATCTCAACGTCACCGCCGGCACGATGGAGGACATGTACGAGCGCGCAGATTTCGCGAAGTCGCTGGGTTCATGCATCGTCATGATCGACCTGGTGATCGGCTACACGGCGATCCAGTCGATGGCCAAATGGGCGCGGAAGAACGACGTGATCCTGCACCTGCACCGCGCCGGCAACTCGACGTACTCGCGGCAGAAGAACCACGGAATGAACTTCCGCGTGATCTGCAAGTGGATGCGGATGGCGGGCGTCGACCACATCCACGCCGGCACCGTCGTCGGCAAGCTCGAGGGCGATCCACTGATGATCAAGGGCTTCTACGACACGCTGCGCGAAACGCACACGCCGGTGGCATTGGAGAACGGGCTCTTCCTCGAGCAGGACTGGGCGTCGCTCAACAAGGTGATGCCGGTTGCGTCGGGTGGCATCCACGCCGGCCAGATGCACCAGCTGCTGCATTACCTGGGCGAGGATGTCGTGCTGCAGTTCGGCGGCGGGACCATCGGCCACCCGATGGGCATCCAGGCCGGTGCCGTCGCAAACCGTGTCGCGCTGGAGGCGATGATCCTGGCGCGTAACGAGGGCCGCGACTATCTGGCCGAAGGCCCGCAGATCCTGGCGGACGCGGCGAAGTGGTGCAAGCCGCTGAAGGCCGCGCTGGATACCTGGGGCGAGGTGAGCTTCAACTACGCGTCCACCGACACCGCCGACTTCGTGCCGACCGCCACCGTCAGCGCCTGACCACCTGGAGACCGCGACCATGATGACCAACCACGGCAACCGCCTGACGCAGGGCCAGTTCTCGTTCCTGCCCGACCTGACCGACGCGCAGATCACCGCGCAGTTTGCCTACGCGCTCGCGCAAGGCTGGGCGGTCAACGTCGAGTACACCGACGATCCGCACCCGCGCAACACGTACTGGGAAATGTTCGGTATGCCGATGTTCGACCTGCGCGATCCCGCGGGCATCCTCGCGGAAGTCAATGCCTGCCGGGCGACGTTTCCCCATCACTACATCCGCGTCACGGCCTTCGACAGCACGCGCGGATGGGAAACGCCGCGCATGTCGTTCATCGTCAACCGTCCGGCGGTCGAACCCGGCTTCCGGCTCGTGCGGCAGGAGATCGAGGGGCGCGCGATCCGCTATACGGTGGAAAGCTACGCCGCGCAGTCGCCCGAAGGCACGCGTTACGAATAGCGGGCACCGGCGATGACGTTCCCAGGAATCGCGCCCGCCGCTGCGGCGAAGGACAGCGTCGACCTGGGTGCCGTCTACGCCGAATCGCAGGTCGGCGAGGTGCTGCAGAAGCTCGAGGCCGAACTGGTCGGACTGGCGCCGGTCAAGGCACGCATCGGCGACATCGCCGCGCTGCTGCTGGTCGAGCGGGCGCGGGCGTCGCTTGGGCTGTCGACCGGGTCGCCGTCGCTGCATATGTCGTTCACCGGCAATCCGGGCACCGGCAAGACGACGGTGGCGTTGCGTATGTCGGAAATCCTGCATAGGCTGGGCTACGTGCGCAAGGGCCACCTGGTGGCGGTCACGCGGGACGATCTCGTCGGGCAGTACATCGGGCACACGGCGCCCAAGACGAAAGAGATCCTCAAGAAGGCAATGGGAGGCGTGCTGTTTATCGACGAGGCCTATTACCTCTACCGTCCGGAGAACGAGCGCGACTACGGCCAGGAGGCGATCGAGATCCTGCTGCAGGTCATGGAGAATCAGCGCGACGACCTGGTCGTCATCGTCGCCGGGTACAAGGAGAGGATGGACACGTTCTTCCGATCCAATCCCGGGCTTTCATCGCGGATCGCGCACCACATCGAGTTCCCCGACTATGCCGACGACGAGCTGCTGGCGATTGCGGAGCGGATGCTGGACGGCATGCAGTATCGGCTGAGCGCCGGCGCCCGCGGCGTGCTGGCCGAATACATCACGCTGCGCCGCGCGCAGCCCCACTTTGCCAATGCGCGCTCGATCCGCAATGCGCTCGACCGCGCTCGCCTGCGGCAGGCGACGCGCCTCTTCAACCGGCGCGGTGTAGAGGTCGACCGTGGCGCATTGATGACGATCGAGGCGGACGACATCCGCCAGAGCCGCGTATTCGCGCCCATCCGTCCGGGGACCTAGCAACGACAACAAGCTGACATCCGCTGCGCCGCCCCGGCGCCGCGGATCGTGCCAGGGAGGATGGGCCATGCCGGATCGCCAGAAGACGCTCACCGAATTCATCATCGAGGAACAGCGCAGGTTTCCTGAGGCGACCGGCGACTTCACCGCGCTGCTCAACTACGTGCGCCTCGCCTGCAAGCGCATCAGCTTCCTGGTGGGTCGCGGCGCGCTGGGCGGTGCGCACGGCTCCACAGGCGCCACCAACGTCCAGGGCGAGACGCAGCAGAAGCTCGACGTCATCGCCAACGACATCTTCCTGCGCACCTCCGAGTACGGCGGCAACCTCGCGGCCATGGTCTCCGAGGAGATGGACGACGTCTACACGATTCCCGTGGAATACCCCCGCGGCAAGTACCTGCTGGCCTTCGATCCGCTCGACGGTTCGTCCAACATCGACGTCAACGTCTCGGTGGGCAGCATCTTCACGGTGCTGCGCGCGCCCGACGACGCGAAGAGCCCTGCGGCCGCGGATTTCCTGCAGCCGGGCACGCAGCAGCTCTGCGCCGGGTATGCGATCTACGGTCCGACGACGATGCTGGTCCTGACGCTGGGGCGCGGCGTGCATGCATTCACACTCGACCGCGGCTTCGGCGAGTTCATCCTGACGCATGAGGACATGCGGGTGCCCGAGGAGACGAGCGAGTTCGCGATCAACGCGTCGAACAGCCGGTTCTGGGAGCCGCCGGTACAGCGCTATGTCGCCGAGTGCCTCGCCGGCAGCGGCGGCCCGCGGGGAAAGGACTTCAACATGCGCTGGATAGCATCGCTGGTGGCCGAGGTGCATCGCATACTCGTCCGCGGCGGGTTGTTCATGTATCCGAAGGACACGCGCGATCCGGACAAGCCGGGCCGCCTGCGGCTCCTCTACGAGGCCAACCCGATGGCGATGATCCTGGAACAGGCGGGCGGCGCCGCGACCACCGGGCACGACCGCATCCTGGAACTGACGCCGACCGGGCTGCACCAGCGGGTGCCGGTGATCCTGGGATCGAAGGCCGAGGTCGAGCGCATCGGGCAATACCATCTCGAGCACGACCAGGGCCTGGACGAGCCGTTCAAGTCGCCGCTTTTCAACGAGCGCTCGCTCTTCATGCATTCCTGACGTACGACCACGAACCCAAACGCCGCCGGAGGCAGCCATGTCCGCGAAACATCCCATCATCGCCGTCACCGGCTCGTCCGGTGCCGGCACGACCTCCGTGACCCGGACTTTTCAATGGATCTTCACGCGCGAGAAGATCAATGCCGTGGTCGTGGAGGGCGACTCGTTCCATCGCTACGACCGCGCCGAGATGAAGGCGAAGATGGCCGAGGCCGCGCAGCTGGGGAACAAGCACTTCAGCCATTTCGGGCCGGAGTCGAACCTGTTTCCCGAATTGGAGGAACTCTTCCGCACGTACGGTGAATGCGGCCGCGGCCGGCTGCGCAAGTACCTGCACGACTCGGCGGAGGCGGCGCCGTACGGCCAGCCACCGGGAACGTTCACGCCCTGGCAGGACTTGGCCGGCGAGTCCGACCTGCTGTTCTATGAGGGGCTGCATGGCGCCGTGGTGACTGACGGCGTCGACGTCGCCCGCCACCCGGACCTGATCATCGGCGTCGTGCCCATCCTCAACCTTGAATGGATCCAGAAGCTGCACCGCGACAAGTCAACCCGCGGTTATTCGCAGGAGGCCGTGGTGGACACGATCCTGCGCCGGATGCCCGACTACGTGAACTACATCTGCCCGCAGTTCGGGGAGACGCACATCAATTTCCAGCGGGTGCCGACGGTGGACACGTCCAATCCGTTCATCGCGCGCTACATTCCGACCGCGGACGAGAGCTTCGTCGTCATCCGCTTCAAGAACCCCAAGGGCATCGATTTTCCCTACCTCCTGTCAATGCTGCACGACTCTTTCATGTCGCGACCCAACATCATTGTCGTGCCTGGAGGTAAAATGGAACTCGCAATGCAGATCATCCTCACACCGCTGATCCTGAAGCTCATGGACGGGCGCCGCCGGGCGCTGGGCGTTTCCACGGCCAAGGGCGCGCCGACCTGATGCCGAAGTCGCTCCCGGCCCCTCGGGCTGCCTCGCGGACGAGGCGCCAACCATGATGGCGCTCTTTTCCTCGGGGCGGGTGGTCGACATCATTCTGGTTTTCGTGTTCATCGAGGCGGTGTTCATCGCCGTCCATCGCGGCAAGACCGGTCGCGGCGTCCGTTTGCGCGAAGTCGCCAGCGGCATGCTGGCCGGCGTGTTCCTACTGCTGGCGCTTCGCTGCGCCCTGGTCGACGAACGCTGGCCCTGGATTGCTGTTTGGCTTCTCGCCGCCCTGATCGCCCATCTTTCCGATCTCGCCGGCCGCCGAACGCGCTAGGTGCCCCGCGGCGTCGGTCCGAATGCCCGCAACGCCGGCGCGGGGCGTGCAGGCACGCCGGCCAGTTTTTCCCCTGACTTCGCGCCGCGCGTGACCACGCCGCCGCCGGCAACGATCACACCGGATTCCAACGCGACGTTGTCGACGACGACGGCGCCGATGCCGAGCACGGCGTTCGCGCCGATGGACGAATGACCAGCAACGGCAGCGGATGCCGATACCCACGCGTGGTCGCCGACCGTCGTGCCGTGGCTCAGGTAGACGAGGCTGCCGACCTTCGCGGAATCGCCGATCGTCGTATCGGACAGCATGCCGCGGCAGACGCACGCGTGCGCGCCGATGTCCACCCAATCGCCGATGCGCACGCCGCCCAGGTGGGGGAAGAACGTGCGTCGACCATCGTTGCCCTGGTGGTAGGCGAGGCCGACCCAGCCGATGACGGCGGCGGGGCCGATGCAGCAGTTCGCCCCGATCGTGCAATCGGAATAGATGACGACGCCGGGGCCGACCCGGGTTCCCGGGCCGATGACGACGCGTGCACCTACCGCCGCTGCCGGTGAGACGTCCGCGTCGGCGTGCACGTTGGCGGACGCGTGTACACCGACCTCGGGTTCTCGCGGCCGGGCGGAGCCCGGCAGCAAAACGTCGACGGCGCGAATGAACCATGCACGAGGGTCGTCAACGACGATCAGCGTTTGCTCAGGTCCGGTTTGCATCGGTGCCGCGACCGCTATCGCCGATGCGGCAGACAGGGCCAAGCGTCGTTGCGCGTCGGCCGCATCGCAGAACGTCAGCGTCCCGGGATGCCCCGGGAGTAGCGCCCCCAGGCCCTCCACCCGGCGCGCCGGATCGCCAATTATCGTGACGGCGCACGCCACGGTATCGACCAATTCGCGAACCGAAATGGCCCTCTCAAGCGGTCTGTTGAACATGGTCAAGGCGCCTTTCTTTCGGGAAGGGTCCAGGTCATGGCGGCAACCGGTGGCGATTGTCCACTTTCAATGGCTGCAAACCCCAAGCCTTCCAGTCTTCCCGGAATGGCCGACGCCGGCAGGTAACGCGTCAGGTCCACGCCGGCGCGCTGGAATTGCCAAAGAAGGTAGGGATGGTGACCCGCAAGGGCCTGCCGGTAGTTGACCGTGTGCGCGCCCGTCGCGCCCCACGGCCGGTTGCGCAGTCGCGCCAGGATCTGGCGGTCGCCGCCGGTGCCACCGGCAAATTGGGTCATCGCCCACTCCGGAAAGACATCGGCGCACTTCTGCGTGTCGATAACGTAGCAGTTGGTGTCGACGAACCCTCCCTGCGCCTTGGCGTACACGCCGCGGTCCGGTCCCAACGACTCCCACGTGTCCGGGCAGAGCATATCGCCGCTGCGACTCTCGATGAAATTACGCAGCGAAAACGCCCAGAACTTGCCCTGGACCGCCTTCAGCAGCATCGCGAGATGGTCCGGTTCATACCAGTTGTCGTCGTCGAGGTAGGCGACGTGGCGGCTGTTCGCGGCATAGCTCAGGATCGTCTTGAGCGCACCGCCATAGCTGCTGGGATAGAGGCCGCCATGTCGATGCGAGGTCGAGTAGCCCAGGTCGACCTGCGTCACTGTCATGTGCGACGGGCACTCTGCAACCAATGCGTCGAGCTGGGCGCGGTCGCCCTCCATGCGATCGATTCCCACCATGATCTGGACGCGTCCCGCGAAGCGCTGCGTGTAAACGGAGCGGATCGCCTGGGCCAGCGTCGGCCGCGCGACCGTCACAACGATGACCGCGATGTCGAAGGGAGTCTGGGTGTCGGCGCTCATCCGGAATTCGTAGTGAAAGGCAGGTAGAAGCGGGCCGTAAGGCAACTACGTTCTATTATGCGTCACCCGGGCGATGGGCGAGGCTGCGCCTCCATTGGTCGGCCCGCGCCTATTTTCACTGCGCCTGACTTAGAATCGTCGCTTGCGGGAAGTCCCGACCAGAAACAGAAGAAGAACGGATTCAAAGCATGCCGCTTGTGGGTTTCCGGCCGACCAAAGCGCGGCTGATCATCGAGGACAGCAGAGCTACTGTTCTCGTGATGAAAGTAGTGGTCTACAAGGGTGACACCATCAGACTCACGGCCGGCGACCTGCTCGAGGAGCTGACCGGCGTATTGCGCATCCGTGAGCGCAAGGACAACGGTGTGCGCAACGGCGGCTTCGACCCGGGGACCCTTGTCTACATCCCGGAGTCCGGCTTCGGCGCCGACCTGGCACCGGCCAAGTATCAGATCAACGTCGCGATATCCTCGCCGAAATTCGACACACTCGTCCGCCTGGCGACGTCGGGCCGGCTGCCGACCAAATTTTTCGTGGAGGCTGGGGAGCGGATTTCGCGGACCGAATCCCGGGGCCTCAGGTACGAAATGCGGGGCGGAAAGCGTTTCAAGTTCTGGGATACCGCGGCGCATCGCATACTTTTGGTCACGAATTTCTCGTTTATCCTCCCCATTGACGTCGCGGAAACGCGGCCCGAGGAGAACCGGGTCCAGGAAACCGATCCCGTACCCTCGGTTGCGACCAACGCCCAGGTCGCTGAGCTCCTGGACAATCTGCTGGTGTTCCACAGCGAGACGAAGAACACGCTCTTCGCGTTGATGGGCATACTGGGGGTCCTGGCCTTCGCTGCGCTGATGATCGGGCTGGTGTTGTTCCAGCGCGCATGATGGCCGCCCGCGCGATCGCCATGTCCCAACGCAAGCAACGCTGACGAAAGCAGGCGATGAATCAACTCGATTTCAAGGACCGGACGGCGGCGGTCACCGGCGGCGCGGCGGGCATCGGCCTCGCCGTGGCGCGGCGCCTGGCTGCCAGCGGCGCGCGGGTTGCCCTGTGGGACCGGGACGAAAAAATGCTGGCGGACGCGAAGGCCGCGATCGGAGGCGGCACGCTTGCGTTCGTGCTTGACGTGGCGGACGCCGACGCCGTGCAACGCGTGACGCAATCGACGGCCGCGGCCTTCGGCGGCATCGACGCGCTGGTCTGCTCGGCGGGCATCACGGGTCCTAACGTGCCGTTGGCCGACTATCCGGTCGACGCATGGAAGCAGGTGTTCGACGTCAACGTCCACGGCGTGTTCCTGTGCAACCGCGCCGTCGTTCCAGTCATGCGCAACAAGGATTACGGCCGCATCGTCAACATCGCGTCCGTCGCCGGCAAGGAAGGCAACCCGAATGCGTCGGCCTACAGCGCGTCGAAGGCTGCAGTGATCGGGCTCACCAAGTCGCTGGGCAAGGAATTGGCCAAGACGGGCATCCGCGCCAATTGCGTGACGCCGGCAGCCGTGCGCACGGCGATTTTCGACCAGATGTCGCAGCAACACATCGACTTCATGCTGTCGAAGATACCGCTGGCCCGCTTCGGGACCGTCGACGAGATCGCCGCGATGGTGTGCTGGCTCGCCAGCGAGGACTGCTCGTTTTCCACCGGCGCAGTGTTCGATCTCTCGGGCGGCCGCGCCACCTACTGAACCGACGCATCGACCACGGTTGCCCGCCGACCTTCAGTTGGCAACCCCCAGTTGGCAACCCTCATGCCAACCCTCAGTTGCCAACCCTCAGTTGCCAACCCTCAGTTGCCAACCTTCAGCATCACCTTCCCAATCAGTTTTCCGGATTCCATCAGCGCATGCGCGTCGGCGGCGCGCGCGAGCGGCAGCGTGTCCTGGATCACGACCTGCAGCCGCCGCTCGCCGAAGAGCGGCCAAACCTTGGTGCGCAGCGAGTTCGCGAGTTCCACCTTGCGTGCCGCCGGGCTCGCCCGCAGCGTGGAGCCGGTCACCGTCAGCCGCTTGACCATGATGTGATGCATGCCGACATCGGCGCGAGGTCCGTTGAGGAGGCCGATCTGCGATAACCGGCCCTCCAGCGCCAGGCACTTGAGGTTCCTCTCGACGTAGTCGCCGCCGACCATGTCGAGCACGACGTTGACGCCTCGCTTGCCCGTGATCCGGAAGATTTCCGCGACGAAATCCTGCACCTTGTAGTCGAACGCATGATCAGCACCGACGCGTTCGCAGAACGCGACCTTTTCCGCACTGCCCGCCGTCGTGAACACCGTGGCGCCGAATGCCTTGGCAAGCTGGATCGCCGTGAGGCCGATGCCGCTGGTACCGCCGTGGATCAGGATCGATTCGCCGGCGGCGAGCTTCACGCGGTCGAAGACGTTGTACCAGACGGTGAAGTAGTTCTCCGGAATCCCGGCGGCATCGCGCAGCGATAATCCCGCGGGAATGGGCAGGCAGAAGCCCGCGGGTGTCGTGCAGTACTCCGCATAGCCGCCGCCGGGCGTGAGCGCGCAGACCTCGTCCCCGACCTGCCACGCAGTGACGCCTTCGCCCAGCGCGGCGATGCGGCCAGAAACCTCGAGGCCGACGACGGGTGACGCGTCGGCGGGCGGCGGATACGCGCCGGACCGCTGCAGGCAATCGGGGCGGTTCACTCCGGCATACGCGACCGCGATCAGGACTTCACCCGGCTTTGGTTGCGGCACCGGGCCGGTGGCCTCGATCAGCACGTCGGGCGGGCCGGGTTCGCGCATCGCAATGTAGCGCATGGTGTTCGGGAGCGGCATGGAGAATTTCCTCGAAGTGTTCAGCGCAATTCTACAAGCTGCGGGCGGGCCGCCTCGGCGTCTCTTCCAGGAAGCGTACCGCGCGCGACGACCAGCCACACGAACGCGGCGGCGAAGCCGAGCGCCAGCACCCAGAGCGTCGGGCGCAGGCCAATGGTCTCGGCGAGCACCGCGCCCAGCAGCGCGCCGGACGGCGTCAGCAAGCCGCCCGCGACCTGCCATGTTGCCGCCGAGCGGCCAAGCGCTTCCTGAGGCAGCAGGCGCTGGCGCAGCGTCGTCTCGTTGACCAGGTAGACCGTCATGGCGCCGTCGCCGACGATCTGCTGCGCGACCAGGAACAGCATCCCGATCCATGGCACGGCGGGAGCCAGCGGAATGAATACCTGCATCACCGCGGTCAGCGCGAGAGAGGCCATCAGCGTGCGCCGCGTGCCCCAGCGCGCCGCCGCGGGCGCGGCCAGCGCTGCGCCGATCAACGCACCGACGCCACCGCAGCCGATCGCCACGCCCAGTTGCGCGGGTGACAGCCCCAGTTCGCGCAGCGCAAACAGTGTATATAACGACGCCATGAAACTGCCGCAGAGCGTGAACAGCGTCATCGCGCAGAAAAGCGTCTTGATCGCCGGCGTCCTCCAGACGACGCGAATGCCGGTGCGCACGTCGTCGATGAACGATGTCGCCGCGGTCGGTCTGGGCGGCGCTTCATGCTTGCCGATACGCGCGATCAGCAGGGCCGAAGCCACGAACGTCGCGGCGTCGGCCAGGATGGCGAGCGGCGCCGTCCACAGCGCCACCAGCGCGCCACCGAGCGCCGGCCCCGAGATCTCGGCAACCGAATCGACGGCGCTGCGCTTGCCGTTCGCATCGAGCAGCCGCTTGCGTGACACGAGATCGGTGATGAATACGTGATCGGCGAGATTGAACAGCACGGTGCAGATGCCGGTGATGGCCGCGACGGCGTAGAGAACCGGCAGCGTCAGCATGTGGCGGAAGGCGGCGAGCGGAATGGCCGTGAGCGCTGCCGCGCGAATCAGGTCGGTTGCGATCAACAGCGGGCGGCGGCGATGGCGGTCAACCCAACCGCCCGCGCCCCATGCGACCAACACGCCGGGCAGCGACAGTGCGACGGCCAGGAAACCGAGTTCGTACGCACTTGCGTCGATGACCAGGATGGCCGCCATCGGCAGCGCGGTGCGCGTGATGCGCGAACCGACGGCGGAGATGCCCTGGGCGCTCCACAGCAGCAGGAAATCGCGGTGCCTCCAGAGACCGCGCCGCTGAATCAGTAGAGGACCTGCACGTTTTCTGGGTGCAGCCACTCGCGCAGGCGGTCGAGAAGCGCGTCGTCCAAGTTGACGCGCCACGCCTCGGGCAACGCCACGTCGCCACCGATGCGCTCGTTGCGGTAGGAAATTGTCACCGGCTTGTCGCCCGGACGGAACGGCTGCAGGATTTCCGCGAGTCGGGCCGCAGAGGCGTTGCCGTTGCACGCGAGTTTGAGCCCCTTGGCGAACTTCCGGCGGATCGTCGGCAGGTCGTAGATGTTGTCGGCGATGATGCGCAGGCCCGCGTATTCGCCGTCGTCGGTCATGCGCTGCATCACTTTGACCTCGGCGATCACCAGCTGGTCGTCGCGCAGCAGGTTGCGCACGCCATCGTAGACCTCGTTGTAGACCATTATCTCGGTCGAGCCGCGGCCGTCGTCGAGCGTGACGAAGGCCATCCGGCCGCGCCGCCCGTTCTGCACGCGCATCTGCGTCACGATGCCCGCGACCAGCACGCTGCTATTCCGGGGCGCCAAGTCGGACAGTGCCGTGCGCACGATGGGCGCCAGCTCCGCGGCGAAGCCGTTGAACGGATGCCCGGACAGGTAGAACCCGACCGCGGACTTCTCGTTCTGCAGCCGCTCGGCGTCGGACCATTCGCGCACGGCCACCAACCCCATCGAGCGCTCCGCAGACTCCTCGCCGAACAGCGAGACCTGCGCTGCATTGGCTTCCGCGCGCTCGGCCGCCTCCAGCGCCATGCCGACCGACGCCAGCAGCGCCGCGCGGCGCGGTTCGATGGCGTCGAACGCGCCGGCCCGAACGAGCGCTTCGACTGCGCGCCGGTTGACGGCGCGCTTGTCCACCCGGCGGCAGAAGTCGAAGAGATCGCGGAACGATCCGCCGGCCGCGCGGGCCGCCACGATCGCGTCGATCGCCGATTGCCCGGTGCCCTTGATGCCACCCAGGCCATAGCGAATCTGCTTCGCGTCGACGGGCTCGAACCGATAGTTCGACGCATTCACGTCCGGCGGCAGCATCGAGAGCCCCAGCGCAATCGCGTCGTCGCGGAAGTGGCGGACCTTGTCGGTGTCGTCCATCACCAGCGACAAGTTGGCCGCCATGAATGCGGCGGGGTGATGCGCCTTGAACCACGCGGTCTGGTACGCGATCAGCGCATACGCGGCGGCGTGCGACCGGTTGAAGCCGTAGCCGGCGAACTTCTCCATGTCGTTGAAGAGCAAGGTGGCGCGGCCCTCCGTGACGCGGTTCTTCACTGCGCCTTCGACGAAGATGCTCCGGTGCTTGGCCATCTCCTCGGGCTTCTTCTTGCCCATCGCGCGGCGCAGCAGGTCGGCGCCGCCCAGCGAGTAGCCGCCGATCACCTGCGCGATCTGCATCACCTGCTCCTGATACACCATGACGCCGTACGTAGGTTCGAGGATGGGTTCCAGGCGCGAATCGGGCATGGGCACGCGCTCGCGACCGGACTTGCGCGCGACATAGTCGGGAATCAGCGCCATCGGCCCCGGCCGGTAGAGCGCGACCAGCGCGATGATGTCCTCGAAGCGCGTCGGCGGCGCCTGTTTCAGCAGGTCGCGCATGCCGCGCGATTCGAACTGGAACACGGCGACCGTGTTGCCCGTCTTGAAGATGTCGTAGGCAGCACGGTCGTCGAGCGGCAGCGCGTCGAGCACGATGTCGGCCTGCGGGTCGAGCGCTCGCACGTACTTCAGCGTCCAGTCGAGGATGGTCAGCGTCGTCAGGCCCAGGAAGTCGAACTTCACCAGGCCGATCGCCTCGACGTCGTCCTTGTCGAACTGCGACAGGATCGAGTCGGCGCCGGGCTGTACGTACAGCGGGCAGAAATCGGTGAGCTTGCCGGGGGCGATCAGCACGCCGCCCGCGTGCATGCCGACATTGCGCGGCAGGCCTTCCAGCTGTTCCGCGAGTTCGAGCAGTTGGCGCACCTCTTCCTCGGCCGCCTCGCGCTCGACGAGCAGCGGCTCCTGCTCGCGCGCGTAGATGGCGTTGGGGTCGCGGTCGTCCTTGCTTGCCGGCGGCCGCTGCAGCAGCACGTGCTTGCCGGGCTGGAACGGGATCAGTTTCGATATGCCGTCGACGAACAGGTACGGCATGTCGAGGACGCGGCCGACGTCGCGCACGGCGGCGCGCGCCGCCAGCGTGCCGAATGTCGCGATTTGCGAGACGGAATCCGCGCCGTACTTCTGCTTGACATAGTCGATGACGCGGTCGCGCCCGGTCTGGCAGAAGTCGATGTCGAAGTCGGGCATCGACACCCGTTCCGGATTGAGGAAGCGCTCGAACAGCAGCGCGTAGCGCAGCGGATCGAGACCGGTGATGCCCAGCGAATACGCGACAAGCGATCCCGCGCCCGAACCGCGGCCCGGACCAACCGGCACGTTGTTCTGCTTCGCCCAGTTGATGAAGTCGGCGACGATGAGGAAGTAGCCGGCGAATCCCATCTGCTGGATGGTCTTCGTCTCGAATTCGAGCCGAGCCAGGTACTCGGGACGCTTGGTGTCGCGCATGGGAGCGTCCGGAAACAGCTGCACGAGGCGCGTCTCGAGTCCGGTCACCGCCTCGTTGTGCAGGTGTTCGTCGATCGTCACGCCGGCCGGCGTCGGGAATTCGGGAAGGTAATTCTTGCCGAGGGGAATCGTCAGGTTGCAGCGCTGCGCGATGGCCACGGTGTTGGCGAGCGCTTCGGGCAGGTCGGCGAATTTCGCGGCCATCTCGGCGCTGGTCGTGAAGTACTGTTCGGGCGTGAAGCGCCTTGGCCGCCTCGCGTCCGACAGGATCGCGCCCTCGGCGATGCACACCCGCGCTTCGTGTGCGCGAAAGTCCTCGCGCGCGAGGAATTGCGTTGGGTGGGTGGCGACGACAGGCAGCTCGAGCCGGCCGGCGAGCGCGACGGTGGCGGCGACCAGCGCGTCGTCGTCGGGGTGCCCGGCGCGTTGCACCTCGAGGTAGTAGCGCTGCGGGAACCACGCCGACCATTCGCGCGCCGCGCGCTCCGCGGCGACGGGATTGCCCTGGAGCAGCGCGTGGCCGACGTCGCCGTCGCGCGCACCGGAAAGGGCGATCAGGCCGTCGGCACCTTCGGCAAACCAGTCGCGCCGCAATTCCGCGCGTCCGCGGTGCTGGTTGGCGCGGTACGCGCGCGACAGCCAGTCGCACAGCTTGAGATAGCCAGCGCGCGTAGCCGCCAGCAGGATGGCGCGAAAGGGGCGGTCGCGCTCGGTGTCGTGCGTGATCCACACGTCGCAGCCGACGATGGGCTTCAGCCCCGCGCCGCGCGCCGCCTTGTAGAACTTGATGAGGCCGAACGCGTTGGCCAGGTCGGTGATCGCCAGCGCGGGCATGCCGTCGCGTGCCGCGGCCGCCACCGCGTCGCCGATCCTGACCGTGCTGTCGACGACCGAATATTCGCTGTGCAGCCGGAGGTGGACGAAGGACGGAGCGGTCATTTCGATGGAGGCCCGGACTGGTAGAATTCTACCCTGTTCACACCGTCATCGATTCGCGCGTCGGTTGCGTCCGCGACGCTCCACCGGAAACTTTCGCGATGTCCTTGATTCGTTTCGCAGTTGCCCTTCTGCTTGCCGCGCTGGCGGGTTGTGCGACCGTTGCGCCCACGGCGCCGGCGGAATCGGTTGCACCCGCGAAGGTGCCTTCGGGAACTGCCGTGCCTGCGCCGAAGCCCTACGTCGAACCGCCGCCTCCACCCGTCAACCTGCAAGGTTTTCCGCCGACGTACCGCCTGGGGTTCGGCGACGGCTGTGCCACCGCGCGCGGCACCGATCAGAAGGACGCGGCGCGCTTTTCCGCCGACGGCAACTATCGCACGGGGTGGCAGGACGGCGTTGCGCAATGCAGGAAGAAGTGAAGTCGTGGCTGACGGCGCGCGGATGAAGCCTTCGGCCTCGCAGTTCATCGCGGTTCGCGGTCTGCGCTACCACGTGCGCACGTGGGGCGACGCGCGTGCGCGCAAGCTCCTGCTGCTGCATGGGTGGATGGACGTCTCGGCGTCGTTCCAGTTCCTGGTCGACGCGTTGACGGCGGAGTGGCAAGTGCTCGCCCCCGACTGGCGCGGCTTCGGCTTGAGCGAGTGGCCGCACGAGGGCTACTGGTTCAATGACTACGTGGCGGACCTTGATGGCCTGGTGCGCGCTCTCTCGCCCGACGCGCCCGTCGACATCGTCGGCCACAGCCTGGGCGGCAACGTGGCGCTGTTGTACGCCGGATTGCGGCCGGGACGGGTGAGGAGCGTCGTGTCGCTTGACGGGTTCGGCATTCCCTGCGAGGGGCCCGACGTCGCGCCGAACAAGTTCATGGCCTGGCTGGACGCGCTGGAAGCGCCACCTGCACTCTCGGCGTACCGCAGCCTCGCGTCCGTGGCCGATCGCCTGCAGAAGAACAATGCGCGAATGCCGCGCGATCACGCGGAATTCCTGGCGGCGCATTGGGGCGAGGCGTTGCCCGACGGCACCGCGCGATTGCGCGCGGACCCGCGCCACAAGCTGCCGTTCCCGAACGTCTACCGGCTCGAGGAAGTGTTCGCGATCTGGCAGCGCATCACGGCGCCGGCGCTGTGGGTCGTCGCGGACGATTCCGACATTCCGCGCTGGCTGGCCGGCGGTGGCGATCCGGCGGTGGAGATCGCACGGCGGATGGCGCACGTTCCCGGCGCGCGCCTCGTCACCATTGCCGATGCCGGGCACATGCTCCATCACGACCAGCCCGAAGCTGTCGCGCACGCGCTCGAGACGTTTCTCGCCTGATGCCGCGACGCCTGTCCGTGCAGTCGCTGCGCGGCGCGTACATCGCGCTCGCGTTCCTCACGCTGATCTGGGGCAGCAACTGGATTGCGATGAAGTTTGCGCTGCAATCGGCGCACCCAGCGATCCTCAACGTGCAGCGAACGTGGCTCGCTACGCTGATCCTGTTCGCGGTGCTGCTCTGGCGGCGCGGCCCGCTGCTGCCGGAATCCTGGATCGCCGTGATCGTCACCGGCATCCTGCAGACGACGATCAACTTCGGATCGACGACGATGGCGCTGGCCGGCGGCGGCGCCGGCCGCACGGCGGTGCTGGTGTTCACGATGCCGTTCTGGACGCTGCTGCTGGCGTGGCCAGTGCTGCACGAGCGCATCAAGGGCTACCAATGGGTGGCGGTCGCCTGCGCGCTCGCCGGCATGGTGCTGCTGGTCGAGCCGTGGCAATGGCACGGCGAGCTGGCGCCCAAGCTGTGGGCCGTGCTGTCGGGATTCGGCTGGGCCGCCGGAACGGTGGCCACCAAGTATTTCCGGCGCGGGCACCGCTTCGATGCGCTCAATTTCATCTCGTGGCAGATGCTGGTCGGCGTGCTGCCGTTGACGCTGTTGCCATTGCTGCTCGACCTGCCTGCGACACAATGGAGCGTGTCCTACGTGCTGCTGCTCGTGTATGTTGGCGCGCTGTCGACGGCACTGGGCTTCCTGCTGTGGATCGCCATCCTGCGCTGGCTGCCGGCGGGCACGGCGTCCCTCAACATGTTCGCCATTCCCGTTATCGCTCTGCTGTCGTCGATGGCCGTGTTTGGCGAGAGGCTCTCCCGCAACGAGTGGGTCGGCATCGGCTGCATCGGCGTGGGGCTCGCGCTCATTTCCGTCGATGCGTGGCTGGGCAATCGCCGCACTGGACAGGCGGTCACCGAGCCGACGCCGCTCGAGGGCGGCTGACCAGCCCTGGCGCCCGATTTGGGCGCTCGGAATGCCCACCGCGGAACGACGGTTCAAACCGGTAGAATGGCGGTCCGCCGGAACCTCTCCCGGCGTTCATTTTTTCCCCCAAGCCCGACCATGACGCAAGCCAGCCCGCCCGACCTCACCAAACTCCGCATCGATCGCAGCGTGGCCCCGGTGGTCTCGCGCCGCCGTCGACGTTGGGTGTGGTGGGGTGGCATCCTGCTGATCCTCGCGATCGCCGGCGGTTGGTTCGCGCTGCAGCCGCGCGCCGTCACCGTCCTGACGACGTCGGTGGTCACGACCTATCCGTCGCAGCAGTTCGTGCTGCTCAACGCGACCGGCTACGTCGTCGCGCAGCGCAAGGCGGCGATTTCGTCCAAGGCCACCGGCCGGCTCGAGTGGCTCGGCGTCGCCGAAGGCTCGCGGGTCAAGGCCGGCGACATCATCGCGCGCATCGACGCGCGCGACGTCGTGGCGCAGGGAGAGGGCGCACAGGCGAACGTAAAGGCGGCGCGGGCCGCATTGGAACAGGCGCTGGCGGAGGAGCGCGACGCTGTGGCGCAGTTGAAGCGCAGCCAGGACCTGCTCGCCAAGGGATTCGTCTCTGCTGCGGCCGTGGACACGGCCAAGGCGCGTGCGGAAAAGGCCACGGCGGGCGTGGCCAACGCGCGGGCCACGATCGGCGTCACGGAAGCAACGTCGCGCAATGCGCAGGTGTCGGTCGACTATACGGTGATCCGCGCGCCATTCGACGGTGTGATCCTGTCCAAGAGCGCCAACGTCGGCGATCTGGTGACGCCGTTCTCGAACGCAGCGGACTCGAAGGGCGCCGTGGTGTCGATGGCCGACATGAGCACACTGGAAGTGGAGGCGGACGTCGCCGAGTCCAGCCTGTCCAAGATCGCCGTGGGGCAACCCGCCGAGATCCTGCTCGACGCACTCCCCGATTCGCGCTTTCGCGGCCGCATCAGCCGCATCGTGCCGACGGTGGACCGCGCCAAGGCCACGGTGATGACCAAGGTGAAGTTCGACGCGATAGACCCGCGGATCCTGCCCGAGATGAGCGCCAAGGTGAGCTTCCTGTCGCAGGACGTGACGGCGGAGCAGCAGAAGCCGATGGTCGCGGTGGCCGCGGATGCGATCGCCCAGCGCGACGGGCGCGCGGTCGTTTTCGTCGTCCGTGATGGCGTCGCCACGTCCGTGCCAATCACCACCGGGAAGAAGGTGGGCGACTTGACGGGCATCGAAGGCGCGGTGAAGAGCGGCGAGAAGGTCGTGCAGAAGCCGGCAGAAAATCTCGCCTCCGGCGCGCTGGTGAAGGTCGCGAAGTAGGTCTTCGCCGTCGCGTCGACCCACCTCCTTCGCGCGCAACCCTCCCCCATGCCGACGGAAATCGCCGAAGCAATCAACGCCGCTCCCTCCAGTGCGGAGATGCCGCTGGTCGCGATCCGCAACCTGACCAAGTACTACACGCGCGGCGAGCAGGTGATCCCGGTGCTGGTCGACATCAACATCGACGTAATGGCGGGCGACTATATCGCGCTGATGGGGCCCTCCGGTTCGGGCAAGTCCACGCTGCTGAACCTCATCGCGGGCATCGACAAGCCGTCGTCGGGTGAAATACGCGTGGCCGGCGTGGACATCGCGCGGCTGTCCGAGGGCGACCTCGCCGCGTGGCGGGCCGCGAACGTCGGCTTCATCTTCCAGTTCTACAACCTGATGCCCGTACTGACCGCGTACCAGAACGTCGAGCTGCCGCTGCAGCTGACGTCGCTGTCGCGCCGCGAGCGCCGCGAGCGCGTCGACACGGCGCTGGCGTTAGTCGGCCTGTCGGACCGCGTCGAGCACTATCCGAACGAATTGTCCGGTGGCCAGCAGCAGCGCGTCGCGATCGCCCGCGCCCTCATCACCGATCCGACGCTGATCGTTGCCGACGAGCCGACCGGCGACCTGGACCGCACGACGGCGGAGGAGGTGCTGGGGCTGCTCGAGCGGCTCAACGCGGAAATGGGCAAGACGATCATCATGGTCACGCACGACCCGAAGGCGGCCGGGCATGCACGCCGCATCGTGCAGCTGGAGAAAGGCGTGCTGGTCGACTGACCACGCGCCGCGCCATGTTCGTCCCATTCCTGGTCGTCAAGAACGCGCTGCGCCACAAGCTGCGGACGTCGCTGACGGTGGTCGGCATCATCGTCGCGATCACGGCCTTCGGCCTGCTGCGCACGATCGTCGAGGCGTGGTATGCCGGCGCCGAAGGCTCGTCGTCGGCGCGACTGGTCACGCGCAACGCGATCTCGCTGACTTTCGCGCTGCCGCTCAACTACGCACAGAAGATCCACCAGGTTCCCGGCGTGGCGGCGGTGTCCTGGGCCAACTGGTTCGGCGGCGTCTACATCAAGGAAGGCAACTTCTTCCCGCAGTTCGCCGTCGAGCCTTCATTTCTCGACCTTTATCCGGAGTTCGTCCTAAAGCCGGAGGAGAAGAAGGCATGGATGGTCGATCGCAAGGGCGCCGTCGCAGGCCGCAAGCTTGCCGACCAGTACGGCTGGAAGGTGGGCGACCAGATTCCGCTGCGCGGGACGATCTTCCCCGGCACGTGGACGTTCAACCTGCGCGCCATCTACGACGGCGCCGACGCCAAGGTCGACGAGACGCAGTTCTACTTCCACTGGGATTACCTGAACGAGGTGATCAAGGCCAAGTATCCGCGCCGCGGCGACCAAATCGGCATGTATTTCATCGAGATCCGCGATCCGTCGCAGGCGGCGCAGATTTCCCAGGACGTGGACGCCACGTTCAAGAATTCGCTGGCCGAGACGCTGACGGAGACCGAGAAGGCGTTCCAGCTGGGATTCATCGCGATGACGGAGGCGATCCTGCTCGCCGTGCAGGCCGTGTCCTTCGTGGTGATCATCATCATCATGGCGGTGATGGCCAACACGATGGCGATGACGGCGCGCGAGCGCTACGGCGAGTACGCGACGATGAAAGCGCTGGGCTTCGCCAACGGCTTCGTCGCGCTGCTGATCTTCGCGGAATCGATCGGCATCGCGTTGGTCGGCGGTGCGCTGGGCATCCTGCTGACGTTCCCGCTGGCGGCCGCATTCGCCGCCGCGCTCGGCACGTTGTTCCCGGTCTTCTTCGTCAGCCGTGAAACGGTGCTGATGCAGATTCTCGCGGCGCTCGTCGTCGGCATCGTCGCGGCCTGCATCCCCGCATGGCGCGCGGCCCGCGTCCGCATCGTGGACGGATTGCGCGCGACGGCCTGAATGACCAACATCCCGCTCGCCTACATTGCGCGCAACCTCACCGCGCGCAAGTTGACCACGCTGCTCACCGCGGGTGGCATGGCGCTGGTCGTCTATGTGTTCGCCACCGTGCTGATGCTGGCTGCTGGCCTCACGGAAACGCTGGTCGCCACCGGATCGCCCGACAACGTCATGGTGATCCGCCGCGGGTCGCAGACCGAAGTGCAGAGCGGCGTCGATCGCCAGTCTGCCGCGATCGTGGAGAGCCTGCCCGACATCGCGACAGGCGCCGACGGCAAGAAGCTGATCTCGAAGGAGCCGGTGGTCCTCATCAACCTGCCCAAGCGCGATTCCGGCAAGCCGTCGAACGTCGTCATTCGCGGTGCGACGCCGGCGGGCCTGGAACTGCGGCCGCAGGTCAGGATCGTGCAGGGCAGAATGTTCCAGCCCGGCACGTCCGAGATCGTCGCCGGCAAGTCCATCGCCGGCGGCTTCCGCGGTGCGGCGCTGGGCGAGACGCTGCGCTTCGCTCAGCGCGACTGGACCGTCGTCGGCGTGTTCGACGCCGGCCGCACCGGGTTCAATTCCGAGATCTGGGGCGACGCCGAGCAGCTGCTGCAGTCGTTTCGCCGCGTGAGCTTTTCCTCGGCGATGTTCAAGCTGGCCGACCCCGGCCGCTTCGATGCCGTCAAGGCCGAGATCGAGAATGACCCGCGGCTGCAGCTCGAGGCCAAGCGCGAGACCAAGTTCTACGCCGACCAGTCGGAGGCGCTGTCCAAGTTCATCTCCTACCTCGGCGTCACCATCTCGGTGATCTTTTCCATCGGCGCGATCATCGGCGCCATGATCACGATGTACGCGAGTGTCGCCTCAAGGACCAACGAGATCGGCACGCTGCGCGCGCTGGGCTTCTCGCGCGCCGCCATCCTGGTCGCATTCCTGGGCGAGGCATTGCTGCTGGGCCTCACCGGCGGCCTGGTCGGTCTCGTCGGTGCCGCGTTCATGCAGGCGTTCTCGATCTCGACGATGAACTTCCAGACGTTCGCCGAAATCGCTTTCAGCTTCACGCTCACGCCGGACATCGTCCTGGCGTCGCTCGCCTTCTCGCTGATCATGGGCTTCGTCGGCGGCTTCCTGCCGGCGGCGCGCGCGGCGCGGATGAAGATCGTCGACGCACTGCGCGCCGCATGATCGAGACGGTGCCGCTCGAGTCGCTGCGCGCCTATGCGGTCCGCCGCTCGCTGTTCGCGCCGACGTCGCTGCCGGCGGCCATTGCCGCGATGGGCTTCGTCCAGCTCGATCCAATTCGCGCCCCCGCCCGCGCCGCCGACCTGATTTTGCGGCACCGCGTCGCCGGCTACCACGCGGGCGACCTCGATCGCGGCTATCCCGACATGCCGCTCGCCGAGGATTATCTGCATGTGTACGGCGTGATGCCGGCGCCGACACAGGCGCTGCTGCACCCGCGGCCTCCGCTCGAATGGCACGTCGACAGCGAGCATCCGCGCCTGGCCGCGTGTGTCCTCGCGCATGTCCGCGCGCGCGGTGTCACGCATCCGCGCGACCTGCATGCCGCGCTGGGCAAGGGCAGCATCCGCAACGGCTGGGGAGGCAGTTCCGCCGCAACCACGCGGATGCTCGAAGCGCTGCAGTATCGCGGAAAGCTGCGCGTCGCGCGCCGCGAGGGAGGCATCAGGCTTTACGCGCTGGCGGAAGCGCGGCCGCGTCCGCGCGCTGCGGCAACGCGGGCGGCCGACGTCCTGGCGCTTCTGCTGCGGCTCTACGCGCCGCTGCCCGAGGGGAGCCTGCGCAAGCTTGCGCGGATGGTCACCGGCATCTCGATTCCGGAAGACGCCGCCGTGCGCGCGCTCGCGCGCATGCAGGGCGGGCACGCGGTTCGCCGCGTCGCCGCGGCGGGAATCCGCTTTGTCCTTCCTCCGGACGAAGCGCTGGAGGCCGAATGCGAGGACCGCCTGGCGCTACTGGCGCCGTTCGATCCCGTGGTGTGGGACCGGCTCCGTTTCGAATGCTTCTGGGGCTGGGATTACCGGTTCGAAGCGTATACGCCGCCTGCAAAGCGCCGTTTCGGCTACTACGCGCTGCCGCTGTTGTGGCGTGACGACGTGATCGGCTGGGCCAATGCCGCCAGCGTCAACCGGACGCTGAACGTGAGCGTCGGCTTTGCCAAGGCGCGTCCGCGCGGCGCCGCGTTCCGCCGCGCGCTGGAAGCCGAAGTCGCCGCACTCGCGACGGCGGTCGGTGCCGCGAATTTCGCGATTGCTGCGGCATGAACATGAGCGTCCCGGTGCTGTTCCTGATCCCGACGCTGATCTGGGGCTCGACGTGGCTGGCGATCACGTTCCAGCTGGGCAATGTCGCTCCGGAGGTCTCGGTGTGCTATCGCTTCGCGCTCGCTGCGGTCGCCATGGCGGCATGGTGTGCCGCGACGGGGCGCTCGCTCCGCTTTTCGTGGCGCAATCATGCCTGGCTCGCGGGCCTCGGGCTGCTGATGATGGGCTTCAACTACATCTGGATCTACCGCGCCGAACAGTACGTCACGTCCGGGCTCGTCGCCGTGCTGTTCTCGACGCTGGTATTCATGAGCCCGGTCGCGATGCGGCTGGCGTTCGGCACGCCACTGAAGACGCGGACCTTCGTCGCTGCGAGCTTCGGCGTGTCCGGCGTGGCGCTCCTGTTCCTGCCTGAATTGCGGCAGGCGCAGGAAGGCGGCGCCATCGCCTACGGCATCGGGCTCACGCTGGCGGCGACGGCGTCGTGCGCCGCCGGCAACCTGATCGCCGTCCGCAACCATCGCGCAGGATTCCCGACGCTGCCGGCCACGGCATGGGGGCTGGCGTACGGCTCGCTGCTTGCCGCCGTAGTGGTGAGCGTCCAGGGCACGCCGTGGACGTTTGACGCGCGCACGCCTTACGTGCTCTCGCTGGCCTACCTGGCATTGTTCGGCAGCGTGATCGCGTTCGGCGTCTACTTCACGCTGCTCAATCGCGTCGGTGCGGGCCCCTCGTCCTACACCACCGTGGCGACGCCGGTCATTGCGATGCTGCTCTCGACGCTGTTCGAGGGTTACCGCTGGGACTGGATCGCGGCAGTCGGTGTCCTGCTCGTCGCGTTCGGCACCTGGCTCGCGCTGCGGCCGGCCGCAAAGGCGCCGGCGCGATAGCGCGTCATTCCAGCGACATCTTTGCCTCGACGATCAGCCGTTTCCAGCCGGCGAGATCCAGCTCGATGATCGCGCCCAGCTTCTCCGGCGGACCGGAGATGATCTCCGCGCCTTCGCGCTCCAGCCGCTCGCGGACGTCTGTTTGCGCCAGGACTTTCTGCGTCTCCGCATTGAGCCTAGCGACGATGGGCGCCGGCGTGCCGAAAGGCGCGACGATGCCCCAGTAGTTGATGACGTTGGCGTTGGGCACGCCCTCTTCCCGCCAGCTCGGAACGTCCGGCAGCTGCGGAATGCGCTTCGTCCCGGTGACGGCCAGAACCTTCAGCTTCTTCGCGGCCGCCAGCGGAAGCGTCGCCGGAATCGACGCGGTCATCGCCTGTATGTTGCCAGCCAGGAGGTCCTTGGTTGCGTCGGCGATGCCGCGATACGGCACGTGCACGATGTTCGTTCCCGCGCGTACGTTCAGGAGCTCGAGTGCCAGGTGATTGATGCTGCCGTTGCCCGCCGATCCGTAGTTGAGCGCGCCTGGCTTTTGCTTCGCCAGCGCGATGAATTCGCGCATCGTCGTGGCCGGCACGTCGATGCCGACGACAAACGCCAGCGGACCGGCCGCAATGGGCGCGACCGGCACGAATTGCTTCACCGGATCGTAGCCCGGGTTCTTCGCCGAGGCCGCGACCGTCGTGAACGGCCCGGCGACGAACAGCAGCGTGTAGCCGTCGGGATCGGCGCGGGCGGCCTCCGCGGCACCGATCGCGCCGCCGGCGCCGGTCCGGTTCTCGACGACGAGCGTGGCTTTCATCGAGTCGCCGAGCTTCTGCGCGACGAAGCGCGCGACCGAATCGGTGCCGGCCCCCGGCGGAAAAGGCACGATCAGCCGTATGGGCCGGGATGGCCAGGATTCCTGCGCCATGGCGGGCCACGCGAACACGATGGCTGCGACGACGACCAGCAATCGGAAGAAGAACTTCATGGCGAAGTCATCCCCCCAGGCCCAGATTGAAGAATTCCCGGCGTGCCCGCATGCTCGCAACGCGCGCCAGCAGCAGGTCGAGGTGTGCGGGCACGTCGACGAAGTTGAGCCTTTCGCTGTTGATGATGAGGCACGGCGCTTCGTCGTACTGGTAGAAGAAGCGCGAGTAGGCGTCGGCCAGTCGCGCCAGGTATTCGTCGGGAATCGAGCGCTCATAGTCGACGCCGCGCTGCTGCACCCGCGCGACGAGCGTGTCCACCGGCGCCTGCAGGTAGATGACGAGGTCCGGCGCCGGCGTCTGCGGCTTCAGGTGACCGTAGACTTTTTCGTACAGCGCATATTCGTCGGCGGACAGGTTGAGGCGCGCGAACAGCGGATCCTTGTCGAGCAGGAAGTCCGCCACGGTGGGGCGACGGAACATGTCGAGCTGGGACAGCCCGCGCAGCTGGTCGGCGCGCTGGAACAGGAACGTGAGCTGCGTCGGCAGCGCGAATCGCGCCATGTCGTCGTAGAAGCGCGCGAGGAACGGGTTGTCCTCCGGCTGTTCCAGCAGCACCTCCGCGTCCAGGCGGTCGGCGAGCTGGCGCGCGAGGCTCGTCTTGCCGGCGCCGATCGGCCCCTCGACGACGATGTAGCGGCACTTCGTGAGGTCCATGGGCGCGCGGGATGTTCGGGTTCAGTGCAGCGAATGGCTGCGGGTGCGCGCAATGCGCTGGCCGCGGACGGCCCGCCGCAAGTGCCGCGCCAAGCCGCGGTGGGGAATTGCCACGGCAGGCGCGATGTCGAGAAGCGGTGTCAACACGAAAGCCCGTTCGTGCATGCGCGGATGCGGGATGGTCAGTTGCGGCAGCCGAACGAGGCGCCGGCCAAATAGTAGCAAAT
>Ga0302321_100000384_pt1 | contig 39033 bp, 37 predicted proteins | sample Fen_T0_1_FD_202505 | JGI IMG/M metagenome (GOLD analysis project Ga0302321, IMG submission 202505) | Peat permafrost microbial communities from Stordalen Mire near Abisko, Sweden - Fen_T0_1 | ecosystem: Environmental > Terrestrial > Soil > Wetlands > Permafrost | place: Sweden: Abisko... | reverse complement strand
GTGCTGTTGATGTTGCCGAAGATGTCGGCCTCGATCGCGGTGTTGATCGAAATGACACCGAGACGACGGATGACCTCGGGGTGGTTGGTGATTTCCTGCGGGCGCAGGACGACCCGTGAACGGAAGAAGTCGAGATTGTCGTAAATGATTTTGCGCATCGGGGCGCTGGCCGTGAGGGCCACGCTGGAACCGAACCGGATCTTACCGCTTTGCATGAGCGTGAAGACGGAATCTTGCAGCACTTCCGAGTACATTTCGAAGGCCGGGATGTCGGGGTGAGCGCCCATCGCGCCGAGGACGGCGTTGGCGGTGTCACCGACTCCAGACTGCAGGGGTAAGAATGAGCTGGGCAGCGTGCCGCGTCGGATTTCGCCGGCGAGGAAGTTGGCCACGTTTTCACCGATACGCATCGCTTCCTCGCCCGGGGCGGGGAAGCCGTTGATTTCATCACCGATGTTGGACTCGACGATTCCCGCGATCTTCGAGAGTGGAATCTTGATGACGGGCGAGCCGATGCGGTCGGAGCACTTGTAAATTGGGATCTCGCGACGGTACGGAGGATCGGCGGGCTCGTAGATGTCGTGGAATCCGTGCAGCGCCTTCGGGTGGGCGGAGCTGAGTTCGATCAGAACTTTATCGGCTACGCGGCACATCGTGGGAGCGGCGCCGACTGACGACGTGAGCGTGATGGAACCGTCGGGCGCGATGTCGCAGGCCTCAACTATGGCCCAATTGAGCTTGCCGAGATGACCGTAGCGGAGCGCTTGCGGGAGAACCGACAAGTGCATGTCGAAGAAGTTGACCTTGCCCTCGTTGATCGCGCGGCGCATGTCGGCGTCGGACTGGAAAGGGGTGCGGAAGGAAACCGCATCGGCCTTGGCCATTGCGCCGTCGAGCGACGGTCCGGTCGAGGCGCCGGTGATCACACCAACTTTGAACGGGCGGCCAGCGGCGTGCTCAGCCGTGGCGTGAGCGGCGAGCGCGCGAGTGATGGCCTTTGAGGTGCCGGCCGCGGTGAACGCGTTGATGCCAAGCACGTCGCCGTGTTTGATGAGTGCAGCTGCCTCGGCTGCGGTAAGTTTGGGAAATGGTAGAGACATGTTAGGTGATCATAATTTATCTGACAAAAGAGTCCCGCTGCTGCGCGGTCCTTGCCCAAGGCTGCTCGTCTGTTGTGGTGCGAAGCGAGCGATCCAAAGACTCGATACGCAGCAACAACGGGTTAGGCGAGGGGAAAGGTTGCTGAATCCCTGTAATCGGCATGAAACTACGCCTGATTAAGCGCCATGTCGCTGGAGAGGGTTATTTTCCTTCCGCTGGCCGCCGAAAGTTGCATTCCCAGGGCGCAAAAAAGGCGGCGCACCCAAGGTGCGTCGCCTTGCATACAGAGGGGCTTGCGGACGTGGCTTTTACAATTTGGCCAGCGCCTGTTCGAGATCGGCCTGGATGTCGACGAAGTCCTCGATGCCGAGCGACAGGCGCACGTAGTCGGCCGAGACGCCGGTGGAGACCTGCTCGTCCGGTGAGAGCTGGCTGTGCGTCGTGCTGGACGGGTGAATGGCCAGGGAGCGCGCGTCGCCGATATTGGCGACATGGCTGAACATCTTCAGTCCCTCGATCAACTTGCGGCCGGCTTCGTAGCCACCCTTGACGCCGAACCCGAGTAAACCGCCAAAGCCGCCTTTGAGATATTTCTTCGCGACGGAATGGTTTGGGCTGGTCTTGAGGCCGGGATAGTTAACCCAGGCGACGTTCGAATGCGCCGCGAGGAGCTCGGCGGTTTTGAGCGCGTTCTGGCAGATGCGCTCCATGCGCAGTTGTAAGGTCTCCAGTCCCTGCAACATGAGAAAGGAGTTGAACGGGCTGATGCAGGCGCCGGCGTCGCGGAGCAGTTGCAGGCGCATTTTCATGGCATAGGCGATGTTGGCCCCGCCGGCGGGCGGGAAGGCCTTGAACGCCTCCCAATGGACGAGGCCGTGGTAGCTGGGGTCTGGTTCGGTCAGGCCGGGGAATTTGCCGCCGCCCCAGTTGAAATTGCCGCCGTCGACCACGATGCCCGCGATCGACGTGCCATGCCCGCCGATGTATTTCGTGGCGGAGTGGACAACGACGTTGACGCCCCACTCGAACGGACGGTTAAGGATGGGCGAGAGGCAGGTGTTGTCGACGATCACTGGGACACCGACTTCACGGCCGATTTTCGCCACCTCTTCGAAGGGAAAAATGTTGAGCGCGGGATTGCCGAGACCCTCGCCGTAGAACGCCTTTGTATTGGGGCGCACCGCGCGGCGGAAGGCTTCGGGGTCGGCGGCGTCGACGAAGGTGACGTCGATGCCGAGCTTTTTGAAGGTGTAGTGGAAAAGGTTATACGTGCCGCCGTAGAGCTGCGAGACGGATACGATGTGGTCGCCCGCACCGGCAATGTTCAGGATCGCATTGGTGATGGCGGCTTGACCGGAGGCATGGGCCAGGGCAGCCGTGCCGCCCTCGAGCGCTGCGACGCGCTGCTCGAACACGTCGGTCGTGGGGTTCATCAGCCGCGTGTAGATGTTACCGAGTTCTTTGAGTCCAAAGAGATTCGCGGCGTGCTCGGTGTCGCGGAAAACGTAGCTGGTCGTCTGATAGATCGGAACGGCGCGTGAGCCGGTGGTGGGATCCGGCACTTGGCCGGCGTGAAGGGCTTTTGTCCCCAATCCTTGGTAACTCATAGAGGGTCAGACTCTGCGCAGCGCCTTTTTTTGCGCAAGTGGGAAGGCGTTTTCTTGGTGGGGCCAGGGCGGGGGACGCCTGCGGCGGTCAGGTCAAACGTTTGCGGATGTCCTTTAGTTTTCTTTGGTACGCTTTGTCGGGATAGGGAAACTTTAGCGGGAGCACCTCGATGGCGTCCCCGACGGTTTGCGATATGATGGGGCAGACGTTCTGGCCGCGAGCCGGGTGTGTTCGGGCTGGTTTCAGGCACAACGTTATTTCTTGTTTGGGTTTTGCCAATTGCCGGGCGGGGCTTTTCATGCAGCAGTTGAATCTCATCGACCGCTATGTTCTTCGTGAGTGGCTCAAGACCCTCGTGCTTGTGCTCGGCATCACCCTGGGGCTACTGCTGATGCAGGCGATGTACGACGACTTCAGCGGGTTGCTCGAAAAAGGGGCGAGCATGGTGGAGGTCATGGTGTTTTTTGCAGTGAAAATTCCGGGCTATCTAGCGATTATCCTCCCACTGACGCTGCTGGTTTCGCTGTTATTTGCGCTGGGCCAGTTGCACCGCAACAACGAGACGGTGGCAATGCGCGCTGCGGGCCTGGGGATTTTTCGGATCACGCGCAGCATCTGGCTGGCCGGTGTTTTGATGTGTGGACTGGTTTGGGCGGTCAACGCGAGCATCGTTCCGTGGTCGATCGATGAAGCGCAATCGATTCTTGAGCACATCGATTTTCGTCATCAAGCGCAGACGACCGCGAGCGATCAGGTCGGACTGACGCGGGTGGTGACCTTCGACAATCAGCGGCAGGGTCGGATGTGGTTTATTAACCGCTACAGCCAGTTTCAACAGCGGGCCTACGGTGTGAGCGTTTCGGAACTTGACGCGAAACATCGCGAAAAAAGCCGCATTAGGGCTCGCGAGGCGCGTTACGCCATCGACGGGAAGGGCTGGGTTTTCTACGACGGCCGTGAAACGTGGCTTGATCCGGAGACGGGCGAAGTGACTCGGACAGCGGCCTTCGATGCCAAAGCCATGCCGCATTTCACGGAGGACCCGGATCTGATGTTGGTCTTCGATCAAAAACCGGTGGACCTGTCGTTTTTCAAACTCCGGCGGATCATTGATTATTTCCGCGTGGAGGAGAATCCCAAGGTGACCATCTACGCGGTACGTTATTACGGGCTGCTGGCGGACACGTTGTCGCCGTTGATCGTGCTGGCGATTGCGATCCCGTTTGCGATGGCTGGCGTGCGCGTGAATCCGGCGGTGGGTGTTTCCAAATCGATCGGCCTGTTCCTGATCTATTTTGTGCTCCTAAAGTTTTCCGACACGCTAGGCACACGTGGGATCGTCGAACCACAGATGGCGGCACTGCTGCCGAGCATCGTGATGCTCGGCGTCGGCGGATTCTTTTTTCTGCGAATGCGTTGAACCGACGCCGGGAGGAGGTGGCCGGGCGCCGCGTCTTTCGTACGCTTACTTGTGAGACTTCATTTCCTCGGAGCGCACGAGGACTGTGTAAGACGTGAGGTCGCCATCCGGTGAAATGAAGAACACGTCGCGGAATCCGTGCGGCGGCAGCTGCAGTTCGTAGAAATAGGGGCTGGTCGCTGTCGGCTGGTTGCGCATACTGAAGCGGCAGGCCACCTGGCCGGGCATGGTGCGGTCACCGATGTTATGAATGCGCGTCCAGACGCGGACGCGGCCATCATTGAGCGGATGGGCCTCAATCCTTAGCAGGCGAACCTCCGAGGTGTAGGCTTTTGAAAGCGAAGTGGCGATTGGCACCAGCACGAGGCCAGTCCAGTCGCGGATGACGAGTTGAGTGGAGCTACCGTCGGCGGTGAGGCCTTCCGGGGGCGGTTGGTTGCCGGTGTCGACTGATTCGACTTTCGGCGCCCGTGCGCCGGTTTCGAGCGAACGCAACGCCTCGGGGAATCCCGTAGTATCCGTGAGTTCATGGCGCTGCGTGTCGGCCGACTGGGTGAGTCGCTCGACGAGCGCGAGGGCCTCGGGCGCCACCTTGATGGGCGCTTCCGGTGCAGCCGCGGATGTCGCTTCAACCGGGGGCGCAGGCGGAGCTGCGACGACCGGTGCCGGGGTTGGCGCTGGCGCAATCGGTGCGGCGGGTTTGACCGAGGCGACGGTCGGTGTTTTGCGCGTGGACTTCTTTCCGGTGACCGGTGGGGTCGGCGTTGAACTACAGCCAGTGAAAAGAAGGCCGAGTGCGAGGGATCCGGCCGTGAGGACGAGTGGAAGTTTCATGGAGAATGGCGAGCGAGCTTGCGGTAACACGTTTGATTCAACGGTCTGCAAAGGTGCGGGGTTTGGAATAGGATGAATACACTATCGGCACAGCGGAAGCGTGGAATGAGCCGGTCTTGTGAGAAAACCGTCAATGTTTTCGCAAAGATGTTCCCCTGTGCATAAGATGCGGGTGCGAAGCCAAAAAGTGCGCAGTCGCGAGAAATCCCGCGGTAGTGCCGCTGCACTAAATCAGCCCGTTTTTTCGGCGCGGACTGGGTTGTCCTTTATGCGTGCCGTTACGGTTTGGGATCAGCCGGAGGCCCAACGGGCGTGTCCACTTTCAATACCAGGTCTCTTTTCTCAACTTTGCCCGCCGCCCGTAGTCCAACCTTGAGTACGAGCTCGGAGGACGTCAGCCCGAGGCGCGAAGTCATCGGGTCCGGTTCGGCGGTTTGCCCGGAAGCGAGAACAATTCTTTCCGGGCGCACAGCGAAATCCCCGAGTTCGGATTTACATAGCACGAAAGTCACCTCGACGGTTTCTTTGCTCGTATTGGTCAAGCGCAGGCGGAGAGCGACCGGCGGCATTGAAGCATCTTGAAAAGAAGGTCCGGCACTAAAGTTACTAGGACCTCCTTCATCGCTGTTTGGCCCCATGCCGCCACGACCTCCGCCGCCGGGGCCGCCCTCCATACCACCGCCCATTCCGATACCCATGCCACCGCGGTGGTGACGACCACCGGGAATTTCGCCGCCCATGGGCCCGCCACCAACCGGCCTTCCGTGCCCCCGGAAACCTCGCCCAAGATTGGCTTCAACGAGGATATTGCCATCGAAGAATGTATCTTGGGCCGACATGGTAGGTTTTTCCGCCGCGATACTTAGCTGCTCAGCGCGCTCGTCGGCTCGAGGTGGTCGGTCGGAACAGGCCGTAATACCGAAAACCGCCGCCGCCGCGGCAGCGATTACAAACTGTTTAGAGGAAAAACTGGGGGGCTGGTTCGAGAGCATGCGGTTGGCTGAGACGGAATCTTGCCATAAATGTTGCCTGTAAATTTCGATCGAGTTGCACGCTGTCGTATCGTGGGTGAAAAGGATAATTCGAGGTTTGGAAAATATAATGCAGGGCTTTTGTGTCGGAGGGTGTAAGCTCTGTGTCCTCATCCGCCGAAAGCGGATAATATAAACAAAACTCCAATAATCCCATGAAGAAGATCCTCCTCGCCCTTGCCGCCATTTCCATCCTCTCCGTTTCGGCTCTCTTTGCCGACGGGGCCAAAGACTGCAAAAAATGCGCCGGCGACAAAGACGCCAAGTGCACCTGTTGCGAAAAAGACAAAGGCTCATGCCCGAAGTCCGAAAAGGACAAGGACGCAAAGCCTGCGCCGAGTACTGAGAAAAAGAGCTAACTACCCCGATCCATTTTTGTGCAAAGATCGGGAAGAGGGTCCGCAGACGCAAAGGCCGCAAAGCAAATATCCCGCTCTTTGCGTTTCTTGGCGAACTTCGTGTTCAAAACTCCGTATCTGTGTTCGTTGCCGACCGCTCGATCAAGCCACAGCTTGCCTGGGTGGTGCGTCAAAATAGTTTGGTTAGTTTGAAATTGCTTGGCGTCGCGCGATCTTGGTTCGGCGGCGCCCAGGCAATGACTGGATTTAAGTAATGCCTCCCGCGTTTCTTTTTTAGTTGTGAACAAAGACCACGATAATCTCGGCGAAATGCTGCATAGCTGGACCGAGCTGCCTGCGCCCGCCGGAAAACTTGATGTGCCGGTCTGGCAGCGCATCGAAGCGCGTGGCGCACGATTTTCATGGTCCGAGAGGATGATCGGTTTTCTCGGCGAACTCGATTTGCGGTTTGCCCGGCCGCAGGCGATGGCGGCGTTGATTGCAGTGGCGCTTTTGCTCGGGTTGGGTTTGGCGGAATTGCGCACTCGCTATGACGTGGCTCGCGTCGATGCCGAAATGTCCGCGCGTTATCTGGCGCTCCTGGAGCCGGCGGCTCGCTAGGGCTGGCGCAAATTATGAAACGGCTGATTTTAGCATTGGTTCTGGCGTGTGTATCGGGTGCGGTCGCTTATGCGGTGTTGTTGAAAACGCGGTCGGCCAACCGGCAGTTTGACTGCGAGATCAGTTGGCTGAGCCACAAACTCGCGCTCTCGCCGGAACAGACTGTCCGCGTGCGGGAGCTGCATTTGAAATATTGCCCGACGATGAATGGCCTGAATGCGGCGTGTGCGAAAAACCATGATCCCGCGCGCGCGCCGGAGCTTATGCAGGCCTGCCGCGATTCCACCGCCAAACTGGTCGAAACCGTTTCCGCCAGCCTAACGCCGGAGCAGCGGGATAAATATCTGCACCTGCTCGCAGCAAGCGGATGCACTGTGAGCCAGCAACCTCAAGCGCCGCCCAAATAGTCCGACATGCGGCCCAACGACGAGCGGAGCGCGGAGCTGATGCGAGCCCTGGTGGCTGGCCGGCAGGTTGCGCTCAATGAATTGATGCTCGTGTGGGAAGGGCCATTGCTTCGTTTCATTTTTCGCTACGTGCAATCCGAGGCCGAGGCTCGCGATCTCGTGCAAGAGACATTCGTGCGAGTTTACCTCAAGCGAGAACGCTTCCGCCCGGGCACGAGTTTTTCCACGTGGGCGTTCACAATTGCGGCCAACCTTTGTCGCAACCAACGACGCTGGCAGGGGCGGCATCCTACGCAATCGCTCGACGAAGTGACGGCCGGCGCCGCCACCGTCCAGGACAAACTCGCTTGCCCACGGAGTCGCCCTGATCAAGAAGCGGTGCAGAGTGAGCGCATGGCAGCGTTGAAGGCGGCTGTCGCCAGTCTCACGCACGATCTGCGGACGACATTGTTGCTCTACGAATACGAGGGATTGTCTTACCGCGAGATTGCCGAGGTCGTCGGCTGTTCGGAAAAGGGCGTGGAATCGCGGCTAAGCCGCGCTCGTGCGCGCCTGCGGAAAGTGCTCGCGCCGCAGCTCAGCGCGGAGCGTCCTGCTCAACCCCTCCTCCTGCCTCAGCGTGGCTAGAGCGTTTTAAACAAGTCTGTTGCTGCGGATCCTTCCACTGATCGCCAGCCCTCGATCTGGTGCCGACCCAGCATTCCCTGTTTTGCGAGGGAACGTTTCCTAATAGGCGGCAATGGTTCAATTTTTATGAGCCTAAATCGGCAGGCACGATCCAAGTTTGTAACGTAATATGTTACAAACTGTCCGATACCGCCAATATTGGACCGTATCTACGCGCTTCCTGGTAATTCGAAGTCGTGCGCAAGAAGACTGCGCCAGCTATGACTTCATCAACCGGCTAGGACATAGTTAAGGGTGCATTAGGTGGCCGAAACGATGATTCGTCCTAACGAATGCAATCAGGCGTAGGTGTTCAGATTTCTGCCGCGTACGCTGTCGGATTGCGGTGCGGGCGCAGACTCGATGAGTTTGACTGCGTTTTCGCCCTCTTGCTTGACCTGATCTTTGATCTTCAATGCGACCGCGACACCATAGTCCTGGCGGGCTTCGCCACCTTGCGTACCGGTTGCTCCGAGTTGAGCCATATTCACGGAAGATGAGATATTCATGCGCGGCTCATCGGCACTTGCGACGCTGACTTAACCGCGGACCCCAAAGATCCTCGTAGAATGAGCAATGGTCGTGCGCTATTCTGGGGGTTTCCGCCCAGAGCGGTGCGAATAAAGCTGTGGCCGTAGCCACTGCCGTTAAGCAGCGGTGAATCGTTGGAGCGCGAAAAGCCGCTGCTAAATGGATGCGGCTACGACATCTTTGGAATGCCATAGTCAGGCGCGGCCCGTGCGACTTTCTTAGCCCAGCTTTGTCGGCCGTCTGCGCCAGGAGAACGTTTTTTCAGGCGGCGTTGCCGGAACGGATTCCGGCGCTGGTGCCTGTCCGGTGCTGTATTGCCGAAGGGCGGCGGCTTCGCGCAATTTGTCTTTCTTGCTCTTGCGTTTGCCTTTGACGCCGCCGGTCGAGGCGGGAGCGGGAATGTCGGTTTCGACGGGTTCGAAGCCATCGATTTGTTCACGCGGCAGATCGAGCTGATGGCGTTTTTCGATCAGGCAAAAATGAGCATGGGTGTCGGCGCTGACGAAACTGACAGCGACGCCGCTCTCGCCCGCGCGACCGGTGCGGCCGATGCGATGGGAGTAATCCACGGCTGAGCGGGGTAGATCGAAATTCACCACCACGGGCAGCTGGATGATGTCGAGACCGCGCGCGGCGAGATCGGTGGCGACAAGCACGCGGACCGTTGACGATTTGAAATCCGCCAGCGCCTGCGTGCGCGCGCCCTGACTCAGTTCGCCGTGCAGTGCGGTGGCCGCGAGTCCGGCCCGGCGGAGTTTCTCCGCGACGTGCTCGGTGGCGTATTTGGTTGCGACGAAAACGAGCACACGCGTCCAGCCGTGGGTCTCGATCAAGTATCGCAGCAGCTGCGTGCGCTGAGGCGCATCGACCTCAATCACGCGTTGTTGGATGTCTGGTTTGGTTGTGGGCTCGGCCGGCACATCAAGCCGGACGGGATCGCGCAGAAGATTTTCAGCGAGCGCCTGCACGTCCGAGGGAAACGTGGCAGAGAAAAGCAGATTCTGCCGAAGCTTTGGGAGGAGCGCGAGGATGCGGTTGAGCTCGTTGGCAAAGCCGAGCGAGAAAAGCTGGTCAGCCTCATCGAGCACGAGCGTCGAGACCGCCGAAAGCGACACGGCGTTATGGTCAATCAAGTCCAGCAATCGTCCCGGGGTGGCGACGATCACGTCCGCGCCGCCGCCAAGGGCCATCATCTGCGGGTTGATGGAGACACCACCATAAACCACCAAAGTCTTGATCGCCTCCGGTAAATAGCGGGCGTAGACGCGAAACGATTCTCCGATCTGTGCCGCGAGTTCGCGCGTCGGCACCAAAATTAAAGCGCGCACAAAGCGCCCGCGCTCCCGGTGTCCGGCCGCGAGACGTTGCAGGATCGGCAGCGCGAAGGCGGCGGTCTTGCCTGAGCCGGTCTGCGCCGAGGCCTGCACGTCGCTGCCACGCAACACAGCGGGGATGGCCGCGGTCTGGATCGGCGTGGGCTCGAAATAATTACGTTCGCCGACGACGCGCAGCAAAGGCTCGATCAGGCCGAGAGAAGAAAAGGACATCGGTAAAAAAGGGGCGACGCGCTCAGCCGACTTTGACCACAATTGTCTGTCCACCGACGGTCACCTGATCGCCGGCTGCGAGTTTCTTGCGCTTCTGTTTTTCGAGCGCGCCGTTGAGCAGCACGCTGCCCTCGGCGATGAGTTGTTTCGCTTCGCCGCCGCTGCCACTCAGCCCGCCGAATTTAATGAACTGGCAGAGCTCGATCGGAACTGCGCGGACGACGACCTCGCGCGGTGTGGCGGTTTTAATTGGTTTGGCGGAAGGGTTGTTCATGGAGAATGGAGAATTCATTCGGCGATTTGTCACAGAGGCCGCAGAGCTCGGACACAGAGGTCACAGAGAAATACACGTGTGCCCGTGAGCCTCGGATCGATTAGCTTAATTCGTGAGCAATAGTTTCGGAAGTTTTGAATTGGTCGAGCTCCGTGGACTCTGTGTCCGAACTCTGTGTTCTCTGTGGCCATTCCGATTCCGTTAAAAACTGTGAACGAGGTTCTCTTTATTTTCTCGGCGAGTGAAACACGAGGCGGATGCCGTCCGGGTCGATGAAGATACGTTGTTCGCGGAAGAGTGCGCCGATCGCCTGTTTGAAGGCTTTTTTGCTCACGCCAAAATATTCCCGGATTTCCTCGGGCGGGCTGTTATCGTTGAAGGGCAAACGGCCTCCCTTGGCGGAGAGGGCGCCGATGATTTGATCAGTGAGGGGAGCGATGCGCCGGTAGCCGGACTTGCCGAGGGCAAGGTCGAGTTTTCCATCTGGGCGGATCGAGCGCACGTAGCCGTCGAAACGGTCACCGATTTCGAGCCGGCCGTTCGCGTCGGATTCATAGAGCAGGCCGCGATGAGCGTCGTTCACAATCATGTTATAGCCGAGCGGACTCCGGCTCATGACCAATAGACCCACGGTGTCGCCGACCGAATAAGTGCCGGTCGGCGGAAGTGAAAGACGGCGGTTGAGGCGCGCCGTGGCGATGAGCCGGTCGGTCCGTTCATCGAGCATCACCTGGACGAGGACACGTTCGCCTTCGTTTACGGGATCGAGCATTTCACGCATGGGCAGGAGCAGATCTTTGTCCATGCCCCAATCGAGGAAAACGCCGATGCGCGGATTGATGCTGACTACGCGCAACATCGCGAACTGCTCGACCATGACGAGCGGCTTTTGCGGTGTCGCGACCAGGCGGTCCTCTGAATCGCGGTAAACAAACACGTCAATCGTGCCACCGGGTGTCGCGCCGGGTGGAATCAAACGACCTGGCAGTAGTATTTCGCCGTGAGTGCCGCCGTCCAGATAGAATCCGGGCGGTGCGCCCCGGACGATGGGAAGCAGGTTACGTTTGCCGATGAGTGCCATGCGTGGGTCAACCTGAACGCAACCGCCGCGCTTGGGGAGTTAATTATTTCCAAGGTGCGGCTGGATGCACCGCGCCCTAGATTCCTCCTAGCGATAGGCGACGAGGAAGAAGCGGCGGAAAGGGAAGAGGACCCGACCGTCGGTGTGAGCGGGATAGGCTCTTTTGATTTCATGTAAATAGTCCGCGAGAAAGCGCTTCTGGTCGGCCGGGTCGGACAGCATGTCGATAAAGGGTCGCAAGCCAGTACCCTTGTACCATTCGACGATCGCTTCCGCGTTGGGCAGGACGTGCAGGTAGTCGGTGGTCCAAAGTGCGAGCTGCACGGCGTGGGAAGCGAGCAGGTCATAATAGAAGGAAATCTCCTCCACCCACCACTCGCGAACGGGTTCGCGAAAAAAAGTCGCCCACGAAGCCGATGAAACGAGGTCGCTCATAATGCGATGGGCAGGGGCTTCGAGGTTCCCAGGAACTTGCATCGCGAAAGCTCCGCCCGGCGCGACGCGGACCAGCAGCGCGGGCAGCAGTTGGGTGTGGTTGGGCACCCATTGTAGCGCGGCACTGGAAAATACGACATCGAAAGTTTCTATTGTCGATTTTGACCAGTTCGTGATGTCACCGGTCCACCAGGTCCATTGCGGATTCTGCTGGCGCGCGGTCGCGATCATCTCCGTCGAGCTGTCGAGTCCCGCGAGACGGGCCTTTGGCCAGCGCCGGGCCAGTACGGCGGTGCTGTTGCCCGGTCCGCAGCCGAGATCGATCACGCGGGTCGGGGCTTCCAAGGCGACGTGCGCCGCGAGATCTATGGCCGGCTGCGTGCGTTCGTTGGCGAATTTAAGATATTGGCTGCTGTCCCAGGTTGGCATGTAGCCACTACCTTACACCACCCATGAGTTTTTTCACCCACGGCACGAGTGCGAATAGCACGATTGTGGCGCCACCGACCCAGAGAGCTTGCTGCCAGAAGAAATGGACGAGGCTAACCGAGTCGTTGGACTCGAATCCGCCGGCAAGCACGCCGGCAAGTTTGTTGCCGAGCGCCGCGGCGAGAAACCAAATGCCCATCACGAGACCGAGCAGGCGCTTTGGGGCGAGCTTGGTCATCGTGCTCAGGCCGACCGGGCTAAGAAACATTTCGCCAGTGGTCTGGAGAAAATAGAGGCCCAGCAACCAAAGCGGGCTGACGCGGCCTTCTGCGGTCAGGCGCGCCGCTGGCACCATCCAGACAAAGGAAAGTGCGACGAAAAGGAGACCGAGCGTGAATTTCATCGGGCTTGAAGGCTGGCGCGAACCGAGCTTGGTCCAAACCCAGGCGAAGGGCAGGGCGAGCAGAATGACCCAGGCGGAGTTAACCGACTGCCAAAACGCAGAGGGGAAACCGAGGCCGAACACACGATTATCGGTAAGCCGGTCGGCAAAGAGCGACATCGATGAACCGGCTTGTTCGAAGATCGCCCAGAAAATTTGCGCGGCAATGAAGAATACGAGGATTGCCGCGATCCGGCGGCTCTCTTCGTCTTTGCGCAGGGCAAAAAAGAGCACGGCCGCGATCTGCACCCCGAAGAGGGCAATAATAATCCATTGATGATAATCGCTCAGAATCATCACGCCGATCAGCGCGAGCGAACCAGCAAAAACCAGCCAGAGTTTGCCCCAGGGCCGCCCTTGAGCCGTGAGTTCCGGTGCGTGGCCAACATGGCGCAGAGTTTCGCTGCGCCTCAAATAGTTGATCAGGCCGAAGGTCATGCCGACGCCGGCGGCACCGAAGGCCCAGTGCCAGCTCTGGACCGGGTCGAGGCCAAGCTGCGAAAGAAAGTTTTTAAACCAGATATGTTGCGCGAGAAAACCGCAGACGATCGAGGCGGTAAGCGCGCCGATGTTGATACCCATGTAGAAAATCGAGAAACCGGCGTCGCGACGCACGTCCGTCGGCGAATAGAGGCTGCCGACCATGGTGGAGATGTTGGGCTTGAGCAGACCGGTGCCGATGGCGACCAATCCGAGACCGACAAAAAACGTGGACGTGGCGTGGATCGCCATTGAGTAGTGCCCGCAGGCGATGATTGCGCCGCCCCAGAGCACGGCTTTGCGCGAACCGATGAAGTTGTCGGCAATGAAACCGCCGAGAATGCTCAACAAGTACACGCTCATCGTATAAGTTCCGTAGACCGCGGCGGAGGTTTTGTCGGAGAAGCCGAGTCCGCCCTGCGTCGCCGCCGTGGTCATGAACAAGACCAACAACGCCCGCATGCCGTAATAGCTGAATCGCTCCCACATCTCGGTGAAGAACAACGTGGTCAGGCCGCGGGGTTGTCCGCCCAAGCCGCCGGTATCGAGTGTGGTAAATTCGGTCTCGACGGCGATGGGGACGGGTTGATTCATAGGGGTGATGGGCTAAGTTGATGGAAGGTTGGGCGAGAGTCAGCGGTTTTTATGCCGCTTTTAAGATGTCCTTTTTTATGAGGCACGCCACCGTGTCCCATGCAAACAAGACTTTTCGCCGAGCTAGGGCTTTCCGCTGAATCGCTGAAGGCAGTCGATAAAATGGGCTGGGAAGAAGCTTCACCCATTCAATCGGCGACCATTCCTCCCGTGCTCGCGGGGCGCGATGTGATCGGCCAGTCTTCTACCGGTTCCGGAAAAACGGCGGCGTTCGCGTTGCCGGCCATCGAGAAGACCGATGCGCATTTGAGGGCGGTGCAGGTGCTGATCTTGTGCCCGACGCGGGAACTGGCTATTCAGGTCGCCGAAGAGGTGGGCAAGCTGGCGATATTTAAGCGTGGTCTTCACGCGGTGCCGATTTACGGCGGACAATCCTACGAGCGGCAATTTCGCGCACTTGATGCCGGGGCGCAGATCGTGATCGGCACGCCCGGTCGCGTGATGGACCACATGGAACGCGGCACGCTCAGGCTGGATAAACTCCGCGTAGCGGTCCTGGACGAAGCTGACCGGATGCTTGATATGGGTTTCCGCGATGACATTGACCGTATCCTTAGTGCGAGTCCGAAGGAACGGCAGACACTTTTCTTCTCGGCCACGATGCCGCACGAAATCAAGCAATTGATTCAACGGCATTCCAATAATCCCGAGTGGATCAAAATCGAATCGATTGCGCAGAACGCGCCGCAAGTCGACCAGGTTTACTACGAGGTGGAGCGCCGTTCGAAGATCGAAGTGCTCACGCGCCTGATCGATCTGAATGACTTCCGCTACGGTATCATCTTTTGCAGTACGAAGATCATGGTCGACGAGCTCGACGAACATCTGCATTCGCGCGGCTATGCGACGGACCGGTTGCACGGCGACATCACCCAGGCGCAGCGTACTCGTGTGATGGAAAAATTCCGCCGGCGCGGATTTGAGTTCCTCGTGGCCACCGATGTGGCGGCGCGCGGGCTCGACGTCGACGACCTCGAAGTCGTGTTCAACTACGACCTGCCCAACGACGGCGAAGATTACACGCACCGCATTGGCCGCACCGGTCGCGCCGGGAAGTCGGGCCGTGCGATCACCTTTGTGGCCGGTCGTGAACTCTATAAACTCCAGAGCATGGTTCGGTATGCGAAGCTAAAGATCCGCCGTGAGAACGTGCCGTCACTCGATCAGGTCGAGGAAGCACGCGAGAATGTATTTTTCGAGAAGCTTCGCGCGACGCTCGATGCGGGCGAGTTTTTCAAGCAGGACCGGATGATCGACCGCCTGCTCGAGCAGGGTTATCCGTCCACCGACATCGCATCGGCGCTCATTCACCTGCTCGTTAACGGCAATAGCGACAAGTCAGCCGAAAAATCCGCACCGGCGCCCGCGGCCGCTGCGACGAAGCCGCAAAATTTTATGCCCACAAAGGCAGCAGCGCCGCAGCCCGCGGGCGATTGGGACAAGGAAGATGCCGCACGGGCCATTCCCCAGCGGCATAAGAAGTACGAATCGCCGGCGCGCACCGGCCGCGAAGCAGGCATGGTGCCGCTTTTCATGAATGTTGGGCGCAAGGACCTTATCACGCCGGCCGATGTCGTGGGCAAAATTGCCGGTGTCACCCGGTTGCCGGCGAACGTCGTGGGCGCGATCGATATTCACCAACGGCATCTGCTCGTCGATGTCATTGAAGAACACGCCGATCTGGTCATTGAAAAGCTCAATGGCATCCGCATGAAAGGCGAAGCGTTGAAGGTTTCCCGGACGTTGCCGCCGCAGGAATAGATATCAAATCAGGGCGCGGATTTCTTCGCGCCCATGATTTCCGTCAACACACGGTTGATCAGTTCCTCCGTGGAGGTTCCGCCGATGCCGGGGCGGTGGTAGCTCACGGTTGCCACGATCCTGCCGGTTTTCGGATCGCGCATCTGCACATCGAGTTCGATCAAATAAGTGGTGAAGTCCCAGGTCCAGCGGCTTTGGAATGAGACCAGGGTATCTGTATCCTTCGGCATCATCGTGAGATATCCGGAGGAAGCATTGTAGCCCATGGCGCGCAACTCGGCTGCGATCGCCGCATGCAGGTCGTGTCCGTCGGCGAGTTCCGATTCGACGTAGAAGTGCTGTCGTTTCTGGAGTTGCGCTTTGGGATCCTTCCAGGTGGAGAGCGACGCGCACGCAGTGGCGAGGCTTAGAACGGCGAGCAAAATTAGGAATCGTTTCATTGAGACAGATCTAAGGACGGAGGGTCCTCAAGCTTTTGGCGCTTGGCTTGCCGGTAGGTCGATCTTCTGTCCTGCGAGTCGGACGGCTAGTTCCGCGTCGAAGCTGTGATTCTCAATTTTACGGGCGAGAGTGTAGTAGAAATCGGGCGTTTTGAAGAGACCGGGCTGTCGGGGGATGAACTCTTTGCGAGCGACGGCAGCTACGGGCAGGTCGCGGCGAATCAGGTCCACATTGAGATCGAGGTAGATCGCGGTATTCCAAGGTGCAGCGCGGCGGACGTCGCGGTTTTTCTTAAACGCGGTGACGAGGAGAGCGCCGAGCGTCGTGTAGAGCCCCATGTGGTAGAGTACGCCGCGATCAAGATAAGTCGGGCTTTCCGAATTGCGGGTGACGATGTGTGCTACGAGCAAGGTACTGCCCCAGGCTAGTCCGAGCGAGGTGGTGTAGCGCGCCAATGAGCACCAAGGCGAGTAGTGTAGGTGAACGTTGGGCACGCACCGCTCGAACTGGTCGACTACCTCGTTGTGCGCAAACTCGGCGTTGCCGATTTGGAGCGGGAGGTTGGTTGAGCGGGTTTTCCGCAGGAGCTCATGCGTACGGAAAAATGTCGCCGGACCGAGGAGAAATTTTTTCTGGCCGGGAATCGCCAGGCCATCGCAGGCGATCCGGCCACCGAGCAGGATTTCACGGGCGAGTGGATTAGTTTTTGCCTCCTCGGCAAAATAAGCCTTTTTGCGGCCGATAATTTCCGCCGCCTCTTGCGTGGAGACCGGAAGAGTGTGGCTGTTGTCCACCGAGCGCAACAGGGTGTACAGATTATCCATTGGGTGTGGCGGAGAAAACCGCGCGGCCAGACTAGCAGCCCGGCCACCTCGCGCAAGGGGGTTCTCAACTTACCCGCCGCGTTCTTACGATCTAGGTATTCTCTCGTAGGATTTTTTTGTGAGAACTTCACGGATCGTGGTGCGCCAGCGAACGCGCACCGAAACACCGTGCGAAGTGTGCATGCCTTCTTCAAAGCCGATACGCCCGGCGAGTTCCACCTGCCATTTGCCGGGCAGGCCCCACGACTGGGTTCTCCACAACGGCACATCCCAAAGCGGACCGGCTTTGATTTCATGTCCCAAATGTGTCCCTACAGCCTGATCTTCAATATGGCGCCAGTTGTATTCGACGAAACCGCCGAACTCGCCGGGTTTATATAATACGCTCGGTGTGACCGTAAAAACATTATGGCGGACGATGTCGGGTGGTTGTGGTGCGGTCGCGCGATCAGGAGTGTCGACGGAACGGTCGTAACTGAGATTGGTGTAGAGTGTGGTGTACTTAAAGGGAAGCGGCCGCGAGGTGTTGATGAAAGGCACGACGTGCGTGTAATAGTCGATCAGATCGTAGGGCGGTTTACCCAACGGAGTGCGGCCTTCGAGGCCGACCGTTACGTGGTCGAAAACTTTGCCCCAGTGGCCCCAGTCGTAGCGAACGCCCAGCCGAGCCTCACCGAGGCCCCAGCGGTGTTCTTTACCGCTATTGATTGGGTTTGGAGCGAAAGGCGTGAGGCCACCGTAGATTTCCCAGCGTTTTCTCAGTCCGTAGCGCAAGGTCACGGGCAGTCGGATAAATTCGCCTTTGTTGGCGTCGGCGAACCGGGGCGAAAAGCTGAACACCAGTTTATACTTCTCTAGCGTGCCAGGCACCGTGGTGTCGATGAACTCGCGCATCTTGAGCAGATCTTCCAGCATCCAATATTGCGTGTCGGCCTTGGTCGGCGTGTGCGACGGCAATTCGGGATTTACAGTCTCGAGCGAGATGGGATGCGCGCTGGTTGTTTCCCCGTTTGCGCCAGCGCCGATGGAGAAAAGGAAAACGCAAATGAGAAAAATCGACGCGGAAATGCGCACATTTCGGGTCAGGCCACCGGCTTGACGGTCAAATTGAGGGGGCGACGAATAAAAACGGATCATCACGGAACTTAGAAAGTGAGAGCAACGCAGGTGTAAGCAGAAAGAGCAGCTACGGCACTACCTATAGGCTAGGAACGGCAATCTAGAGCGAAATATTTAATGGAGGGCTATGGAAAAACCTTCAGGCAAAAGGCATATGAGAATTTTGCCAATCGTTTTACGGGTTGCGCTGGCAAGGCATCCGGGCAATTCGATGAAAAAGGAATATTGGAGGAGCGGAGTTTCAATTACGCACGGGGATTTTTGGAAATAAAAAAGCCCCCGGTTTAAAACCGGGGGCTCGAATGTCGGAAGACTTTTTAAGCAATGACGCTTACTTCTTCTTGAAGCGGCGGGCGGCCACCAGACCAAGTAGCGCGGTTGCGCCGATCAGGCCGTAGGTGGAAGGCTCTGGAACAGGAGTGAAAGGCTTGCCATCTGGCCCGAAGAACTGGAGGGCGAACATGGCATCACTATAGTCAATCAAGCTCGAGTTCGGAACGTTTTTCACATTCCAGTCTTCAAAGGATACGAGGTAGGTGGCAACGTTCTGGTAACTGGACGTAGCCGAGATCCAAGTGTTCACCCAGAGAGGGGAGTCAGCGAAGCGGACATTGCTCGGTGAGTTGAACATGCTATAGACGCCGCCGTAAGAGCTGGGGGAAACATAGGGCCCTGGGCCATCAGCTCCCGCTGCGCTGTACCAGAAATCGAATGTCGAGGCAGCACCGATATTCAGCGTGATGTCGGCTGAATCGCCGAACCAAGTGTTAATCGCGCTCGGGCCATTTGACTGGATTCTGTCAAAAAGTGTGAACGAGGAGCCAACGGTCTTGGGGTTGCCGGTGTAGGAATAGCCCAAGCTATCCGTCCAGCCTGCGTCTTCACCGGCGAAAATCACGCGAACCGAACCACCTTTAAGATTTAAGGTAGACAAGGCCGAGCCGAGCACTGCTTTGGAAGCACCCCAGTTCAGGCCAAGCTTGTTGTCAGGCGTGCCAACATGAATACTGGTTCCGTCGCCCGTGTAGTCATAGGCTGCGAGCGTGCTGGTGTTGTTCCAGTGGGTCGCGCCATAATTCGGGCTAACGGCAGTGAGATGATTTACGGTAACACCGTCAGTGGTAGACGATGGCGGATTAGTGCTGAGCTGGGCCTGCGCACTGGCGACAAGAGCAGCAAAGCCGGCGATGACGATTAGCTTTTTCATTTAGATTATTTTGCTTGGTTAATACTGGCTCAATAAATTCTCTGGGCATGAAGATACCAGAACCGGTGTGCTTATTGCCATAGAGCTACATCTTATCCCCTAGTCAGGCGGAGGATGGCTATGATGTAATGGAAACCCCTAATGCCTGCAGGCGTTAACGCGAATTACTAGCGGTTCTCCTGCGATGAGGGATTCCGTGTTTTCATTCCCAACCGAATATTCGGGAATAGGGAGGCTTCATTGCCACGAGGGAGTCTTACTGCGAGCGGGTCCCAATTGTCCGGGCAGGATTACCGGCCACAATTGCATTGGCCGAGACACTTTTTGTAACCACAGCACCCGCACCAATAACTGCGCGCTCGCCGATGTTAATTCCTGGCAAGACGATGGCTCTGACGCCGACGAAAGCATTCGCGCCGATGGTAATCGGCGTTGTTTGCAGGGGCAGGACGGGCGAGCCGAAATCGTGGGTGCCTGTGCAGAGGTAGGCTTCCTGAGCAATGGTGGCACCTTCGCCGATGGTAATTTCGCCCAGAGTGTACGCATTCGCGCGATCCCCGAGGCAGGCGCGATGCGCAAGGCGCAATTTCCAAGGAATCTGGATCCGAGCCCGTGAATGCACGAAAGGCACGCCACTAATTTTGGCGCCAAAGCAGCGCAGCACGAAGATTCGCCACGGGTTGAGCGGCTTCGGCGTCCACACGCAGAAAATCGCCCAGGCTCCCGACCAGAGCATGATGCCGATCCGTTCACGCAAGCTCCACGGCGACGCATAGGGTGAGGCCTGGTCGTGAGTTGTTTTTTGAACTGTGGTGGGATCCGTCATGGATGTGGAAGCTAGCAGATCACCTCAGGTCGATCCAGTCGCAGCGGCGATGAGGGGTGGGTTTTTTCCGCAAAGCTGGGCGAAGTCGGCGATAAACTCGCTGGCGATTTTGGGCAGCGTGTATTCACGCGCGGTCAGCCAGGCGGCATGGCGTATCCGGTTTGTGGATTCACGGTCGTGCAGCATCGCCGCGAGCACGGAGACCAACGCGGCCGCCGGATCCGAGGTGCGATGATTGAATATCTGGCCGTTGACCTCCGGGCGAATGAAGTCACGGAAACAGGCGAGGTCCGAAACCAACGGTGCACACCCGGCGGCCATCGCTTCAAGCACGGCCAGGCCGAAGGTTTCGCCGCGTTCCGCCAGCGACGGATAGACAAAGATGCTGGCGTTGTTGTAGTGCTGGATCAGGCGATCTTCGTCGAACACACGGCCGACAAATTCGACATTTGCCTTCACACTGGCGGCAGCCGCCTGCAGTTCGGCCAGGTAGGTTTCGCCGCCCCCGCCATAGGCGATTTCACTCGGGCCGACGATTTGAAGTTTCCAAGCAGCACGCTCGGCCGGCGGAAGCTGGGCAAAAGCCTGGATGAGCAGGTGAACCCCTTTTTCTGGATGCACGCGGCCGGTGTAGAGCAAGGTTTGGCGGAATTCGCCTGGTTCGGGGCGGAGGTAACGTTCGGAAAGCGGATAGGCAATCACGCGCACGCGATTTCCCGCGCTGGGGTTTTCCGCCAGTATGGCCTGTCGGATTGGTTCGGAAACCGTTTGCAGGACTGCGCGGCGGTAGAGCTTGAGCTGACCTTTGGGGTAACGTGCGACATGGACGTAGGCGCGACCGCGCGACCGCCGAAACTCCAGTGCGGGCAGCCAGAATGTATTTGTTACGAGGATATCTGCGGGCGGAAGTTGAGACATGACCCGCAGCGCATACCAAAAATCCAGCAACATCCGCCGTGACGTTGTCGCGGGTGACGCAAAGCCGGAAATGCGCCGATGACTGACCCCGTCAATCACCTCGTGTGCAGGCAGATCCTTGAAGGCGCGCGACACATGGGTCACCTCGTGGCCGCGGCGCGCAAATTCTTTGCCGAGATTGAACCAGACTTTTTCCACCGCGCCGCCAAGCAACGGAGGAACGGGCAGAAAGGCTCCTTGGACAACAGTGATGCGCACGACGAGATTAGGGGTTGGCCGGTTTCGGCTGGTTTAGCAAGCCGGCGAGTTGGGCGGAAAATGTTTCCGCGGCGTGGGTAATTTCAAAACGCTTCCTGTACGAATGGACGGCAGCAGTGGCCATGGTGGCGCGAGCTTCAGCGGGCAGTGCCAGCCAGCGCTGAAGAAGACGCGTGACTCCCTCGTGATCGTCGGACTCGACCAAGGCAGCACCGTCAGCGACCAGTTCGCGCCAGATATTAACGCAATTGGAGATAAGCACAGGTTTTCCACACGCCAGTGCCTCGACGACGGCGATGCCAAAGTTTTCCTGGTGGGAGGGCAGAATGAATGCCTCTGCGCTTTGCAGCGCACCCCATTTCGCATCGCCGGTGAGCATGCCGGCCCAGTGTACGCACGGCGCAATTCCTTCCTCCTCGGCGATTTTCTTCAACGTGGTGAGGTAGCTCGCGTCGAGGCACGGTCCGGCCACGACGAGATCGGGGAAGCCGGGCGAACTGGATGCAGGAGTTGCCTTGCGCACGGCGGCGTAGGCCTGAAGGAGGAGATCTACGCCTTTTTTGGTATGGACGCGGCCGAGAAAAAGCCAGTAGCGCCGACCCGTGGCCGAGGGACAACGCGCCTGCCAGGCCGGAGCGAAAGCCACGCCGCCCGTGTCGGGTACGTCGGTGCCATAGGTGATTACTTCCTCCTTGCACTGATAGCGCGGGAAACTCAACCGGGCGAGCCGGCGCTCCTCTTCGCAGGTGAAGAGCACGGCGCGCGCATCGCGCAGCACCCGGCGCTCGATCAGCTGCCAGTAGAGCCATTTCTTGAAGTGGCGAATGGGATAGGTTTTTCGCAGTCCGGGATCGAGCATGCCGTGAGGAAAAATAAAATACGGCGGGCCTCCGCGCTGGCGGCAGGTCGTGCGCACGACCCGTCCGAAGTCCTGCCAGAGCCCGTGTACAACCACCGCGTCATAGCGGCCAAGGTTTTTTTCGAGCCAGGGCTGGAGGCGGGGTGACCGTGCGTAACGATTGTGCACCGGACCGAGGGCGTGGACCCGGCCTACCCAGCTTTCCAAAAAGGGATCGGTTGCAGAATCCATCGTGAGGAATTCCGTCTCATGGCCAAGGGAACTTAACGCTGGGGTCACTGCGCGCAGGCCGGACACCGGGCCGCCGGTGGCGGGATCGACGGTAGCGATGACGCGGAGCAGTTTCATTTAGAGATAAAAGATGGATCGGTAAAGGCTGGCAACCGGTCGTAGAGTTTCAAATAGGCGTCGAGCATGAGCTGGGCATTCCAGCGACGGGCATGCAACAAGCCAGCAGTACGCAGTGCTTCGGGCAAGGTGAGACCGTTCACGATCACCTGGGCCGCGCCAATGGGATCGGCTGGATCAAAATAACCTGCTGCTGCGCCGCCTACCTCGGTCATTGGCGCACGATTCGAGGTGAAGACCGGGCAACCGCAGGCCTGGGCTTCCGCAATGGGCCAGCCGAAACCTTCCTCCCAAGAGGGGAAGACCAGCGCATCGGCGAGCGAGTAGGCGGCGCGCAGTTCTTCGTTGCTCAGCTGGGAAAGACGCAGGAGCGAGCCACGCAGGCCGAGCTTTTCGATCAGGCTTTCCTGCTCCGCGTCAAACGGTGGCCCAGCGTAGAGGAAGGCGTGAGTTGAGCCGAGATGTTTTTTCAGCTCACCGAATATGCTAACCAGACCGGTGCGGTTTTTGTACCACTGCGCTCCTCCGATGCTAAAAAGAAAACGTGGGCGCCTGTTGAAAGCTCCCGGCCACTTGAGATTTTGCCGACGCAGGGCGGCGTCAAGGATAGGAATCGCTTCGATTGCCGGTACGGGGTGGTATTGGTAATTCAGGCCATTGAGAATGACGTGGGCCGCTGCGGCCGGGAGTGCGGTCAGGCGCAGCAGATCGGTGCGGGTTTTTTCCGAGACGCAGGCGATGCAGCGGACGCGGCCCAACCCGTTCAGAATCCAGCGCTGATATTTTTCTCCCGAGCGGGTCAGCGGATTCTGGGGGAACTCGCCCAGGGCCGAGCGCACTTGCAGGAGGTCGTGGCAGGTCACGACCAAAGGCACATCGCGAAAATGGCGCGCGTACACCGCGTTGCCGTGATCGATGATATGATAAACCGTAGCCGGCGCCGACCTGCGCAGACGTTTGCGAATCGAGCGGGGGAAAAGCACGAACTTATCGAGATAGCCAAGGTATTTGGGAAAACCGCGGTAACGGTATTCCCGCACCCAGCGCGCAAAGATCGGTTCAGGCCGCCAGATTTCGACCGGGAGTCCACGGCCCGCGAAACCGCCGGCGATGGCGTGCTCGAACCGCAGCATGCTTTCCTGCCGGTCGGGCAGGAAATTGCCGATCAGGACGATCTTGCTCGTGCTGCTCACAGGCCGCGCAGCCGCCGCCGGCGCGCCGCGTGTGGGCTGATTTCCGGTGCACCCGCATCCGTTTCTTCCTCGGCAGGATCTTCCTCCTCGGAGTCATCTTCGTCTACCTCGTCGTCATCGTCGTCAGCATTTTCTTCGGATTCGTCATCCTCCTCCTCTTCGGTTTCCTCGTCATCGTCTCGATTGACGGAAGCCAGCAGAAGCCCGCCGCCGGCGACGGCAAAGCCGAGCTGCGTGGCCTGCCCCCATTGGTTCATCATAATAATCCAGGCTGCGGCGGAATAAATGAGCATAGGCAGCAGATCATTGTCCCGGCGCATCGCCCGAAAAGCAATCGAGCCGAGAAAGACGGTCAGGCAGATGCGGAACGCGATAAAGGCGACTCCGAGCAATGGGCCCAATTCCATAATGACACGGCCCCATTCGTCTTCGGCGAGGAGAAAGCCGGTGCGTCCGGCGAGCAAGCGCGCTCCGACGTTGGTGCCCACCCCGATGCCATAACCGAAGGGCGGTGTGCGTTCGATCGTGTCGATTGGTTGGGAAAACGCCGAGGTGATTCGACTGATCAGACTGCCTACCGCGTCGCCCTCGGATTCGGCGGCCGCGGTGTCCCAGCGGTCCATGAAAACTTCCTGTGCATCCTTGAACAAGGGAGTGAACGCCAGACACCCGCCGATCAAAATGAAAGCCAAGCACAATCGGCCCAGGATTTTAAGCGGGAGTCGTTTAAGCCGGTGGGTTACACCTCCAAAAATCAGGCAGCAGAGAAAGACGATGAACACTAAAAGCGTGGCGATCATCGTGCCGCGACTAATTGAAATGGGAATAGCCAGGACAATTCCCGCGCCGCAGGGCCACAAAACCAGAAGCCACCACCAAAGTCCGTGCCTGACCATGCTGACCTGGTAGAGGAAAAACGCTGCAGCCAGAGGGAAGAAGACCATCGGACCGGTGATGAACGTGAACAAACCGGGCGGCCGGATGTGCCCGGCTGCACCATAAATCTGCCCGAGATCATCGTCGCCAACCCCGCGGTTGATCCAGCTGCCGATCGGTGACCGAAACTGCATCACCATCAGCACGATCATCGGGATCACAACGATCAGGATGAAAGAACCAATTTGTTCGACGTCTTTTCGCTTCAACGCCCCGGCCATCACCCATATGAGTGGCACGTGCAGGTAATTCGAACGGAGGCCAAAGAGGGTGACCCAGAGATTGTTTTGTCCGGCGAGGTAGGAGCCGCAAAGGGACGCCAAGGCGAGCGCGCTGAGAAAAATCATGAACTTCGTCCGGGGGACAATGCCCGACATGAGGGCCAGCCCATAAATCAAAAGCAGCACGGGATCGCGCACGATCAGGAGCGGCTGCGACCATCCCGGGAAGACCCATTTGCGCAAGGCTCCTTCGAAAAACAGCAGGATGATGTAGAGCCAGATGGCCCATTTCGTATAACGGATCATGGCTTTAAGAAGACGAGCAGTTGAGCCGGACGATTAGGAAGGAATCGCCCGCGTTGGCGTGACTGGTTCGAGATCCGGCCGTCGGCATGGCCAACACTTACGCTGCGCTCCGGGCCATTTGGCAAGCCTTGGCCACCGAAACTGCGAGCCGGTTTTCATAGTTGTCCCAGGTAAACGTGGAGGCTCGTGCCACCGCTTTTGTCCCCATTTCGTCGGCCAACGCGCGATTCTTTTGCAGGAGCTCAAGTTTTTGCGCAATCGCCGCAGCGGAGCGAATGGGAACGATAAAACCCTCGACGCCGTCGTCGATGAGGTCCGGACCCGCCGTATGCGGGGTTGTGATGACGGGCAGGCCCATGGCCATTGCTTCGAGGAGGACCAGTCCGAAGCCTTCAAACAGCGAGGGAAAAACAAAGACATCGTGAGCCGCCATTTCAGCCAGCACCTGGGCGTGGGGGCAGGAGGGAATCCAGCGCACCTGCTGCAATTCGCGTTGGAGGGCAGGGCAAGGCTGCAACGGCGGCGTGCCGATCACCGTCAGGCTCACCGACTTTCCCAGCGTGCGGCAGGCATCAAATAAATAGGACAGGCCTTTGCGCTGGCCGAGCGAGCCGACGAAGATCGCGCGCAACGGGCCCGCGCCGTCACGCTGAGCGCGGAGCGGTGCCGCCGCTGGCCGGGGGGGCGCGCCATAGGGAATCACTTCCACCTTGGCGCGGAAGGCCGGGGCGCTCGCCAGCGTTTTCAGCGTGAAGGAGCTCGCGACGTAAACCGTGTCGGCGAGCGCGAGCTCCTCGTCCTTGCGCGCGGTTTTTGCCGGGCTGTCTTCGTTGCCAATCAGCGTCGAGGCCCACTCCGGTTCGCGTTCAGCCTCTTCGACCAAGAGATCGCGGGCTGCGCGCCAATAACCAATCGGCAGGTCATAGAACGCCGGAAGGTGCCGACGTTGGGCTTCACGGAAGGTGTCGGCCGCACCGTCTTCGTAGGCGTAGACACCGGTGAAGGACGTCGTGCCGCGCAACCGCCGTCGGACCCGCCGGTCGAGCGACCGGTAGACGGCATCGACGCTCAAGAGGCCTTCTTCGTGGCGCGAGAGAAAGCCGAGTCCGGCCCGGCCGGAAAGCAGTCGTCCGTATTCCAGAAAGGAGTGCGAATGCAGGTGCGGTTGCAGTTCCGCTGGGAATGAACGTCGGGCGAGCTGCTGCCGCAGCCCGGCGGGGAGCAGGCGGGCAAGTTTTCCCTCCGGTTGATGGTTAATGCAGGTCCAGAATTCGCCGAGCAAGCCTGCACGTTGCAGGCCGAGTGCGGCGTGGCGCACGTTGGCGTTTCCGGTGGGATGAGAAAAAAGAATCATGCGGTGAACGCGGGCAGCAGATCGAGCGCGGCTTTGAGTTTGTTCACGTCGAGCTGGATGTCCTGCCTGACCTCGCGCGGCGGCGTGCCTTCGGGGGGGCGCGGGCCTTCGCCGATGATCGCGGTGAAATCGAGGCCGAGCAGTTCGCTCAGCATCCAATTGTACCCGACCACCCAGCCAGGTGCTAAAAACTCGATTACGCGGCAGGCAGGGTTGGCAAAGACGAGATTGGCCAGAGCCGAACCATTGGGACCGATCAATACGGCCGCCTCGGAAAAGAGCTTTGCCTGCTCGACGACCGACAGCTTTGACATGGCAACTTCCTCAAAACCGTGTGCGCGCAAGAGCGGCATAATTTCGGGTTCGTTAGTGACGCGGCGGAAGGCCGCATCGCGTCGGCTGATATAAAGCCGGCGTGTGGCCGTGGCGGGCGAAGGTTCCTGGGGTAGGTAAAGATTTCGGGTGAAACGCAGATCGCCGGGTCCAACGCGGGTATTGTCGTGCCGCACCGCAGGCACCACGAGGTGATCGGCCTGCAGATGCAGATCGTCGGTCACACGGATGATCTTTCCTTCGTCGATGCCGAGGCGTCGAAGTCCCTCCAATTGGTAAGGCAGGCCGCGGTCCTTGATCAGCACGTGGTCGAACTCCTGTAATTTGTAACCAGCGCGTAAGGCCAATCCAGCGCGCGGCAGCAGGTCAACGGTCCAGTGGTGGTAGTTGCCGGCGGCCTCGGGCGTGACCAGCGACAACGTGCTTCCGGCCAGGCGCTGTGGTTTCGGCAGACGGGCTCGCACCAGAGCGCTGTGCAGGCTTTCGCCCCACACGTCTTTTGAAAGTTCGGGCACCAGGCGGCCATCCTCGGTAAATACCGAACCGCCGTAATAGCCCCAAAAGCGCCCGCGGTTGAACGCCGCCACAAATGTCGCCGGGAATTTCCCCTCCCGTGCCGTGCGATAAATCCAATGAGGCTCCGCCTCACCAGGCATGTGCGGCAGTTTGCGTATAAAAGATTGTTCGGCTTCCACGGGACGCAGCTCAACACCGTCGTCGGGCGAATTGCGCAATGAAAAAAAATCGTTGCGCGGCAGATGGAGCGCGCTGCGCAGGACGGCGAGTTCCCGCAGACATGCCGTGGTGCGGATCCGACCAATGCGGACCTGCTTCTCGGCATTCTTAATCAGACGGCGGAGATTCATCGGGGACCGGCCAGATGGGTTTTTGTGGACGGGACTGGCGCGGTGGACCGCACGTAATGGTGGTACACGTGATAGAATAAATTGGGTGCAACCGCACGGAGTACTTGAAGATAAAACCGGTGGTTTCGCCAGAGTCGAATCGGGCGGAAGCCATGGGCGCGACAGAAACGATTGAATACTTTGGTACGGTTGAGAGTCGCGAACATTTGCACTTTGTACCGGCCTGGCTGGGTGGAGTACGACTTGGAATGACGGCGCCAGTCCGAAAAGGCGGTATTGAGCGATATGACCGGCCCATAAAGGGGAGCAATCATGCCCAGGCGGGTGTCGATCGACAGCGCGATGTTGTCAGAAAAATCAAGCGGCAGTGCTTTCTCGAGAAAACTTCGGGTGAATGCGAGGGCGCTCGTCGGGTAGTAAAAATCGGCGTCATTTAGCTGGTAGGTGGCCGCCAGGTAATCGTCTTTGTGTTTTAGGGAATTTAGGTTGGTTCGTAAATGACGGCCGGTTTCATCGATTTCACAGAGCGGAGCCTGGACGAGGACCGCATCTTTGTTCGCAGCAAATTCACGGGAGTAGGCTTCAATTTTGCCCGGGTGAAAACGGTCATCGCCATCCAGCAAAAAAAGCATCTCTCCCTTTGATTGCCGGTAGGCCTCGTACATTGCGTGAGCCTGGGCCGCGCGCGAGGGCCGGTCGGTGCGTCGACCTTCGATGAGCATGATGCGTTTCTCGAACGATCGCAGAATGGCCAGGCTGTCGTCGGTGCTGCCGTCATCGTAAACTATGACCTCTTCGGCCGGCTGGGATTGCACGAGGGCGGACTCCACGCATTCCTTCAGGAAGGGGCCGTTGTTGTAGTTGTTGATGAGGATGGATGACGTAGGCATGACTGGCTGACTGGATTAGCCAGACAAAGGAGGCGTATCAAGATAATCGAACCATATTTTAGCGACAACGGCGGGAGCGAAACGGGCGTCGTAGACCGCGCGCTGGCGGAGCCGTGAAGTGGCCCCGGATTGGATGCGTTGCACCAGTGCGAGGGTATCCCTCAAGCTGGCCGTTGGGTCGGACGGGTTTTCCACGAGCACGCAATTGGCCGGATCGAGGGCCAGCTCACGCGTGCCACCGCGGTTACTGGCGATCCAAGGCAAACCAGCCGACATCGCCTCGATCAGGCTGAGCGGCATGCCTTCGTTGTGCAGGGAAAAAAGGGCGAGGGCGTCGAGATCGAGCAATGCGTGACCATAACCCGCGAGATCCGGGTAGGGGCCATGGTAACAGATATTCGGATACGCGCGAAAATGGTCGGGGGCGTAATCCGGACCGGCGCCATAGATTTGCCAGCTGACGCCGGCTAGCTCGGGACGCCGGCTCAGCTCGCAAAGGATGTCGATACCCTTGGTACGCACGAGGCGTCCGGCAAAGCCAAATTTGAGCGGCTGACCGGCCTGGTATTTCTTTTCGATCACTTCTTTGGCCGCCACGGGGCAGGCGCTGAAGTAAGGGAGAAAGCGGGCGCCTTTCCGGACGATGGCGTGCTCGATGTTGGCGCGGGTGGCTTCGCTGCAGGCCACGACTTCGGGTGCCTGGGCGAGCACCTGGCGGAACCGCGGTGCCCAGGTTGCCTGTTCGCCGGCGTCCGCGGCGGTGTGGTGGTGGTGAATGATTCGGGTGTGGCGACGCGCAGCCTGCCACACGATGCGTGCGAGGGCGCTCTGGCCGTTGGTGTAGATCACGTCCCAACGGGTGAAGCGGGCGATCTGAGTCTGGCGCCAGAGCCACCAGAGCTTCTGCAAAGGCCCAGCGGCGTCCCGTGGGCAGGAAAGTTCACGCAGATCGACGCCGGCCGAGGTGAGCGAAGTACGAGTCGTTTTGTTCAGCGAATTGCTGGTCGTGAGCAGACGCACGCGATTGCCCCGCCGCGCGGCTTCCTCAGCCAGCACGCACACATGGCGTTCCATGCCACCATAGGCGGCCATCTGGGGGACGTAAAAAAGAAGATTCACTGTGTGAATGCCGGGCTGGTCTGGATGGCCCCGAGGCTGGAAAGAAAGGCGGCCGCGACGGCCGGCAGGCGTGGTGTGGGCGGGTGTCGCCGGGCGAGCCGGCCGGCCATGAGTTCGGGGGGCATTTCGGAAAGTTTGATCATGAGCGGATCGATCGCTGATACGTGAACGGGGTTGCGACGCAAGGCCCAGTCGTCCCGGGGGACAATGACCGGCAGGCCGTGATCGAGCATGGCGGCAACCGCCCCGCTTTTGCCGGCGAGGGCCCATGGGTGGGTGGCAAGGCCAAAGTCGAGCGCCTGAAACAGAAGCGAGATTTCGACCGGTGTTTTTTCACCAAGCACCGCGGTTTCAAGTTTTCCGCTGTATCTGGTTTCAAGTTCGGCAAACATTTTCTCTCCGTATTCTCCCAGCCGCCCAAACCCGAGGATGCGCAGCTTGCGCTGGGAGACTTGGGCGCCCGCGATCAGGGTGTCGAAACAGCGCGGGTCAAATTGCGGATGGACGGTCCCGAAGATGCAGCCGCTCCAGCGGTGCGGGTCGGGCATTGGGGGCATGGGTTGTGCCACCGGGATGTTGCCGAACAGCGGCAACACCGCGGCGGTCCAGCCGTTTCTTTCGAGCACGATTTTGTAGGTGGCGTTGGTTGTCTGCAGAACCTCGGGCTGCAGCGATTCCAGGAAGGGGCTGAAAGCCCGGCGCTGCAACCAGCCCCAGAAGCGGTTTTTGAAGGATTCGCCCGCCGAGAGGCCGATCCATAGCTCATGCAATAAAACCTGGTTGTGCCGTCCGGCACACAGTTTTTTCAATTCACGCGCTTCCTTTGGGATGATGCCCTTGGGGTGGAACCCGTAAGGCACGAGCTGCCAGCTCAGCCAGTCGGGAGCGAACTTGTAAGCGTAAACCTGCGCCGCAGCGATCCGGTCGGACCAGCTGTCTTTGGCCGGCAGGCGCAGGCAGGAAATTTCCTGTTCGCGCCCGGGTTGAACTTCCTCGCGGGGGCTGTCGAGAAAAGGGTCATTTAACGCCACCAGACGGCACGTATGGCCAAGCTGGATACAGGCTTCGGCGAGCAGACGGGCGTAGTCGCCCACGCCGTCGCGGCCCGGCTCAAGCGAGGTGCAAAGGAAAAGCAATTTCATGGACGCTCAGACACACTTTGAACTGGGCGGTTTCGCGGATTCAGCTCCGCCGATAAAAGCGTCCGATCACGGCCGCGATCTTCAGCGCGAGCGTCAGGCGTTTCCATTTGCCCGTCGGGAAAACTGAAATTGGCTGGCGAGTGTGGGTGAAAAATTCTTTCGCCGCGGTTGACGGCGGATATCCGCGCAGTGCTTTGCGAATGAAGCCGCCCTGCCACGGCTTCGGCGTTCCGACCGCGTGGGAAAGATAATGACCGCCCACTGCGAAATCCATCGCTTCGGGACCGGCGGTGTTGAGCGGTGTGTCGGTCAGCATGAGCGCGAGATTGAGCGCGTCTTGATCGGTCGAGTGAAACACATCGGTGGCGCAGCCAAACTTAATGTGATGATGAGCGCCGAGGATCTCGCGGATCATGGTCATCGTGCGCTGCCATTCGGCGATAAATGCCAGATGCGCCCGAGGCACGCCGACGAAGCCAGAGTTGTAATAACGTCCGAGTTCGCGGTGCGGTGTGAGGCCGCGTTCGGCCAGCACCCGCAGCCACGCGATGCGCAGCGGATGGCGCAGAGGAAGATTTGGATTAAGGTCTTCGACGAGCGCGATGCCGCTATCGGTCCAGCGCGGGAAAATCTGCCACGGACATTTTACCACGATATCAGGGTCGAGGTAGATCGCCGCGTCGGCCTCGGGTGCAAACTCGTTAAGAGCTCTTTGGAGTAGTTCGGGTTTGTAGTAGGCGAAATGGACCGCGGTCTGCAATTGCACGAACGCGACGCTAAAATCTGTGGTGATGGCGAGGCGATGGATGCCGGGCTTTTCCTGCACCGCTCCCGCGGCCCACGGCGGCAGTGCGCCGCGCGTGCCGGCCCAGAGCGTGCCGTGAAAGCCAGACGCATGCAGCGAGTTGGCCAATGCACCTGCGCCGAGGTGATAGTCTCCTTCGAAGAGCGTGCAGATGGCGATGTTCATGCGGATTTGCCTCTGAATATTCCGGTCAACGCGGCAGCGCACCAAAAAAATAGCAGGCGGGGCGAGCCGGGCCGATGATGCAGTGCCCGTCCAAAATGCGCCCGCGCCAATGGTGGATTTTCGCGCAGCACGATGCGCCCTGCTGAAAGCCAGGCGCTGGCGGCGCGTTCCCGGCGTAGGGCGCGCGGCATGGCGTCCCAGTCGGCGTTTTGCTCGAAAACATTGGCGACGCCCTCGGCCATGGCGGCGGCGTTCTTGGTCATCGCGTGCGCGTGCTGGCGGTAACGACAGGTCAAAGACGGGTCATGAGCGACCTTGGCGCCAGCCCGGACCAGGCGCAGCCAAAATTCACGATCCTCGACATAGCGACAATTTGGATCAAAGCCGCCCACGCGCAGGCAGACGTCTCGACGAAGCAAGACGGACGAGGGCTGAATCGGATATTCGCCGGTGAACAACGATCGCGGGAAATCCGCGATGGCTTCGGCCGAGGGCAGGCGGTTTTCCTGATCGCGACCAGTTTCGCCATCGAACATCGTCACACCGGTGTGCACGAGGTCAGCGCCAGTCTGGCGCGCACAGGCGATGGCGCGTTCGAGATGATCGGGCGTCCAGAGATCGTCCGCGTCGATGAGTGCGATCCACTCCCCGCGAGCTTTTGCGATTGCGGTGTTGCGCGTGCCTGGCAGTCCGCGATTGGCCTCGTGCCGATGAAAAACAACCGCTTGCGAGATCGTTTTGGCGAAAGTGAGCACGATCTCTTCAGTGCGGTCATGAGAACCGTCTTCCACAACGATCACTTCCCAATCGGCAAAAGTCTGAGCGCCTAGGCTGGCGAGTGTTTCGCCAATAAAGCACTCCGCCTTGTAGGCCGGGATGCAGATGCTGATCAACGGAGCGGGCATGGAGCGGCGTGGGTGGGGTTGCTTGAAAACACGATAGTCATAACCGCCGGTGGTCCCAGTCTACGTTTTCCCGGATGACCCGGGCGGGGAGCCCGGCGACGAGCGTTCCCTCGGCCACGTCTTTGGTAACAACCGCGCGGGCTGCTATGATTGCACGCGTGCCGACCGTCACACCCTTTACGATCTGCACGCCGTTGCCGATCCACACATGATCGGCAATAGTGATGTCCGCGGCCGGGTTGGCGCGTGCACGGGTCGTGGCGTCAAGAATCGAGTGGGCGTCGCTGTTGCGAATGTCGGTGCCGTAAGCAATCAGGCAGTCGCCGCCCACGGTGACGCGTCCCCCTTCGCACACGGTGATCATCGGGTCGAAAATGGTGGTGCCGTCGCCGACCGTTAGATGGCTGCCCCGGTCCTCGAGCTGGTATTGGCCGCCACTCAGCCTGCATCGCTCGCCGATTTCGCAATGCAATCCGTCGCCGATCAGCCGGATGGTCACGTCCCACAACCGCGCGCCTGCGCCAATCTCAAGCGTGTTGTTGCTTCCTTGTAGTTCGATTTTGCAATGGTGCAGCAGGCTGTCGTTCAAACGCACAACGTGATTGGTTCCGCGCTGGAGAATCCGGGTGCGGTGCCAGTACCGGAAAAAAAACGCCCGCAGGCGGCGCAACCCGGGAGATTGTTTGAGCGGAGAAGTCATCGTCGGTCAGAGGAGGCCGGTGAAAGATGACAGCGCGGCTTTGGGGTTGAGCGATCGTTCGATCCAGGCGAGCTGGCGCCGTGCAGTCTCGGCGCGGAGTGGCGCGGAGCGAAGAAGCTCCACGACTTTGTCAGTAAATGCCTTTGCTCCCTCCGCGACCACGGCAACGTCGCCAGCTTCGAGTTCGGCAAAACCTTCGGCGCCAGCTGGCGTCGTGACGACGGCGCGTCCGTAGCTCATGGCCTCGACCAGCTTTATTTTTAAACCCGTGCCAAGCGGCAATGGCACGAGGCAGAGGCTGGCAGCGGCGTATTCGCCTTTGAGATTTTCAACGGGCCCGATTGCGCGCACCCCCGGAGACGGCTCTTTGACCGACCGTCCAACCGTGCCGGCGATGACGAGTTCAGCTTCCGGAACTGCGCTGCGAACACCCGGCCAGATTTCCGCGAGCAGCCAACGCACGGCCTCGATATTGTGTCCGCTATAACCACCGACAAAGAGGCAACGTCCGGCTGTAGCAGTTTCGACGGGCTGCGGCTGGGGCACTGATGGCATCGGCACGGTAATGACGCGCTTGCCTGGCAACATTGCGCGAAAGGCCTCGGCCTCGCGCTCTTGAATAGCGATGACAACGTCAGCGCGGTTGAGGAGCGCAGATTCCTCGTCGCGAGTCATCGGCAGAAAATCGAGCGACTGACCGTGGGCGCGGTAGAGTTCGGCACGGCGGTAAGTGAGATTGTGCGTGAGCACGGCCACCTGAAGTTGAGCTCGTTTGTCGGCAGGCAGATCGTCGAGCAGCGTGAGCATCGGCGTGCTGTCGATGAGCACGGTGCGTGGGCGCCGGCGCCGGATCAGTTGAGTGGCAAACCTCCGTTCTGACGGCGTGGCGATATGTTCGCCCCCGCTGGTCTTGGGGTCATAGGGAAGCGATTCATTGCGCCCGAGCCAGCCATCGAGCGTGGTCGGCCAGAGCATGGAGCCGATACGCCGCGTGCCGCGTATCCATCCTCTGGTGACATAAGGCGCATCGAGCGGATCGCGCATCCAGCGGCGTCCGTTGACGAGCGGGGCTCCGAGCCACCCATAGTCGATATCGAAACCCTGACAGTGAAGCTCGCTCAGGATCGCGTGCGGGTAAACGCAACCACCGTGCTGGCTCGGCATGGCCAGCATGGGGCTGAAAAACAGCAGGCGACGGTTGCCGGAGGGCGCGGGCATCTGAATTCTAGTGTCGGGCGATGCCGGTGAATTCCAGCCAGGCACCGGTGCGCTGCATAGCCTCACCGAACGATAGCGCAGGAGCAAAACCGAGGATCTTCTCGGCTTTGGCCGTTGGGAAGCGCCAGTGACAGCTTTGGAGCTGGCACATTTCTTCGGTGATCGAGGGCTTGGGGCCGGGTGGCAGGCGCCAGCCATCGGGTCGCGAAGGCTCGGGCCAGGCATCGGTGGCGGCTTTGGCGAAGCGTTTCACGCGTCGCGGAATCATCGGCATGAGGGCCAGGGCGGATTTTTTTGCGGCGAAACGGGCGAGTTTTTCACTCGCGCTGTCCTTAAAGTCGGGCGGCACGATCGATTGCACGCGCGAGAGGTCGGTGCCGACGGCGCTCGCGATGGCTCCATAGAAATCGCGCCAGGTGACGGTTTCACGATCGTTGACGAGAAAGGTTTGGCGGTCGGCTTCGGGTTTGGTTAATGCGAGCCAGATGGCATCGATCAAGTTGTCGACGGCAATGGCGTTGCACAGACCTGAACCATCGCCAACCAGGTAAGCGCTTCCGGCGAGCAGCTGTCCGGCGATATCGGCGACGAGGCGTGAACGCGGACCGTGAATGATGCTCGGGCGAAGTTGCACGAGTTCGACCGTGCCTTTCTGCCGGGCGCGAGCGAGTGCGAGTTCGGCTCTGGCCTTGGCGACGTTGTATTCAGATTTTTGTTTCGTGAGTACCGGGGTGTTTTCGTCAGTGCCGGGCAAAGGCATGAGGCTGTGCACGGCGGCGCTGCTGAGCGCGACGATGCGTTTGACCCCGGCCAGTTGGGCGGCGGGATAAAGCGCCTCGGCCATGGCGACGATCTGCGGTGCGTTGCCGAGCGCGGCGTGGACGACAGCGTCGCAGCCTTTGAGCGCTTCGGCCAGAGCGGCAGAGTCTGTGGCGTCGGCGACTTTCCACGGAAGCGAAAAGCGCGCCAGCACGGCGAGGCTGCGGTAGGCGTGAGCGATAGGGACTATTTCGGCTTTGCCCTCAAGGTGGAGACGTTCCACGAGACGCAGACCGACAAAACCGCTGGCTCCAAGAATGGCAATTTTCATGCGACGGCTCCTTTCTGTAACCGGGCAAAACCGGCAACTTCGGCGGCATTGAGCCACGGTTGTTCGAGTGGCTGGCGGTTTTTGTAACACGCGTCGATGAGGCGCAGCGAGCGCAGGCCTTCCGAGGCGGGAATGTGCAGCGGTGTGCCGTCGCGGACGGCGGAGGCGATGTTGATCAATTGGTGAATGAAAGCCTGCGGCGAAGCTTCGGCGCCTTGTCCGGTGTGAAGCGCGAGACCGTCGTCGGCCGCAGGGAGGATTTCGCTGTTGAGAATCGTCTCGTTGCCCTCGACGCGCAGGGCGAGCTGGCCGGCCTGGCCGGGCGAAAAGGAGACGGAACCCTTGGCAAAGTTGACGCGGAAAATGTTTTTTGTGGCCCAGTCGCGGCTGATTCGCACGGTGCCGCTGAAACCTGCGGCGTGGTTAAGCTTCAATCGAGAATTGGCTTCGAGGCCGCCCGCTGCATCGTCGCGGTAGTCGAAAGATGTTGGTTCGCCAAACCACCAGAGCAGCAGGTCAAGCGTATGCACGCCGGTGTCGTAGAGTACACCGCCCGGGGTGATCTCTCGGCGGAAAAATGAATCTGAAGCGGCTTCCCAGCGGAATGGTCCGCCTTCCTCCACCTCGTAGGAAACGACCGGGCCGAGCACCTGATTGGCGCAAAGATTTTTGATCACTTGGGTGGCGCGGAAAAAGCGGCGGTAGAGTCCGATGGCGAGAGGGCGTCCGGTGCGTGTAGCTTCGGCGGCCATCGCTTCGGCATCGGCGATGGAGGCGGCCATGGGTTTTTCGCAGAGCACGCCGCAACCACGTTGGAGAGCGAGAATGGTCTGGGCGGCGTGGAGTTTTGGCGGCGTGGCGACGACCACGACCGTGCCGGGGGCGAGCGGTGCGTCCTCTAATTTGGCGAGGCCTAGGGCGCGCGGGAAACGCCCGTGGATGCCGGCCCGGGTGGCCTCGTTGGGATCGCACAGCGCGGCGACGCGCACGACGCCTTGCTTTTCGAGCCAGGAGAGGGCGGAAGCGTAAAAGAACTTGGTGATGGCACCGCAGCCGGCGACGACCACCGGGACGGGAGTTTGAACGGGTTCAGGCATGTAAAGTGAGGCTGTCTATGAGTTGTTGTTGAATCGCCGCGGGGTCAAACTCGCCGCGTGCGAACGAAAGCGAGAGCTCGGCGCGGTTGCGACGGAAAACCGGGTCTTTGAGCTGCGACACGTAGCGCTTGAAACCTTCGAGATCGGTTGGAGCGAAGACATCGGGAAAATTTCGCTCGCGGGCCCAGCGAACGATGGCGGTGTCCTCCGGCGCGACGATGACGAGCGGCAGGCCGAGGTGGCAATATTCGATGAGCTTGCTGGGGAAACTCGTGCGCGTCCACGGCATGTCGTCACTGCTGTTCGCGTAACTCACCACCATCGCGGCGGCGTGGCTGCGATAATAGTCGAGCGCTTCGGTGTTTTTTGCAAAAGGCGCGCGCCAGTCGACGTTGTGGCTGCGCAAATATGCGACGTCGTCTGTATTTTCCTTGAGCACGGCCAGGAAGCGCGCGCCACTTTCGCGAGTAGCGCGGGCGAGCGTGGCGAGCACGGGAAGTTGAGGAAACCAGTAGTTGCCGGCGTAGATGAGCAACGGACTCTCTTGGCTGGATTCGCTGGTTGCTGAAATGGCGGTTGCTCCTTCCGGGATGGGCGGAAGCACGCCGACGATTTTGGGTTCGAGGCGGAAGCACGCGGCGAGAACGGGCGAGGCGAACCAGGCCTTGGAGGAATTTTCCACGATCCACTGACGGCGCTCATGGGCGCGCGCGCCTTCGGCGGGGTCTTTCAAGAAATCACGCGCGTCGTCGTGAACGATCGTGGCGAACGGCAGGTGATAGCGCCGGGCAAAACCGGCGGCGGCGAGCGAAAGTGTGTCGCTGAAGGCTGAGAGGTAAGTAAAAACCGCATCGGGTTGGTTCGTGCCGAGCCACGCGCGGACTTCGCCAGCCCAGAGCCAAGTGCGCAACGCTCGCGAGAGCGAACGATTGGCGTTGAAGGGAGGCCACCATTTTTTGCGATGGCTGAGTGTCAAGACTGGCCAGCCGTGATCGAGGCAGGTCGGCATGAAGCGTTCCTGGCCCCAGTCGGCGACGATGCGGACCCGCCAGCCGGCGTCCGTGAACCGCTTCAAATGGCGATAGACGATGATTGCGCTGCCCGCACCTTCTGCGGGCAAATGGCCGAAGTAGACGAGTGTGCGCGGATGGTTGCTCACCAGTAGCCTCCTTTGTCGACCTTGGGTGCTTCCTTGGGCGTCTCGTCTTGTTGTGGACGAATCCAGGCGTCGTTGAAGAATTTTTGAAACTCCGGGCGGCTGTCCCAGCGTCCACCGCGGATGCCGAAGAGAAGTTGCGTGGGGCCGCCGGTATGGATGCCGATTTTGCCGAGTCGTTTGGTATGAACGGCGAGCGGCAAGCCCGCGGCGCCGCAACCAAGCAGAGCGACGTCGAACCCGGGATTGCGGGCAAGCTCGGTCATTTGTTCTTCCAGCCAGGCGAGCATGGCGAACCAGTCAGCGTAGGTATTTCCCGAAAATCCGTAAGGGCTTTTGAGCGTGAGCAATTCGAAGTCGGGCAGCAGGCCGGACACTGAACTCCAGATGTCAGCCCGGCGAGGATACTGCGCTTGGATGGATTTTTCAAACGGGTGAACAACGAGCACGCGCTTGCCCGCTAGGGCGGCCGACCACGGCGCGACCGGGTTGAAGTAGGGCTCGAGGGCAGTGAGATCAGTCCAGTGCGCGCGAGGGCAAAAACGCTCGGTGATTTCGAACTCGCCGGGGTTGTGCCAGAGGGCGCAGAGGTCGAGTTCCTTGAGGTAGTCGACAAAGACGTCGCAGAAACGGGCGTGGGTGGCTTCGGTGTTGGGAAAAACACCGGCCTGCTGGTAGAGCTCCTGTTCGCCGTAGCTGGGGACAGCGCGACTAATGGCATAGTAGCGCTTGATCCCGAGGCGCCAGCTCAGGGCTTTGACTTCAACGTCGCCCAGTTTGCCGAACGCTGCTGGTGTACCGGAGCGGAGTAGTTCGGCTATTTTTGCGTGAGCGGCCGGGCCGCGCAGAATTTGGCGGGGCGTGCTGAGGCGACGTTCACGCGAGGCATTCAGCCGTGAAAGATCGATCACGCGGTCGAGGCCCGTGGTAAAAATCAGTCGGCGGAGCTTTTGTTTAAATGGCATCGCGACGAAGTGTGATCAACGGGCGATTAGACCCAGACGGTGTTTGAGCACATAGGTGAAAGTTTTCCACGAAGCGCTGGCAGCTGGTTGCGCCCGGAGCGCGCGAAACACG